>Ga0164308_10001128_pt1 | contig 14163 bp, 11 predicted proteins | sample Whisoiple_246_MG_FD_109983 | JGI IMG/M metagenome (GOLD analysis project Ga0164308, IMG submission 109983) | Soil microbial communities amended with fresh organic matter from upstate New York, USA - Whitman soil sample_246_MG | ecosystem: Environmental > Terrestrial > Soil > Unclassified >...
AGCGCGTGGGATACGGCGATCGCGGTCGATCCGGGTGTTCAGCGCGTCAGCGCTTCGGCAAAGGGCTACCAGAGTTGGAGCGTCGAGCTGGACGCGACGCACGGCGAAGGACAGCTCTTTCGCTTCAACGTGCCAACCCTCAGTCCTTCTCTAGCCGATGGCCGCGCGGCGCGGGGGAACGCTTATCGCACTGCAGGCGTGGTCACTGGCAGCGTGGGTTTGGCGGGAATTGGCGCGGGCGCGCTGTTCGGCGCGTTGTCGCGCAACGCGGATAGCACGAGCACTTGCGTCAAAGGCGTAGTGCAGTGCACGCCCAGCAAATCAAACAGCATGGTCTACACGGACGCGGCCACGGTCAGCTTCGCGCTCGGCGGCGCGCTGCTCGCGACCGGCGTGACCTTGTTCGTGCTCGCGCCCAGTCCGGACAACAAGGAACAACACGCGCTGCGGGTGGCCGCGCGCTACGCGAGCAGCGGCGGCCGCGTGCAGCTGGAAGGCGTCTGGTAGGGCTCAGCCGATTGCTGCGCGCAGCTTTTCGATCAATGGCGCAATCTCCGCGTGCCGCAGCTTGAACAGCGAGCGATTGGCGATCAATACGCTGGAGATCTGGCAGATGGTCTCGGTCTCGACCAGGTTGTTTTCGCGCAGAGTCGCGCCGGATTCGACCAAATCGACGATGGCATCGGCCAGCCCCACCAACGGCGCGAGTTCGACCGAGCCCTGCACGTAGATCACCTCGGCTTGCACGCCCTTGCCGGCGAAGTGCTCGGTTGCGATGCGTGCAAACTTGGTCGCGACCCGCGGCAACTCGGGGATCACGGCGCCCGCCACCGTAGCCACGACCATTCTGCATTGGCCGACCTTGAGATCGAGCGGCTGATACAAATCGTAGCGGCGCTCGAGCAAGGTATCGCGGCCGGAAATGCCGAGGTCGGCCGTGCCGTATTCGACGTACGTTGGCACGTCATCGGGTTTCAACAACAAAAACCGGTACTTGCCGTCAGCGCTTTCGCGGATCAGTCGGCGATCGTCGGCCAGCAGCGCGGCAGTGTCGAGCCCGGCGCGCTCGAACAGCGGCGCTAGGGTTTTGATGATGCGCCCTTTGGGCACGGCAATGGTCAGGGGTTTCATCGTTCTTCGTCCGCAATCTCGATGCGCTCGATGTCGGCGCCTACTTGGGCGAGCTTCTTTTCGATGGCTTGGTAGCCGCGATCCAGATGGTACACGCGGCGGACGATGGTCTCGCCTTCCGCGATGAGGCCGGCAATCACCAGTGAAGCGCTCGCGCGTAAGTCAGTCGCCATGACCGAGGCACCGGAGAGCATCTCGACGCCGCCTACGATTGCCGTATTGCTGTGGGTTTCGATGTCGGCCCCCATGCGCAAGAGCTCGGGCACGTGCATGAAGCGGTTTTCGAAGATGGTTTCGGTGAGCACACTGCGGCCTCGGGCACAGGCCATCAAAGCCATGAACTGCGCCTGCATGTCGGTCGGGAACCCGGGATGCGGCGCGGTGGTTACGTCCACGCCGCGCAGCGGCTTTTCACGGCCGACACGCACGTCCGTCCCCTCACGTTCGATCTCGACGCCGGCCTTGCGCAGCTTGACGATCACGGGCTCCAGGGCATCGAACGGGCAACCTTGGAGCAGGACGTTGCCCCCGGTGGCGCCCACGGCCGCCAAGAATGTGCCTGCTTCGATGCGGTCAGCAATGATCGTGTGGTCGAACGGTGCCAGCTCGTCGACCCCGTCGACGTGAATGATCGAGGTGCCAGCGCCCTCCACGCGCGCCCCCATCTTGTTCAGCACACGTGCCAGCTCTTCCACCTCTGGCTCTCGCGCACAGTTGACGAACGTCGAGCGGCCCTTGGCCAGGGCCGCGGCCATCATCAAGTTTTCGGTGCCCGTCACCGTGGGCATGTCGAAGACCACCTCAGCGCCTTTCAAACGCGAGGCCTCGGCCAAGATGTAGCCGTGTTCGACGGAGATCCGGGCGCCCATCGCTTCGAGCCCCATCAAGTGCTGATCGACCGGTCGCGCTCCGATTTGACAGCCGCCAGGGAGAGATACCTTGGCGCGACCGAAGCGCGCCACGAGTGGGCCGAGCACCAGTACGCTAGCGCGCATTTGGCGCACCAAGTCATACGGTGCCTCGGGCAGCACGTTGCGCCGGCCCGCGTGCACCCGTACCTCGGGAATGCCGAGCGTGACCTCGCGCCCCAAGAAACGCAGCAGAGCCGCGGTGGTTTCGATGTCGCGGAGACCCGGTACGTTGCGCAGCAAACTGTCGCCGTCCGAAAGCAGGGTCGCGCACAGGATGGGCAGGGCCGCGTTTTTGGCGCCGCTGACTCGGATGCGTCCCTCGAGCTTTCGGCTACCGCGAATTCGGATGGCGTCCATCGGGACCCGGGGCGTAGGCCGGTTTGCCGACACACGCAAGAAATGAGGCGCGCGGCCGGTCAAAAACGGTACTAGCCTCCGACCTATGCGGATTGGCCGGTTCGCGGCGGCTGTTTCGGTTGCGTGTCTCCTTGCGCCCCTGGCCCACGCGGCCGATCCGGTGCCCTCTTTGGATCTGCGAGGGTTTCACCCCTCGACCGATCCCGCGGGAAATCTCTACCTCGAGCCCACGGCGACGCCCGGGCACCTGAAGTGGAACGTGGGCGCCTGGGCTTCCTACGCGCATCGTCTGGTGACGATCATCGACGCCACCGGCAAAGAAGTCGCCGTTCCAGTCGAGAACCAGGTGTCGATGGATTATGGCCTGGGTCTGGGCATCACCGACCGCCTGGCCTTCGGCGTTTTGCTGCCGACCGTGATCTATCAACAAGGCTACGGCAACGAACTGATCGGCGGCACCCTGCCCCACTCGGCGCTCGGTGACTTGCGGCTCGACGTAAAAGCCAATCTGCTACCGGGCGGCCAGATGGGAGGGTTCAGCTTGGCCGCGCTCGGCGCGGTCACTCTGCCCACGGGCAACGCCTCATCGTACGTCTCCGAACAGGCGGCTACCGGCGAGCTTCGCTTGCTGAGCGAACTGCGTTTGATTGCCATTTCGGTGCGTGCAACCGCGGGTGCGAAGGTGCGCGGGGCCGAGCAAACCTACGTCGGAGAAACCTTCGGCCACGAGTTGCCCTGGGGCCTTGGCTTGATCGTGCGGCCCCAAGTGCTCGGCATCGACGAAAAAGGGCGTTGGGAATGGGCGCTCGAGGGCCACGGCGCACTGGCGCTCACTCCGAAATTCGGCGCGCAAGCTCAGTCTCCCGCGGCACTCGGGTTGTCCGCGCGCTACACGCCCGGCACGGTGTCGCTAATCGCGGGCGCAGAAGTGCCGCTCGATTCGGCTGTCGGCACCCCTTCGGTGCGCGCCGTGCTCGGCCTGGGTTGGGCCCCGCGCGTGCATGATCAAGACACTGATGGCGTGCCGGATGAAGTCGACCAGTGCCCCGAGCTCGCCGAAGACAAAGACGGCTTCGAAGACAGCGACGGCTGTCCTGATTTCGACAACGACGACGACGGTGTGCCGGACGATAGCGATCGTTGCCCGACCGAAAAGGAAGACAGCGACGAGTTCGAAGACGAAGACGGCTGCTTGGATCCGGACAACGATCACGACGGCGTCCTCGACGCACGAGATGCGTGTCCGAAAGAAGCCGGGGCTGTCTCGAGCGATCCGAAATTGAATGGCTGCCCCGAGCGCGATCGCGACGTGGACGGCATCTTCGATTCGCAAGACAAGTGTCCGACCCAGGCCGAGGACCGCGACGCGTTCCAGGACGAAGATGGTTGCCCCGATCCCGACAACGACGGCGATCACGTGCTGGACGCGGACGACGCTTGTGTCCTGGTACCCGGGGAGGAGCGTTCGGACCCGCTTTTGAACGGCTGCCCCAGCCCCGACAAGGACGGCGACACCTTCGACGATGCAGACGATCGCTGTCCAGATCAACCAGAGGATTTCGAGGGCGTCGCCGATGACGACGGGTGCCCGGAGGCCGTCGAAGGCAAACAGAAGCCCAAGCCAGCGCTCGTTGCACTCGATACCAGCGGCAAGCATCCGGTGCTCGCGGTGCGCGGACCGATCGTGTTTCAAGGAGCTGCGGACAGCGTCGAGCTATCTCCCAAGTCGGACGCCACCGTGCGCGCGCTCGCGCGAATTTTGAATCAGAATCCGAGCTTCGTGCTTCTGGTCGGCGCGCGGCCCAAGGGCACGAGCGCCGAAGACGAACAGCGGGCACTGAACCAATCCTTCGCGCTTGTCTTCGCGCTGCGTCACCTCACCCACCGCGATCAGGTGGCCGAAACCGTCAGCTTCCAAGTCGTGAAGCAGACCCCGGGTGCCGCGGCGCGCGGCGTCGGCTTTGGGCTGCTCGAGTGAAGCGTTCAGGGCCCTCGCTGTGCGGCGTGTTGCTCGCGCTGCTCTTGGCCGAGCCCGGAGTGGTACAGGCCGCCGGCACGCGCGGCAGCCAACGAGTCGCTCCTCCGTCCCTGCGCAGGAGCACGCTGCGCACGCACCTCGGCATCGAAGTTGCGGAGGCCCTGCTCAAAGAACCAGGTTCCGAGCAGCGTCAACGCGGCTTCGAGCGACTGGGCAGCATCGGCACGCTGCAAGCGCTCGATTCCTTGCTCAAGAGCTTCGAAACCGGAGGCGCGGCGCGCTCGGCGCAGGACCGCTTGATCGCGGTGCGCGCGCTGGCGGCACACGCCTCCGTGCCGGCGGTGCGCGAATTCTTGGTGCGCGTGATGGTCGGCGTGGGCAGCAACCCGGGTCGCTCGGAGGCCATCGACGGAATGATCGAAGCCGCGGCAGCACTTTCGCTCGCGCGCACCGGCGACGAGACCGCGCTCACGGCGTTGGGTAAGGTGTTGTGCCAGCCGGGACACGTCGCCGAAACGGCGAGCGATGCCCTGCTCGCGTTTCCCCCCCGCGATTTGCGCCCGGTTCTGCTCGGCGCGCGGACGCCGACGCGCACCGCCGTCGCTTTCTTCGGCGACCTCGGTGATCCGCGTGCGATCCCTTTGTTGCGTCAAAGTGTGCAAAGCGCGCCAGGAGAAGTGCGCGCCGAAGCCGCGGTTTCGCTGGCGCGCTTGGGCGATACGGACACCTTGGAGTTGGCACGCCATTGGCTCCTGCACGAACGGAGCGCCGAATTTCGCAGCGCTGCCGCGCGCATCCTGCTCGAACTGCGTGCGCCGGATGCCGGTCGCGCGTTGGTCGAGCTATTCACTCAGCAGCCGACGCGCACAATCGCGCTCGAGCTGGCTGGTCGCGCTGCGGTCCCCGAGCTCTCGACGCTGCTGATCGGCGAGGCTAGACGAGCCTCTGGCGCCGAGCGCCAACAGCTGTTCGTTGCCCTGGGTCGTTCTGGCACGCACGCTGCGTTTTCCTTCTTGGCGGCAGCGCTCGGGGCGCGCGAGTCGTCAGCGGACGCGGCGCTTTCCCTGGCACGCGCGGAGGGCAGCGACGCAGAGGCAGCGCTCGAACGGGCGTTACTCGTGCCGGCGACGCGACGTACGGCGGTGCGTGCCAGCATGGTCCGTGCGCTCGCGCTCGGTCGCACGGTGAGCGGCATCGAAGCTGCGCTGCGCGAGCTGGCCAAATCGCGCGCGGCAAGCGATCGCGCGCTGCTCACGCAAGCGAGCGTGGTATTTTCGAGGTCCGACGCCAAAGCGCTGCTCGAGCGCGCCAATGGCGTCGAGCTTCGGGCTTTGTCCCGCGCGGCGCTCTTGCCGGGGCTTTCCTCCGCTTTGGCCAAACGGCTCGCGTTGGAAGTGGATCCGGCCTCGCGTGAAGCTTTGGCGATCGGCCTCGTTTCCCTGGAAGCTGCTCAGCTCGTGCCGAGTGACGTCTTGCTCGACTTGATCGAAACGCGCGGCCTGGCCGCGCCGCTCGCGACCCGAGCACTCGCGGCGCGCGATTCACGGCGACTGCGCCCAAAGTTGCTCTCTCTGCTCACGAGCGAAGACGCGCTCCTGCGCAGTCACGCGGCGCTTGGCCTCGGACACAGCAGCGAGAGCAGTGCGCTCGGCGTACTCACGACCGCCTACCGCTTCGAAACCGACGCCAGTGTGCGGCTCGCGATCGTGCGAGCCTTGGCCGTCCGCCACGAGCCGGCGCGCGCGCGGACATTGCGTCTGGCCCGAGACCTCGATGGCTCGCTCTCGGTGCGGCAAGCTGCCTCGCTGGCGCTAGCCGGCGCCACCCCTGCTGCTGACTCCTCGGGACCGGAGAGCCTGTGGCTCGAGCTCAGTACCGCGCCTGAGAGCGAGCCAACTCCGGCGGCGGGCGAGGCAGCGGGGTTCGGCGCCCTGGTGATCACCGCAAGCGGGCTAGGGCTGCCCGTGTTCGCGGATCCAGACGGGGTTTTGTTGCTCCCAGCGCTGCCGAGCGGTCCTTTCGAGCTCAGACTTGCAACGGGGACCAGAACCGACAACGCTGACACGCGACCATGACCCGCGCGAAAGCCGCACGATCGGACTCCCCCCAGGAAGCAGGCGAGGGCCTGACGAGCTTCGAGGCCAGCCTCGAACGGTTGCACCAGATCGTGGAGCGTTTGGAGTCTGGTGAGCTCGATTTGGAGGACTCACTGCAGCTGTTCGAAGAGGGCGTGCGTCTCTCACGCGCTTCGCAAGCTCGACTGAATTCGGCCGAGAAGCGGATTGAAGAGTTACTCGCGATCGACGAAGAGGGTCGTCCGATCGTGCGCGAAATCGACGTCCCCGTCCCTTGAGCGCGATGAGCGGAGCATGAACCAACGCGTCGTTCGGACCGCAGCTGCGCTGGTGATCGGGAACGAGCTCTTGAGCGGAAAAGTGCTGGACGCGAACGTCCACGCGCTGGCAGGTGCGCTACGCGCGCTGGGCATTCGCCTGTCACGCGTGGTGATGCTACCGGACGAGGTCGACACCTTGGCCGAAGAAGTGCGGCGATTGAGCGCCGAATTCGACGTCGTGTTCACCAGCGGCGGCGTGGGCCCCACGCACGACGACGTGACCGTAGAAGCCGTCGCGCTCGCATTTGGAGTCGAAGTGGTCCTCGATCCGACGCTGAGTGAACTATTGCGCGGCGTGTACGGCGAGCGGCTCACGGACGCGCACCTGCTCATGGCGCGCGTGCCTACGGGCGCCACGCTGTTCGCCAGCCCGGAGGTCCAGTGGCCCACCCCGGTCATGAACAATGTCTGGATTTTGCCGGGAATTCCCGACCTGTTCAAGCTCAAGCTGCTCACCATTCGTGCCTGGCTCCGTGGCCCCACCAGCTTCGCCAGCCGCGCGCTGTTCTTGCGCATGGAAGAACCGCTGTTGAAGCCGCTGCTCGACGCGGTGGTCCTACGCCATCCGCGAGTCGAGATTGGCTCCTACCCGAAGTGGTTCGATCCCACTTACCGCACACAGATCACGTTCGATGCGGAGACCGGCGAGGCGGCGCAGGCCGCGCTCGACGATCTGCGCGGCCTGGTCGCGCCCAGTGACGTCGTGCGCGCCGAGTAGAGCGCGTGTCCTGCCCGGTGGCGGCCGGCTGGCGGTTGGCGGTCGCCAGCTGAACAGCCAGCGCAAAGCCAGGGCTTTTCGTGGGTCGGGTGGCGGCATCGTTCGTGCAGTCGTGCACGAGGTATGGTCGACCTCAGAGAACACGCGCTCGCCTTCGGCGTCCAAAACCTGGCCGACGTCGATTTACTGACCCTTCTTCTCGGTACGGGCAGCGCCGGTGAATCAGTGACGCTATCCGCGGCCGCTCTGCTCGAGCGGAGCGGCGGGCTTCCGGGTATCGCGCGGCTCGGACCGCACGCGCTCGCCCGCCGTGGCATCGGCCCCGCCAAAGCCACGCGCGTGGCGGCGGCGATCGAACTCGGCCGGCGCGCGCTGCTCCGGGCCCTGGGCGAAGAGCGCGAGGTGCTCGATTGCTTCGAGCGGGTGGCGCACTGGGCTCAGCCGCGGCTCGGCGCGCTCGAGCACGAAGAGGTCTGGCTGCTCTCGCTCGACGGCAAGTATGGGCTCAAGTCCGCCCGCCGCATCGCGCAGGGCGGCTTGCATGGCTGCGCCCTGCTCACGCGGGACGTGCTCTCCCCCGCCCTGCGCGACGGCGCGAGCGCCATCGTGCTCGTCCACAACCACCCGAGCGGTGACCCTACGCCGAGCGCTGAAGACATCGTGATGACCCGCGCCGTCCGCGCGGCGGGCGAGCTGGTGGGCGTGCCGCTGATCGATCATGTAGTCGTAGCTCGCACCGGCGCTCGCTCGCTGTGCGATACCAACGAAGTGAAGAGCGCGTGAAGCCGCTGTCGGGCGCTAGGCGCCCGCTGAATTCGCCGAATCGTCGAAAAATTCCGCTCGCAATCCGGGATGCTTTCCGAAGGCGATGCGCTTGGCTATCCTGAGCTGTGATGAACGCCCCCGAAGTCAAGTTCGCAGCGCTGACCGACGTCGGCAGAGTGCGAGATCAGAACGAGGACAACTTCTTGGTCGACAAGAAGCTCGGCCTGTTCATCGTCTGCGACGGGATGGGAGGTCACGCCGCCGGTGAAATCGCCAGCGCGCTCGCCGTACGCACGGTGCACGAAGAGATCAAAAAGCAGGCCGATCTGATCGTGGACTACGCGGCCCTGGCCACGGGCGCGGCGAAGGTCACCAAGCGCGACATCCTGAACATGCTCGAGTTCGCGGTCAATCGCGCCTCGCAACGGGTGCACGCCGAGGCGGTCAAGGACAGCAAGAAGCGGGGCATGGGAACGACCCTGGTCTGCTTGCTGGTGCTCGGAACACAGGCGTTCATCGTCTACGTCGGCGACAGCCGCATCTACATGCTTCGTGACGGCTTACTCGAGCAACTGACCGAAGATCACACGGTGTACAACGAGCTCATCAAGCGGAAGAAGATGCCCCGCGAGCAGGTCGAGCAGCTCGCGCAGAAGAATGCCATCACCCGCGCGGTCGGCGTCTACGAGCACGTAGAACCGGACACCCTGGTTTTGGACCTGACCGCGGGCGATCGCTTCTTGCTCTGCTCGGACGGCCTATGCGGTTATTTCGAAGAGGATCTGGAGGGCCTGGGCCGCCGACTGGGCAATCCGGACGCAGAACTCGCCTGCAAATCCCTGGTTGAAGCCGCCAACGAACGCGGCGGCAAAGACAACATCACCTCGGTCATCGTCACCGTGGGTGACGTCACGTCACGCGATGAATCTCGGGCAAAACAGCTGCAACTCAAGCGCGAGATCTTGGCGCGCATGCCGCTCTTCCGTCCGCTCAACGACCGCGAGATCTTGCGCGTGCTGCAGGTCACGGACGTCTGCAACTACAAGAATGGCGAGACCATCATCAGCGAAGGTGACAAGGGCGAGGAGCTGTTCATCGTGCTGTCCGGGCACGCCACGGTGATGCGTAACGGCGCCGAGCTCGCTACGCTGAACGCGGGCGATCACTTCGGTGAAATGGCGCTGGTCCGCAGCCAGCCGCGCTCGGCCAGCGTGCGCTCCGCCGGCAACAGCGAGCTGATGGTGATTCGGCGCACTGAATTTTTCGAAATCTTGCGCAAAGAGCATCAGCTCGCGGTCAAGCTACTGTGGCAATTTCTGGGCGTACTCGCCGATCGCTTGGCGGACACCAGTCGCGAGCTCGGCGCCGCCAAGGAAGAGCTCGCCCTGGAAGACATCAGTGGCGAAATCTTTTCCGAAGACGACGACGACAACCGCAAGACGTTGCTCATCCCGCCTCCCCCGCCATCGTTGCGCGGCGGTTGAGTATGGTGCCCGCGCGCGGTCGCCTCGCCTGGTTGCTGCTGAGCGTCAGTTGCGTGAGCGCCTGCGGAAAGCGCGAGGCACCCGTCAGCGGGGTGAGCGCAGCCAGCGCTTCCCAACCCACTTTGTCGCCCAGTCAGGTGGTGCGCAGCGGCGTCGCGCAAGAGCCGCAACTCAAACCCGGCTGCCGCGCCTTGGCCGTGACGGGCGTAGCGACGGTCGACGGCGCTCCACTCGCCACCTCTGCCTTGCTCGACGGTGAGCACTGGGTCGAGCTTTCCTCGGGTTCGTCCCTCGCCCTACGCCACACGCAGACCAGCCGGGAATTCAGGTTGATTGGTCCCGGTCACGCCCTGCCTTGCCGGAACGGCTTGGAGCAAATCCTGCTTGCCGACGGGCAAATCTCGACCTCTGCCAACCTGGGCGTGCGCCCCGGGGCCGAAGTTCTGATTGCAACGCCCGAGGGCGTGGTCCACTACGGTGACGCCGCGCTCGACTTGGAGCTCGGCAGCAAAGGCCTGCGCGTGCGCGTCAAACAAGGTGAGGTGTCGGTCGAGCCAGCTGAAGGCAAGCCTCACTTCCAAAACCCAGTGCGCAGCGGCTCGGAGGCCCACGTGCCGAGAACGGAGCCGAAGCCCACGTCACTGGTCGACGCGTGCCAAATCGCCGCGCAAACGGCAGAGACCAGCGCACGACACGTGCTCGACGGTGAAGGCGCGGCAGGCGCTGATTCACTCGGGACCCGAGCGGCCAATCACATGCGAAAGCGGTCGAAAGCACGAATCGCCTGTGCCATTGCCGCTGCGGCAGCCTTTACCGCGAGCGATCCGGCCATTCGGCAGCGCCTGTCGGCGGCTGTCGCACACGCGGACGCGCTCTGGCAGAGCGTGCCTCACGCGCACCCCTAAAGCCGGATCGCGAACGGCTCTTGCCAAAGGCTGCGGCAGTAGTGCTACCGTCCCGGCCGGGCGTATTTTACGCCATTGCACGCGAATGAGTCTCACCAAGCGCTTCGCCGTCGATGCCCCGCTCCTGGGCCTGTGCTGCATGGTCCTGTATGCCGCGCGCGCCCAGGCCGACGAACCGCACAAGGTCAACGAACCGCGATTGCTGAAAGAGCCGGCGGAAATCACGCAGGTGGCGGACGCATTCGACGATGACGATGACCTCTTCGACCTGCATTTGTCGCTCGGATTCGAGAGCACCTGGACCTCCGCGGTCATCCGTCGCGAAAGCTCGATCGCTCAGCCGGGGTTGGGAGGCGGCGGCTACGTACAGAGCAACCTGAACGTGGCTCAATACACGCAAACGACGAGCCGGCTTTTGACGCGAGCGGACATCGGCCTGTACAAGGACATCGCACTGGTGTTCCGGGTCCCGATCATCCTCTCGGACGACCGCCAGCTCTCGGGTATCGCAGGCAGCGAGGGACAGCAATCGGTCACGCTCGCTGGCGCGCCGGGCGAGCAGCTCTTCAGCCTGCCATTCAAGTCACCTACCCGCAGCGGTATCGAATACCTGGCCGTCGGCATCGATGCGGGACTGATGAACCAAATGCGTAACAGCACGAGGCCGACCTGGGTGATCGGCGTCGAGGGCCGCTTCAGTGTTTCCGAACCGATGCACGCCTGCAATCCCAGCGGCAATGGCCTCAATCAGGCCTCGGGCCAGGTGCAGTGTGCGTACCCATCCGATCTCAACCGCAACGGCAAATCGGGCGAATACCCGAACATGGACGCAGGGCCACTCGAGGGCAACTTCAATGGCTCTCGTTCGCCTGGGGTCAGCCGCGGGACGACCGCCCTCGAAGGGCACACTTACCTCTCGCGACGGCTGAAATACATCGAGCCCTATGGGGGGTTTCGCGCCTTGGTCGAGTTTCAAAATAATTCCTCGGACTACGGCTCCACGGAACTGAAGGGCGTGCTCGCCAATCATCCCCCGCTGCGGGGCACGCTCTTGTTCGGCCTAAACGTGATTCCCTGGGAGGTCCGCGAGCAGTTTCAGCGCATCACGTTGGATTTCCGCTTCACCGGCACGTACGTTTCCGAAGGTCGCGACTACTCCGAGTTGTTCGATGCTCTCGGCTCGAGCGATGCGCCATCGCTCCGCGTGCCAAACTACGCGGAGTATCAGCAGAACCCGAACTGCACCACGAGCACCCCCTGCAACGAAGCGCCCTCGGTCGTCAACCCCAAGTCCGAAAAGGTGTACTTCACCGGCATCACCGACGTTCAAGCCCACGGGACTTACCGCTTGAGCAGCGAATTTACCTGGCAAGCCGGCGAGTACATCAAGTTCCACGTGGGCGGCGGTTACACACTGGTGCAATCACATTTCATCAGCTTCGATCAATCCTGCAACTCGGACGTCGTGAGTGAGAGCGCCAAAGCTGGCCCGTGTCGCAGCGGGGGCGGCACCGCGGGCTCGGCGGACACGGTCTCCGGCACGCCGAACCCGAATTACCGACGTGTCGTCGACGATCCGGGACAGCGCTTCAGAGTGGATAATTCCCATGCCATCGACGCATGGATCAATGCCGCGGTGATGTTCTAAGCTCGACGTCGAGTCGATCGCCATGCAAAACCTCGCCGTAGTCGCTGCACTGGCCAGCACGCTGTTGATCTCGGAGCTGGCACTGGCTGCGCCGAGCGAGGCCGTCTTGTTGCCGACCGCCGTGCCGACCAAGACCGAAGCCGCACTCCGGCCGGAGGATGCCGAGCAACTGGCCAAGCTCGCGCGGCAATTGGATGCGATCCTGAGCGAAGCGGTACAAGACTTGGGCCTGACTCTCACCGTTTCGGATCGTTCACGCGAGCTGCCCACCGACGACGCGCTGATTGAGCGTGCGCACGATTCCTGGCTGATTTCGCCCCGCGTCAGCCTGGAGGCCAACGGTGTTCGGTTGCGCATCGTTGCTGTAGCCCCTGGTGAGAACGTGCTGCGAGAGCGTTCGCAACGGGTGGATCCGCAAACGATCGAGATCCGTGCCAACTTGATGATGCGCGACGTGGTGCACAGCGCGAGCGCAGCTTTGGGCCAGAGTCCGTCGTCTCCCGCGCCAGAGCGCGCGCTCGACAGTGAGGTCCCGCGCTCGCAAGGCCGCGCGGTGCTGGCGCTGAACGCCGCGGTGGTCGGCGGATATGTCGGCTTCTCGCTGCAACGCGCGAGCGGCTCGGAAGACGCTCGGCTGACCTACCCATTGGTCGCGCTCGGAACCGGCATCGGTCTTGGTGCTTCGATGCTGGTCGCCGACGAATGGGACGTGACGCTCGGTGATGCTTGGTTCTTGTCTGCCGGTGCTTGGTGGCCGATCGCATCCGGCGTCTTGATCGCCAAGAGCTACGACGTCCAGAAAGAAGACCGGTATGTCTATGGGCTGGTGGCTGCGTCCGTCGGTGTTTCGTTGAGCGTCGCCGCCATCGCCTCGAAGCCGGTCAGCGAGGGCGGAGCGCTGCTCGCGCATTCCGGCGGTGCCGCGGGCACGCTGCTCGGCGGCCTGACCCAGATGGCGTACGAGGGCAGCACCGACTTTACCTCGCCCGAGCGTGGCATGGGCTACGGCGCCGGCATTGGCGTGCTGACCGCTGGCGCCTTGGCGACTCAGGTCAAGGTCACCTCTTCGCGGATGCTGCTGATCGATCTGGCCGCGAGCCTCGGCGCGCTCACCGGTGCCGCGGCCGCCAGTCCGCTGCTCTTGGTCGACGAAACCGAGAGCGCAACCCGCAACCGCGTGTGGTTGGCGAGCATTGCCGCGGGCACGGTGATCGGTGGCACCATCGGCTGGTTCACCACCCGCAGCAGTCCCAGCAAGGACGACAAGCACGCGCTGGCGATGCCCTATTTCAACATCGAGCCGGCCAATCCCGCGCGCGGGACGCGTTCGTTCATGAGTCTCGGGCTGCAGGGAACGTGGTGAACACGCGGCGCTTGGAGTTGGAAGCAAGCGCGGCGGACGACCAAAGCCGACTCGACAAGTTTCTCAGTCAGCACGTGCCGGGGATTGGACGGCACAAGGCCGGGGAACTTTGCGCGCGAGGGCTGGTGCGCGTGGATGGTCGGCTCGCGAAAAAGTCGCTCCTGCTTCGAGCGGGCGCCCAAATCACGCTCGAGCTCGACGAGCCCGAGTCGCTCGCAGCGGAGCCCGAACTTCCGCTCGACTTGCGCTTGGAGCGGCCCGAGTTCGTGGTCGTCAACAAGCCCGCAGGCATGCCGACGGCGCCGCTCAATACCGCGCAGCGCGGCACGCTGTGCGGAGCATTGCTCGCGCGCTACCCGGAAATGGCAGGAATCGGCTACCGACCGCGAGAGCCCGGTATCGTGCACCGGCTGGATACGCAGACCTCGGGGCTCGTGCTCGCGGCGCGCAGTCGCGAAGCGTTCACCCTGCTGAGCCAAGCGCTCGAGCGCGAAGCGTTGAAGAAGCA
>Ga0164308_10001129_pt1 | contig 14162 bp, 13 predicted proteins | sample Whisoiple_246_MG_FD_109983 | JGI IMG/M metagenome (GOLD analysis project Ga0164308, IMG submission 109983) | Soil microbial communities amended with fresh organic matter from upstate New York, USA - Whitman soil sample_246_MG | ecosystem: Environmental > Terrestrial > Soil > Unclassified >...
ACCCGACCAGCAGATTGACGACCGCGGACCCGACCAGCAGATTGACGACCGCGGACCCGACCAGCAGATTGACGACCGCGGACCCGACCAGCAGATTGACGACCGCGAACTCCATGCCGCGACTCCAGATGTGGACGAGAACGACTGTCCAGCCGAAGGAGTCGGTGCCGACGGGGGCGATCTCATTCATGATATGGACGGGACCAGCCCTCCGGCAGGGGAAGCCGATCCCGAACCAACCCACACGTCCACCAGCCATTCCGACCCGGCCGATGCGAAGCTTGCACCGTTCGAACCCCTACCGATCCGGGTTCGTTCTGGCGACCCCAACCCGGTTGATCCGGTCGATCACGGCGCAGTCGATCTTGCCGCGAACGAACAGCCCGAGAATGCCGTGGGGGTCGCCGACTCTTTCGGGCCAGTCGGCACCGAGTCCTCGGCGCGAGTCGGCACTTCCGCTGCCGCGCCTGCCGCGGCCGACTCAGGGGAGTCAGCTGCCAGAGATGGATCTGTAGAACCTGCCGACGTCGTCGACCGGCCCGGAGACGCCGGCGACGATGGTCGCTCGTTGGAAGCCACGCCGACCGGTGCGGAAGTCGTCGTGATGCCAACCTCCGGTTCCGCGACCCCGCCGGGCTGTCTCGTCGAGCCTGACTCTGCGACCTGCACTTCGTCCTCAATTCGCGGCACCGGTTTGTCGATCGATCAGACCAGATTGCCGGCGCGCGCAGGGCAACGCGCTTCTCGCACCTTCACCCGGCAAGGCCGACGACCACATCTTTCGGTCACCCTCGGCCTTGGCACCCTCGCCGGGTTCGATAACCTGCCCGGCAAACTGGAAGGTTTCGGTGCCATCCCGGCCGGCCTTGCTCGCAGCATCGCCATCTCCGCTGCGACCATCACCACCCAACTGGTCGACGGAGGGACCGGTATCGCCACCCACGCCGGGTCTCTCACTTACCGCCCCCGGCAGGAACTCCGTGATCAGGTCGCCGCGCTCAACGGAACCTGCCGCTTCCCATCCTGCCGACAGCCCGTCTGGCGCTGCGACCTCGATCACCGAGAACCCTTCGATCACGCCGACCCCACAGTGGGCGGACCCACAAGCCCGGACAATCTTGATCCTTATTGCCGGCGCCACCATCTGATGAAGCATCACACCGACTGGCGGGTCCGCCCCGATCGCGAGAGTTACGCCCTCCATTTCACCAGCCCGACCGGCCACCGGTACACCAAACAACAATGTCCGACCGCACCGTACTCGGTCGGGATGGACAACCTCGGCGCCGCGTTCGCCGAGCGCCTCGAAAACATGCTGGCGACAACCAAGACCGAAAGCTCCAAGCATTCAACGGGTGTCATCGAAGAGCTGCTGACAGCTGCGCTATTGCGGCACCACCTCACGCCCCGTCCGATCGAATATGCACCGGACAAGGACTTCTGGGCCAATGCCGATGACGACCCCATCGGCAACACGCCGGGTCACGACCAAGCATCAGATGCGGCCGCGCACCCTGGACATACAACGGGCCTGACAACCGACCTGACGGTCGAGCCACCGTCTCCGGCGGACGAAGATGGCAACAACTCCGAGGCCGACGATGAGCTGCCGCCGCCGTTCTGAGCAGTCAGTGATCACGCCACTGTCACGGCCGATGTGCCCCATCACCGTTGTGGGGCCGTCGATGCCACGGCATAGTTCTGAGCCTTCGGGTGATGCGCAGTCATCCGAGGCCGACTACCCACCAACTGATGGTCAGACTCCTTGAAGCCTGGTTCGGCAGGCATCAGCGTTATTGCCAGAGCTCGGCGAGCTGCTGGGCAAGAGCTTTCCCTTGGTCGTAACCGGCTCGAGCTGCGGGCACTCGTGTCGACAGATCCATCATGTTGTTGCCGAATGCGTTGCGGGAGTTGCTGTCCGGCAGGACCGTTTCCAACCGGCTACCGGCAGCGCGCAGTTCACTTGCCTGCGTTGCAAGATCCATCCCCCACTCCAACGGCGCACGTGTTCTGCCGCCAAGAGGAGACAACACCAGCACCCGCCCGTATCCGGCTGCCAGATCGGCATTCTCGCTGGACCGCCGGTAGCCGCCGTCGATGAATCGGCCGTCGCCGATGCGGTAGGGGAGACCGCTGGAAGTGCTGGCGGCGACGGCGTCCACCAGGTCGACTCCGCTGTGTCGGTCGAACACGACCGGTTCACCGGTGCGGGCATCGACTGCCGTGATGAGCACCGGCCGTCGTGGCCAGTCCTGGCTGGGTAGCCGAGGCGCGACGGTAGCGCGCCAGCGCGTTGGCCAGGAGCCATCCGACGCCGCCTCCAGCTCGAGCGCTGAGGCACCTAGTTTGCGGCGCATGTCGACCGGATCCGCAGCGCCGGCGATGATCTCGCTCGTCCGTCGCAGATGATCGACAACGGGACCGGTGGAAACGCGCGCACGATCGGCGCCGGCCGGATGAGGTCGCTGCTGAGGTGCAGCGTGAAGGATGTCGGCAAGCAGTTGGGTCGGGCTCGCGCCGGTGATCTGCGCCGCCGCCGTCGATCCGGCCGATGTTCCGATGATCAGATCGGCATCGGTCACATCCAGTCCTGCATCGAACAGGCCGGCAACGACACCGATCAACCACGCGTTGCCCGCCGATCCTCCGCCACCGAGGACCAGTGCTCGTCCATCAGCCGCGCGCGTGGGGCTACCGTCATCGGCTTGCAGTTGATCTTGATCGGAGCTCGGCGGCTGGGAGGCCGTCGACGATGTGAAGTACCTAGTTGAAAACCGTTCTTCGTTCATGGGAGTCGCCTTTCGCGGTTGCCTGGTGGGGCGCTCCCGGTGGCGACTACCTCAGTCGCTCGATCGTGCACAGCAGCGGAGCACCCACTGCGGATACTGCGTTCATGGGGCTCACCTCCTGCCGATAGATGACGATCACCACGACGGTAGCAGCCCGCAAGGCACTCTGCAGCTGGCAATGCCGGACAGCCGGCATCGCCGAGCGCAGTCGAGACCGCCATGCGCAGTCGGTAGCGCCGTGCGCAGCCGGCGTCGCCCCTGCTGATGACGGCCAGTCAGCGGGCCGACGTTGCGGTCTACTCCATCGAAAGACCCCGAGACGCTGAGTCATTCCGCGTCGGCGGTGGAGTACCTGGATTCGCGTTCGCCGCGCAGCCAGAACAGTTGCCGATCCTCGCAATCTTTGAGCTCGCGAAGAGAGCACGTACTGCAGAAGCGCGGCTCGCCAGGTCCGGTCGGGAATCGTTCCTCGAATGCCCTGCTCTGCGGATCGAGCGAGTCCAGGTCGACCGCCGAGTCGTCGGTGCACTGATAGGCCAGGCAACAGCCACCCTTGCGGCCCAGATAGTCCGCCTTGTGTCCCTGGTGGTCGACCCGAAGATCAGGTCGTCGACGCCACAGGGCCCCCTCGGCCCGCAATCCGCTCTGCAACCTGCGAACCGCCGCTGGATCGACCGGCAGATCGGGCTGCATCAGCAGCGGCAGGCCGAAACCGTCGGCGATCTCCGCCCAGAGCGACCTACGGCCCACCCGCGCCAGCGTCCGACATCCCTCGACCAGGGGTTCGACGGCGGCCGTGAGCGCCTGCACCGCAAGCCGGGCGACCTCGTGCTCGTCGGCCACCACCAGCACGCCCGGGAGACCGGCCCACGGGTGACCGGCCGCCACCGCGATGGTTGGGCCTGGATCGACAGTCGGGCCAGCATCGATAGTCGAACGCGGTGCCAGGTACGAGCCCGCCAACCCAGCTGAAGCGATCGGCACTGCTGAGCCAATCGGTACCGCTGAGCCATTCGGCACCGCTGAGCCATTCGGCACTGTTGAACCAACCGCGGTTGCTGAACCAATCGGCACTGTTGAGCCAACCCGCGCAGCTGAGCCAACCTGCACGGTTGTGCCCAGCGGGTCGACCTGGTCCACCCAGCCGTCCGGGTGCAGCCGCAACCGGAGACGCGAGACATCCAATAACAGCCCGGCCGCTGCGGCCGCCAGGGTGAACCCGACGGCGTCGGCCACCATCCCGGGATACCAACTGGTGACCCATTTCGCTGCGGCGTTCGGCGTCGTGCCGTCGTCGGCGCACAACCGCAAGTGGGTGCGACGCAGCTGTCCGGCATCGTCGGCCAGTACGTCGCCGATCGTCACCCACGGCCGAGGCGAATCATCGCCATCGGCGTGGTGTTGCCGGTAGTGCTGGGCGAGATGCGTGTCGATCCAGTCGTCCGGGGTCGCTGCATCCAGCAACAGGGAAGCGGGGGACGACGCGGACACAACTATGAGCTTAGGCTAGCCTTGTGCCGCTCGAGACCGGCCCGCCGCTGAGGGGGCAAGGGTCAGCCGGTGGAGGAGATGTAATCCACCAGTTGGTCGTGTTCGGTCTCGAGCTCGTCGAGCCGATTCTTGACGATGTCGCCGATCGTCACGATGCCGGCGAGCGCATCGTCCACCACCACGGGCATGTGTCGGAATCTCTTCTCCGTCATGGTCTTCGCCAACGAACGGACCTCGTCATCTGGGCTGCTGGTCAGCACGTTGACGGTCATGATCTCGCGAACCTGCGTGCCCAGCAGTTCCGCTCCGCGTGTGTGCAGGGCGCGGACGACGTCCCGTTCACTGACGATCCCCTCGATCGTCCGGCCGTCGCTGGTCACCACCAACGCTCCGACATGGTGCTCGGCGAGCGCTGCGATGACTTCGGTGATCAGCGCCCCCGGTGTGACCGTGGCGACCGCAGCACCCTTGTGCGCCAGGACATCCTTGACGTGCATGGCAGTCCCTCCCGCCGCCGGACTCCGGTGTACCGACTGGGCAAGAATAGTCCCGAATGGGCAGAAAATGCCGATCTTCGACTCAGGTGCCGTCCGCGTCGTACGGCGGCCGCTCACCGGAAACCCCGGCCGGCGCGGACGTGGTGAGCAGCACCCCGGACCGCGCCGCCTCCGGAATCGGCTGCTCGGTGGGCCCGACCACTACCTGCTGGGTAGTCCCCGCCGCGACAGACTCGGGCTGCAGCGCAGGCACCATCGGCCGAACGGCGGCGGCCTGCTGGGCCAGGTCCTGCGCCGCCGTGCTGGGGGCGCCCCCGAACCCGAGGAACCCGGAAACTCCGCCGGACAACTCGGGACCGAGCAGGCTCTTGCCGATGAAATTCTTCGGGTGCAGGTTGCGCAGATCGCGCAGCTCTTGAACCTCCTTGAGCGACTGCAGGTCCGCCACCTGCCGGCGGAGTTCGTCGAGTTCCGGCCCGATCTCACTACGCAGGCCGGCCTGTGCGCCGGCCGCCATCGTGCGCACCTTGCGCAGCGACCCGGTCACGAAAGTCACTGCGGTGGGGATCCTTTCGGGTCCAAGGACGAAGGCGCCGACGAGCACGATGATGCCCAGTTGAGCCCAGGAGAGTCCGAACATCAGGTCAACCTCTTCCTGTCAGTTCGATCGGTTGATCGGTTGCGCCGAACCGACGGGTTGGACCTCGAGGTCTCCGACGGCACCGGACGAGGCGTCGGGCAGTGCGGAAGCCTGATCGTCCGCGATGCTGGAGCGGGCCGCACGCCTGGCTGCACGCCGGTCGTGTACCCGGGTGACCTGGACGGACAGCTCGTAGAGCAACACGAGCGCGACGGCGAGGGCGAGCATGGTGATCGGGTCGTTGCCCGGAACCACCAGCCCGGCGAAGACGACGATGCCGAAGATCGAGTACCGGCGGGACTTGGCCAGCTTCGCGCTGGACACGACGCCCACCTGGTTCAACATGATCAACAGCAACGGTAGTTCGAAGGACACCCCGAAAATGATCAGCATCGCGATCAGGAACGAAAAATAACTCTCCGGGGATAGCGCGGCGATGGTGGCGTCACCGCCGAATCCGAGCAGGACGGTCAGTCCCTCGCGGATCACCAGGTAAGCCAGGACGGCGCCGATCGAGAACAGCAGGCCGCCGAACCCGACGAAGGTGACGGCGTAGCGCCGTTCCTTCGAGTACAGGGCCGGCGTGACGTAGGCCCACAGCTGGTAGAGCCAGACCGGGCTGGAGAGCACCGATCCGGCGATCAGCGCCGACTTCAGCTGCAGCTCGACCGCCGAGAACGGGCCGGTGGCCAGCAATTTGCACTCCGCGTCCGCGCCGAAGGTGACCCGCTGGGCGGATGGCACCGCGCAGTACGGGCCGGTGAGAATCTCGGAGAGCTTGGGCAGCCCGATCGCCGGGATGCCGTGACCGAACCAGATGAAGCCGAGCACGGTGCCGCCGAGGATTCCCAGCACCGCGAAGAACAGCCGACGGCGCAGCTCGAAAAGGTGTGCCATCAGCGGCATCGTGCCGTCCGCGGACCTCGGATCCTGCCGGCGCCGCAGCGCCGGCAGGCGCAACTTCGGTAGCCGTAGCGGCACGGTCCCTCTCCTCACATCAGCAGCAGATCAGCAGAGCAACGGCAACGGCAAGAGATCCAGGTCAGGACGTGCGAACGGCGCCGACCGGCACCTCGGGCGCGGCGCGGTCCGCAATGATCACCGTCGGCGTGGTGGCAATCGCCGGCGCCGGGACGGTGGCGACGGGGGGGACCGTCTCGCCGTTGGCATCCTTGGTCCTGCCGTCGTCATCGGACATCGCGCTGACCTCCGACTTCAGGATTCGCAGCGACCGCCCGACTCCGCGGGCCGCGTCGGGAAGCTTTTTCGCACCGAACAACAGCACGAATGCACCGAGAATGATCAACCAATGCCACCACGACAATCCGCCCATTTTGCTGACTCCTCTGTTGGATGAAATCTTGTCTTTGAGTACAGGAAAAGTATGTGTTGAATTAGCGCGATATTGCAGCACAGAGGTGCGGAGCTGATCCGCTGATCGGTGAAATGCACCACCGGATCAGCTCCGCTCATCCCCCCGGATCAGGACTGAGAGTCCTGTGCGGTTTCCCGCGAGTTGATGCGATGACCGGCGTACGCGGCAGCGCCGAGAAGCGCGGCACCGCCGGCAATCAGCAGGCCGGTGTCACCGCTCCCGGTCTCCGCCGTGCTGCCGCCACCGGTATCCGGCGCACCGGCGGGCATGCCGCCCGACATCTGGGACAGGAACGGGGTCACCGCGGCCAGCACATCGGCCTTGGCGATCGGGGTCTCGAAAGCACCCTTGTAGACCCCACCCTCGGCCGGCAGGTTGAGCAGGTTCGCCACCACGGCGGCGTGCCTGGCCTCGACGCCGAAAATGCCGGCCGCCGCCTGCAGGATCGACTTGTCCTGGATATACCCAGCCGCTCCGAGATACGCACCGACACCGACGTTCTCGAAGGTGACACTGGTGGTCAGGTACGAGTTCCGGTCGGCGAAGCTGCCACCGAAATCGACCCACGGAGCCGCGACCGGGGTACCGCCGAGCTTGACGATGGTGTCAGTCAGCGCCTTGACGTGGTACTCCTCGTCGGACTGGATGGTCGCCAGGTAGTCCTTCTCGACACCGTCGAGCAGTCCGGCCTGGTTGCCCTGCTGGTAGAACGCGGCCTCGAGGTACTCGAGGGTCAGTGCGTAGTTGAGCACGTCGATATCGCTGGTGAAGTCGCCTGCAGCGGCGTACGCCCATCGATTGTTCAGCGCGCCCAAGGCTTGTGGTGCGGACAACTGAGTCATCTGCCCACGGACGAAATCCTGTCGTGACATTGGTTTCTCCTTTCCAGCTCAGCTGATCAGCGGCGTGACGGCCGCGAGGATGTCGGTCATCGAGGCGTTCTTCTCGATGGGGTTCGGGAACGGGTTCCCGGCGATCAGCGTTGCGATCACCGCGGCGTGCCGTGATTCGACGCCGGCGATCGAGGCCGCCGAGGCCAGCACGTCGGGGTCCTTGATCAGTGGGACCTGGCCGTGGTAGGCGGTGACCCCGAGCTCTTCGAACATCGACGCGTTCTTCAGGAAGCTCTCCCGGCTGTCGAAAGTGCCTGCCGGGTAGGTGATCTTCGGCTTGGCCACCGGAGTTCCACCGAAGGCGGTGACCGCTCCGGTCACGGCCGTCACATGCTCCTTCTCGTGGTCGCCGATCGGGGTGACCAGTTCCAGCTCACGATCGCTGAGCAGCCCGGCCTGCAGTCCCATGGCGTAGAAATCCGACTCCAGGTATTCCAGGGTCAACGCGTAGTTCAGGATGTCCAGGTCGCTGCTCTCGATCGCGGCCGACGAACCGAACGCCGCCGGCGCGGTGAGCAGGCCGCCACCGATGGCGAAGCTCGTCCCCACCCCGACCAGACCCGCGTACTTCAGAAAGCTTCTGCGCTGGATTCCGGTACTGAATTCCAGTACCGGCTTCCCGTCGAAAATTCTTCGACCTGCCATTGGCCACACTCCTGTCCAGTCGCCCGGCGGGCCCTTGTGGTCCGCCACTGAAGGTTCGGTTCCGGCCGAGAAAAGGATGGCCGATTCGAGAAGAAATCAAGATGGGAAACAGACGAGAGAAATTTGCCGGGGAAAATGCCGACAAATAGCTGGAATTCCGATCAGAAATCGCTGACGACGCCGTAGATCAGAACGGCATTCAGGACCACGATGGCGCTGATGATGACCCAGCCGGCGATCTTCACCCCGGCCCGGTTGACGTCGACACCCATCAGCGTCGGGTTGGAGGTCAAGCGCATCAACGGGATCAGTACGAACGGCAGGCCGAAGGAGAGCGCCACCTGCGAGATCACCAGCACCGTGGTCGGATCCGCTCCGACGGCCAGCAACACCAGCGCCGGGATCAGGGTGATCGACCGCCGCAGGAACGGGCTCACCCGCTTGGCCAGCAAGCCCTCCATGATCACCGACCCGGCGTAGCTGCCGACCGAGGTCGAGGCCAATCCGGACGCGAGAAGCCCTACGGCAAAGAGCGTTCCGACGACCGGGCCGAGGATGCCGCTGATCGCGGCATGCGCTCCCTCGATGGAGTCGACGTCGTCCAGCCCACGAAGTCCGGACGCGGCGAGCAGCAGCATCGAGATGTTGACCGCCCCGGCCAGCAGCATTGCCAGTACGACGTCGGTCCGAGTCGCCGAGATCAGTCGCCGGCGAAGGACTCCCGGTTCGATCTTGCCGAACCGGTCGCGGGTCAGGGCCGAGTGCAGATACACCGCGTGCGGCATGACCGTCGCTCCCAGCATCGCGGCCGCCAGCAGCACCGAGTCGAGACCGTCGAACCTGGGCACCAAACCCGCGGCGACGTCGGCGGCCGACGGCGGGGCGACGAACAGGCCCGCCATGAACCCGATGGCGATGATCAGCAGGAAGCCGGTGATCACCCGCTCGAAAGTCCTTTGACCACGACGGTTCTGCACCGACAACAGGAAGAGGGACACGACCCCGGAGATCACGCCGCCGAGCAGCAGCGGCAGATCGAACAACAGGTACAACGCGATGGCGCCGCCGATCACCTCGGCCAGGTCGGTGGCCATGGCCACCCCTTCGGCCTGCACCCAGTAGGCCAGCCGCGACTTCCGGCCCAATCGCTCGCCGACCAGATCCGGAAGCGACTTCCCGGTCGCCAGACCGAGTTTCGCCGAAAGGAACTGCACGATACCGGCGGCCGCGATGGCGACCACCAGGACCCAGACAAGCAGGTAGCCGTACCGGGAACCCGCCTGCAGGTTCGCCGCAACGTTCCCGGGGTCCACATAGGCGATCGCCGCGACGAACGCCGGTCCCAGCAGCGCCGCCCGGTCACCGATCCGTCGACGCCAGGGCGCCGGCGGCTGGGTCTGACCGGCCGTGGTCGCCGCGACATCTCGGATCACGGTGGGTCCTCTTTCGTTGTTGATCGAGGAGGAGCCACTGTCGACCGACGCAGAACCGGCTCCCGCACTAACTCCGGTTCGCCGCGGACCCCACGTCGGATTGGTGGGAAGCGGCATGGTGCGCAACGGGGAAGCTCAGCGCTGGGATTCGAGCGCGTCCCTGATCGGGATCATCTTGATCTGGGCCTCGCGGGCCTCGATCTGTGGATCGGAATCGGCGACGATGCCGCAGCCGGCCATCAATCGGACATCCCGCCCGTCGACCTGCGCGCAGCGCAGGGCGATCGCGAACTCCCCGTCGCCGCGTCCGTCCATCCAACCGACCGGGGCCGCATAACGACCGCGCCGCATCGGCTCCAGTTCGCGGATCAGCCGGCGGGCGGCGTCCGTCGGGCTGCCGCCGACAGCTGCCGTCGGATGCAGCCGGGCGGCCAAATCCAGGGCGGTCGGCGCCCGGTCGTCCAGTCGACCGGTGATGTCGGTGGAAAGGTGGGTCAGGTTGGCCAGTTCCAGCGGCACCGGCTCGGTCGGCACCTCGAGGTCGAGCGTGGCCATGGCCAGCACCTCGGCGACCGACTGCACGGCGTAGTGATGTTCGGCGATGTCCTTGGCGCTGCCGAGCAGATCGGCGGACACCGCATCGCCGACGTGCTCACGCCAGGCGGTGCCGGCGAGCACCCTGGACGCAATGGTCGCCCCGGTCCGCCTGATCAGCAGCTCCGGGCTGGCGCCGACGAGACCGTCGACGGCGAAGGTCCAGCAATCCGGATAGGACTCGGCGAGCCGGCTGAGCAGGAAACGTTCGTCGACCGGTCGCGCCGTCGTGGCCTGTAGATCGTGGGCGAGCACCACCTTCTGCAGCTCGCCGTCCCGAATCCGGGCGGTGGCGGCGCTGACGGCCGAGGTGAAGCCGGCGACCGAGAGGTCGGCATCGGCGTAGCTGATCCGGCCCGGGTGCCGAACGGGGATGATCGGCTCGATGCCGTCCCCGTCGCCCGGTTCGCCGATGACGGTGCGGAACGCGGTCCCGCCGACGACGGCGATCACCGTTCTCGGCACGACAGCCACACTGACGTCGTCGTCGTCGAATCCGAGGGAGACGAAGGCGATCGGTCCGCTACCGGGCAGGCCGACCGAGTCGTCGACCTCGATGCCGTCGGACACCGTGTGGAACCAGTCCTGGATCTGCGCTGCCGCATCCGGCCCGCTCGCGCTGAACCTGGCGTGCGCGCCCCAGCCGACGAAGCCCTCGCCGCCGCGGACGAAACTGAGGTTCCCGGTCGGCGCGGCAAGAGCGGCCAGCAGGTCGCCGGCCTCGTCGAGCTTCCTGGAGACCGCCGTCACCGCAAGACGGGTGGTCGGAACGGCAGTCACGAGCGCCAAGGGTAGTCGCCGGAAGGTGATGGATTGCGCGTCCCGGGCGTGACTCCCGCAACTTCGGTGCTCGCCGCCGGCGAGCCGACCGGCAATAGACTCGGCGAGGTGACGGCCAACGTGGCTCCGGACGCTGCGGCGTCGGAGTCCGCCGTCCCCGGCGAACAGTCTGTCGGCGTCCACAACCCGACAGACGAACAGTCCGCTGTTCCCGGCGAACATTCCGTCGTCGTCGACAACCAGTCCGACGACCAGTCCGCCGGCGCTGACGGACAGCCAGGACCGTCCAGACGCCGGCGGGCCTGGCGATGGGCAGCCCGCGGTCTTGCCCTGATCACGCTGATCATCACGGTGATGCTGATCGCGCTGGCCATCGGGATGCGGGCCAATGACGCAGCGATCGACGAGCACCTCGGCACGGCGACCGCCACCGTGCTGTCGCTGACGCCGCTCAGCACGGGCATCGAGTTCGTCGACGCCACCGGTACCACGATCCGGCCGGAGGGCGGCGTCCTCTATCCCGGGCTGCTCTCGATCGGCCAGCAGTTTGTCGTCGAGTATTCGACCCAGAACCCACAGATCGCCCGGGTGGCCGGCCGCACTGCGTCGGTGGGCAACGTGCCGATCGGCATCTGCGCGGGCGTGACGTACATCATTGCCGTGCCGCTGATCTGGTGGTGTCACCGCAGGTCGGGCCTGCCGTTGGTGGGGTTGCCGCGCGGTCCGGGACACGCCGTACCGCCACCTGGGCCGAGGGGTACCTGAGCGCGGCCGGGGCTCGGTAGGCTGCGACCCCATGGGCAGGGTGGTCACGTCATGAGCAGGGCCGGGCTGGAGAAGAAGCCGGGCCAGGTTGCCGCGATGTTCGACGCGGTCGCCGAACGCTACGACCGCACGAACACGATCCTCTCTGCCGGCCAGGACGCGCGCTGGCGCCGGCACTCGGTGCGGGCGTTGCAGCTGCTGCCCGGACAGAAGGTGCTGGACGTCGCGGCCGGGACCGGAGTGTCCACCAAGGCGCTCTCCGCGACCGGTGCCTGGTGTGTCGCCACCGACTTCTCGATCGGGATGCTGTCCGCAGCCAAGGAGGGTTTCCGGCTGCCAAGGGTCGCCGGGGACGCCATGAACCTGCCGTTCGCCGACGGCACGTTCGATGCGGTGACGATCTCCTTCGGCCTGCGCAACATCGAAGATCCCGGTGCCGCCCTGCAGGAGTTCGCCAGGGTCACCAAGCCCGGCGGCCAACTGCTGGTCTGCGAGTTCTCCCGGCCCCGACCTGCGCCGATGCGGTGGGGTTATCACTGGTACCTGCACAACGTGCTGCCGTTGCTGGCCCGCCGGGTGTCCTCGAACCCGGAGGCCTACCTCTACCTGCAGGAGACCATCGACGCCTGGCCGGATCAGCCGTCGTTGGCCCGCATGATCGCCCGATCCGGATGGACCGACGTCGTCTGGCGCAACATGACGTTCGGTGTCGTCGCCCTGCACCACGCCGTCCGTAGACCCTCCTGACCCTGCGGTCACCAGCGGGCTGTGACCCGTCCTACACTGGTGTCGCACTACCTCGTGAACGAATTCACAAACTCGATCGCCTGTCGCAGGGGCTGCCGCCGCATCGCCCTGGAAGGCCAGATGTCAGCCGGTGAACGGGGAGGTCCCGATGGGTTTGTCGAGCGCGGTCCGTGACCCGGACGCAGCGGCCGATGTGATCGTCGTCGGTGCCGGCCCGGCCGGTGCCACTGCGGCCACCTACCTGGCCCGCTCCGGGGTGGACGTGCTGCTGCTGGAGAAATCCACCTTCCCCAGGGACAAGGTGTGCGGCGACGGTCTGACCCCCCGCGGGGTCAAGCAGGTGCTGGCCCTCGGGGTCGACGTCTCCGGATCGGACTGGATCAAGAACAAGGGGCTGCGGGTCGTCGGAGCCGGGCGCAGCCTCGAGCTGCCGTGGCCGGTGCTGCAGGACTTCCCGGATTTCGGCCTGGTGCGACCGCGTCGCGACTTCGACGAGATGCTGGCGACGCTGGCGGTCAAGGCCGGTGCCAGGATGCGGGTGGCCACCTCGGTGACCGCGCCGCTGCGTGACGAGCGGACCGGCCGGATCACCGGCGTCACCGCCAAGACCGCCGACGGCCCCAAGGAGTTCCGCGCGCCGCTGGTGCTGGCCTGTGATGGTGTCTCGGCCAGGGTCGCCCTCGGCATGGGCATCAACAAGCGCGACGACCGGCCGCTCGGAGTGGCGGTCCGCCGCTACTACAAGAGCCCCAGCCGGACGGACGACGACTATCTGGAATCGCACCTGGAGCTCTGGGACCGGTCGAATCCGGAGAAGGCGAAGCTGCTGCCCGGCTACGGCTGGATCTTCGGGCTCGGCGACGGGACGGTGAACGTCGGGCTCGGGATGCTGAGCTCGTCCAAGGCGTTCGGCAAGACCGATTACCGGGCCCTGCTGAAGACCTGGCTCGACGGCACCCCGGAGGAATGGGGACTGCGCGAGGAGAACGCGATCGGCTCCATCGGTGGCGCGGGCCTGCCGATGGGCTTCAACCGCACGCCGCACTATTCGGACGGCCTGCTGCTGGTCGGCGATGCCGGCGGCGCGGTGAACCCGTTCAACGGCGAAGGCATCGCCTACGCCATGGAGTCGGCGGCGCTCGCCGCGGAATCCGTGCTGCAGGCCGTCGGCCGGCCCGAAGGGGCCAGCAAGGAAGCGGCGTTACACGGCTACGAAACCGCGATGAAGGACCATCTCGGGGCGTACTACCGGTTGGGCGGCATCTTCTCCACGCTGATCGGAAAACCGTCGATCATGAAGACCGCGACCCGCCTCGGTCTGCCGCGCAAGGACCTGATGTACCTGGTGCTCAAACTGCTGGCCGGGCTGCACGACAGCCGGGACGGCGACTGGGCCGACCGGGTGGTCCGCTCGCTGACCAGGATGGCGCCCAGTGTCTGACAGCCCAGTGTCTGACAGCCCAGTGTCTGACAGCCCAGTGTCTAACAGCCCAGTGTATAACAGCCCAGTGTC
>Ga0164308_10001130_pt1 | contig 14160 bp, 13 predicted proteins | sample Whisoiple_246_MG_FD_109983 | JGI IMG/M metagenome (GOLD analysis project Ga0164308, IMG submission 109983) | Soil microbial communities amended with fresh organic matter from upstate New York, USA - Whitman soil sample_246_MG | ecosystem: Environmental > Terrestrial > Soil > Unclassified >...
GCCGTCACATGAACCACTTCACTATGGCCCCTACGACGTCTACCACGCTGACCGGCGCATCTGACGCTGGACGGCTACCTCCATCGCATGGGTGGAGAAGAAGCGCCACCCGACCTCACTGAGCCGCAGCGACTCGCGCGGGACCTCGAGCGCAGCGGCGAAACGGGCGACGGTAGCTCGTCGCGCCGCCTCGTCACCGACATCCTTCTTCCAGATGTTCTCGACCACCCAGCCGTCGTCGCCCAGTCCGTCCGCGCGCCTTTCGTCACGCTCACGCTGTAACGGACTCGAGTGGAAGAGCTCGCCTTGATACTCGCCGATGACCTTGATCACGCGCCCATCAGGCTGAGGTATCCGCCAGACGAGGTCCCCGACGGCGAGCAGCCGCTGCGGATCCCACGACGCGAAGATCGGCTCGTTGAGGAGCGGCTGCGGCAGACCACCCCGCACGAGGAGCAGTCGAGCGACGGTCTCGCCCGCCGAGGCCGAGCCGAGCCGGATCTGCTCGTATGCCTCGAGCAGCGTCCTTTTGCCGCGGGGACGCACCCGTCGCAGGCACGCCAGCACCAACGGTTGTCGCGCGCCGAGCAGCGTGGCACAGGCGTCGCCGATCACGATCAGGTCATCGAGGCCCACGGGCTTGCCATGCCCGACCAGCTCGCCCAGGTCCACCCACGTGTCAGCCACTCCCACGACAGGAACGCCCTCGATTTCGACCACCTCCCTGGGATGCAGCGCTCGATGTCCGCAGAAGCCCGGGATCCGCACCCGATTGCTCGTGATCGGGCGGGTCACATGGATGCGGGGGTCCGCGTCCATCGCATACGACGTCGGCAGCTGGAGCAGGCGAGCCGCCGTCAGGTGGGAGAAGGCGCATCCGGGTGGCAGGACCGTGAGCGCGACACGGCACCGCGCGACGAGCTCGCGGTATGCCGCCTCGGCAGCTTCGTCGGTCGTCCAACCTTCTCGCTGTCGTTGACTCAGCACGCGTCAACCGTGCCCTCATGCGGCCCGACCGCGCGGGACAGACTCCTCCCCTGTGGATCATCGGTCGGCTGGGAAGGGGAGGTGTGGGCACCAGCGTGTGAGACGACGAGGCCACTCGACCAAGCAGGCCTGAGACGACGAGGCCACTCGACCAAGCAGGCCTGGGACGACGAGGCCACTCGACGGGGAAGGGTCCTAGCGGAAGAGGCCGACGACGATGAGGGTCTGGGCCAGGTGGTAGGTGACGATGACGGTGAGCGGCGCCCACGGCCGCGCCTGCACGAAGCGGTCGTGCCCGAGGACGGTGTCGGAGGCGAGGAAGAGGACGCTGCCGAGGACCACGACCGGGTCGCCCTTCCACGTCGCGGCGAGCACGAGGGCGAAGAGCCCGAGCTCATAGAGCAGCACCGCACCGCGCTGCTTCCCGGCGTGGCGCACGATGTCGCGCCCCACTCTCGCGTGCACGGCGAGCAGCACCGGCACGGCGACCAGCAGCCACCAGGGGAAGCCGCCCGCGCCGGCCGTGCCCGTGATCGCCCAGATGTAGGCCACCTGTGCGAGCAGGAACGAGCCGAGCCCGAGCAGGAAGCGGCCGGCCGTCGGGTTGAGCAGTGCGACGTCGCCGACGAGCGAGAGGGTGAGGGCCACGAGGACAGGCAGCAGCTCGGGCGCGCCCGCCACCGCGCCCTCCCACTCGAGTGACCAGGCGATCCCCATGAGCAGGACGATGACGAGGGGCTTGGTGAGGCGCTCGACGATCACGTCGCCGCGCGCGACGGAGCGCCAGTTGATGAGCGCCGTCACCCCGAGCGCCACCGCGAGGACCCACAGGTGGGTGGTCACGGCCACAGGGTGACAGCCGCTCGTGGCCCGGAGGGCGCGACACGCGGGATCCACCTGCTGGGCACGTGGGTGCACCGAATCGGCTGCACGCGGATTGTCTGCAAGACTCGACCAATGCCCATGCGCAAGTTCCACCACACCGTGACCGCCGACGACACCTCGTCGAAGGTCGGCAGCGGTGACCTCGAGGTGCTGGCCACGCCCCGCCTCATCACCTGGTGCGAGAGCGCCGCCTTCCAGGTGTGCCAGCAGCAGATCGATGCAGACCACACGACGGTGGGCACCATGATCCGGATCGAGCACGTCAAGGGCAGCCCCGTGGGTGCCGACATCACGGTCCTCTGCGCCGAGCCGATCAACGACGGTCGCCGCCTCGTGTGTCACGTCGTCGTCAAGGAGGCGGACGGCGAGGAGATCGCCCGGGGCGAGGTGCACCGCGCCGTCGTCGACCCCGACCGCTTCCTCAGCAAGTGCCAGCGACTCGCCTGAGCCCAGAATTCGCGCAGCACGACCCCGCCGTATGCCGTCCGTGACGGTGCCGGGGCCGCCGGCGCACGATGGCGTGCGTGCCGGGGGGGCCGGACGCGCCCCGGAGCCCTCGCTGCGGCCGGCCACCTGCTGACACCGCGCCCCTCTCCGCTCCAGTCAACGGTTGCGCCGTCGGCCGCCGGCACCGCGGTGCTGTGCCGTCCTGGTGGTGCGGCATGTCGGGTTGCCGGCTCGGGCGTCCTCGCGCCGCAGACCTGGCGCAACGTCGTGGTCGTCCCCGGGCCCGGGTGAGCTCACCGGCTGGCCGAGCCGAACGCTCGTCAGAGCACGAAGGCGTCGTCCTCACGACGGAAGCCGAGACGCTCGTAGTAGGGGTCGACCATGCCGGCGGCCGTGAGGACCCGGGTGAAGCCGCGTCGTCGGAAGGGTCCCTCCGGTCCGAAGACGAACTCGCCCGGTGAGTGGTCGCGGTAGCGCGGCGTCACCCAGTCGAGCAACAGCTGCGCCGTGCCCGAGCCCTCGTCGCGCAGGATGACCGCACCGACGGTCTCGTCGCCCTTGAGCACGAGGAAGGACGGGTGGCCCGCGAAGGGGTCGTGGACGAACTCGGGGTTGAAGTCCCGGATGTCGGCCTCGTGAACCCGCAGCACGTGCCGGAGGTACGTGTCGTCACCGGCCACCTCGAGCACCTCGTAGGCGTGGGCGTCGTGCTTCTCGTGCGACATGCGCACGAGATAGGTGATGTTGATGACGGCGAGCACGATGTTGAGCCCGACCATCGGCCACACCTGGTTGGCGAGGTTGTAGACGATGAGCAGGACGCAGCCGATGAGGTTGATGATCCGCAGCCGTCGCAGCTGGGTCTGCAGCAGCGACCAGACGAGCACCGCTGAACCGGCCCAGCCGAGGGCCTCCAACCACCACGAACCCCTGCCCGCGACCCTACGGGCGCGGGCCCCCGCCCGTCGATGCCTCCGACGAGTGCTGCGTCGGCGTGTGGCTCACGAGCTTCAGCCCGATGACCGCACCGACGATGCCCCCGAGCAGGACGAGCTTGACGACGGAGAAGGGCTCCTGCCCGAAGGTCATCGCCCACGTCACCGTGAGCGCGGCACCGACGCCGGTCCACACGGCATACGCCGTCCCGATGGGGATGGTCCGCACCGCGTGGGCGAGCCCCAGCATCGACAACGCGCCCGCGACGACGAAGACGGCGGAGGGCAGCAGGACGCTCAGCCCGTCGGAGGCGGCGAGCGCCGAGGCCCAGACGGCCTCGAGGACGGCACTCGTGAGCAGCACGAGCCACGGCATCACGCCACCGCCTTGAGACCGGCGACGCACGCGACGAGCAGGAGCAGCAGCAGTCCGCGCGCCGGGCCGAGCCGCTCCTCGCCGCGAGCGACGGCCAGCAGGACGGTTCCGACGGCCCCGATGCCGACCCACACGGCATACGCCGTGCCGGCGGGGAGGCCCGTCATCGCCCACGCGAGCCCGGCCATGCTGAGCACGAGCGCGACGGCGAAGAGCGCCGTGGGACGGGGCCGGCGGAAACCGTCGGAGGCTGCGAGCGCGGTGGCCCAGACCGCCTCGAGCGCGCCGGACAGGATGAGTACGAGCCAGAACATGGACAACCGATCTGGCCGTCTTGTCGCTGGGCGGGTACGGCTCCCTCGTCCGCGAGCGCCACGACGCGCTCGGGCCCCATTCTACATATTCGGTATCAGCGCGACCTCTCCGGCGTACTGTCTGCTGCAGGGTGCGGTTCCTGCGGAATGAGGACTGCGATGAGCCGTGACTATCTCGACTTCGATCTCGCGCTGACACACGACGGGTCGGCGTATGCCGTCCGCGTCGTCTCCTCGCCGGCTGGCGAGGCATCGGCTCCGTTCCAGCTGCCCTTCATCGGAGCGGAACTCGCGCAGTTCATGATCGCTGTGGGGCCCCCGCGCGTCGCCTCGCGCCGGCTCGTGCCGGTCGCGACACGGGTGGGTGGGGTCCAGGACTACGGGCGCAAGCTCGGGGACGCGCTGCTGACGGGGCCCGTGCTCGAGGCCTTCACGAGGAGCCTCGACACGGCCGGGTCGCAGGGCAAGGACCTGCGGGTCAGGCTGCGACTCGATGCGGTGCCGGAGCTCGACTCCGTGCCGTGGGAGTACCTCTACGACAGCCGGCTCGAGCGCTTCCTCACCCTGTCCCAGCAGACCCCCGTCGTGCGCCTGCTCGACTCGCTCCAGCGTCCCCCGTCGGTCAGCGTCGCGGCCCCGCTCCGGGTGCTCGTGATGATCTCGAGCCCCTCGGACATGCCCGAGCTCGCGGTCGACCGGGAGAAGCAGCTGCTCCTCGCCACGACCGCCGACATGGTGGCGAGCGGGCAGCTCTCCGTGACCGTGCTCGACACGGCGACGCTCACCGAGCTGCAGCGGGCGCTGCTCGGCGACTACCACGTCTTCCACTTCATCGGCCACGGCGGCTTCGACGACGAGGTCCAGGAGGGGGTGCTCGTCCTCGAGAAGGAGGATGGCACGAGCCACCGCGTCTCGGGCAACCGGCTCGGCACGCTGCTGCACGACGCCCGCAACCTGCAGCTCGCCGTCCTCAACGCCTGCGAGGGCGCCCGCACCTCTGGCCGCGACGCCTTCTCGGGGGTCGGTCAGGCACTCGTGCGACAGGGGCTGCCGGCGGTCGTCGCGATGCAGACCGAGATCAGCGACCGCGCCGCGCTCGTCTTCAGCCACGAGTTCTACTGGTTCCTCACCCAGGGGCTGGGCATCGACGCTGCCATGTGCGAGGTGCGCAAGGCGATGGCCGTCTCCGACGAGGCCTCCGAGTGGGGCACCGCCGTCCTGTTGAGGTCGGGCACCGAGCAGCCCTTCACCTTCACGTCGACCGGGCCCCCGGTCGCGTCACCGGAGAGCCGGCTCCAGTCCCTCTACGACGCCGCGCGCGTCGCGATGAGGTCGGGTGCGACCGCGACCGCCCAGCCGCTGCTCGAGCAGATCACTGCGGAGAGGCCCGACTTCCGGGACGCGACGCAGCTGCTCGAGCGGGTGCGCCCTCCGACGGAGGGCAGCGGTCCGACCGATCCCGTGCCGTTCGAGACTCTCCCTCTGCCGCAACCGGATCCACGGCCGGAGTCGCACACGCCCGCGCCGCCGGTGCCACCCGACACGCAGGGCACGACCGAGGTGCCCGGCTCCTCGCACACGCCGAGCGCGTCGCACACGCCGAGCGCGTCGGGCGCGTCGGGCCGCAGCCGACCCGGCGGCATACGGCGAATCCTCGTCTGGGTCGGTGTCGCGGTGGGCGTCCTCGCCGTCGCGCTCGGGGCGATCGTGTGGTGGGACTCGTCCGCGTCGTCGGTGGCCAAGGCGTGCGGCGCGGGCGGCGACGCCTTTCCCCCCGTGCCCGCCGGCGCCCTCACACTCGGTTGCGCGACGACCGCGCCCGTCATCGACGGGAGTTTCGCCGACTGGGCAGGGGTTCCCGAAGGGCAGCTCGCGACGCAGGTCTTCCCGGCTCCGCCCGCACCGGCACCCGACGACCTGCAGGCCACGTGGCAGGGTCAGTGGGACTCCCGCTTCCTCTACCTGCACGTCAGCATCGACGACGCCGACCGGCGCCCCGTCGATGCCACCAAGCCGACGCAGTTCTGGAAGGGCGACGGGGTGAGCTTCGAGTTCGGGCCCGACGTGTCCGGCCTTCCGGCGTTGAGCAAGCCTCGCTCCGGCAAGGACTTCCACGTCATGGTCGGCGTCACCCCGCTCGGCGGGCTCGCCGCGTTCAACATGGCCAACGCGGGGGCCATCCGCGACGGCGGGCGGCTGACCGACGTCGTGCTCTCCCGCACGGACCGGCCCGGCGGCTACGAGGTCGAGATGGCGGTGCCGTGGTCCGACGTGGGTCTGGCCACTCCCCCGGCCCGCGGCTCGATCTGGGCGATGAACGTCAACGTCAGCGACGCAGCCGGCTCCTCGCCGACCTGGAAGCTCGCGCGGATGATCAGCACCAACCCGGTGCGCACCGGCAACGGGCAGCCTGCTCGCTGGCAGCCCCTCGTCCTCGCCGACACGGTGGACTCCTGACCTGACGGAGGGAGCGCCCCGATGGGCAGCAGCCACGCTGACTTCGACATCGAGATCGTCGGCACCCAGCAGGCGTATGCCGTCCGGGTCCTCTCGTCGCCGGCCGGCACCGCGTCGGCCCCCTTCGTGAACCCCTTCACGCCCGTGGAGATCGCGCGCTTCATCAACGCGGTCGGGCCACCCCGGGTGGCCTCTCGGCGGCTCGTGCCCGTCGAGGGCCGGGTCACCGAGGTGCGCACCTTCGGCCAGCAGCTCGCCGATGCCCTCTTCACCGGCGAGGTCGGGACCGTGTTCCGCGACAGTCTGGCGAGCTGCGTGCGGGATGGCTCGCAGCTGCGGATCCGGCTGCGGCTCGAGGCGGTGCCGGACCTCGACGGGTTGCCCTGGGAGTACCTCTACGACAGCGGGCTGGAACGCTTCCTCACCCTGTCGAAGAAGACTCCGGTCGTGCGGGTGCTCTCGTCGGCCGACCCGGCCCCCGCCGTCACCGTGACGCCACCACTGCGCGTGCTCGTCATGATCTCGAGCCCCGCCGGGCTCGCTCCACTCGACGTCGAGCGAGAGGAGCGTCTGCTCCGACTCACGACCGAGGACCTCGTGGGCTCGGGGTTGCTCGAGCTCGTCGTGCTCAAGGACGCCACCTTGTCCAACCTGCAGCGAGCCGTGCTGCAGGACGTCCACGTCTTCCACTTCATCGGACACGGCGGCTTCGACGACGACACGCAGGAAGGCGTCCTCGCCCTCGAACGCGAGGACGACGGCGAGGCGCACTTCGTCTCGGGCGCCCGACTCGGCACGCTGCTGCACGACGCGAGCACCCTCCAGCTCGCCGTTCTCAACGCCTGCGAGGGCGCACGGACGAGCAGCCGTAACGCCTTCTCCGGGGTGGCGCAGGCCCTCGTCAGGCAGGGCCTGCCGGCCGTCGTGGCGATGCAGTCCGAGATCTCCGACCGTGCGGCGCTCGACTTCAGCCACCAGTTCTACTGGTTCCTCACCCGTGGCCTCGGCATCGAGGCCACTCTCTGCGAGGTTCGCAAGGCAATGGCCGTGTCGGACGAGGCTGCGGAGTGGGGCACACCGGTCCTGCTGAGGTCCGAGACCGGCCAGCCGTTCAGCGTCCTTGGCTCCCCCCTCGAGCGCGGCCCGGGGGGCCGGATCGAGAGCGGGACGGACCCGCTCCCGACGGCCGCTGCGGACCGGCGCGTCGCATCGCTCTACGACGCCGCCGTCGCCGCCCTCGAGGCAGGCAGGCGCGACATCGCGTGGCCGCTGCTCGAACAGGTGGCACTCGAGAGGCCGGGCCACCGCGACGTCGAGCAGCTCCTCGACGAGCTCGACCGGTCGGAGGCGCAGCCGCTGGTCACGACCACACCGTCACCGGCCGACCTGACCCCGGACACCATCAGGCACCCGGCTCCGCTCATCCCTTCAGCCACCCCGCCGGCGACACCGCCTGGGACACCGCCTGGGACACCGCCGGCCCGCGACTCCTTCAAGGAGAAGCTGCGCCGGGCGTTGCTCGTCGTCGGCACTCCCCGCGAGCCCGGCAAGGGTTTTCGCTGGCTCCGGCGGTGGCTCCTCGCCGTGGGCCTCGTCCTGCTCCTCGGCGTCGGCGTGTTCGTGTGGTGGGTCCTGCGCGTCAGTCCCTACGCCGACGCGTGCGGTCCCTCCGTCACCTCGAGCGGTTCGGTGGCCCAGTCGGTCACCATCGCCTGTGCCGTCGACACGCCACGCATCGACGGAGCGTTCGCGGAGTGGTCGGGCGGGGCCAACCACCCGATCCCCGCGGCGGCCGGCGAGGGCACGACGGTGGCCCAGCACGCGTCGTGGAAGGCGCGCTGGGACAATAACGGGCTCTATCTCTATGCCAAGGTGCAGGACAACACACCCCGCACCGACACCGTGACGCCCGACACGGCATACCTGCTCGTCGACGGCGTCACGGTGCTCTTCGGCAACGATGCACGGCGCCTGCAGACCACCGACGTGCCCAGACTCGGTGACTCCGCCGTGACGCTGGCCGCGACCACCCGCGGCATCTCGGCGACCAGGTCGAACGACGCCGAGCCCACCGGCTTCACCGCCGCTCCCGAGGTGGTGGCCGAGGTCGTTCGCGGCGTGGACGGTTACGTGCTGGAAGCCCGCATCCCCTGGCGGACACTCGGCCAGCCGAAGATCCCGCGGGCCAACACCGTCGTGGCCCTCTGCGTGCTCGCGACGGACGGCAACCCCGCGGCCAGCTCATCACCCGTGACCCTCAGTGGCTGCGAGGACTGGAGCAAGACGCGCGAGCTCCACCCCGGATCCTGGCAGACGACGATCCTGTCCCTCGACGAGTAGGAGCTTCACCATGGCCAGCCACGTCTACGCGCTGCTCGTCGGCATCGACGCCTATGGCGGCGGCGTGCCGCCGCTGTCGGGGTGCGTCAACGACGTCACGGCCTTCGCGGCGGTCCTGCAGGGCCGGGTGACCGCCGAGGACCTCAGCCTCGTCACGATCACTGACGAGGACGCCACCCGTGCCGCTGTCACGACGGAGTTCACGAGGCTCCTCGGGCAGGCGGGCGGTGAGGACGTCGCACTCTTCTACTACAGCGGGCACGGCGCGCACCAGGACGCTCCCGAGCAGCTCTGGCCCTTCGAGCCCGACCACCAGAACGAGACGCTCGTGCTCGTCGACAGCCGGGAGCCCGGCGGCTGGGACCTCGCCGACAAGGAGCTCGCGGTGCTCATCGCCCAGGTCGCCGCGAGCGGCTGCCACCTGCTGGTCGTGCTCGACTGCTGTCACTCCGGCGACGCGACCCGCGACGTCGACGAAGTGGTGCGGCAGGCGCCTCCGGACCCCCGCCACCGTCCGATCGAGAGCTTCCTGACCGGCACGGTCCAGCAGGCCGCCGCGCAGGCGGCCGCGCAGGCCGCCGCCGCCGCGGACGGGACGACGACGCGCGACCTCGACCAGGCCCCACGCGAACGGTGGACACCGCCCGCGGGCCGGCACGTGCTGCTCGCGGCCTGTCGCTCCTCCGAGAAAGCCAAGGAGATCCGCACGCAGGGCCAGCACCGCGGCGCGATGTCGGCGGCTCTCGAGAAGACCCTCGTGTCGTCGGAGGGCACGCCGTCCTACCGCGACGTGCTGCTCACGGTGACGGCGCAGGTGACGACGACCGTGCGCGACCAGCACCCGCAGTTCGAGACGGTGGACTCGAGCGAGCTCGACCGACCCTTCCTCGGCGGCTCCATCCCCGACACGCCGCGGCCCCTCACCCTGAGCCGTCGCCCGGAGGGCTGGGTGATCGACTCGGGGGCCGTGCACGGGGTGCCCGAACCGATCACGACCGGTGAGACGACCGACACGACCGAGCTCGCGATCTACGCGCTGTCCGCAGCGGGTCGGGGCCGACCCCTCGCGACGGCGGTCGTCACCCGGGTGCTGCCCGATCGCTCCGTCGTGACGGTGACTCCCGAGCTCGACCCGTCATCGATCTACCGCGCCGTCATGACCTCCATCCCGCTCAAGCCCCTGGCGGTGGCCGTGGCCGGTGACGCCGCGGGGACTGCTGCGCTGCGGTCGGCAGCCGACAAGGCGGACTCGACGCTCATCGACCTCATCGAGGCGTCGGACGGGGCGCCACCTCCCGACCTGCAGGTCGAGGCGACACCGGCAGGCTTCGTCATCACCCGCCCCGGGCTCGTACGGCCACTCGTCCCGGTCGTCGCCGGGGAGGGGCGTGAGGGGCGCACCATCGCCGCGCTGGAGCACGTGGCCCGATGGCTGCGCCTCTCCGGGCTCACGAACCCGACGAGCGGGCTCACGGCGGGTGCCATGCACGTCAGCGTCGTGACTGCCGAGGGAAGCACCGACGAGGGCACGGTCGAGATCGCCTACGTCGCCGAGACGCCGCCGAAGTTCACGGTGACGCTCGAGAACACGACGAAGGAGCCGCTCTGGGCCGCGCTGCTCGACCTCACCGACTCCTACGGCATCTACACCGATGCCTTCGCCGCGGGCCGGGTCGCGCTCGGACCCGGCGAGAAGACGAGCCTCGAGCTCGGTGGAGAGGTCCCCGACGCCTTGTGGAAGGAGGGGGTCGTGACCGTCACCGACCGCCTCATCGTCGTGACGAGCACCATGGAGTTCGACCCGCGGTCGCTGCAACAGGGCGACCTCGCGGTCAGCACGGTGCCGGGATCGGACGACGGTGACGGACCGGGGGGCATGACGACGCGCTCGGCCTTCACGCCGAAGTCGACCCTCGAGCGCATGCTCGGCAGCATCACCACCCGCCGCCTGCCGCCCCGCTCGACGGAGGCGGTCTCCGACTGGCGGACCAACCGCATCGACGTCGTGACGTCGCGACCGCGTCCCTGACACGTCGCCGGGGGGACGACGAAGGGCCGGACGCGGTGCGTCCGGCCCTACCGACGGGTGGAGCTGAGGGGACTCGAACCCCTGACCCCCTCCATGCCATGGAGGTGCGCTACCAGCTGCGCCACAGCCCCTTTCGGAGGCCGCCCCTTGGGGCGACTGCGTAACAATAGCGGGTCGCCGGGTCCGATCCCAAATCGGGTGGCGCCGCCTCGGGGACCGCCGATCGGGCCGTGACGCAGCGCTGATGCAGCTCCGATCCAGCACAGATCGAACCCCAAACGAGCCGTCAGCGAGCACCGGACGAGCACCGGACGAGCACCGGACGAACCGGCGAATGCTGGCCGCTCAGGCGTTCCACGGTCCGAGGTTCCAGCCCGCGATGCGCCAGCGCCGGGTCGCCGAAAAGCTCTTGCCCGCCTCGACGAGCTCGATCCAGTGACAGTTGTCGAGACCACGAAAGATGCGGTCGGAGACGGCCTGGTCGAGACCCACCAGGTCGCTCGCGCCCACCCGGGCCGAGACCCCGTGCGCGACGACGAGCGCCGTCTCGCCGGCCGCCAGGGCATCCGCCACCTCGCGAAGCGCCGCTCCTGCCCGTGCCGCGACGTCCTGACGGGTCTCCCCGGTGACGCCCTTGCGCACGTCCTCACCGCGGTCGAGCGCGGCGACGAGCTGCGGGTAGCGCTCGTGCACCTCGTCGACGTGCAACCCCTGCCACTGCCCCACGTGCACCTCACGCAGCCGCCTGTCGAGACGCACCGGCAGCCCGGTGAGCTCACTCACCGCCTCGGCCGTCGCGACAGCGCGCCGCAGGTCGCTCGAGACGATGACCGCCGGGCCGTATGCCGCGACGTGGGGTGCCGCTGCCGCGACCTGCTGGACGCCGCGGTGGGAGAGCGCGGAGTCGCGGTGCCCCTGCCACACGCGGGCGGCGTTGTCGACCGTCTCGGCGTGCCGCATCACGACGATCCGCCGTGGTGGCGGACCGCCCGGGACGGGGCTCACGCGCCGGTGTCGTCTTCGGTGACAGCCTTGACGGGACGCGGCAGCGGCTCGATGCCCGAGAGGTCGATCTCGGGGCAGTCCTTCCACAGCCGCTCGAGGGCGTAGTAGTCGCGCTCCTCCTCGTGCTGCACGTGGACGATGATGTCGCCGAAGTCGATGAGCACCCAGCGGCCCTCGCGCTCACCCTCGCGGCGCAGCGGCTTGCAGCCCAGCTCGCGGAGGCGGTCCTCCACCTCGTCGACGATGGCGCCGACCTGGCGCTCGGAGGGCGCTGAGGCGATGACGAAGACGTCGGTGAGCGGCATCTGGTCACTCACGTCGATCGCCATCACCTTCTCGGCGATCTTCTCCTCGGCGGCCAGGGCCGCCACCTTGGCGAGCTGGAGGGAGTGTTGTGCGGCAGTCACGAGTCTCCTTGTGGCAGAAGGACGTGGTCCTTCTGCGAGTGGGTCTGGGTGTCCACGGAGGGCGGAGCTCCCTGTGGGTGGTGGTCGCTGTGCACGGGGGGTGCAGTGCCCGTGGGGTCGGCGTAGAGCCGGTACTTGTTGATGTACTGGACGACCCCGTCGGGCACGAGGTACCACACCGGCTCACCGTCGGCGACGCGAGCTCGGCAGTCGGTCGAGCTGATCGCCATGGCCGGCACCTCCTGGAGCGTGACGCGGTCCTCCGGGAGGCCCTTGTCAGAGAGCTCGTGCCCCGGTCGGGTGACCCCGACGAAGTGGGCGAGGTCCCAGAGCTGCTCGGCGTCCTTCCAGGAGAGGATCTCGGCCAGGGCGTCCGCGCCGGTGATGAAGAACAGCTCGTCGGCCGGGCGTTCCGCGCGGATGTCGCGCAGGGTGTCGATCGTATAGGTCGGGCCGGGGCGGTCGATGTCGACCCGGCTGACAGTGAAGCGCGGGTTCGACGCCGTCGCGACGACCGTCATGAGGTAGCGGTGCTCGGCAGCCGAGACGTGTCGGTCCGCCTTCTGCCACGGCTCTCCGGTGGGGACGAAGACCACCTCGTCGAGGTCGAAGCGCGACTGCACCTCGCTCGCGGCGACGAGGTGGCCATGGTGGATGGGGTCGAAGGTCCCGCCCATGACCCCGAGGCGCATGCTCAGGGGCGGTGCCCGTCGCTGTCGTGCCCTGGGGCGGTCCCGGCGCCCGGCGCACGGCGCGGCGAGCCGAGCTTGGCGGCGGTGTTGCGAAAGCTCCACGTGATGGCGAGCAGCACCAGGAAGGCCGAGAAGGCGATGAGGAAGTAGGCGATCACCGGCATGGGGAGCTCACGCGTGGCTTCCTCCCCCTCGGCGACGAGTGCGAGGACACGATCAGACATGCCGCCAGCCTAGCGCCCGCGCGTGCCGGACGACGCAGGCGTGCCGTCCCAGCTGCGCGCGCGGCCCGCGGCGGCACAGCGGCGCGACAGCGACGTCACAGCCCCGCCTCACGTGCGGCCGTAGGCTGGACCCCATGATCCCGGAGCTGTCCGTCGTCATCCCGATGTACAACGAGCAGGAGGTGCTTCCGCTGCTCGTCGAGCGGCTGCGGCCCCTTCTCGACGGGATGGCGGTCCGCTACGAGGTCGTCGCCGTCGACGACGGCAGCTCGGACCTCACCGCCGCGCTCCTCCAGCGTTTCCACCGCGAGTGGCCCGCCCTGCGAGTCGTGCGGCTGCGCGCCAACGCCGGTCACCAGGCCGCGATCTCTGCCGGGCTGGTCAGCGCCCTCGGCGACTACGTCGTGACCCTCGACGCCGACCTGCAGGACCCTCCCGAGGTCATCCCCCAGATGCTGGCGGCGGCGAAGGACGACGGTGTCGACGTCGTCTACGGCGTGCGCAACGACCGGTCCACCGACACGTGGTTCAAGCGCGCCTCGGCGCAGGCGTTCTACCGGCTCATCACCGTCATGTCGCAGACCAGCGCCCACGCGGACGCCGGCGACTTCCGCCTCATGTCGCGCGCCACCGTCGATGCCATCAACAGCCTGCCGGAGCACAACCGCGTGCTGCGCTTCATCGTGCCCGCGCTCGGCTTCCCCTCCGACACGGTCACGTACAAGCGCGACGAGCGGGCGGCCGGCACGTCGAAGTACCCCCTCATCAAGATGATCAGGCTCTCGCTCGACTCGCTGACCGGCTTCTCGACCGCGCCGCTGCGCATGGCGACCTACGCGGGCCTGGGTGGCGCCGTCATCGCCGTGCTGCTCTTCCTCTACACGTTGATCTCCCGGTCGCAGGGGCACACCGTCGCCGGTTGGACCTCGACGGTCGCGATCGTGTCGGCCTTCGGTGCGGTGCAGCTCGTGTGCGTCGGCATCCTCGGCGAGTACATCGGCCGGATGTATGCGCACATGCAGGGCCGCCCCACCTACTTCATCGCCTACGACTCACTCACGA
>Ga0164308_10001132_pt1 | contig 14144 bp, 14 predicted proteins | sample Whisoiple_246_MG_FD_109983 | JGI IMG/M metagenome (GOLD analysis project Ga0164308, IMG submission 109983) | Soil microbial communities amended with fresh organic matter from upstate New York, USA - Whitman soil sample_246_MG | ecosystem: Environmental > Terrestrial > Soil > Unclassified >...
ATGACGCCGATCGCCGTGCGCGTTCCGGCGTCGTCGGCGAATCTGGGCCCGGGGTTCGACGTGTTGGCCATGGCCCTCGATCTCCCGGCTGACGTCGGGGTCGGGGAACCCCCGGCCGGGGCGCGGGTCGCCGACGAGCATCATCCGGCGACGATCGCGTTCCGCGCAATGGGCGGCACGGGCGAGCTGTGGGTGCGCACGACGATCCCGATGAGTCGCGGCCTCGGCTACAGCGGCGCGGTACGAGTGGGCGGCGCCGCAGTAGCGGCGATCCAGCGCGTCGGCGACCGGGATGTTGCCGACGTCGTGCGCGGTCCGGAGGTCCTCGAGGTGGCGGCGCGGCTCGAGGGGCACGGCGACAACGCGCTGGCGTCCCAGCGGGGCGGCGTGACGGTGTACGACCGGGAACGACCGATCGAACTGCACCTCGCCTTCGATCCCGAACCGGTGGTCGTCGCGTGGAGCCCGCTCGATGTCACGACATCGACCAACCGCTCGCGGGCGAAGCTGCCCGCGGCGGTCGATCGCGCGGACGCCACGTTCAACGTCGCCCGGGTGGCGATGCTGGTCGCCGCGTTCGAACGCGGCGACGTCGATCTGCTCCGCGACGCGATGGACGACCGACTCCACCAGACGATTCGTCTCGGCGCCCTCCCCGGATCGGCCGAGGCACTGCAGGCCGGCGTCGATGCCGGGGCATGGGCGGGTTGGCTGTCGGGCTCCGGGCCGACGGTCGCGTTCCTCTGTGCGCCGGCCGACGCGAGCCGGGTCGCGGGCGGGTTGCCACCGGGTGGACAGGTCCGAACCATGGCCATCGACAAGGTCGGCGTCCACCCGATCGACCCGCTGCTCGCCTGACCCGTCGCTATCCGCTCAGAATTTCCGAAGGGGGACGGTTGCCGCGCTCGACGGATCCAGGACGGTCGGGAAGCGCCAGTCGCCGGTTGCCGACACGTCGAACTCGCCGGCGCGGGCTTCGCAGAAGCGGGCCAGCAGCAGCGCCTCGTCGATGGCCCGGCGGGGCACCGGCCCGTCGGGACCGATCGCGGCCGGCGCGGCGATCGGCAGCGCGTGTCCTGCATGTCCGCGACGCCCACCGTCGACGAGGCTGGCGTGCTCGATGATCCACCACGAGTCGCCGAGCTCGACACGTACCCGACCGGCATGGCGAAGTGCTTCGACGAGGCGGCGGCGCTTGAGCGCTCCCTCGAATGCACTCAGGCGATCGCGTGCCGCGGCGGCCTCCTCGAAACGTTGCTGCGCCGCGAGCGTCCGCATCCGTTCGGTGAGCCGCTCGCTGACCAGCGACGGATCTCCCTCGAAGCACCGCCGGGCGTCGGCGACGGCACGCTGGTACTCGGTCGCCGGCACCGAGCCGGAGCAGGGGCAGTGCGCCACGCCGAGCTGCGCGGCGCTGCACTCGGTGGCGTCGGGCGACGCCGTGAACGTTCGGCCGAGCCGTGCGGAGCAGCGCCGCAGGGGGATCGCGGTCTGGATCGCCTCGATCACCAGACCCGCCATCGTCCTCGACGGGAGCGGACCGAGGTGCAGGCCGGTGCGGGCCGGGTCCTTCACGATCGACAGGCGGGGCCACGGCGTGTCGATGTCGAGTCGGACGTAGCAGTACTTCTCCACGCGCTTTCCCGCACGGTTGTAGCGGGGGAGGATCGAGGCGATGAGGCGGCTCTCGATCACCTCGGCGGTGAGCGCGTCGGGCAGGTCGAGGTGGCGGACCGATTGGGTCTCGCGCAGCATCGGGCCGATCTTGCGCCGGTCGTCGCTGCCGAAATAGCTGCGCACGCGCTGGCGCAGGTTGGTCGCCTTGCCGACGTAGAGCACCTGGTCGCGGTGCCCGCAGAACATGTAGACCCCGGGGGAGCGCGGCAGGTTGGCCGTCATCTTCAGTTTCGCCGCCTGCGGGTGACCCGCCAGCTTGGCGAGCGCGAACAGGTCGTCGAGGCCGAGCACGCCGAGGCCGGACGCCCGCTCGATGAGGAGGTGGAGCAGATCGGTCGTGGCGAGCGCATCGTCGAGCGCTCGGTGGCTCGGCTGGTGGTCCAGCCGGAACCGCGACGCCAGCGTGCCGAGCCGGCAGTCGGGCACCTCGTCGCGCACGAGCCGGCGCGCCAGCGCGACCGTGTCGATGCTCCGATTGGCCATCGGCGTCCGACCGGTTCGCTCGAAGGCGTGGCGGAGGAAGGCGAGGTCGAAGCCGATGTTGTGGCCGACGATCACCGAGTCGCCGACGAACTCGAGCAACGATGGCAATACCGCACCGATGCGCGGCGCCGGTCCGACGAGCGCGTCGGACAGGCCGGTGAGGAGCGTGATCTGGGGTGGTATGGCTCGGCCGGGGTTGACCAGGGTCTGGAACGTTCCGAGGAAGTCGCCGCCCCGCACCTTGACGGCGCCGACCTCGGTGATCTGGTCGTCGGTCCGATGGCCGCCGGTCGTCTCGAGATCGAGCACGCAGAACGTGACATCGCACAGCGGGGTGCCCAATTCATCGAACGAGCGTTGCACGCTGTGTGTCGTACCGGTCCCAACCACCATTGTTCGTACTTGAACACGAACACACGTACGTTGTCAAACTTTACGGTTTCGTGACGGTTTGGGTTTGCGCGAGAATCATGCCACTCGACGAGGAGGTATCACGATGACTCGATGGTCCATCCGGGCAGGTGCAGCCCTGTTCGCTGGTTCGCTGCTCGCCATCGGCGGCGGCTTGGCCGTCTCGGCACTCCCGGCCCAGGCAGCCCCGGCTCAGGCCGCGCCGGCGCAGGCGGTGGCGGCGGAGACGATCACGACGCTGCCGCTGTTCGGGGCCCCGCTGACCGTCGACGTCACGACCGCTCCAGATGGCGCGATCAGCGCCGTCAGCGTCGATCCGGCCGACGGCCTGACGGCGAGCACCGTCAAGCCCAACAAGGTCAAGTTCGTGAACGAGGACGGAACGGCACGGGTACAGGTGGTCGCCCGCCACGGCGGCGAACGAGTGCAGGCCCGGGCCGGCACCCTCGCCGACATCACGGGTCCCGGCGGGTGGAGCGGTGACGTCTTCGGAACGGGCGTGACCACGACGGTCGGCTTCGAGGTCGCCGCGGCACCCGACGGCACACCCGACATCGTCAACATCACCACGTCCGACGCCACCGCCGAGATCGGCGAGGTCGACCACGACATCGGGGACGAGGCGGCGCGGGCGAAGGTGTCGATCCTGTTCACGGACGGCATCGAGCAACGCACGCTGTCGATCCGCGTCACGGCAGCCAGCTCCGATGACGCGTCGAGCGCCAAGGTCTCGGTGGCTCTGTCCGACGTCAGCGGCCGGCGACTTCCAGCGGAGCAGGTCGTCGGCGCCCACACGTGGAACGGGATGCTCTGCGACGGCACCGCAGCGTCGATCACGTACACCGTGAACGCCGACGGATCGATCACCGGCGTCGCGGCGATCCCAGCCACGGCTTCCATCGACACGCGCGACGACCGCGCGAGAGTGGAGTTCTCCGACGACGAACAAGTTCGTCTGCGGGTGAGGGCATCCGAGGGCGGCACCGAACTCCGGGTGGCGGTCGACGAGAGGATCCGGTGTGAGCGCACCGATCCGACCGTCAACACGCCGGTCGACGAGTCGCTCGACGGCCATGACGGCGCTGACCGCCGTGGTGGTCAGCAGGGTGATGAAAACGACCAGGGCGGAGGCCGCGGCGACCATCGGGGCGGCGACGACCGCAACGACGATCGGGATGACGACTGACGACGGCAGAGTTCGTGACTGACCATCGGCGGCCCCGCCGCGTGGCCTGGGGCCTGGTACCCGTCGTGCTCGGCCTCGCTGCGCTCGGGTGCAGTGACGACGGAGGGGGCGGGGCCGATTCGCTCGCGCCGCTGGTCACCGTCGGCGATCCGGCGGCTGCCACCACGGCTGCGGCCGCCTCGACGTTGCCGCCGGCGAGCGCGCCGACCTCGATCGTCGCCCCGGCGACCGGCCCGCCGACGACCGTGGCGCCGGTGGACGGCGCGACGGTGCTGGGCGCGGCGGTCGCCGCCATGGCTGCCGGCTACCACTACCGCTCGACGGTGACCGTCGACGGTGCCGTCGCCGTCGAGGCCGACGGTGACCGTGTGGGCGACGGCACCCGGCTCGGCGTGACCCGTGACGGTACGTCGGTCCGGTACGTCATCACGCCCGAGGGGACGTGGGTGATGCCCGACGGCGGCGAATGGGATCAACTCGACACGCCGGCGGCGACGTCCGATCCGATCGGTGCACTCGCGGCACCGACTGCTGTGTCGGTGCTGTCGTCGAGCCCGGATGTCGTGTCGATGGTCGTCACGGTGCCGAGTTCGTCGCTCGGGTTGCCCGGAGACGGCACGGCCGACCTGAACGTGACGATCACCAACGGGATGGTCACGTCGGTCGCCTACCGGACCGCCGTCGACGGGCGGGATGCGGCCGTCGAAACCGAACTGGGCCCGGTCGTCGACCCCTCCGCCGTCGTCCCGCCCGTCTGACCCGTTCGGGCCACGGAAGTCCGCGAGCGGAACGTCTCCGGTTGGGTGAGGTGGGGCGGGGTAGCGTTGGATCATGAGCGAGGGTGCTGAGATCGAGCATCGACACCTGCGCAGCGCGATCGAATATGCGGTGCTGATCGCCGAGGAGACGCAGCGTCGCAAGCCCCCGATGGCAGTGCCCAACGAGCTGCGCCCGTTCTTCGGCAAGCCACGTGTGCCCTCCGGTGCGCTCGGACGCCTGCGCCGGTCGATCGAGGCCGACGATCTGTTCCGGAGCCGGATCGCCGCCGGCGCGTCGCCCGAACTCGTCGACGATGTCGGACGACTGTGGCTGCAGCGGCCTGACGGGTGGGTGGACGATGCACTGGCGGCAGTGCGGGCGGCCGAAGCAGAACGGGCCGCCGTCGACGGTGCCGCCGCACTGCGCCGGGCCGAGAAGCGTCGCGTCGCCGCCGAGGAAGCGGCGGTGCGGGCCCGGGCCGAGGCCGTCCGTCTCCAGGCCCTCGTCGATGAGCAGCGCACGGAACTCGACCGGCTGGTGGCGGACGTCGCAAAGGCCGACGACGCATTGGCCGAGATGCGGGCCGAACTGATCGACGTCCGCAACGAGGCTCGCCATGCCCGCGATCGCGAGGCGGCAGCGACGGCCAAGCTCGAACGGGCCGTCGCCGCGTCAGCCGTGGGAAGTGCGACACCACCTCGCGCCGACGGCGCCGACCCGGCGATCGCCGCCGAAATGCTGGCCGCGCTGCGAGCCGAGATCGACAGCGAAATGGACGAGATCCGCGCCGGTGTCTCGCGTTCGGCCGCGTCGATCGACGCGGCGATCGCGCGCGCCGAGGCCCTGCTCGCTCGCACCGACACCGTCGCGGCAGCCGCCCCGAACCGGGATGCCGCCGCGGCGTCGCGACGTCAACCGTTGCGCCTCCCCGGTGGAGTGCTGGCTTCGTCGGCCGAGGCCGCCGCCTTCCTCGTCCGTACCGGAGCCCTCGTGCTGATCGACGGCTACAACGTCTCGATGCTCGGTTGGCCGAGCCTGTCGATCGACGCGCAGCGCTCGGCGCTGATCAACGCGGTGGAGAACATGAGGCTCCGGTTCGGTACCGAAGCCACGATCGTCTTCGACGGTGCCGAAGTGGTGGGGGCGAACTCTCTCCATCGTCGTTCCACGCGGGTGCTCTTCTCGCCGAGCGGCGTGATTGCCGACGACGTGATCCGCGCCGAGGTCGAGCGCACTCCGCCGGGTCGTCACGTGGTCGTCGTCACGAACGACGCGGAGATCGCCCGCGACGTGCGTGCCGCGGGAGCGAACGTGCTGCCGAGCAACGCCCTGCTCGCCGTGCTCTGATCGGCCGGTCGGCTCGGTCGGACCGTGGTAGTACATTTCGGCGGTGGATCGACGGGCGGTGCTCGCGGCGTTGACCGGCACGGTCGTGGCGGTGCTGTTCGTGGCCGTGGCCACGGCCGGAAGCGTGAAGTTCACCGAAGGTTCCGATTTCCGCAGCCCCGCTGCCCCGGTCACGACGACCGCACCTGACTCGGTGGTGTCGACGGCCACGGTGGAGTCGGAACCGTGGAAGGTTCCTCCGGCCATCGGGGTCGGCCTGCTCGTCGTCTTCCTGGTCTGCGTGGCAATCCTGATCGCCGTGGTCCTGCGATACGCATGGCGGCACCGGCCGAAGTTGCGCTGGTCCCGACGCCGCCGGCCACCACGGGTGATCGATTTCGACGTGCTCGACGAAGTGGCCACCGCCATCACGGCGGATGCCGAGGCCCAGCGGTCGGCGCTCGGGCGCGGCACGCCGCGCAACGCGATCGTCGAATGCTGGCTCAGGCTCGAAGCCGCCGCAGTAGCGGCCGGCGTGCCCCGTGAACCCGCCGACACGTCGACCGATTTCATGCAACGGGTCCTGACCACGCGTCACATCGAGCCGACCGCGATCTCCGCTCTCGCCGCGCTCTACCGGGAGGCTCGGTTCTCGGATCATCCGATGACCGAGGACTCCCGCCGGGCCGCGATCGACGCCCTCGAGGTCGTCCACGAGGGCCTCCGATCAGCGATGGGAACGACGGTGGTGACCGCATGAGGAATTGGAAGGGTCCCGTCGCGGCGATCGTCGGGGTCACGATCGCGCTCGAACTCGTGATGATCGTCACCGGCGCGGAGCCGACCGTGCTCGTGCTCGCGGTCAGTGGACTCGTCGGCGTCGTCCTGTGGTTCATCGCCGACCTCGCGGAGGTCGCGCTCGACTCGAGCGAAGTCGACTTCGAACGATCAGGGCCCGAGGTGGTCGTGAGAACCGACAGCCACGTGATGCACCTCCGTAGTGGCCTCGCCTACACCCACGACGATGCGACGCTCGAGCGCCTCCGCTCGAGTCTGGTCGAGCTGGTCGACGACCAACTCGCGGCGGTGTACCACATCGACCGCGCCGCCGATCCCGAAGGTGCGGCCTTGGTGTTGGGTCAGGACCTCAGCTCCTTCGTCGACGATCCGCATTCCGCCAGTCGGCTCGCCCGGCCGAGCCAGGTGGATCGGGTGCTGACGCTCATCGAACACATCTGACAGGAGACCTTGATGGAACAACTCGAACTGCACGACGTGTCGCGGCTCGCCGGGGAAGTACTCGACGAGGTCGAGGTCGCGGTCGTCGGGAAGCGCATGGCGTTGACCCTCGTGCTGGCCGCGATCCTCGCCGGCGGGCATGTCCTGCTCGAGGATTTCCCGGGGCTCGGCAAGACGCTCGCCGCTCGCTCGTTCGCCCAGACGTTGGGGCTGAACTTCGCCCGCGCCCAGTTCACGCCCGACCTCCTTCCGTCCGACCTCACCGGATCGTTCGTGTACGACCAGCGGTCGAGCGAGTTCTCGTTCCGTCACGGACCGCTGTTCACCGGTCTCCTGCTCGCCGACGAGATCAACCGCACGCCACCGCGGACACAGTCCGCCCTGCTCGAGGCGATGCAGGAGCGCCAGATCACCGTCGAAGGCCAGACGTTCGTCCTCGAGCCTCCGTTCCACGTGCTGGCGACCGCGAACCCGATCGAGTACGAGGGGACGTATCCGCTCCCGGAGGCCCAGCTCGACCGGTTCATGATGCGCACGAGTTTCGGCTATCCGTCGAGCGACGAGGAGTGGGACGTGCTGCGGCGGCGCATGGATCGGCGTCGTGAGGATCAGTCGCTGCAACAGATCACCGACGCGTCCACGCTGCTCGCGATGCAAGAGGCGGTCGAACGTGTGACGGTCGACGAGAGCGTGGGTCGATACTGCGTCGACCTCGCCACGGCGACCCGGGCGCACCATCACGTACTGATGGGCGCCTCACCGCGCGGGTCGCTCGGCTTGCTGCTCGCGGCGCGCGCCTACGCGGTCGTCGTCGGGCGTGACTACGTGACGCCCGAGGACGTCAAGGCGGTGGCCGAACCGGTGTTGGCCCATCGCATCACCGTGAAACCGGAGATGTGGATGAGCGAGGCGTCGGGCCGGACGGTCGTGGCAGCGGTGCTGTCTTCCGTTCCGGCGCCGGCACCCCTGGAGTTCGTGTCGGAACAGCCGTGACCGAGGCGAACTCGGCGTGGCGGCCGAGCGTGGCGTACTTCCGTTCCGCCGTGGGCGCCGTCGTGGTCCTCATGCTCGCCTTGATCGCGCGGCGGCCCGACCTGCTCGTGATCGCGACGCCGCTCGCCGTGGTGACCGTGTGGTCGTTGCTGACCCGCCCTTCGTCGCCTCCCACGTTCGACGAGCGTCTCGGGCATTCGACGATCCGCGAGGGGGAAGCGACGACGTGGCACGGGGATTTCTCGGGCGGCGGAGAGTTCGACATCGCGGTTGCCTCGCTCCAGCCGACACGGTGGATGAACACTCGCCCGTCGAGCGGTGCCGTGACGGCCGCTGCTACCGACGGTGCCGCGAGCTTGGCGATCGGCCTGCGCTCGACGCGGTGGGGGTGGCGTCCCGTGGAGACGGTGTCGGTCGTGGCGGTCAGCCCGTGGGCGGGATTCCGTTGGTCGACGCAGCCCGCGCGGCATCACCTGACCACCCTGCCGCGGCCGGCACAGTTCGACTCCGACTCGTCCGCCCGCCCGTCGGATGGGCTGGTCGGGCTGCATCGATCGGCACGTGCGGGCGAAGGCAACGAGTTCGCCGGAATCCGACGTTTTCGTGCGGGGGACCGGATGCGTCGGATCAACTGGCCGCGATCGGTTCGCACGCGCGAGCTCCAGGTCAATTCGACGTGGGCGGACCTCGACATCCACGTCGCCCTGCTGATCGACGCGACCGACGACTTCGGTGTCAGCGAGGGGATCGACGGCCTCGCGTCGAGTCTCGACGGCGCCGTGCGCGCGGCCGGTGCGATCGCCGAGTTCTACGCGCCGCGCGGCGACCGCGTCTCACTGCGGACGTTCGGATCGACCAGGACCCACTTGGTACGACCCGGCACGGGCCGGGCCCAGCTCCGCCGAATCCTCGAGACGCTCGCCCGCATGACGCCTGAGTACTCCGCTCGAACGGTGTCGCGAGGCCCCATCGGGAGGCAGATCGGACGCCTCGACGCCGAAATGGTCGTGATGTTGTCGCCGCTGATCGCGCCGGAGGCACTCGACCTGGCGGTCGACCTCGGCCGGCAGGGAATGATGGTGATCATCGTCGACACACTCCCGGACCACGTGGTCCAGGACGACGAGGATCAGTACGTCGGGCTGGCGTGGCGCATTCGTTTGCTCGAACGGCGGCGCGAACTGCGAATGGTGATGGGAGCAGGAATACCCGTCGTCGAATGGCGCGGGCCGGGGAGTCTCGACCCGGTGATCCGCGACATCTCCCGTCGCGCCAGCGGACCGCGGATGGTGCCGCGATGAACCTCGGCGTGGTGGCGGACTGGTTCGACGACGGCCCGCGGACGATTCCCGCGCAACGTTGGGGTCTGATCGCGACCACCGTGGCGGCGGCCGCCGTGGCGTCGGTCCTGACGGGCGTGGTGGCCGGTCGGGTGAACTGGGTCATTCTGACGCTCGTGGTCGGAACCGCACTCGCGGCCGCAGCGCGGCCTGACTTCCACACCGGACTGCTGGTCGAGATGATCCTGATCTGGCATTGGCTCGCGGCGACCGACGATCCGCTGACTCCGCTGGCGATGCCGATGGCCCTGTGCATGTTCGTGTTCCACACCGGTGTGGCGCTGATGTCGGTGGCGCCGATGCGAGCGATCATCGATTGGACCGTCGTCCAGCGCTGGTCGATGCGGAGCGGATTTGTCGTGATCGCCACCGTCGCCGCGTGGTTGCTCGTCGTCGCGATGAACGGGCGTCAGGCCTCGGGCAGCGTGGCGTTGACGTTCGTCTCGTTCGTGACGCTCACGGGCCTCGTCCTCGTTGCTCGCGTGCGCAGCGATCCCGCACGCTGACGGCACCTGGGCGGCGGCGGGGCTGAACCGATCGTCGCCCGTCGGCGCGTTGTCACACCCCCTCGCGATGATGGGAGCATGTTCCAACCGAACGGATCGTCCATCGAATGCGGCACCTGCGTGGCGGCCAACACCTCGGCGTGCAGCGACTGCATCGTCAACTACGTCCTGGCCAACGACGCCGGGCCGGTCGAGTTCGTCCCGGTGCACCTCGGCGGGCACGACGAGCGTGTCGACGCCACCGTCCGGTTGTTCGTCCGCGCCGGGCTCGTCGACGATCCGGTGGTCTTCCTCACATCCCGGGAGTTCGAATCGGGTGTGGTGGTCTCACGGAACCATCCGAGCTGGGCGGGTGCTCGATGATCCCCGCTTGGTCGGGCGCACCGTGGCCGTACGCTGCGGGTCGTGCGCCGCCCCGAGCCGCTTCCCACGATCGAGCAGATCCGTGAGCAGCTGGCCACGCACCGCATCGATCATGTCGGTGTGGCATCGGCCGAGGTGCTCGGCGACGCTCGGCGAGCGATCGACGACCGGATCGCGGGTGGCCTCCACGACGGCATGGGTTTCACGTTTCGGAATCCGGACCGCTCCACCGACCCGTCACGCGCGGTCCAGAACGCGTCGTCGATCATCGTTGCTGCACGGTCCTATCTGACTGACGACGAGCCGGCCATCGACACCGACACTCCTCAGGCGCGTGTCGGGCGCTACGCCTGGACCGACCACTACGCGCCGCTGCGCGCCGGCCTACGCGACGTCGCCCGTTCCATCCGGCGCGCCGATCACCGTGCCGTTGCGTTCGCCGACGACAACTCGATGGTCGACCGTGCTGTGGCACACCGCGCCGGCCTCGGCTGGTACGGCAAGAACGCCAATCTGCTCCTCCCCGGTGTCGGCAGCTGGTTCGTCCTGGGCTCGATCGTCACCACCGCCGAGTACGAGCCGACCGCCGCCGACGTCGCCGACGGGTGTGGAACCTGCCGGAAGTGCCTCGACGGCTGTCCCACCGGGGCGATCATCGCCCCCGGTGTGATCGACGGCCGGCGCTGCCTGTCGTGGATCCTGCAGAAGCCGGGGTCGATCCCCGCCGAGTTCCGGGCGGCGATCGGCGACCGGATCTACGGATGCGACGACTGCCAGGACGTCTGCCCGATCACCGTCCGGCTCGGCCGCCGTTGCACCGTGCACGTCGACGACCTCAGTCGCGCCACGGTCGATGTCGTGCGGTTGCTGGACGCCGACGACGAGTGGATCGAGCAGCAGTACGCGCACTGGTACGTCTCCGATCGTGACTATCGCTGGGTGCGGCGGAACGCGTTGGTGGTGCTCGGCAACGTTGCCGATCCGGACGATCCGCGGATTCGAGCGGTCCTCGCCCGATACCGTTCGGGTCCCGATCCGATCCTGGCGGAGCACGCCGACTGGGCCGTACGGCAACTCGACGACCGCCGTGTCTCGCGGTCACGACCTACCAGCACCGCATCCACGCACGCCTGACCTCCCTCGCCCACATGAAGCACCTGCTCGTCACGAACGACTTCCCGCCCAAGATCGGTGGCATCCAATCGTTGCTCTGGGAATGGTGGCGGCGCCTTCCGAGCGACCGGTTCGCGGTGCTGACGAGCCCGCACGCCGATGCCGCGGCGTTCGACGCCGACCAACCCTTCCGCATCGAGCGCACCCGTGAACCGTTTCTGCTGCCGCACCCGTGGATGGTGCGCCAGGTCAACGACCTCGCGCGCGACTTCGGTGCCGACCTGGTCGTGCTCGACCCGGCGGTGCCGCTCGGCCTCATCGGTCCGTCGTTGCAGCTGCCGTACGACCTCGTGCTCCACGGGGCCGAGGTCACCGTGCCCGGCCGGCTTCCGGTGACCAAGCAGGCGCTGGCGTACACGCTCGGCCGGGCCCGCCACATCATCGCCGCCGGGGGCTATCCGGCGGCCGAAGCCGACCAGGCCGCCGGGCGCGAGCTGCCGATCACGGTCGTGCCGTGCGGCGTGGACGCCGAGCGGTTCCACCCGTTGACCGAACCCGAGCGGCTCGCGGCGCGCCGCCACTTCGGCATTCCCGAAGCGGCCGAGGTGATGGTCGGCATCTCGCGGCTCGTCCCGCGCAAGGGGTTCGACACCGCGATCCGCGCCGCCGCCCGGCTGGGACGGGTACGACCCGACCTGCTCCTGGTCATCGCCGGCGGGGGACGTGACGACGACCGCCTGCGGCGGCTGGCGGCCGAACTCGATGCGCCCGTCCGGTTCCTCGGACGGGTCCCCAACGACGACCTGCCACGCCTGTACGGCTGCGCCGACCTGTTCACGATGCTGTGCCGGAATCGCTGGGGCGGCCTCGAACAGGAGGGGTTCGGCATCGTGTTCGTCGAGGCCGCAGCCTGTGGAGTTCCGCAGGTGGCGGGCGCCTCCGGCGGGGCGGCCGAGGCCGTGGTCGACGGTGTCACGGGCTTCGTGATCGACGACCCCGAGGACGTGCAGGCGGCGGCCGACGCGTTCGCCACACTGCTCGATGACCCGGCGCGACGGGCCGACATGGGACGCGAATCGCGTCGCCGCGCCGTGGAGGAATTCACGTACGACGTCCTGTCACGGCAACTGGGCGAAACCTTGGGAGTGTTCGATGACTGAACTCGACGACCGGCTCGATCCGCAGCAGAGCGGCCGTCACGCGGGCGACGTGATCATCCTCGCCAATGCCATCGGCACGTTCGCCTTTGCGATCACCGCGGTGACGGCCGCCATCGTGTTCACCACGGCGGCCCAGTGGGTTGGTGCGATCACCGCCATGTCGCTGTTCACCGTCGGCGTCTTCGCGTTCCTGTGGTCGTTCTGGAACGTCGTGCAGCGCAGCCGCGAGGAGCTCGTGGGGGTCACGCAGGTGTACCTGCTGGTCGGGCCACCGACGCCGGGACGGGTGCGTGTCCGCATGCTCGGGCTGCTCGCGGTGCAGATCGTGGTCGCGCTGGTCACGGCGCTGTCGCGCACCGAGACCGCGGACGGCCGGGCCGGCTCGTCACTGGCACTCGGCGTGCTCGTGCCGATGTTCGGCCTCGGGCTCAACGGGCTCTGGGCGGCGTACCACGCCACGTTCCCCCCGATCCCCGAACATCCAGCCCGTGTCGCCCCCGAACCCGACCCCGACCCGAACTCGTGAACTCTTTGCGTACCCGCGTGCGCAAGATGTTCACGAGAAGCCGAGCGTCGCGCCGACGGACCGTCCGATCGGCCAGAATGTGATCCATGGCTGATACCGCAACCGAGATCATCACCATCGATGCGTCGCCGGAACGCGTTTGGGACATCGCTGTCGACATCGCCAACTATCCGAACTGGGCGCACGACATCAAGGACGTCACGATCCACCAGACCGACGACGAGGGACGACCGGCCGAGGTGGAGTTCCGGGCATCGGCACTCGGGCGGAGCACGCACTACACGCTCGCCTACGACTACGGCGCCGCTCCGAAGCGCCTGGCGTGGAGCATGGTGCGGGGCGACATCCAGCGCTCGATCGACGGTGTCTTCACGTTCGAACCCACCGACGACGGCGGCACGCTGGTGCGCTACGACCTCGAGATCGACCTCGCCATCCCGCTGCCGGGTTTCGTGAAGCGACGCGCCGAGGTGCGGATCCTCAACACGGTGCGCGAACTGAAGGTACGCGCCGAGGCGTGAACCAACCGGTGGGCCCGTCGCCGGCCCGCTTCGTCGGCATCGACGTCGGCGGCACCAAGGCGCTCGGAGTGGCGCTCGACGAGTCGGGAGCGGTGGTTGCCGAAGAGACGCGTCCGACGCCGCGCGGCGAGAACAGTCTCGAACCGTTGATCGAGACGCTCGTGGAACTCGCCGGCTCGTTGGAGGTCGAGGTGACGCTCGGTGTCGGGGTTCCCGGGCTCGTGAACCGCCAGGGCGTGCTGCAGGCGGCGCCGAACCTCGACGGCGTCGCCCATTTCGATGTGGCCGGACGGCTGCGGGCCGCGTTCGCGGGTGCCGAAATGCGGATCGAGGTCGACAACGACGCCACGTGCGCGACGGTGACGGAATGGAAGCTCGGGGCGGGTGCCGGCGTCAGCGATCTCGTCCTCGTGACGCTCGGCACCGGCATCGGAGGCGGGCTGGTCGTCAACGGCGAGTTGGTCCGGGGCCGGAACGGCTTTGCCGGCGAGTTCGGTCACATGGTGGTCGATCCGACCGGGCCGCTGTGCCCCTGTGGTCG
>Ga0164308_10001133_pt1 | contig 14125 bp, 16 predicted proteins | sample Whisoiple_246_MG_FD_109983 | JGI IMG/M metagenome (GOLD analysis project Ga0164308, IMG submission 109983) | Soil microbial communities amended with fresh organic matter from upstate New York, USA - Whitman soil sample_246_MG | ecosystem: Environmental > Terrestrial > Soil > Unclassified >...
ACAAGAGACATTTGGTTTTCGAACATTAGCGAAACAAGTACTAATATCGGTGCTACAAACATCGCTACTTGTAAAGTTGATCCAACAGCAATTTCAACAGCTACACCCATGCGATTTTTAACGGCCATAATAATAGCGGAAGCATGCTCTGCCGCGTTCCCAACAATCGCTACAATGATGACCCCTATGAACAGCTCACTCCAGCCAAAGCTTTCCGATACAATTTCGATTGTGCTAACCAAGCTTTCGGATACGTAAGCTACAGCTAACGTAGACAAAAAGAGAACAGTAATCGCTTTCCACATTGACCACTCTGGCTCCTCATGTTCTTCCACTTCTTCACTTTTATGCTGATACACGCCTCGATGCGTTACCAGCTTAAAAAATAATGCCGCTAAGTACAAGATGATGAGAATAATGGAGATTCCGACACTCAGGGACATGGTCTTCGCTTCGTTCATTTCGCTAGCAAACACTTCAGGAATAACAAACGCAACGATAACGGCAAAGATCAATAATCCAGAATTATGTCTTGCATCATAGACATTAAATTCTTGACGCTTAAATTTTAATCCCCCGATGAAGAATGAAAGACCGCCTACAAGAAGAAGATTTCCTAATACAGAACCGGTTAACGATGCAAGCACCACCGCTGTAAGGCCTTCTTTCAGAGCAAAAATAGAAATAATTAATTCTACAGCGTTACCAAACGTAGCATTTAATAGACCTCCTATTCGAGGACCAGCTACAACAGCTAAGCTCTCTGTTGCTCTCCCCATAAAAGCTGCGAGGGCAATGATTGTTAAACAGTAAATAATAAACATAAGAACATCTGACCAGTGCATCATATGCCCAATAACAGATAGCGGCACCCCAAGAATAACCGCTATAAGAAAAATCCGATTGATCATCGATATGTACACCTACCTTATTCATTTTTTGACAACAAAATCAATCATATCAAATTAATGGAATTTGTATAGACTCACCGTCAATGTTAGTATTTTTAACCTATTTTTATAAATGATAAACCCTTAATTGATTTTTGATTAAGATAGTTAAAAATCAGCCAAACTACCAAGGGTAAAAAGATATAATAAGGAGTGAAAAAATGAGCAATAATGATGTGAAAAATCAAATTTTATCCGTACTGGATGACTATACAATTGGAACGTTAGCTACAATTCAAGATGGAAAACCTTATTCACGCTTTATGATGTTTTTTCATGAAGATCTTGTGCTCTACACCGCTACCAATAAAGATACCCATAAAGTCGAAGAACTAGAAAAAAACCCTTACGTTCATATTTTGTTAGGCTATGATGGGCAAGGTTGGAGTGATCCGTATGTAGAGGTAGAAGCCAAAGTAAATGTAGAAACAAACGAAGAGTTAAAAAAGAAATTTTGGAATGAAAAGTTAAAAGAGTGGATTAAAAGTCCAGATGATCCAAATTATTTGCTTCTTCAGTTGACTCCTGAACGCATGCGCTATTTTGATAAAGCCGGAAGCAAACCGAAGGAAATATGAGATTGAGACGTAGCTAAGTCCATTCCATCTAAAGACGAACAAATGGGAACAAGGAGCTGAACGGCTTGTAACAACACCATAAAAAATCCGAACGAGTTTGATTCATCGTTCGGATCTTCTTCAACTAAAATACTTTTGCCCCAACCTCATTTAATTTCGAAGGTTTCTGTCACTTCTATACTGTCAATAACCGACTGTAGCATCGAACAATTTTTTCGTGCTAGCTCAATTGATTTTTCAATTTTGTCTAATGAAAGTTCTTCTCCTGTGATGATATAGTGCAAATGAATTTTCTCGATTCGCCCCGATTTTTCATCATTTCGTGTCACATCAGCTTGGATGCGTAAATCGGAAAAAGCGATTCTTTTTTTCTCTAGAATTTTTCTTAACACGCCTCCGCTGCAAGCAGCAATGGACGATACCATTAGCTGATACGGACGAAAGCCATACTCTTCATCTCCGGCGATATGTAGCTCTCCATAAGGAAGATTTGTTGTAAATCCCGCCTCTTTTTTCATGTTAAATTCCATTTTCTTCACTCCTTTACTTTATTATAAACCGCTTTTTATATAACCCACTACTCTCAATATGGATCACTTGTTACACCGCTGTTTATTTCCGGGCACCATCACAATAAAAAAATCCGAACGAATTTGATTCTTGATCAAGAATCAAATTCGTTCGGATCTTCCTTCAGCTAACATAATTTTGTCCTAGCCTTTTTTATGACTCCGTATTAAATTAATTTTCCAGCGCGAATATCATTCGTCATTCCTTCATAAGGGGCTTGAGCTACAACTTCCTCATTGTTCTCTCCGACATTTTTGATAAATGTAATATCAGCAAATTCCGGAACCACATATTTCGGGTACGTTTCATATTTCTCACGAGACTCATGCATTAAATCGAGATGATCATTTTGATAGCACACGGTAATTTCAGGATGTTCATGTACCCATTTTGGGAAGAAAATAATGCCGTGCATCCGTTTTTCATCAGGCATAAAGTTCAAAGATACATCTGTTCCAGTCGGTTCAGTCCACGATACTTTATATACACCTTCTGTTAACTTCACGATATCTACTTTTTGGTCACGAACCCATCGTCCTGCCACCATTCCGCTATGAATACGGTAATCGATTGTATTTTCGTTTTTGATATAAATTTCATATTCCCATCCGTTTTCGTATGTGTAAATCATATGATTTCCAATAAACTTTTCCATTTTTATATCGCTCCTTTGATTTATAACACTTCGTATATGTCTGACACAACGCGATCTAAGTGTCTCACAGCAGTGCCTAGAAAAACGCAGTTGTGTAAGCGTTTATATTTTGCACTTCCTGTATGACCAATGACACTCGTTGTACCGACATTGATTGTGAATGTCGCTATTTTCTTAAGCACTGTTTGTATCCTAGCGATCGCCTTTTGATTGTAAATTAAAACATGTAACTATTTACATGTTTTATTCTACTTTCCTTATAGAAAGATGTCAAATTAACAGCACAGCACGTCTACATCCTTGTCAATAAAGCGTTTTCCTTGTACGATGAAACAGTTAGATTGACAAAATATAGATAAAAAGAGGTTGAATGCTATGAGTGCTACTCATAAACAACGTTTCTGGATTTTAGTTAGCCTTGTCGCCATTTCTGGATTCAGCCAAGGTATGCTGCTGCCTTTAATTGCTATTATTTTTGAGAAAGACGGTCTTTCTTCTACTATAAACGGATTAAACGCAACTGGATTGTACCTAGGCATTTTATTTATTTCTCCTTTCATGGAAGCCCCGCTTCGCAGATACGGATATAAACCAATTATCGCAGCAGGCGGACTTTTAGTTATTGTATCTTTAGCTTTGTTTCCCCTGTGGAAATCTGTTGTTTTTTGGTTTGTGCTCCGTTTATTTATTGGAATAGGAGATCACGCGCTGCACTTTGGTACTCAAACGTGGATTACATCGTCTTCACCTGCTGATAAACGAGGTCGAAACATTTCATTGTACGGGCTTTTTTTCGGTATTGGTTTTGCTGTTGGCCCTTTAATGACGCCGTTAATTGAAATTAATCAAGCGCTTCCTTTTATGATTTCTTCAGCTCTCTGCCTCATAACGTGGGTGTTTTTATTTTTGATAAAAAATGAATTTCCCTTACAGGAAGTGGAGGTTGATTCATTAAAAGAAACGGCTAAGCGATTTTCTAAGGCCGCTAAGTATGCTTGGATTGCTTTTTTGCCGCCTTTTGGATATGGATTTTTAGAATCATCACTGAACGGAAGCTTTCCTGTATATGGCTTACGAATTGGTTTGCAAGTAGAGTTTATTTCACTGCTGCTGACTTCCTTTGCAGTTGGAGCTATTGTATTTCAGCTTCCTCTGGGAATACTGAGCGATAAATTTGGGCGGAAATTGGTATTAGGATGGATTTTATCAATTGGAGCCGTTACGTTTTTTACAGCAAGCCTCTTGGAAGAGACCGCTATTCCATTAGTAGCCTGTTTATTTATAGCTGGCATGGTTGTAGGCTCGACGTTCAGTTTAGGAATCAGCTATATGACGGATTTGATTCCTGCTCGTCTACTGCCTACAGGTAATTTACTATGCGGCATTGCTTTTAGTATCGGAAGCCTTGCCGGCCCTTACATAGGCGGCACGTTTATTCAGTTCTTTCACTATATCAGCTTTTTTAATATTATTAGCGGGATGCTTGGCTTTATTTTTATTATTCTTTTTGTATTCGGACAAAAGATGCCTAGGCAACAAAAAACAAGCGAGAACCTATAGGTTCTCGCTTGTTTTTTAAACTTTTAGCGTTCGATGCTGAAGAGCTGATTTTTCAATTTGTATCGTGGTATGCTCAATGCCGCAGTGATCATGTACTAAATCGATGGCTTTTTGCAAAATTTGCTGACTATCTTTTTCATCTTCTACGCGCATATGACAGCTCAATGAGTCCAGTCCTGAAGTAATCGTCCAAATGTGTAAATCATGCACATCTTTGACTCCTTCAATGTTTTCAAGAAGGTTTTTTATTTCACTGTGATCTACCCCTTCAGGAGAGCCTTCCATCAAAATATGAATGCTATGAGCAAGCACGCCCCAAGCGCTTTTTAAAATTAATACAGACACAACTACAGAAATAATAGGATCAGCAATATACCATCCAAACAGCATCATAAGAAATCCCGCTACAATAGCTCCAATAGATCCTAAAGCATCTCCCAATACGTGTAAGTAAGCGCTGCGTAAATTTACATTTCCTTTTACATCGCCTTGTCTCATAAGTGACCAGGCGCTGATTAAATTAGCGAGTAAACCAACGGTAGCAATCAGCATCATGCTACCGCTTGCTACAGACTGCGGCTCTAATACGCGCTGATAGGCTTCATAGATGATAAATCCTGCTATTACAAACAGTGCCACTCCGTTAAAAAGAGCCGCTAATATTTCAAAACGATAATAACCGTACGTTTTTTTAGCCGATGCAGCTCGATTAGCAAACCATATCGCTACAAGGCTAAGAGCAAGTGAGCTTGTATCAGAAAGCATGTGTCCGCTATCGGATAATAACGCTAAACTATTTGTAAAAAGCCCTCCAACAAACTCAAGAACCATAATACCCGCTGTGATAATGAGTGCAATTAACAGACCTTTTTTGTTGCCTTCACGCTGTGTATCAAAATGGTGATGGTGACCATGATGGTGGTGATGATCATGACTCATGCAAAGCCCCTCCTTTTACTCGTTATGTGCGCATTCTACGTGCTGAATTACTTGATGCAGTATTCCGACCACGTGTTCATCATCATACGTATAGAAATACGTATTCCCTTCACGGCGATATTTTACTAAACGTAAATGACGCAAGTGAGTCAACTGATGTGAAATAGCTGATTGTGAAACACCAAGCACTTCAACCATATGACCGACTGAACACTCTTCTTGAAATAGTAAATAAAGAATTTTCATTCTCGTAGGATCTGAAATAGCTTTTAGTATTCTTGACGCTTCTTCTACTATTTGAGGCGATAAAAACGAATGTTCATCTTTTTTCATAACATCTCTCCGTTCATTATATGCAAGTATATGAGCATATGTTCATATATAAATTATAAAACACCTTTTTCTATATAGTCAATTATTTACGTCTTTCTAAATTTTTTTGCCTATTTTTAAAAAAAATCCACACAAAATACTTTTTCTGTTATATAATACAATTAAATATAATAAACTGTATTAAAACAGATGGAGAGGAGAATAATAAATGAGCAGACAAGAACGCAAAAATATGATTACATTTATTGAAACAATGAAGGGGATTGACCGTGAAACCTTAATGTACATGACGGATGCCGATATCGAGCACATTTACACTTCCGCTTATAAATATTATGAAGAACATTTAGATATGTAGTACGTTTTTTACAGAATGCAGACGTCCAGCTGCATTCTGTTTTTATTTTTTAGGCGTTAGTCGTTACCTCCTTGCTTGTTCCGTGCTATACTATACTAAATATCCCAATTTAAAAGAGAAGAACTGAAAAAATGTGCTGCTATCGCTGAGATGGCAGCTTTCGTGTTTTTTTAGGGGTAATGATTGTGATTATTCTTCTCAATTATCGTTCAAGGAGGATTTGTATGGAAAATGCGTTACCTAAAAAACAAGAACAAACGCCTCAAACATCTTCTGCTGTCAACGTATTAAAAACACATGGTGAACTCATTGCTGCACTGTTAAGCGGCGTGCTGATTTTAGCCGGCTGGCTGCTGTCAAAACAGCAGGATACTGCTGTATCTATTACGCTCTTTGTATTAGCTTACGTGATAGGCGGATTTGCTAAAGCAAAAGAAGGTATTGAAGAAACGATTGAAAATAAAGAATTGAATGTCGAAATGTTAATGATTATTGCAGCCATTGGAGCGGCTGTAATTGGCTACTGGACAGAAGGTGCTATGCTTATTTTCATTTTTGCATTAAGCGGTGCATTAGAAACGTACACCATGAATAAAAGCAACCGAGAAATTAGCGCCTTGATGAATTTACAGCCGCAAGAAGCAACGCGTCTGATTGGAGATCAAGAAGAAATTGTATCCATTTCGGATTTACAAATCGGTGACTTGCTGCTAGTTAAGCCGGGTGAACGAGTGCCATCCGATGGTATTGTTGTCTCAGGTCAAACAACGATTGATCAGGCTGCTATTACAGGGGAATCTGTTCCTGTACTAAAACAGCTCGATGATGAAGTATTCGCGGGCACGGTGAATGTGAAAGGCGCCATTACCATTAAAATGACAAAGCCAAGTGCTGAGACGCTGTTTCAAAAGATCATTCAACTTGTTCAAACGGCTCAAAGTGAAAAGTCGCCTTCTCAATTGTTTATTGAACGATTTGAAGGCACATACGTAAAAATTGTTCTATCGGTTGTGGCAGTTATGCTATTTCTCCCACACTATGTGCTTGGATGGAGCTGGACCGAGACATTTTACCGTGCAATGATTCTCTTAGTTGTAGCGTCTCCTTGCGCTCTGGTTGCATCTATCACCCCTGCTTCGCTGTCTGCTATTTCAAACGGAGCAAAAAAAGGAATTTTGTTCAAAGGCGGCGTGCATTTGGAAAGGTTAAGCCATTTAAGCGCAATTGCTTTTGATAAAACAGGAACGTTAACAAAAGGAAAGCCAGAAGTAACAAATGTCATTGTCCGTTCTGATATGAACGAACAGGAATTTCTTGTTAAAATCGCATCAATTGAACGTCAGTCCAATCATCCGCTTGCTCAATCCATTGTTGAATTTGTGAAAAATAAGCAGGAATTGACGCTCGTTCAGCCAGATTCGCTTGAAGACGTTCCCGGATATGGTGTCATTGGGTCTCTTCAAGGAGATACGTGGAAGATAGGAAAAGCAGATTTTGTAGGTAAAGAAGATGCAGCTGAATTTGAAAATGGGATTTCATCTACGCTTGCCAGTGAAGGAAAAACGATTGTGTACGCAAAAGACCAGCATGGTATTGTGGGATTGCTTGCGCTAAAAGACGTTGTACGAACAGAAGCTGTAGACGCTGTTAAATCTCTTAAAGAGCAGGGCATTCATACCGTCATGATTACAGGAGACAGCGAAAAAACAGCCGAAGCCATTTCAAAAGAATGTGCAGTCGATGAATACATTGCAGAATGTTTGCCTGAAGCGAAAGTAGATAAAATTAAAGCGTTAAAAGAAAAATTCCCTACCGTTTCAATGGTGGGAGATGGCATTAACGATGCACCTGCTCTGGCTACTGCTAACGTTGGAGTAGCCATGGGAGAAGGAACGGATGTGGCACTTGAAACAGCGGATATCGTTTTAATGAAAAATGATCTATCAAAAATTTCGGATGCAGTAGCTCTTTCCAGACGGATGAACTCAATTGTGAAACAAAACGTTATTTTTTCTATTGCCGTCATCTTTTTATTAATTTGTTCGAATTTTTTCCAAGTACTTGATATGCCATTTGGTGTTATAGGTCACGAAGGCAGCACCATTTTAGTTATCTTAAACGGCCTTCGCTTGCTAAAATCTTAACGCAAAAAAGCCTAACGTATTTGTTAGGCTTTTTATTATGAAAATCAATGCCTTAATGGTAACCGTTTTGTCCATTTTGGCTGTTGCTTGTTTTATGCTTCGGCTGGCTCTTTTTATTCTGCTTTGTATTGCTTCCGTCTTTTTTTGTATGCTTTGTCATGATGTAAAACCTCCCTTTCACTTTGTTAGTATGCTCATTATCTTGCGAATGATTTCATCCCAATTTGTGACTATGAAGATTTGACTCGACGGTCGTAGAAAATAGCGTTAATTTCTCCTCCAATAACGATAATCATCCCCGATAGGTACAGCCAAATAAGCAGGATAATAATTCCACCCAAGCTTCCATATGTAGCTGTATAGTTATTGAAATGATTTACGTAATAAGCAAATAGCATCGATACCACTGTCCAGCCGACCGTAGCAAAAGCCGCTCCTTTTACAACATTTCGAATCAGCAGCTTTTTATTAGGAGCAAAGTAATATAACCCCGTAAAAACAGTAAACAAAATGAGGCCGCTGATAATCCAACGGGAAGCAGACCATAAAGCGAGAAAAGTTTCTGAAAACCCAAACGTAGACGATAAATAAAGGCCAATCATATGACCGAAAACAGGAAGTAAAAGCGCTACAATAATAACAAATATCATCGCAAAAGTAAGGAGAACTGCCATACCTCTCGCCACTAAAAAAGGCCGATTTTCTTGTACGTGATACGCTCGGTTAAATGCTCTTACGATCGCATTAATTCCATTTGAAGCAGACCACATCGTGGCAATGATACCAAAGGACAATAGCTTTTCATTATGAGAACCAATGATATGGGAAACGTTGCTTTCAATCATGTGCAGCGTTTGCTGTGGCGCTACATTTTCGACCAAGTCAAGCAGGTCTGTTGATTCCAATGGCAAAAATCCAATCAGCGTAATTAAGAAAATTAAAAAAGGAAATAGCGAGAGCAGCAAATAATAAGCCAATTCAGCTGATAAACTGGGCAGCTCATCTCGATGAATGCGGCCCATCAGTTCTTTGCCAAACCTTACGATGTTATTCATGTACATTCCAGCCATATGTGCCTCCTTATTTATTTTTGTTCATCACCATACTTCTCCACAAATGCTTCTTTTGTATCGTTTACAATTTCCATCACCTGAGGCGTTGTTTCTTTTAACTTTTCTACTTTTCCTGCTACAAATGATACATCTTCAGAAACTTGCTCGATGGTCGTACGGATGGTTTCATATTTCTCTTTGACAGTATCCGTTACAAGTTCAGGGTGCTGAATAAGAGTTGTTGTTTTGTCTTTCAGTTTTTTACTTCCTTGAATGACGGAGCTTCTTGTTTCTTTATCAAATAAAGAAACAGCTCCTCCTATAATTGCTCCAATGACAATACCTTCTACTAGCTTATTTCGTTTACCCATTTGTCGTTTCTCCTCCGTTTTTTATTTTTTAAGTATCGCTTATTCCGAGAAATGCTTCTCTATAATTTCGTCTAAAAGAGCCTTGCATCCTTCTTGAACTAAGTCATATACTTCGTCAAAATTTCCCGTGAAATAAGGATCAGGCACATCTTCAATATGTAAATCGGGCACAAAATCCAAAAGCCTTGCAATATAACCTGTTTTAGTATGTCCAGCCATCCTTCTCAGGTTTCCTACATTTTCGACATCCATTCCAATAATATAATGGAATTTAGCTACATCCTCTTGAATCACTTGTCTTGCTGTTTGCCCTTTAAAATCAATGTTGTTTTTCGTTAAAATAGATTGCGTCCCTTCATGAGGAGGATTGCCTTTGTGCCAGCCTCCTGTGCCTGCAGAATCTACGTGAATTTGTCCTTCTAGCCCTTTTTTCTTCACCATATCTTTAAAGACCGCTTCTGCCATGGGTGAACGACAAATATTTCCCAAACAAACGAATAATACGTTAATCATAGTCTCGACTCCTTTCCCTTATTACAAACATTATATACAATCATTTTCAAACTAAAAAATAGTTTTCTTTTATTTATATCGTTTCCACTCTTCTTTGGATAAGAACCTGACATAAAAGTGTTCACACGATAAAAACATGTTACAATAAAAAAAACGCAACTGGAAGGATGAACAAAGTGGATTTATCAGTAAAATCTCCAGAAAATATTAAACATATGGTCGATAGCATTAGTGAAAAACTGCGCATGCTAAATATCGGAGCAATTAAAGCTGAAGCTTTTGACGAAGAAATGTATGAAGACTTAAAGTACTTATACGATATGGTAATGAGAAAAGATTCTTTTAGCCCAAGTGAAATGCAAGCAATCGCGGAAGAATTAGGTACACTGCGTAAACAAGCTTAATGACAACTCCGTCAATGACTAATAGCCATTGACGGTTTTTTCTACATTTTTTTCTATACATGAATGCTGCACCTTTTAGCGAGCAAATAAGAGTTAAATCGTTTACATACACATAGATGAAATATTCCCAAAAATCTTTCTTTTTTATTAGGAATTGACGTTTTTATTATTTGTCTATAGAATGTATCGAAATACCTAAAGCTCGTATAGTCTTGGAAATAGGGTCCAAGAGTTTCTACCGAACTACCGTAAATAGTTGGACTACGAGGGTTGAACATCATTCATACTGCATTTTTATTCTTCTTTATGTTCTCCCTTACATAGTCCTTCATTGTTATTCAGTTATACAATGAGAGGAGTCACATTCATGTCAAATACAAAAACAATCTTAAAAAAACAGCTTGCTGTTGCCAATAAAAAAATACCTGCAGATCTTGTAGTGAAAAACGGGAAAATTATCGATGTCTTTACGCTTTCCATCATTGAAGCCGATATTGCGATTGCTGATGGAGTGATTGTTGGAATAGGTCAATACGATGGGAATAACGTCGTTGATGCAAAAGGAAAATACATTTCTCCTACGTTCATTGATGGACACGTTCACATTGAATCATCAATGGTTACACCTAAAGAGTTTTCAAAACTTCTTGTACCTAGAGGCGTCACAACTGTCGTAACGGACCCTCATGAAATTGCGAATGTTTCAGGGAAATCTGGCATTGAGTTTATGCTTCAAAACTCGGATTCCATTCCTTTAGACGTATTTGTGAACTTACCTTCAAGCGTGCCAGCAACTCCTTTTGAAAGCTCTGGAGCCGTCTTAAAAGCAGCTGACTTAGCGCCATTTTTCTCTCACCCTCGCGTGCTTGGATTAGCAGAAGTGATGGATTTCCCTGCTGTGCGAGATGGAGATGACGATATGCTCGATAAATTACAAGCAGCTAACGATGCAAACGGCGTAATTGATGGGCACGGCTCAGGGCTAGATGCTACGGGCGTTAATATTTATCGTACCGCTGACATTTCAACAGATCATGAATGCGTAACAGCAGAAGAAGCAATTGAACGTATTCAGCGCGGGATGTATGTTCTGATCCGCCAAGGTTCTGTCGCTAAAGATTTGAAACAACTATTACCTGCTGTAAATGAACGTAACGCGCGCAGATTTTTATTCTGTACCGATGACAAACACCTAGATGATTTATTAACGGAAGGTTCTATTGATTACAATGTTCGTTTTGCTATTGAACTCGGGCTGGATCCGTTAATTGCGATTCAAATGGCTTCGTTAAATGCCGCTGAATGCTACGGGTTAAAAGATAGAGGTGCGGTTGCTCCTGGTTACAAAGCGGATTTTATTCTATTAGACGACTTAACCGATATATCTGCAGCACATGTCTATCAAAACGGAGAGCTTATTGCTGAAAATGGAGAGATGCTTTCTGTTCAAGAAGAACAAATTGATCTTCCAACAGAACTAATGAATTCTGTTCATCTCAAAGAGTTTTCCATTAAAAAACTTACGATACCACTTCAGCACAATCGCGCTAATATTATTGAAATTAATCCAAACAGCCTGCTTACAAATCATATTGTAGAAGAAGTTCAAGTGAAGCAAAACGAATTTCAGTCTTCTGTAGAAAACGATCAGCTGAAAATGGCTGTTGTTGAGCGTCATCATCTAACAGGGAATATTGGTCTTGGGATTGTAAAAGGTTTTCAGTTAAAAGACGGAGCGATTGCTACCACGATTGCTCACGATTCACATAATATCGTAGCCGTAGGAACAAATGATGAAGATTTAGCAAAAGCAATTGCGGCAATTGAAGAAATCGGCGGAGGTATTGTTATTGTAAAAGGCAATGAAGTGATTGGCTCCCTCCCTCTTTCCATTGGAGGATTAATGTCACCTCACCCTTATAATGAAGTAAACAGCTTACTTAAGCAGCTTCACGGGGCTCTTCATGAGCTTGATATTTCACAGAAATTCAATCCGCTGCTGACACTATCTTTCTTAAGCTTGCCTGTTATCCCGTGTCTAAAATTAACCGACAAAGGATTATTTAACGTAAAAGAATTCAAGCATATCACCGTTCAAGCATAAAATAAAAAGGACTCTTTCGAGTCCTTTTTATTTATATCCTTTAGACGGCGTAGTTCGAGTTTTACGATTTTTATAATGACGATATCCTTCTTTTAAAAGGATAGGAAAAACAGCGACTAGAATTTTTTTTAATATACGTCCCAATTTAAGGCACTCCTTTACGTGTTCTTACTTTACTATACCCAAATTGGACAGCTAAAAACGCAAAAAAAGAGCAGGTATATCCTGCTCTTTTTGTATTACTTACCGATAAATTGTTGAGTCCAGTACGTAGTATCACCTTTTACGTATCCAACACCAATTTCAGTGAAATCAGGGTTTAGAATGTTTTTGCGGTGACCGTCACTATTCATCCAAGCATTCATTACATCTTCAGGAGATTGCTGACCTTTTGCAATGTTTTCACCTGCTGTTGTATATTCAATGCCGAATTGTTTCATCATATCAAATGGTGAACCATATGTTGGTGAATTGTGGTCAAAGTACCCTTTATCCATCATATCTTTTGATTTAGTGCGTGCAACATCACTTAATTTTTTGTTAAGTGTTAGAGGTTTTAAACCTTGTTTTTCACGCTCTTGGTTCACTAAATCTACGACCTTTTGTTCGAATTGACTAGCATCTTTTGTTTGTTCTGCTTTATCAGTATTTTCTGATTGTTGAGCTTTTGTGTTTTGCTGTGTTTGCTCTGGAGCTTTTGCTTCTTCACTTTGCTCTGGTGCTTGTGCTTGTTCCTGTGGAGCTGCTTCAGCTTGCTCTGGTGCTTGTGCTTGTTCCTGTGGAGCTGCTTCAGCTTGCTCTGGTGCTTGTGTTTCTTGTTGTGGAGCTGCTGCTTGAGCAGATTGTCCTTGAGCGTTAAATTTCTTTAATAGCTCATCTACATTTATATTTTGTGCTGCTTGAGCATCTTTAATGTTAATTTGTTTTGGAGTGTTGCAATCAGGAGCTGCTGCATTTGCTTGTCCTGCTGTTAGTAATCCTAATGATACGGCACCTGCGACAGTGGCAATACGAAACCTTTTCTTCATGTTTGAAATCCTCCTATGTGATAATAAAGTTTTTTTGTAAAACCGCAACGCATCTAAGCTTGTAGCAAGCCAATCTCGTGATGCACCCTCATTGTTGCATGAAAACTATGAAACTCGCAACGTCTTTTAAGCTACCAAAATTATACTTTCATTTATGTGAAAAATATTTCGATTGTGTTACGTAGCTTCTATCTATTGATAGTAAAAGGTTTTCATATTCTTTTAGAAACCGCTTCATCCAATGCAGTAATATAACTGTAAATTCCTCGTCAAAATCGTTACATACAAAAAAGGCGACAGCAGAGTGGTAAACCACCCTGTTATCGCCTTTTACAGAAAGTTTTACTAATATTATTTACTTATTTTAAGACATTTACTGATTCACGTACGAATGCTTCCATATCATCTGGTGTACGGCTTGTAACTAGTTGATTACCGCATACCACCACTTCTTTATCATGGAAGTTTGCGCCTGCATTTTTCAAATCAATAGCAATTGATTTGAAACCAGTTACGTCACGTCCTTTTAATGTTTCAGCATTGATTAGCAGCTGTGGTCCGTGACA
>Ga0164308_10001134_pt1 | contig 14121 bp, 8 predicted proteins | sample Whisoiple_246_MG_FD_109983 | JGI IMG/M metagenome (GOLD analysis project Ga0164308, IMG submission 109983) | Soil microbial communities amended with fresh organic matter from upstate New York, USA - Whitman soil sample_246_MG | ecosystem: Environmental > Terrestrial > Soil > Unclassified >...
CGTGGTCAGCCAAGCGTGTACCTCTGTGTGGGGGCGGTGTCACCCGACACCAGGGAAAAATGAACTATCACCCACAGCCTCGCGGAATCAATCACGAAATGCGCAGGCCGCGGAACTTTGCTCCAAATCGCGACAAACCCCGCGCAAATCGGCCCTGGTGCCCAAGACACACACAGTGTCGCCAGCGACGAAGCGGGACACAGGAACGGCTCGGGCGTGTATCGTCCCCGGAGCATGACCGCAAGATTGCGCGCATTTTCTAGAATTTGGCGGCCTCGGTCTGTTCTTCCCATCGCTTTTGCCGCGTTTCTGGGGTTGGGCGCGCTGCCGCTCAGCCGTTTCGCGCACGCGGGCAGCGAGCGTGAGAGTCCATATCGGGTGGTCGAGCAATTGGGACGAGTGCTCGTTTGGATCGAAAATGAGTATGTCGATCCAGTCGATCGCAAGCGCCTGCTCGAAGGTTCGATCAAGGGCATGGTGGCCGAGCTCGATCCTCACTCCTCGTACATGCCTGCCGAGGACTACGCGATCTTCCAGGGTGACACCGAAGGGCACTTCGGCGGCGTCGGTGTCGAAGTGGATTTCGGCGACGAGTACGTAACCGTGATCGCACCGATCGAAGGTTCACCTGCCGAGCGCGCAGGCGTGCGCTCGGGCGATCGCATCTTGGCCATCGACAACGTGAGCGTGCGCGCGCGCCCGTCGATCGAGCTCGTCCGCCAAATGCGCGGCGAGCCCGGTAGCCACGTATTGCTCACCATTCGCCGAGCCGGCTCGGAAAAGCTTCTCTACCTCACGCTCACGCGGCAAGTGATCACGGTCGCCAGCCTTTCGAGCAAGCTGCTCAAAGGCGGCATCGGGTACCTGCGAATCAAGACGTTTCAGACCGGTACTCACGCGGAATTCCTCGATCATTTCGCGAAATTGCGCCGGGAAAACGGCGGTGATTTGAGCGGCATGGTGCTCGACATGCGCAATAACCCCGGAGGATTGGTGAACGAGGCCAGCGCCATCGCCGACGATTTCTTGACCAGTGGCGTCATCTACACCACGCGACGACGCGGCAAGATCGTCGATGAAGTTCGGGCCGACGGCGGCGGGGCGGCGCGACGTGGACCGCTTGCGGTGTTGGTCAACGAGTTCAGCGCCAGCGCAGCGGAGCTCGTCGCCGGCAGCATCCAAGACAATCATCGCGCGACCTTGGTCGGTGCCAAGACTTTCGGCAAAGGCTCGGTGCAAACCATCATCGATCTGCCGGATGGTGCGGGCCTGCGTTTGACAACCCTGCGGTATTACACGCCCAGCGGTCGCGCGATCCAAGAGCAAGGGGTCACGCCCGACGTGCTGGTCGCAGGCGCCACCCCCGCCGAAACCTTCGGCGTGGTGCGTGAGGAGAACCTCGACAACCACTTGCCGCCGGTCGAAGGCGCGGCGCCCAAAGTCGTGGCCCCTTCCCTCAAAGTTCCGCTCGATACGCCGCCCTCGAAAGACGCCCCAGCGCCCGGCCTCGAGGTGGACCTCGGCGTCGCCCGAACCGTGCCGGTCGACCCCCGCACGGGCCCCGACGCTGCCCTGAGCGTCGCCTATCAAATCGTCACCGGCACGTACAAGCGCCCCGCTGCGCCGCCCGCGAATCTCTGACCCGCGCCGTGCGCCGATCGTTCTTGGCTAAGGCCGGGAATGGCTAAGACGTCGATGATCGGGGTCGACGCGCCCGGCCAGCGAAGCGCGAACGCGCACGCTGCTGGTATGTAACTGACAAGCAACCCAAGGCCAGCGGGATGCGTCGGACGCGAGAGCGCGATCGACTTAGCCATTCCCAGGCTTAGCGGGCGCGGCCCGCGCGCTGCGTCGCGTAGCCCGATGGGCGACCGCGCTCGTCAGCAGGCGCGAGCGTGCGAGTGCAACTCAGTCCGTGGCGCGAGAGTCGATCACTCGCTAGCGAGTCGTCGCACGGATCGGAGCGCAGCAACTCATGACTTCGAGTTCGGATTCGCGCAAACGTTGACGCACACGAAATGCGCCATGCGAGCGACGAGCATCGCCCGGCATTGTCGCCACGCTTTCGACGACGTCATCAAATTAACGAAAGCTTCATGGCGAACTCATCGATGACGCGCAGCGCGCATCATCGTTTTACGTGAAGGTCACTCGCGAGCGACTCGACATTACTAAACTGTCATCAGTCACCGAGTCCTGGAGGGTTACTCAATGCGTTCAAATCTTTGGATTTTGGCAGCAGGATCGGCCGCGTTTTTGTCGGCTTGCAGCGCAACCTCGACCACGAGCGAGCCGGGCGAAGCACAGGCCAAAAGCGCAGCGGCAGCCCTGTCCGCGCCGGACAGCGATGCGGCATCTTCATTAGAGAGGCCCGAGCGGCGTCCCGAGCGCACGCGCCTGGCGACCGGGCAATACGTGACGCCGACGGCGCTGCGCGGCTCGTCACAACAATTCTTGAATCCCGGATTGGCCGCCTACCCCAACTTCATCGCTGGCGAAGCCGTACGCTCGCAACTGAGCCCGGACGGCAACACTTTGGCCGTGCTGTGCGCTGGCCAGAATTCATTGATCAAGACCGACGGTACGACTGACACGGCCGCCTCGACGCAGTTCATCTTCCTGTACGACGTCAGCGGCCCGAACAAACGCACGCCGAAACTGACGCAGGTCCTCACCCCCAGCAACGCCCACGTCGGGCTGGTCTTCTCTCCAGACGGAAAACAGCTCTACGCCGCCGGTGGTCGCGACGACGTGGTGAGGGTGTACAGCAACACGAGCGGATCCTGGGTCGCCTCCGCGAGCATCGCCCTCAATCACTCGAACGTTGGCATCGGCGTCGGCGTCGCTCCGAATGCCGGCGGCTTGGGCATCAGCAAGGACGGCAAGACACTGGTCGTCGTCAACAACTACAACGACTCGATCAGCATCGTCGATACGGCCACCGGCACGGTTCGCTACGAGCACGATCTGCGCCCCTATTTCGCGGACAACGAAAGCAACGTCGGCGGCGTGGGCGGGACTTTCCCGTTCGCGGTCGTGGTCAAAGACAACGGCACCGCATACGTCAGCTCGGATCGCGATCGTGAAGTCGTCGTGATCGACCTCGGCGCAACCAAGGGCCGGCTGGTGAAGCGCATCAAGCTCGACGGGAACGCACTCGGGCTCACGCTGGACGCTTCCGAACGGCGCCTGTACGTGGCCCAAGACAACGCCGATCAGGTCGCCGTAATCGACACACGCAAGAACGCCGTGATCGCCAAAATCGACGTGCGCGCGCCCGAGGGCCTATTGCCCGACGACGACGAACACAACGTGAAGGCTTGGCACGAGAACAAGAGCGCGCGTTATACCGGCGCGGGCACCTTTGCCGTCACCCTGTCCCCAGACGGCGAGACTCTGTACGCGGTAAACGCTGGCTCGAACTCGTTAGCCGTGGTGCGAATCCAGCAGGAAAGTCGGGGAAAGCGAGGCGGGACCGAAGCGGAAGACTACCAAGTCGTCGGCCTCATCCCCACCGCCTACGAGCCTCACGATGTGACGCTCAGCGCCGACGGAACGTGGTTCTACATCGTCAACGGCAAGAGCGTCACCGGACCTAACCCGGGGCATCTGTCTGGCAGCACCGGCTCGCTCACGGAGATCACTTATCCGGGCGGGAACGCCGCCGCAAACGCCGCGGCCAAGGCTTCGAACCAGTATCAATTCCAACTCGAGCGCGCTTCGCTGGTCGCGGCACCCGTGCCTGGACGAGCAGATTTGAACGCTCTCACGGCGCAGGTCGCCGACAACAATTTCTACAAGACCAATCCGGAAGCGGAGAGCACGATGCGCTTTCTGCGCCGCCACATCAAGCACGTGATTTACGTGATCAAGGAGAACCGAACCTTCGATCAGGTGCTCGGCGATTTGGACAACGGCGCGAACGTGGACAGCAGCATCACGCAATTTCCTCGCCAAATCACGCCCAGTCTGCACGGTCTGGCGAGCCAGTTCGTCACGCTCGACAACTTCAAAGATCCGGGGGACGGCAGCATGGACGGCTGGTCGTGGAGCCTGCAAGGGCGAGTCACCAACGTCGAGACGATCACTCAGCAGATCAACTATGCGTTCGTCAATCGCGGCTTGTCGTACGAGTCGGAAGGCACCAACCGCGGTGTACCGGTCAACTTTGCGACCGTGGCCGAGCGCGACTTCGTGGCCGGCAAGACCAGCACCACCAACTACAGCACCGCGACCGCGAGCTTGTTGGGAAGCACCGCAAACGTGCTCGCTGGCACCGGCAATCACGCCTCGTCCGACGCACCAGACGACGAGCAAGGCGGGTACATCTTCCGCGCGGTGTTGCAAGCGGGCGGCACGGTGCGCAACTACGGCATGCTGACCAACAACATCGGCAGCGTCGGCAGCAAAGCCGCGCCGATTGTCGATCCGTTCACGGCGAATGAAGTGCAAGTGCGTTCGCTGGCCCCCGATCTCGCGCCATTCACCGATGTGTATTACCGCGGGTACGACAATGTTTATCCGGATCTGTGGCGCTACCAAGAGTGGAAGCGGGAGTTCGACCAATTCGCCGCCGCAGGCGTGCTCCCGAATCTGTCGTTGGTTCGCCTGAGCCACGATCACATGGGTAACTTCAGTACCGCGTTTGCCGGCATCAACACCCCTGAGACGCAGCAAGCCGACAACGATCTCGCTGTCGGCCTGTTGGTTCAAGCGGTCGCGAACAGCCGTTTTGCAGACGATACGTTGATCATCGTCACCGAAGACGACTGTCAAGACGGGCCCGACCACGTCGATTCCCACCGCGCATCGACCTACATCACGGGCGCCTACGTCAAGAAAGGCGCCATCATCAGCAAGCACTACAGTCAGGTCAACGTCCTCCGCACCATCGAGGACATCCTCGGCACCGAGCACCTCAACCTGAACACCGCTTTCCAAGCGCCGATGACGGAGATCTTCGATCTGCGCGCGCACGGCAAATGGACATTCACGGCCGAGGCGTCGACCGTGCTGCAGACCACCGACGTCGCTGCGCTGATCGCTGCGCTGGGCGTGAACTACACGAGCGGTGAGGCCGTCAAACCGCAGCACGACGCGCAGTACTGGACCAAAGCGACGAACGGCTTCGACTTCTCCGAAGCCGATCGAGTCCCGACGGCCAAGTTCAATCGAGTCTTGTGGAAAGGCTTGATGGGCGACAAACCGTACCCTGAGCACAAGGGTGCCAGCAACGCGGCGGACGACGACTGAGATTGCGCGAGAGGCGCATGGCGGCCCGAATGAAGCTCGTTCTGGCCGCCGTGCAAGAACTAGCGTTCGCTTGCAACGAGGGCGCGACTCGAAGCAACAAGGTGCTGCTCGAAAGTTGCTGTCGCTTCACCAAGAATTTTCTCATCTCGTGATTGCGTTTCGCAGTCGAAGGAGGCTTTCGATGTCGAGGCTCGACGGTTCAGTAGCGTTGATGCTGATCTTCCATTCAACGACGGCCCTCGCGCGCGGGCCCGAAGTGGCGTCGGCGACGGTCGAACCGTTCGACGACCATCAGCCGCGCACGCTGCATTTGCAGGCCCTCGAGAGCGATCTGAAGCCCGAGGCGCCTCCGGCTCCGCCGATCGGGAAGGCAACGGAGGCGGCGAGTGATGGGGTGCTTTCACCGTTCACGACGCCCGCGGCAGTCCCCTCATTTCGGGCGAGCGCGCAGAGCTACGCGGGCTATGACAGCGCCGCCGCGAGCGCCCGGGCGCGCGCGTCCGTCGATGGAAGATTGACCAACTTCCTCGCGCTGCGTGTCGAATTCGACCACGGTCCGGCCACCGGCAGTCAAGATCGCTTGAGCGTGGGGGCGCGCTTCGGGATCTTGAAGCAAAGCCGGCATGGCATCGACCTTGGCGCTGGCCTCTTCTACCAGCCGAAGGACTTTCGCAGCGAGGGCAACGTGGTCGGAGGGCTGATGCTCGCGCGCCATTTCGGCCATCTCGGCTTGTTCGCCAATACGCTGTTCGGCACCGATCCCGAGGGCGACGATCAGTCGCTCGAGCTACGCCTGGGCGGCCTGTACGCCGCGCAGGATTGGCTCAGCGTCGGCTTCGACGCACGTTCACGCTTCAATTTCTCCGAAGACGAAAAGCGTTCCACTGCCCAAAGCGTGGATTGGGAGCTGCAGGCTGCGCCGACGGCGATCTTTTGCCTCGGCCAGCTGTCTCTGATGGCGCTGCTCGGGCCGAGCGTGGTCAGAACGACGCCGGCAGCGGGCGAAACGATGGGCGGTGGCACTCGCTCAGGCCTGTTGGCCATGGCGGGCGCGGGCGGCGCATTCTGAGGCTACCCGCGACGTCACCGCCGTCCCTGCGCATATCATCCGCAACACGACGCCGAAGGCTGCGACGCCTTCGGCCGTGCTCGGTGACCATCAACCCTTCTCTCGACCCTTGATCTGGTTCGGAGCAGCGGCCATCGCCGTCAAGAGCTCGCGATTCATCTTGGCGATGAAGCCGATGGGGATGTCCTTCGGGCACGCCGCTTCGCACTCTTTGTGGCTCGAGCAGTGACCGAAGCCTTCCGCGTCCATCTGCGCGACCATCTTGCGGGCACGATCGGCGCGCTCTGGATCGCCCTGCGGAAGCAGCGCCAGGTGCGAGATCTTCGCGGACGTGAACAGCGCCGCAGAGGCGTTGGGGCAGGCAGCAACGCACGCGCCGCAACCGATGCACGCCGCAGCCTCGAACGCCAGGTCGGCATCCACCTTCGGGACGGGCAGTGAGTTGGCTTCGGGCGCGGCGCCGGCGCGCACCGAGATGTAGCCACCGGCCTGAATGATGCGGTCGAGGGCGCTGCGATCCACCACCAAGTCGCGCACGACCGGGAAGGCGGCGGCGCGCCACGGTTCGATCGTGATTTCGTCTCCATCGTTGAACGTGCGCATGTGCAGCTGGCACGTGGTCGTGCTCTTGGCCGGGCCGTGGGGCACGCCGTTGATCACCATGCCGCACGCGCCGCAAATCCCTTCGCGACAGTCGTGATCGAAGGCAATCGGCGCTTCGCCTTTTTGCGCGAGCCCTTCGTTCACCACGTCCAACATTTCCAAAAAGGACATGTGGTCGTTGATGGCCTTCGCTTCGTAACGCACGAAGCCACCCGGATCGCTCGGGCCTTTTTGGCGCCAGACGTTGAGCACCAAGTTCATCAAACGCGCCATTACTTGTAGCTCCTCTGACTGGGATGCACGTATTCGAAGCTGAGCGGTTCCTTGTTCAGCGTGGGCGCGTTGGTCGCGCCGCTGAATTCCCAGGCCGCCACGTAGGAGAATAGGTCGTCGTTCCGCTTGGCTTCGCCTTCTTCCGTTTGATGTTCTTCACGGAAGTGGCCGCCAGCGGACTCCTCACGCGCCAGCGCGTCGACGCACATCAACTCGGCGAGTTCGAAGAAGTCGGCGACTCGGCCGGCTTTCTCCAGCATGCCGTTCAGCTCTTCACCGCTGCCGACGATGCTCAAGTCGCGGTAGAACTGCTCGCGCAGCTCGGGGATCTTGGCGAGCGCAGACTTCAAGCCCTGTGCCGTGCGCGCCATGCCGCAGTTGTCCCACATCAAGGTGCCGAGCTCACGGTGGTACGACTCCGGGGTGCGCTTGCCACCGATGCTCAGGAGCTGCTTGATGCGGCCCTCGACGTCCGCAACCGTGCGCCGCACGTCCGGGTGCGATTCGTCGAGGCCGCCCGGCTTCACGCCCGCGAGATAGTTCGGTACCGTCACCGGCAATACGAAGTAGCCGTCGGCCAGGCCCTGCATCAACGCGCTGGCGCCCAGACGGTTGGCACCGTGGTCGGAGAAGTTCGCTTCACCGCCCACGAACAGGCCGGTGATCGTGCTCTGCAGGTTGTAATCGACCCACAGCCCGCCCATCGTGTAGTGGATGGCCGGGTACATGCGCATCGGCACTTCGTACGGGTTTTCACCGGTGATGCGCTCGTACATCTGGAACAAATTGTCGTAGCGCTCGGCCACCACGTCGCGTCCGAGGCGCTTCACGGCGTCGCCGAAGTCCAGATAGACGCCGCGGCGAACGCCTGCCACTTCTGGTCCTACGCCTCGACCTTGGTCGCACATGTCCTTGGCTCGGCGCGATGCGATATCGCGCGGCACCAAGTTGCCGAAGCTCGGGTACAAGCGTTCGAGGTAGTAGTCGCGGTCGGCTTCCGGGATCGTCTTCGGATCCTTCGTGCAGTCAGCCACGTTCTTCGGCACCCAGACGCGACCGTCGTTGCGCAGCGACTCACTCATTAGGGTGAGCTTCGACTGATAGTCACCGCTTTGCGGGATGCACGTCGGGTGGATTTGCGTGAAGCACGGGTTGGCGAAGAACGCGCCACGGCGGTGCGAGCGCCAGGTCGCCGTCGTGTTGCAGCCCTTGGCGTTGGTCGACAAGTAGAAGACATTGCCGTAGCCACCGCTGCACAAAACCACCACGTCCGCGGTGTGCGCCTCGATCTTGCCGGTCACCATGTTGCGAGTGACGATGCCGCGCGCCACGCCGTCGACCGTGATCAGATCCAGCATCTCGGTGCGCGGAAACATCTTTACGGTCTTGGCTTCGATTTGCTTGGCCAAAGACTGATAGGCGCCCAACAGCAGCTGCTGGCCGGTCTGGCCGCGCGCATAGAAGGTGCGCGCCACTTGTGCGCCGCCGAAGCTGCGATTGCCGAGCAAACCGCTATATTCGCGCGCAAACGGCACGCCTTGCGCAACACATTGATCGATGATGTTCACGCTCAGCTCGGCCAAGCGGTACACGTTCGACTCACGCGCGCGGAAGTCGCCGCCCTTCACGGTGTCGTAGAACAGGCGATACACGCTGTCGCCGTCGTTCTGATAGTTCTTGGCCGCGTTGATGCCGCCCTGCGCGGCGATGCTGTGCGCACGGCGCGGGCTGTCTTGGTAGCAGAAGCAAGACACGTTGTAGCCGAGCTCGCCCAGCGTGGCGGCGGCAGCGCCGCCCGCCAAACCCGAGCCGACCACGATCACCTTGTACTTACGACGGTTGGCCGGATTGACGAGCTTGCTCTTGAAGCGCGCCTCGTTCCAACGCCCTTCGATGGGACCAGTAGGGGCACGAGCGTCTAACTGCATCGGAGAATCACTTTCGATTTCTAAGCTTTGGACAAGCCCGGGCTCACTTCACGAGACCGAGCAACACGGTGAGCGGCAAGAACACGTTGCCGGCGGTCACCAAGAAAGCAAGGCTGCGCGCGACCAGCTTGAGTCGCGCGTTGTAGCGCGGGTGGTTGAAACCGACCGACTGCAGCATGCTGAAAGCACCGTGGTAGAGGTGCATGCTGAGCATCAAGTTCGCGAACACGTACAGCACGACGACCCACGGGATCGAGAAGGCGTGCACGAAGTTCGAATAAACGTCTTCCGGCACGTGCTCGTAGTCACCGAGCGCGGTCCCCGGGAACGTGAAGTGCGCGAGGTGGAAGACGATGTACGCGAGCAAAATCGGCCCGGTGTACTTCATCATCAGCCCCGCATAGGTCGTGGCGATGTTCTTCTTGACCTTGTACGCCACGGGTCGAGCGGCGATGCTCTTGCCGTACAGCTCGAGCACGATCGCGGTGTGCACGAGCAGCGCGACCAGCAGCACCGAACGCGTGCCCCAGAGCAAGAGCGCGTTGTGTTTGATGCTTTCGCCGTAGGCGTTGTAAACTTCCGGCCCCAAGAGGACCTGAAGGTTGCCGAGCATGTGGCCAATGACGAATCCGAAGAGGATTACGCCACTGACCGCCAACGCCGCCTTCTTACCGACCGACGTATCGAACAGCGTGAGAGCTTTTTGTGTAGCCATGTCTAGCGAGCACGGAGCGCCGTGCCACGAGGAATTGGGGGGTCCTTTAGCACTTGCGCGCGCTAAATTCACCCTTTCTCACGCTAACCACGCACACGCCTGCATGCAGCTCAGCAGCAGCGCAATCGGCCAATGGGCCCGCCTGAGTTTGCGCTGAAAAGATCGCTGCCGGAGCCGTGACGAGATGGGTCGGGCTCGCGCCTAACCCACCTCGTCCGCCTCGACCGCGTCAGTTGACCGTGATCGGCGCCGCGATCGTCGCCGGAATGCCGACGGAAGCGCGCGTGACCGGAGTCAGCACCCAGCCGGTGTTCGTGCTCCCGCCCTGGCAACTGCCGTAGTTCCACAGAGACGTGCCCGTGAAACCGACCGAAGTCGCGAGACCATTCGCGTCGAGGTTTGCGTATTTGTAGAGCTGGTCGCCGTTGGCAACCCAGGTGAGGAACTTGCCGCTCACTTTGGTGCCTCCGGGCCCGTTACCTCCACCCTCGTTCAACCAAGCGGTAGTGCCCGCGCAACTCGCACCGTTGAAATAGACTTGGCTGTCGAAGAAAGCACCGTTCCAGCCGATGCTGTAGAAGTACCCCGAGCTATTTTTGATCGTGACCGCGTAGCTGTCGATGTACGTCGCGATTCCGAGCGTGACGCCGTTGCCGTCGACCACAGTGGGTGCCGCGGTACTCGTACCGTTGCACGCGTATTTGGTCTGAGTGATTTCACCCGCGTCCAGGACGTTGTTGTTGTTGGAATCGAGACCGCTCTGGAACTTCGTGCCGCCGCTCGTGCAGTTGCTCCCTGAGGGTTCCGTGGTCATCGTCATCAGCAGCTTGGCGCCAGTTGCTCCCGTCGCGCCCGTCGCGCCAGTTGCTCCCGTCGCACCAGTTGCGCCCGTCGCGCCCGTCGCGCCGGTTGCTCCCGTCGCGCCAATCGGACCGATCGGGCCAGTCGCACCGGTGGCCCCAGTCGCACCGGTGGCCCCAGTCGCACCTGCGGGGCCAGTCGCACCGCTAGCACCGGCCGGGCCAGTCGCACCGGTGGCCCCAGTCGCACCTGCGGGGCCAGTCGCACCGCTAGCACCGGCGGGTCCCGTTGCTCCAGTCGCGCCCGTCGGCCCTGCAACACCCGTCGCACCGACCGCGCCCGTCGCACCAGTCGGCCCGGTCGCACCCGTTGCCCCAGTCGCACCCGTTGCTCCAGTCGCACCCGTTGCTCCAGTCGCACCCGTTGCTCCAGTCGCGCCCGGTGCTCCAGTCGCGCCCGTTGCTCCAGTCGCGCCCGTTGCTCCAGTCGCGCCCGTTGGGCCGGCCGGGCCCGTCGCGCCATCATTTCCCGCCGGACCCGCGGGACCGGTCGCACCGTCCGCCCCAGTATCACCCTTTGGCCCCGCGCTGCCGACCGGCCCGCTGCCACCATTGCAGGCATAGTTCGTTTGCGCCTCGTCGCCGTCGAGCTTGCCGTTCGAGTTGGCGTCGATGCCGATATCGATTTGCATCCCACCATCGGGGCAGTTCGCATCACCAGTGGCGAGCGTCGTCGTTTCGACGAGCGCGTCCGAGACTTGGCCACAAACGTAGGCCGCGCTGGTCACTTCGTCATCATCGAGCACGTCGTTCTTGTTCTTGTCGAGCCCCATCTCGATTTTCGTGCCGCCGTCCGCGCAATTGTCGCCGCTTGGTTCGGGCGAGTTTCTGGTCAAGGAATTGGAGCCGGGAGCCCCATCCGATCCGGAACAAGCCGCGACTGCAGACGTCAAAATTGCCAACCCAAACGAGCCCAATTGCCTTCTGAAACGCATCTGTCCTCCTGTTTCTCGTGCGCAACACCGCGCACCGCGCATCCGATGAATGAGAGCTGAATCTCCTGGGCTCAGACGAACGCGCGTTTCGCGCAGCAGCCAGATCGAGCGCGCGACAGAGCCAGCGCGTGACCGGCGAGTTGCTGCGTGGGCGCACTGAGTATTCGGTCACTCGTGCGCGCGCTTCCCCGAGTAACACCCGCACGACCGTGTGTTCACTCCTCGCCTCGAGTAGCCATGGGCTCCCAATACGGGTCGCGACTGAATCGATTAAGAACAATTCGTCGTCACAATCTGCAACTCAATGCAGGTCGACTTCGCGCAGGCACCTCGCTCGCGGGCTGCGCCAACGACTCGAGTCGCGCACGCCGCGTCAAGCGCGTGACGCTCGGTGGAGTCCGTCGAACTAGCAACGTGCGCAGCTCGCGCACGGCGACGGAAATCGATTTGGATGCAACGTGCACGGCGGGGCAATCGATGCCCGCCGTGCACGTCCGTCGCTCGAGTTACGCGGTGCCTTTGAGCAATTGTCGCAGCACGAATTGCAAGATGCCCCCGTGCTTGTAGTAGTCGAGCTCGACCAAAGTATCGATGCGCGCGAGCGCCTCGAACTTCGTCTGCGAGCCATCTGCCGAGGTGGCCGTCACGGTCAACTTCACGCCAGGCGCCAGGCCAGAAGCGACGCCCGCGATGGCGTACGTCTCTTCGCCCGATAGCCCGAGGCTCTCGCGATTCTGACCGTCGAGGTACTGCAGCGGCAGGACGCCCATGCCGATCAAGTTGCTGCGGTGAATGCGCTCGTACGACTCCGCGATCACCGCGCGAATGCCGAGCATGAACGTGCCCTTCGCCGCCCAGTCACGCGAAGAACCAGAACCGTACTCTTTGCCGGCCAAGATCAGGAGCGGCGTGTTGTCCGCGCGGTACTTGACCGAAGCCTCGTAGATCGAGGTCTGCTCGTTGGTCGGCAGATAGCGGGTCACGCTGCCTTCGACCCCGGGCACGAGTTGATTGCGCAAACGCACGTTGGCAAACGTGCCGCGCATCATCACCTCGTGATTGCCACGGCGTGCGCCGTATTGGTTGAAATCCGCCGGCTTCACGCCGTGCTCGACGAGGTACGCCGCAGCTGCCGAGTTCTTGGCGATGTTGCCGGCTGGCGAGATGTGATCCGTCGTTACCGAGTCACCCAACACCGCGAGCACGCGCGCGTTCACGATATCTTTGACGGGCGCAGGCTCGATGCTCATGTCTTCGAAGAACGTGGGCTTGCGCACGTACGTGCTGTCTTCCGACCAGGAGAAGCGGCTGCCCTCCGGAACCGGCAAGGCGCGCCAGGCGTCGTCGCCCGCGAACACCTCGGCGTACTCTTGTTGGTACATCTTCGACGTCACGTGGGCTTGCACGGTCTCGGAGATGTCCTTGGTCGAGGGCCAGATATCCTTCAAGAACACGTTCGTTCCGTCCGGAGCTTGGCCGAGCGGTTCGGTCGCGAAGTCGATATCGATACGACCGGCGAGCGCGTAAGCGACGACCAATGGCGGGCTCGCCAGATAGTTCGCGCGCACATCGGGGCTCACGCGACCTTCGAAGTTGCGGTTGCCGCTGAGCACGCTGACCGCCACCAAGTCGCCTTCGTGAATTGCAGCGCTAATCGGCTCCGGCAGCGGCCCGCTGTTACCAATGCACGTCGTGCAACCGTAACCCACGACGTTGAAGTGCAGCGCCTCGAGGCTCGGCATGACGCCCGCGGCATTCAAATACTGCGTAACGACCTTCGAGCCCGGAGCGAGGCTGGTCTTTACCCAGGGCTTCACGCTCAAGCCCTTGGCCACCGCGTTCTTCGCGAGCAGGCCTGCGCCGAGCATCACGTAAGGATTCGAAGTGTTGGTGCAGGAAGTGATCGCGGCGATCACCACCGAGCCGTGGCCCACCTCGAAGTTTGCGCCGTCGAGCGAGGTCTTCACGCGCGTCGTCAGATCCTCGGGCTTGGCAGGCGCCGGCGCGCCTTTGCCCTTGTTCTTCGCCAACGCCACCATTTCGCCCAGGTTTTTGGCGAAGCCCGCGCCCACGTCCTTGAGCGCTACCTTGTCGTGCGGGCGACGCGGCCCGGCCATGGTCGGCACGATCGTGGACAGATCGAGTTCGAGCGTGTCGGTGAACACCGGATCCGGCGCGCCCTTCTCGCGGAACAGACCTTGGGCTCGCGCGTACGCTTCGATCAGCGCGGCGCGCTCTTCACTGCGGCCGGACAAGCGCACGTAGTTGATGGTCTCCGCGTCGATCGGGAAGATGCCGCACGTCGACCCGAACTCGGGCGCCATGTTGCCAATCGTGGCGCGATCCGCGAGCGGCAGGTGGTCCAAACCGTCGCCGTAGAACTCCACGAATTTGCCGACCACGCCCTTGTCGCGCAGTTTCCGCGTGATCGTCAGCACCAAGTCGGTCGCGGTCGCGCCCTCCGGCATCGAGCCGAACAAGCGGA
>Ga0164308_10001135_pt1 | contig 14111 bp, 20 predicted proteins | sample Whisoiple_246_MG_FD_109983 | JGI IMG/M metagenome (GOLD analysis project Ga0164308, IMG submission 109983) | Soil microbial communities amended with fresh organic matter from upstate New York, USA - Whitman soil sample_246_MG | ecosystem: Environmental > Terrestrial > Soil > Unclassified >...
ACAAGCCCGAGCCGTCGAGACCGCGCTGCGCACTTTCGCTCGACGAAGTGCGCTGCGCGAGCCGTTGGACCCTCCGCCGCGCGCGGCCCGCTTGGGGGCCGCGTCCGGCGTTGAGGGTCCCGGTCGCGCGCAGCGCCAAAGGCGCGAGCACGACCGGCCGTACAACGACGCTCAACGCAAGGAGCAGCCCCTCAGCTGGATAGAGCGACGGCCTCCGGAGCCGTAGGTCAGTGGTTCGAATCCACTGGGGTGCGCTTTAGTTGCTCCTTACGTTGGGCGGCGCGGAGCGGCCGGCCGTGCTCGCGCCCTTCGGGCGCTCCGCGCGTCCGGGACCCTCAACGCCGGACGCGGCGACTCGCAACGAGCCGCCGCGCGCGGCGGAGGGTCCGACAGCGGATTTAGGCAAGAAGCGCTGCGCGGATCACACCCACAGCTCGCTCGATGTCTCTGACGACGAGGGAGGCCTCGATCCGAACGACGCGATATCCGGCGCGCTCGAGCGCCGCATCTCGGCGCGAATCCGCGAGCCCGCGCTCGCCGTGATACGCGCCATCGACCTCGATGACGAGGCGCTGCGCGGGAGCCAAAAAGTCCGCGATGAAGCGACCGAGCAAAGGCACTTGCCGACGAAAGAGCACACCCAAGCGGCGGCCGCGAATGCGAGCCCAAAGGAGCTCTTCCGAAGCAGTCGGTGAACCGCGCATCGCGCCAGCGCGCCCTGCGAGAAGCGCCGCGCGCTGGTGGCTTCGAGACCGAAACGAGGGCTTGTTGTGGGTTCGAGTCATGCCCCAAAAGGCGCAGGCGCCGTGACAGCCCCCGCTGTATAGCGACGCCAAAGGACGGGGCTGGCGCGGCGCGTGCGCCCTCTCGCATGACTCGAACCCACAACGAGCCCGAGCCGTCGAAGCACTTTCGCTAGCCGAAGTGCGCTACGCGAGCCGTCGGACCCTCCGCCGCGCGCGGCCCGCTTGGGGGCCGCGTCCGGCGTTGAGGGTCCCGGGCGCGCGCAGCGCCAAAGGCGCGAGCACGACCGGCCGCTCAACGACGCTCAACGCAAGGAGCATCCAAGAGAGCGACGGCCTCCGGAGCCGTAGGTCAGTGGTTCGAATCCACTGGGGCGCGGTTAGTGATGCTCCTAGCCTGGGTCGGCACGAAGCGGCCCGCCGTGCTCGCGCCTTCGGCGCTGCGCGCGGCGGGACCCTCAACGCCGGACGCGGCGACTCGCAACGAGCCGCCGCGCGCGGCGGAGGGTCCGACGGCCGCGCTAGGCGAGAAGCGCCGCCCGGATGAGAGCGAGTGCGGCTTCGACATCGCTGACAATGAGCGACGCTTCAATGCGAAGCACGCGATAGCCCGCGCACTCCAGCGCCGCATCGCGGCGCGCGTCAGCGCGCTCGCGACCGGCGTGGTACGCGCCATCGACCTCAATCACGAGGCGCTGAGACGGCGCGTAGAAGTCCGCGATGAAGCGACCGAGCAGCGGTACTTGGCGACGTACGACGACCCCAAGCGGCGCCCGCGGATGCGTGCCCAGAGAAGTTGCTCGGTGGCGATTGCCGACGCGCGCATCGCGCACGCGCGCTCCGCGAGAACGACTGCGCGCTGAAACGAGGGCTTGTTGTGGGTTCGAGTCATGCCCTCCATGGCGCAGGCGCCGTGACACCCCCCCGACGTATCCCGACTGACCCAGCCGGGGCTGGCGCGGCGCGTGCGCCCTCTCGCATGACTCGAATCCACAAAGCCGGAGACGCCAAACGAGCGATCGCGGTGTTCGTTCGCTGCGTCCGATCCCCCACAAACACTGCAAGTCGGCAGGCGTAGCCCTAGGACCCTCCGCCGCGCGCGGCGCGCTTTGGCGCCGCGCCCGGCGTTGAGGGTCCAACACCGATGTAACCCAGAAGCGCGATGCGGATGGCCGCGAGGGCACCGGAGATATCGCTCGCGATGAGCGACGTCGAGAGACGAGCCACGCGGTACCCGGCGCGCTCGAGCGCCGCATTACGGCGCGCGTCAGCCGCTCCGCGTTCGCCGTGATCCACGCCATCGACCTCAATCACGAGACGCTGCGCGGGAGCTAGGAAGTCCGCGATGAAGCGCCCGAGCAGCGGCACTTGCCGGCGAAAGACCACGCCCAAGCGACGCCCGCGGGCGCGATGAGCCGCCGTCATCTCTCTCGCCCGGGAAGACTGACAATTTGCGGCATTACTGGTGGTTTTTGGTCATTCACGTTGGGGACACAGAGGGACATGAGGGCATGAGGGGACACGGGAGGACTTCGGGCTCACTACGGACAAGTACCGCCTCGCCCCGGGAGCGGGGAAACGCGTGCAATAGGCAGTAGACCCACGCACGCGCTGAGCATCTCTGGCAGCGGACCTTCCGCGAAGGGTTGTTCGAGATGCTCGGTATCGACACCGCAAGCACACGGGGCGGCCTCAGACCCGAACATCCAAGCGGGGAGAGCGCCAGTGGTCGCGAGCAAGTCGCATGAAACACTCAGAAAGCACACGTCGTACGCACGAACCTGCTTCAGGCAGAGCTGCACGTCGCTGAGCTCAGCATCCTCGATTCGCTCTCGGAGCAAGGCTGCGTTTGACTCCGGCAGAAAGCCATTTTTCAAGGACGCTTCGCGATTGCGCGCCTCTTGGCAGGGATGAGCCCGCTGCAGCGCGCCGTCGGTAAGTATCGTGAAAAGTAGCTCGCGATCGGGATCTGGAGCGATCCGACCATCACAACCTAGTGCGAGGCAAACTGCGAACGCGAGTAGTAGTTTGTTGGGCTTGCCGACTTTCACTAGCGCTGCTCGCCTTCATCGCCATCGCGGTTGAACTCCGCTGGTGCAATTCAAATTCGCGGATCGAGGTCTGGTCGCGCGACCGCTCGGGCCTTGGGTACCATCGCGGACGTCGGTGCTCGATGGACGATTGTCGAAGCGGTGAAGGTCTAAGGGCGAAGGTGTTCATCCCAGAGGCTCGCGAACCGATACACAGCGTGGTAACCCGGGCCCTCAAATGCACGAAGGATCCGTTGCCAGGGCACTCCTGGCGCGTCGTAGTAGCTTTGAAGCCATGCTTCGAAGCGTAATAATGGTGCGCGCCTCTGGGGTGCAATCTCTGCAAAGTAGTCGTCGGTCGCCGCCTGCGCACCAACGCCGAAGTTGTAGAGCCAGGGTATTGTCGTTTCACCCAATACCATCGCCGGACGCTTTGCGTGCACAGCCGCAAGGACCTCGTCGATAAAAATTGCGGGCGTGTTTGGGCCAACGACGACCGCCGGACGCGCCGGATCCTCGAGAAGCGCCAATGCCGCCTCAAGTAGACGCTTGAGGCCTAGCTCGCTTCCGTAACTGAGGTATGCGCGAGTCCACGCTCGCGCCTGCGCTGGCCCTGCGAACTGCGCGTCGAGTGCACTATCGAGCCAGGAGAAGCCAGGAGCGACCCACACGTAGCCGTAGAAGAACGCGCCCAGGTGGATCGGCGAAGGATTCTCCAGTACCGCGTGCTGCGAAGCGATGCGCTTCAGGTGAATGGTTAAGGGCGGGGGAGTCATGGCTTCTCTGTCTAGAACGGGACGACTGTAACATTTACCCCGAACGGCGCCCCTATTGCGCCCATGTACTCCGAATAAGGTACCCCCTGACGGAGGAAGTTGTCGAAGACCATGTCCCCGACTCGCACCGCCTGGTGAAAGCCGTTTAGGGTCAGTGAGGTGGTACCCTTTTGGACCAGATCGCTGGCGATGTAGTTAGCGATTTGTCCCTGCGGGCCCCTGTTCGCTGTGATGTTTAGAATCTCGCCCGAAACGCCTTCGGCTTTGAGCGCACTCACTATAGCGCTGGCGCAGTTGGTGCATTGCAGCGGCTTGAACAGGTTCCCCGGGAGCTTGGACGCGACGTCTTTCGCGATTTCCGCGGATTCCGCTGCGGTATAGACATTGTGCGCGAGCACCCGCTGAGCACCCGACGAAATACTGATGGGCGCCAAACACCTCGAGGTTGAACACCTCGACCGCGGGCAATGCCCCGGCGCCCGCGTGCATTGCCGTGCACGACGCCATCTCGCGTCTGGAGCGCCTCGCCGTCTTCGACATCGCCGGCGTGCACCCAATCTCCACGGTCGGCCGAGAACAGGCGGTGATGTCGCGTGACTTCCAACGCCTGATTACCCTCGAGCGTCAGCTTGATGACATCGTGGCTCGTGTGCCGCACCCAGCCCGTCACGGGGCAACGCTTTCCGGCAGGCACTTGTGCTGAAGTCCCAAGTTTCGTGACCCGTGCCGGCCCTGAAACATTGAGGTCGTCGAGCGTGACGTTGACGAGGTGCCCTTCCCGCATCCCTTGCTCGCGAAGCCACGCTTCTGGACGAAGCAGCCGGAGCTCGAGCTCGTCGGATCTACCGTGGTTGTCTACGGTCATCACTAAGTCAACCTCACGCCATTGCGCAAAGTTGGTCGTGGAACAAAGGTCCAGTTCCGGGCCGACTCGATCTCCAAGCGCGACCTGTTCGATCGGCTTACCGCCGCTGTCGGTGTCCACCGACGTGCCCGCGACGAAGCAGGGGCACAAGCCGGCCGCGCACACCCAACAAGTTGTTGCAGCAGACGGGCTTGTCGCTCGCCCGCGGCTCGCTCTGGCGCCCTCAGCTGAACAGCGGTACGTTGGGCGGGCGGCATGACCGACGAGGAAGCTAACGCAATCGCAAAGCAGCACCTCGCCGAGAATCCGCTACCGCACGCGGACTATCGGTGGCGACCTACCGATGGCCGTGAATTCGGACACGGCTGGTATTTTGACTACGCTTTCGAGCCCGTGCGACCCATCCCGGAACACGAGTTGGAGCACTTCGGCGGCGCTCCCGGGCTCATCGTGCTCCGCGATGGCACCGTGCGAAACGTTTCCTGGTCTGAATTTTCAGCGCGCCGGGAGCCCAATGGCCGATCTTACGTTGGTGGTCCTTGGCTGCCACAATCTCGAACTGTCACGATCGTTTTACGAATCACTGGGTCTCACCCTCGCTCCCGAAAAGCACGGCGCGGGTGCTGAGCACTATTCGACACTGCTCGGGCAGACCGTTCTCGAACCTGTACCCAGCCGCCGAACCCCCAACGCCCATGCGTATCGGGCTGCGCGTCGACAACTTCCAGCGCGTCCTCGTCGCACTAGCGACTTCTGTCCTTCACGCGGACATGGGCACGTCTCCGCAATCCGCGCTTCTCCGCGATCCTGATGGCTACAAGGTCGAGATCACGGCTCCGTGAATCGCCGCCCAACAAGCCGTTGAGGGCAGACGGCCGCGCCTCATCTCGAGCTGCACCGCCTCCCTCTCGTGGCTACTTGCTGAGCCTCGGTTTCCTGACGCGGCCGCTGCTTAACAGTTTCTCGACCGTCCCGACGTGAAGGTGCTTCTGGACACCTTCTTGCCCAATGGCAAACGCAGCTGACGGCCGCAACTCGTGGTGACCAGATACCTCGCACCTCTCCAACCGCAGCTCTTGGACCATTTGAAAACTCTCGTCGTCGACGATCCGCTTGACCGACATCGGGATACACTCGCTTTCGGGCCGAATGCCTCATACGCCCCATTCTATCAAACGAGGGCCCTCTTAGATTTCGTGAAAAGAAGCTCGCGCGCAGACTCCCGAGTCGGCGCTATCGCCGCGCAGCTCAAGGGTAGGCTATAGTAGCTTCGCCATGTTTCGTCTAAGTGGATGGTGCATCCTTGGGTCTTCGTTGCTGTGCTTTCTCGCATGCGGAGCATCGTCCGGAACGATGGACGGAGTGGCTGGAAACTCATCGGTCACGCTCGCCGGTACGGGTGGCAAGTTCCAAAGCGCAGCGGGTTCAGCGGGTTCAGCGGGTTCAGCGGGTTCAGCGGGTTCAGCGGGTTCAGCGGGTTCAGCGGGTTCAGCGGGTTCAGCGAACACCGCGTCCGGCGCGGCAGGAAGCCCAGCCGGCGGCGATGCGGGTACCGGGGGCTCGAGCATTGAGTCGGGGAGCGCCGGCGATGCCGGGGCGGATCAAGGGAGCGCCACGTTTGCTGGGTCCGTAACTGTCGGTGTCAGTGCTGACAGCGTAGCGAAGCTTTCCTCGATCGCGTCTGCCCATTTTGAGCTGCCCACCCAGCAGCCCAACTGTACGACGCAGACCTTCGGCGATTGCCGCGTTGCTATTTGCGACCCTTACCCCGATTCTTGGGTCAAGACCGACGCGGGAACAGTGAAGGTCAATTTCGCTGACAAGTTCAACTTCGAACTCTCCCCTTACAGTCAAGGCTACTACGCCGATCACTATGCGCCAACGGTCGCATCACCGGGTGACAAAATCTCGGTGACCGCGGACGGCGGCGAGGTGCCTACTTTTTCAGGTTCCATCATTCTCCCTGAAGCGCTGCAACTTTCCTCCCCCGCAGCAGGCGAATACGGTCAGCTCGTAGCGTGGAGTAATGCCGACCTCGAACTGATCTTCACGGGCGGCGCCCCAGGCGTGTGGCTAGGGGCTGACTCGCATGGTTCGTACAACTCGGGAAAGTCCTTCTCTGTTCGATGTTCGTTCGCATCGCAAGCCGGCCGCGCTCTCATTCCGAAGAATGCATTGTACTATGCAGCTTCTGCTCTTACGCTCTACACCTATCGAGCAAGGAGCGTCCACGCAGGTGTGTATGCGATCGATCTTGAAGCACGTAACGTCGTCTTCGAATCGGCGGGAGTGAACGCCGTTAACGTCTTTGTACATTGGGTTCAATAGCTCGACGTTAGGTAGTCAGTCAGTGGACGCCGGTCCGGTCGTTTCCGCCGCCATGCCAGCCCTTGACCGAGCGCCGCGCGCCGAGAGCCGCACAGCGCGCCCACGTCGCTCATGGCCCAGCGCTCTCCCAGTCCTCCCACAGCAATCCAGGAACGCGCGCGAACTCTGAGACATTGTGCGTGACCACCGTCAGGCCACGAGCAAGCGCGATGGCCGCAAACTCGAGATCGTGCGCGCCAATGCGCTGCCCAGCCCGCTCGACAGCATTACGAATGCGAGCGTAGTGACTCGCCGCCTGGGCTCGGCAAGACGTAGCCGTAGGACCCTCCGCCGCGCGCGGCGCGCTTTGGCGCCGCGTCCGGCGTTGAGGGTCCCGGGCGGCGCAGCGCCTGAAAGGCGCGAGCACGACCGGCCGTCCACGACGACAACGCAAGGAGCATCCAACATGCCCCCGAACGGCGCAGGCGACGTGACAGCCCCCCGACGTGTCGCGAGGCATTGCTCCGGGGTGGCACGGCGCGTGCGCCCTCTCGCATGACTGAACCCACGACAAGCCCGAGCCGTTGAGACCTGCAAAAGCCTCAAGTGCAGCCAACCCCAACAGCTCGGCAAGACGCGGCCGTAGGACCCTCCGCCGCGCGCGGCCCGCTCGGGGGCCGCGTCCGGCGTTGAGGGTCCCGGTCGCGCGCAGCGCCAAAGGCGCGAGCACGACCGGCCGAGCACTGACGCTCACCGCAAGGAGCAGCCCTCCACTGGGGCGCGCTGAACTCACACCCGACGTTGAGCGTTGAACGCGCTCAACGCGCGAGCGCCGCGCGGATGCGTTCCCGCTCCGCGTCGCGCCGCATGGGCGACCTATCCCATTGCTCATCTCGACGCAGCTCTCGACGGTCGTCGGTCACGCGCGTCAGCCACTGCATTTCGTGCGCGGATGTCCCGAACCGTGCCATGAAACGTGTCGCGCATCGGTTTGACTCGATTGGCGAGGTGACGCAAGGTAGCGAGCATGAGCGCTCGTCGACTCACGCTGCTGGCGCTTTATTTAATCGGCACGGTCACCATAGCGTGCGGCTCCGCCGAGTCGGATACCAACGGCACCGCTGGCTCGACGAGCCACGCCGGCGCGAGCGCTACTGCCGGAGCAAGCGGCGGCTCAGGGCCCAGCGAGGGCGGCTCGGGGTTGTCGACCACACCAGCAGGCAGCACCGGGAGCGCGGACGGCGGAACTGTGGGCGGCGGAACCGGGGGCGGCGGAACCGTGGGCGGTTCGGGTGCTCTTCCCGATCCGAGCAAGAATTTGCTCGACCTCACTGCCGCCGAAAAAGCAGCTTTATGTGATTGGGTGGAGAACGCGAACGGCGGCTACGGCGTAACGGTTCAGTGCTCGGATGGAAAAAGCATTGAAACCTACGCAGACCAAGCGACTTGCGTCAGCAGGGGTCTCCACTACTTGTGCACGATCGTCACCGTGGGGGATGTGCAAACTTGCACTGAGGCGCGAGTACCTTCGCGCGGTTGCGATACCCCCGCTCCAGCGTGTAATCACATCTACTGCATGGAGTGATGGGCTCAACTAGGGTGCCGTCGCACCGTCGACTTGGCGCCAGCGTGGCCCTTGCTCTATCGAGTACTCCATGAGTGGAACCCCGAGAACCTTCGAAGTCGCGCTATCCCTGCGCCACTGACGCGAGCGTGCGACGAGCTGAAAACCCCGCTGCGGCGGCGGGAAGGGGGCAGCCGCATCGGCTTTGCGGCGCTGAACACCCATCAGCGTTTGCAATGCTAGCCTTCAACTCGATGTCCGGCGAATTTGCCGTCAAGGTTGAGCCACTTGCGACGCTTCACGCAGTTGATTGCAGGGGGCGCACCGTCGACTTGGCGCCAGCTTCTCGCGGCGCCTTACTGGGCAGCCCCCCCAAGCTAGCGCGTATTGACGTACTCGTGCTCGACGACTTTCTGCTCAACCCCGTAATTGACGTCGAATGCCCGCGATCTGCTCGAGGTCCTCGAAGACCGATACGACAAATCGTCGACCGTCATCACGACACAGATGCCGACGAAAACGTTGGCACGAAGCCGTTTTCGATCCGACTATCGCCGACGCGATCTGCGACCGAGTCGTGCACAACTCACACGTGCTCAAGCTCGGCGGCCCCTCGATCCGCAGAAAGAAGGCACTCCAGCCCGAAAGCCAACCCACCGACAACAGCTGTACGCCGAATCATTGTGTTTCGGAATTGCTCGGCGCTGCGACGTCGACTCTGAGGTAACCGAGCACCCGCCGCCGAAAGGCTCGTGGCTTCTCCGAGTACACCAGCGCTGCCCTGCGGAGTACCTTCTGTTCGAGCCTGCGCTGCCAGTGCGTGAGCTGCGCGAGGGTGGGGTCGAAAGATGATGGCGAGTCCGAGCTGCCGGGGAATGCGGCGGCAATCAACGTCAAATCATGATGTTCGCCCAGTTCGTCACTCAATTCAGCGGCTTCCAAGCGTTGGGCCTTGAGCAGCTTCTGCCAGGCGGGCTCGAGAAACTGCAGCTGGTATTGGTGGGCCTTGTTCGCGCGGCGCAGCGTGTGCAGCGTCTGTCCATTGGGATCGAGACGTGCTCCGCTCAGGGCGAGGCGCGCCTTGCGGTAGCTGCGTCTCAGGCCACGGGCCACCGCTCGCAGGCTCCTCTGCTCGCTTTGGATGCCCGCAGCTAGCGCAAGCTGCACTTCTGCGCGAGCCAGTTGCAGCGCTCGCGCCCCACGCTGCAAGCGTTGTTCGACCACCCCCCGCCCCAGCTGCATTTGGGCAGATTGCTCCAGGCGCTCAGCGATCGGGTCGGACGGGGACTGCTCGGGCTCTTGATTTGCTTGCGCTTCGTTGAACTTGCGCCAGGTCTCGAGCTGCGCGACGGCGTCGCGAACCCCGCCCAGGCGACGCGCGACCAAACGCACCACTCGCGAAGGGCGTGAGAGCTTCTTCTCTGCTGCGCGCGGCAGTAGGCGAACCAAGGCGCGCCAGCGCTTGAGGTGCTTCCGCGCGCTGTGCACGCGCTCGCCCGCATCGTCGCCCGATCTGCAGGTCTCGATGGTGGCTTCGAACTCGGTGCTAATGACCGAGCTCAGCGCCTGCGCCAAGCGTTGCCCGTCCAAGCTGACAGCGACACCTTTCCTCTTCGCTTTTGTCATAGTGGGAACCTTTAGCGGATGATTAGGTAGAATGCTTACCAGTAGAATCGTGCTCGCGCTGCTTCATTGGCAGTAGTCCACTAGTCCAACGGGTGGTTTCACACTGCGGTCCGATCAGCGCGCCGGTACCCGTGAACGAGCCTGCCAGGAGCAGTGACAAGCAGGTGCCTGTGGTGGCACTGTGCCTGAAGACCTTTGCCCCAGCACGCGGCCCGTCGAGCGCCGCGGATTGCGCGCGCGTCCGGCGGTCCTTGATGGGTTGCCACGCGGACGCTCGTCTACGGATCCTGAGCACCTCCGGATCCTGAGCGCCCTTCGGCGACTTCACGGGCTCGCCACACTGCTCACCGTATCGCTCGGGTCGAGACGTTACCAACGAGTCATGCGGCAGCCACGTCCCGCCCCCTAAGGTGGCCGCAGCCTTTTTCGCCGCAACGCGGGGGAGGCCTTTCCCTTGGGAGGTATTATTCCATGCTCGTACCGAAGATCAGCCGAAAAACCGGAACGCTGTCGATGCTCGCGCTCGCCCTGAGCTGCCTCGCGCCAGCGGCGGCCAGCGCCGACAACGATCACCGCGATCACAACGATGGAGACGACCACAACGATTATTTCGACACCAACTTCGGGGCGGTCCAAGTCGGCCCGCGACCCTACTACCTGATCGACAAGATGAGCCCGAGCCCGCTCAAGCACAAGCTCGAGAGCTGCTCAGAGGGGCCGTTTTACAAGTCAAAATTCTCGATCGGCCACCGCGGCGGAGGCACGCTGCAATTCCCGGAGCACACCAAGGAGAGCCATGAAGCGGGCTCTCGGATGGGCGCCGGTATTCAGGAATGCGACGTCACGTTCACCAAAGAGGGCGAGCTTGTTTGCCGTCACGATCAGTGTGACCTCCACACCACGACGAACATTCTCAGCACTCCGCTTGCTGCACAATGCACGCAGCCCTTCACGCCCGCCGAATTCGATGCCGCGGGCAAGCTCGTCAAGCCCGCTTCCGCCCTTTGCTGCACTAGTGATCTCACGGTGGCCGAATTCAAATCGCTCAAAGGCAAGATGGACGCTTCCGTACCCACCGCCAAAACGCCTGAAGAGTATCAGGGCGGCACCGCGAGGTGGCGCACGGATCTGTACAGCACGGGTGGGACGCTGCTCACCCACAAAGAGAGCATTCAGCTCTTGAACTCGCTTCGCAGCGACTTCACCCCGGAGTTGAAGGCCCCGAACCCGAAGGCCAAGCTGCAGGCTTCGACGGTATTCGGCAGCCAAGCGAAGTTCGCGCAAGCCATGATCAACGACTACAAAGCGGCACGCATCTCGCCACGCCGAGTCTGGGCGCAGTCATTCACCAAGGACGACGTGCTGTACTGGATCGCGAACGAGCCGAGCTTCGGGCGCCAAGCCGTCTACCTCGATGACGCCGCCCAGCCCGCGGATTTGCCGAGCGCGGCAGAGCTGAAGAGCTACCGCGCCCAGGGCATTCGCATCGTAGCCCCGCCTATGTGGGCACTGCTCACGACCCAAAACGGAAAGATCGTTCCTTCGCAATACACCTGGAACGTGAAGGCCGCGAAGCTCGACATAATCACTTGGACGCTGGAACGTTCGGGCCGCATCGTGGAGGAAGTTCTCCCGACCAAAGGCACGTCGAGCCCGTCGTCCTACTATCAAACCACGCTCGACGCGCTCACGAACGACGGCGACATCATGGTCACGCTGGACGTGCTCGCGCGCCAAGTCGGCGTTCTCGGCATCTTCTCCGACTGGTCCGGCACGGTCAGTTACTACGCCAGCTGCATGGGCCTGAACTGACCAAGGCCCTCGAGGTTGGCGTCGACGCTCAGCACACGCCGCACGTCGCCTTGAGCAAAGCGCAATGAGTGCGCTCGAAGAGCGGGTTGGTCATTCCATTATCGGAGTGACCATCCCGAGCTGCGTTGACTGCCAATTTAGCGGGGACCAGCATGCGGTATGGAGGAACCGTTGAACCCAGTGACCTCGAAGCTGCGACGCCCGACGACCGCGAGCGCTATCGAACCGCGCTCCTCCTCGTGTCGGGGCTCGCGTTCTGCCAGCTTGACGCGCCAGATCCAACATATCCCTACCAGGACGCCGCGCCGATCCGCGTAGACCTCAGCGAGGCTGACCGAACAGTGCCGGCCATTCGAGCGCTCCCCTCGGGCGTGTTCGCCGCGCGTTTCTACGTATCCAATTGGAATGCATTCATTCATGTTGCCGGCCGTGATGCGCAACTCTCGTGGTCTGACGGACAACTCGTGCAATAGGAGCGAGGCCGCGGTCGCTATGGCGCCCGCAGCTGAACGGCGTTACCGTGGGCGGACGACTTGTGAGCCGTACATCCTTCATCAACGTTGACCTCGACGTCTACTCCGCGAGGCCGCTTCGTCTCCTTGCCGACGCGATGGAGGGGGCCAATGCCATTGCGCTTCACTGTGGCCGGATCGCGCCCGGTCGATACCGCGCCTCGTTCGAGCTCGGTCGCAGCCCTCGCTCCGCGGACTCCGCCATCCGCGGTCTGGTACGCTTAGTTGCTGGCCTTCCGGCGCCGGCCCGCAAGCTCTGGGATGCCGCCACGCTGCGAGATTTCGCGGTCGGTATCAACGCGGGGAGCAGGCCGTTCTCTTTCACATCCTCTATCGAACCGAGCACAGTCGCCATGGTCTCCGAACTGCGCGCAAAGATTTCCTACCTTATCTACGCGCGCCAACCTGAGTGAATCAGGTATTCGACTTTGTGGTATCCCGAGCCACCGGAGCGTTGCTTCTCCCTCCCTTCGGGACACGTGACGAAATCGACGGCAACGACGCCTCACTTGAACCCGCGTCGTGGTGACCTGAGATCCGTTTCTGTGCGCCCCGCCGCGTGCACCTCCCGTCAGCTCAAGCGTACGCCCGACGGCTCGCGATGCTGCCGCGGAGCAGCCGCAGCCCTGGTCATCCTCGACGAGGCCCTCTCGTCCTCGGCACCGCGAGAGTGGCAGGCCCGCCGTGTTCGGCCTCTAGTCGGCACTCTCCGCGGCGCTGACGACAGCGCGACGAGCCTCAAAACCCCGACAGCTGCGGCCGGAAGCGGTCAGCCGCATCGGCTTCGCGGCGCTGAACACCCAGCAGCGTTTGCGTGCTACCCTTGAACTCGATGTCCGGCGAGGTTGCCGCCAAGTTTGAACCCATTGCGACGCTTCACGCAGTCGATCGCAAAGGGCGCACCATCGACTTGGCACCGGCGTGGCCCTTGCTCGACCGAGTGCTCCGCGAATGGAACCCCGAGCGAATTCAACTTTTCGGAAGTCGCGCTCGCGGAGATGCCAATCCCGACAGCGATTGGGACATCCTGGTGGTCGTTCCGGAGCCTTCGTTGGTAGCAGCCGATCCCCTCGTGCCCTGGCGCCTGCGGCGGGACTCGGGCGTCCGTGCCGACGTCATCGTCTACTCCTCGCGTGAATTCGAAGCGGAACGCGATGTGCCCAACACTCTAGCGTTCGAGGCGGCCTCGGCCGGGGTCGCGTTGTATGAGCGCTGAGCGCGTGATCGCCAACACGCTTCGACTCGCGCAGGCCGATATGGAAGCAGCCGAGCTACTGTACGCAGGAAAGAATCGGTACGCCGTCTATCACTGCGAGCAAGCCGCGGAAAAGATCCTCAAGGCCGTTCTGACCTCCGAGGGAGTCCACGCCAACATCAAGCACCAGCTGGATGACATGGTAAAACAGGTTCCGGATGCCAATCCGCTCAAGTCGCTGCTGAAACAGATCGAGCACCTGGCCGCCTACGCAACCACGTATCGATACGCGACAACCAGCGGCAACATCAAGCCCTCGCCCGACGACCACACGCTCAAAGCCGATATGGCCAACGTCAACGCGGCCCTCTCGGCCGCTGCCCGCGCGTTCGGTGTCGACCTGAACAACCAAGATCAGCCCGCCAGAACCGCCAAAGCTCCGCGCTAGAGCATCGATTGCGCCGGGCCCGCGGTTTGCTAGCCAAGAAAGGCTGCCAACGCTGCCTCCAGTACCCGAATCGCATTGGCGACCCGAACGTGCTGCAGCGCCCCGCGCTTGCACAGCGCGTACACGGTCGCCGTACTCACGCGGAGCCGCTCGGCGACTTCACCGACCGTCAGTAGCCGTGGCGCAACGCGCGGCAACCCCGCACCACCAAGCGTCCGAGCCTGCAGCACCGG
>Ga0164308_10001137_pt1 | contig 14106 bp, 10 predicted proteins | sample Whisoiple_246_MG_FD_109983 | JGI IMG/M metagenome (GOLD analysis project Ga0164308, IMG submission 109983) | Soil microbial communities amended with fresh organic matter from upstate New York, USA - Whitman soil sample_246_MG | ecosystem: Environmental > Terrestrial > Soil > Unclassified >...
CTGCTCCCGGCGGTAGCGCCGGCCGAGCGTCACCTTGAGCGGGAGGAGCACCAGCCAGGACCACATGGCGGCCACCGGTGATACGGCGTAGGCGAGCGGGACGGTCGCGCCGAAGACCAGGGCGGTGTTCCCCAGATCGGTCGCCACGAAGCGGGCCGTCCTCTCCGTCGCCGGATCGGACGGCCATCTTCCGTGCAGCCCCGTCCGGAGCACCGCCAGTTCGAGCAGGTTGGTCAGGCACACGGCGCCCGCGTAGACGGCGACCGCCAGGGGCTCCGACGCGTACTCCGACAGCAACGAGGTCGGAAAGGGGACGAGCGCGATGGCGCCGAGCCAGACGAGCGCGAGTTTCAGCGTGCGTCCCTCGAACCGCGGGACCAGCTCCACGATCCGGCGGTGGTCCCGCCAGAAGGCGGCGAGGATCATGAAGCTGAGAGCATAGGCGCCGAGATCGGGCAGGACACCGCGGACGGCATCCCGGAATCCTTGCGCGGTCAGGTCCGGCGGCACGCGGACGTCGAGCACCAGCAGCGTCATGGCGATCGCGAAGATGCCGTCGGACAGGGCGGTCAGCCGTTCCGCGTTCTTCTCGCCGCCCGCTCGGGTGTCGTCCACCCGTCCAGCGTCCCGGGGCCGGTCCGGCACCCGGTGGATTGGGCCGACGGCGGGCAAGCCGGGCGCCGCGCCGCTCGGCCGGCGCCCGTACGCAGCCGCGGGTCAGACGGCCTGGAGGTTGTCGTCCCGCCGGGTGCCGGTGGCACGGCGGAGTGCGGAGGACCCGGTGGGACGCGCGCCGAGCATGGTGTCGGCGGTGTGCAGGGCCTGAGGAACCGCCTGAGTGCCGGTCATCACGCACAGGGTGTAGGCGGCGTCCTCCACCGCCCGGGCGGTGGCGTCCGTGGAGCGCCGCGCGTCCTCGATCCGCGCGTCGGCGTAGCGGGCCAGAGCCACTCTCAGGTCCTGCGGGCTGGGTGTCAGCACAGGGTTCTCCTCCAGGGTCGATCCACGTCCAGGACGGGGGGTGCCGGGGCACAGGGCCGGACAGGCCCAGCGGTGCGGTTCACACTCCGTCATGTGACCCGGTATCACGCGTCTACCCGCTCATGGGCGGAGTACGCAGCGGGCTTCTGCGTGTGCACCGGGCGGTTCCGGGCCAGGCGTTCTACCGTTCACCGATGCGATCTGTCCCCTGGTGGGTCCTGTTCTCCTCGGTGTGCGCCCCCATCCTTCTCGTCGGTGGCTGGGCGGTCTCGGCGCACCTCCAGGGGCCCGGCTACGACCCCGCGTCGGCCACGATCAGCATCCTCGCCTCCGACGGCGCCGCCGGGTACTGGGTGATGACGCCGGCGCTGCTCGCGCTGGGGGCCTGCCACGTGGTCACCGCGACCGGACTGCGCCCCGCCGCGCCGTTCGGCCGGGCGGCGCTGGCCGGAGGAGGGCTCTCGGCGATGCTGCTGGCGCTTTTCCCGGCACCGGCCAGCGGCGGGTCGTTCGCCCACGGCGTGGTCGTGGCGGTGGGATTCTCGCTGCTCGCGGTGTGGCCGGTCCTGGCCGTGCGACGCCGGGCCTCACGCAGGCGTGTCGTGGCTGCCGCGGGCGACACGTGGCCGCGTCCCACGGCCCGGCCCTCGGACAGGACGGCACCATGGGCACTGCGCCCCGCACCCTCCGTCACCGCGGCCGCGCTGATGTGGCTCGGCGGCGCCTGGTTCCTGCTCGCCCTGTACACGCTCGACACGGCGGGGGCCGCGGAGCGCGTCCTGACGTTCGCACAGTCGTTCTGGCCGCTCGTCGTGGTCGTGTCCTGCTTCCGGCACGGCGCTGACGACGGGCGACCGGACTGATTCCCGGCACCCGCTTCCGGACTGATGCCTCGCACCCGCTTCCTGAGGGGCGTGGCATGATCAGCCGTCCGGCGGAACCGCCGGAGGAGCCGAACAGGGTCCGGTGACGTCCGTTTCCAGGAGGAGGGGCCATGGCCGTCGACGTCGTGGAGGCGATCCGCCGGCTCCAGGACCCGAGTTCCGCCAGGCGCCGCTCGGCCGCGAAACGACTTGAGCGACTCGCCGACCCGTCCGCGGGCCCCGCCCTCCTCCGAGCCCTGAGGAACGAGGTGCTGGATCCGCGTACCTGGGAGACCCAGTACCGGATGACGATGGCGCTCGGTACGTGCGGCTCCCCGTCGGACCTTCCCCACCTGCGCACTCTCGTCGTGCGGCCCGACACCCTCCACGCGGTTCGCACCGCCGGGGGCGACGCCGTCCTGCGGCTGAGCCACATGGAGGAGTCGCACGCCGAGGCGATCCGCTGGTGCCTGGACACCGGTGACGAGGTTCTCGTGGGTGGGGCGCTCCAGGCCGTGGCCATGCTCCGGCTCGCCCTGGACGAGGAGACCACGACCGACGTCCTCGACTTCGTCGAGGCCAGGTCCCCGCAGGGCGGCATCTACTTCTGGCCCGCCGTCGCTGCGGCCGGCTGGTCGGGGCAGCGGGTGCACGCCTTCCTCACCTCATGTGTCTCCGGCCCCCGCTCCGACGTCGCCGAGGCCGCCACGAGTTCTCTCGCCGGCAGCTACGGGACCTACCGGCCCTTCTAGCCGCCGGACGCAGGGCCCCGGTGTCGAAAAGCCCGTTGAGCCGATCCCGTGGGTGAGGAAGAGTCTGCGTTCATGGAGTACTTCTGCTACCACCGGGACCGGCCGGACTCTGTCGCGTTGCGCGAGGAACTGCTTGAGGAGCATTGGGCCTACATGGATCGCTACGCGAAGGAGCTGATCGCTCGCGGTCCGACCTTCGCCGATGACGGCGAAACTCCCACGGGGAGCGTGCACATCGTCGATCTGCCCGATCCCGCCGCTGCCCGGGCCTTCGCGTTCGACGAGCCCAACTACCAGGCCGGTGCGTACCGGGACGTGCTGCTGCGCCGTTGGCGCAACGTACTGGGGCGCACCATGTGGGACCGCCCCGGCGACAGCGGTGACGGCAACCTGTACCTGGTGCTCGGCCTCGGCGAGGGCCGGGCCGCGGACCTCACCCCGCCGCCCGGCCAGGACGAGCTGATCGTGTACGGGCCGCTGCTGTCCGACGACGGCGGCACCTGGCTGGGCACGGCGGCGCTGCTGCGGGCCCCTGACCCGGACACGGCACGCGCCGTCCTGACTCCGGACCGGTACGCGGACATCGAGGTCCACGACTGGGAGTTCGGAGGACGTCGATGAACCGGCGGGGTACCGCGCCCCCTTCCCCCTTCGACGCTCCCTGGCCGCCGGTGTCGAGACGTACTCCCGGCGCGTGACGACGCCACGGGGGACAGGCGTACGGGTGAGGTCGGTGGAGGCGCCCCGCTCAGTCCTCCGCGTCGCGGACCAGGAGTGCGATCTGCACCCGGTTCTCGACCGCCAGCTTCGCGAACAGGCTGCCGGTGTGGGCCTTGACCGTCGCGACGGTGATGCGCAGCCGCTCCGCGATCTGCGGGTTTCCCAGTCCGTCCGCGATGGCCCGTGCGGTCTCCCGCTCCCGTTCGGTCAGCACGGACAGCCGCCGGCGCGCGGCCTCACGGTGACGCCCACGGGCGTGCGCGGAGTCCGGGCCGGTGGCCGCGGCGATCACCCGCGCCGTGGCCGCCGGTGACAGCACCGGGTTCCCGTCCGCGACGGTCCGCACCGCGTCGAGGATGCGTGAGGGCGGGGTGTCCTTGAGGACGAATCCGAGCGCACCTACGCGCAGCGCCCCGAGGACCAGGTCGCTGGAGTCGAAGGTGGTCAGCATCAGCACCCGTGGCGGAGCCGGCCGGGCGAGCAACTCGCGAGCCGTGTCCAGACCGTCCCGCCCCGGCATCCGTACGTCCATCAGCACCACATCGGGCCGCTGCTCGTCCACCACGCGGAGCGCGGCGTTCCCGTCGGCCGCCTCCGCCACGACGGTCAGGTCCGGTTCGCCGTCGATGACGAGCCGCAGGGCCATGCGCACCAGTTCCTCGTCGTCCACGACGACGACACGTACGGGATCGTCCCGGTTTTCCACTCATGCGCTCCTCTCGTGGATGTGGGCGGGGCCGTCCGGCCAGGGCAGTCGTGCGGTGAGAACGTACCCGCCCCCGGGCGTGGCACGGTGGTCGAGTTCGCCCCCGGCGAGGCTGACCCGTTCGCCCAGGCCCAGCAGGCCGAAGCCGGAGGCCGGTGGCGGTGCGGTGCGCAGGGGGGCCGGTCCGTTCCGGACACCGATGCCGAGAGTGCCGCCCGCGGTGCCTTCGAGGGTGACGCGCACGACCGCGCCGGGGGCGTGCTTGGCAGCGTTGGTCAGCGCTTCCTGGACGACCCGGTAGCAGGTCCGTCCGACGCCGTCGGGCGGCGTTCCCGCCACGGCGTCGGTGAGCCGGACGTCGAGGCCCGAGGTGCGGGCGTCGGCCACCAGGTCGGGGAGCCGGTCGAGGGAGGGCTGCGGCGGTTCCGGGCGGCCGGGGCCGGAGCGGAGCACGCCGAGGACCTCCCGCAGCTCCTCCAGCGCCTGGTGGGAACCCTCGGCGATGCCCCGGACCAGGACGCGGTTCTCCTCGGCCGAGAGGTCACCGCGGTGGTCGAGCACCCCGGCCTGCATGGCGACCAGGGAGATGCGGTGCGCCAGGACGTCGTGCATCTCGCGCGCGATCCGGTTGCGTTCCAGCGCCCGTGCCTGCGCCGCCCGCGCGCTCTGCTCCCGTTCCGCGCTCTCCGCCCGCTCCCGCAGCGACCGCACCTCGACCCTCCGCGCTCCGACCGCCATGCCGGCGGCCACCGCGATCCCCGCGGTCAGCGCCGGCACCACGATCTGGACCCACCACAACGCCTCGGCCGAACCCTGCACCGGGTACATCCCGAGGGCCAGCTGCGACGCGGTCACGTAGGCGAGAACGACGGCCCCGATCTCCACCGGGCGACGGCGGGTGGAGACCGAGCACAGCGCCAGCAACGCGGCGCCGGTGGCGAGCGCCGACACGGTCGAGGCGACGGTGACCACCAGGGCGACCACGAGGGGCCATCGCCGCCGCCACAGGAGCACCGTCAGGCAGCCCAGGGCCACCAGCGGATCACCGACGAGGATCCAGGAGCCCGGGCCGCCGGACCCGTTCCGCATCAGCGCGGCGGTCGAGAGCCAGACAGGCAGGCTCACGAGCCCGGCCACCGTCAACCGCCAGGCCTGTTGCCACCACCCGAGCCGAGGCACAACGTCCGTGTTCACCAGGCCATTGTCGCCACATCGTGCGTCCGGCGGATCAGACCCAGGACCGATACGCATAGGACCCAGGTCGAAGAAGCACCTCGCCCGCGGTCGGGGCCGGGCCGGTCCGCCGGGCCGATGTCTCTCCCGCGTCCGCCGGACAGACTCGTTCGCGTGCCGGTGAAGCCCCCCACAGGAGGAAACCCCATGCGCGGAAGCCTGTTCCTCGCTCTCACCGCCCCCGCGTCGGCCGCGTTCGCCCTACGGCAGCAACACGTGCGCCGACGACGCGACGACGACGTTCCTGACCACCGGGAACGTCGCCCGCGCGATCTCTCCTGCGCGGCGGAACCGGCCAGCTGAACCACGACGCCCGTACAGGAGGCGACGCAACATGTTCGAGGAGATACGAAGCCGCAGGGCCGCCCGGCGGGTCACCCCGGGTGACGGACGTCCGCTCAAACGGTTCCGCTGGTGGCAACTGCCCTACCGTTCCCTGTTCTACCTCTGCCTGCCCGACGACAGCGGCGGACAGTCGGTCTACGCCGTGGACGTCAGGCGTGGCCAGGACCAGACATCCGCGGAGGCCAAGGCCGACCTGTACCTCGACGGCCGGCACCACCTCCGCTCGAGGCTCCCCGCCGCCTTTCCGGTCCCGGGCGGCACCGTCGAGGTACGGCTGAGCGCCTTCGGGCTGCGGCGCTGCCACTACGTCACCGCCGGGGGCACGGAAGAGCTGCTCGTCCCGGACAGGGCTTCCGCCGAGGGGCGCCGCGCCCGCTTCGGCCGCGCGCATCCGGCGCTGAGCCGCGGGATCGGCACCGTCTCGCTGACCGTACTCGTCGTCGCCCTGGTCGTGTTGGCCGCACAGCTCGCCCAACAGATCACCGAGGTGCCCGCGGTGGCCGAGCGAGTCGGGTCGTTCACCGCACCGGTCCGTCCACCGGCCTGGTGCAACGCGGTGCTGACCCTGGTCACCCTGGCGGCCGGTACGGAGAGGGCCCTGCGGGTGCGGTACAGCAGGCTGCTCGACGGCACCGCCGGCTGACCGCGCGGGCAGGCGTGGTCAGGCGCGGGCAGGCGTCGCCGTCCTGGCGGCCAGGGCGGCCGTCTGCGCCAGGAGTACGGCGGGCGGTTCGTTCAGGTTCAGGGCGTGGGCGGTGATCGTCACGGGGGAACGGCGGATCACGTGGTCGGTGGGGGCCGGGCCCGACGTGGTCGCCGCGTAGACGAGGTGGCCGTGGGTGAGGCCCAGGGCGGTGCAGTAGGCCAGGAGCGGGAGGGCCGCACATGCGAAACGGCGAGAAGCGCCCGGTCCTGCACGCCCCCTCTCCGGAACGCGGCCCCGGCCGTCGTCCCCGGTGGCCTGTTCATGCCGGTTCCCAGGCGGCCGCGCACAGGGACTCGGACACGGCGGAGGCGTAACGGGCCGCGGCGAGCCAGTGGGTCGCGAAGCCGTCGGTGTCGGCGGGGAGAAGGCGGCCGAACCGGTCGCGTTCGCGCCGGGCCGCCGAGGCGCACAGGGCGGTGAGAAGGCCGGCGGCCGTGGGAAGGCCCGCCCGGCGGAGGCGGCGGGTCTCGGCGGAGACGTCACCGAGCATGCCGAGGGCGGCGCGGCCCGCCGGGACCGTCTGTTCGACGCGTCGCTCCAGGAGGTGCAGGGGTGAGTACGCGCCGGCGTCGCCGGCTTTCTGCGGGGCGGGGTCCACGCGGGCGTCCGGGACGGGGAGATCGGCGCGGCGAAGACGGTCGAGGCCGAGGTCGATCGTGCCCTCACCGGTGGGGTGGGAGCAGGCGAGGAGAGCGAGTCTGGGATGGAGCGCGGGTACCAGACGGCCGACGATCCGCAGCCGTGTCCCCGGTGCCGTGGCCAGCAGCATCAGGTTGTCCCGGTGGGCCAGTGCCGGGTCGTCGTCGGCGACCGTGAGCCGGACGGTGACACCACCGTCGCACGACGCGAGCAGACAGGCGCCGCCCGGCTCCCTCACGAGGCCGCGAAGTTCGACGTTCAGGAAGAGCAGATCGCTGCCGCCGGCATCCGGATCCGCGTAGCGGGACGTGGACCGCAGAGCTTGTGCGGCCTGCTGGGACGGGGGAACCTCCCACAGGGCGGCGAGCGGTGGTTCCGTCCATGCCGCGCCCCGGGCGGTGACCGCCCTGACGCCCTTTCCGGCGCCGAGTCTGCCGTCCGGCGAGACCGTCGCCCCCGAGACCGCCAGCCCCGCCCGGCCCAGTTCCCGGTGGGTGAGCGCGCTCTCCCCGAGGCGCACGGCCCGGTCGGCCACGCCCAGGGCGCGTCCGACGCCGCCGGGTGCCACGTCGCCGACCGTGAAAAGCCGGCCGTCCGGCCCGGCGACCCAGGTGCGGACGCCGCCGTGTCCCGAGCCGGTGACCACGGGTTCGGTGAACAGGCCGTACAGGCGCAGCGAGCCGTCCGGGCTGTACGGCCTGCGTGACCGGCCTCTGAGGGCGGCCAGTTCCGTACCTGAGGCGGTGCCCATCCGGTGCGCGATCCCCAGGACGTCGGCCAAGGCCGTGACGAGGCCGGCGGTGCGGTAGGACGGGTCCCCGGCACGGGCCGCGCGCAGCAGCGTGACGACGGACAGCGCGGCGCCCGCGACGCGCGGCAGGTGCTGGAGCCGGGCGGTGTGAGCGGCGCGCAGGAGCGCCGCCTGGGCGACCGCACCGGCCCCGTCGACACCGGCCTCCAGCACGGCCGCGGCCGCTGACCACACGGCCTCGGCCGCTGCACGCTGGGCCGGGCTCGCCACGTCGGGCGCCTGCACGGTGTCGTCGGGCCGTGATGCGGGTTCGACCGCGGTGGCGTCCTGCGGTCCGGCGGGCTCCGGGGCCGGATCCGCCGTGGGGGCTGCGCAGGCGGCGGCCGCGCGGTGGACGCACGCCGGGGCGAGGAGGCAGCCGCACGTGATGGCGTCAGCCGTCACCACCACGCCGCCCGGGGCGTGCAGCCGCAGATCGGTCTCCTCGTCGACCGCGATCGTCACCGTGTCCCCGTCGTGCTGCACAGGGCGGGCGCCGAGCTTGGTGACCGCCGCGTCCAGCCGCTTGCGCAGCCGGGGCGAGAGGTCTTCCACCAGGGTGGCCGTGACCTCCGGTGCGACACGGGGCAACTGGGCGGCGGTCATGCGGTCTTCTCCCCTATCCAGCGGGCCAGTTCGAGTGGGCTGAGTGCTGCCACGGGCATACCGGCGGCCACGAGCTGGCCGGCGACCCCCGTCGAGTAGCGGGGCCGGCCCGCGTCGTCGAGGCTCGCGCACCCGAGGACGTGGGCCCCGGTGGCCACCAGGGTCCGCACCTCGGCCAGCAGTCCGCCGAGTGGGGCGCCCTCCTCGAAGTCGCTGATGACGACGACGAGGGTCCGGGTGGGCACCGTGATCAGACCGCGTGCGTGCCGCATCCCGGCGGCGATGTGTGTGCCGCCGCCCACGCTCACCTCCAGCAGGAGGGAGAGAGGGTCGTGCACATGACCGGTGAGGTCCACGACCTCCGTGGAGAAGGCGAGGAAGTGGGTGCTCAGGGCCGGCACGCCGGCCAGCACGGATGCGGTCAACGCGGACCAGATCGTGGACGCCTCCATGGATCCGGAGACATCCGTGACGATGATCAGACGCCAGTCGGCGGACCGGCCGGCCCGGCTGCGGAACACCGGCTTCTCGGGAATGACCTGGACCGTTCCGTCCGCCGTCCGGCGGGCGGTGGCCAGATTGGCGCGCAGCGTGCGCGCCAGGTCGAGTCGGCCGCCCGGGCGCCGGGTGGGCCTGGCCAGCATGGTGCCGGTGAGCGCGGGCCGCAGCCGGGTGGCGAGCTGCCGGGTCAGTTCGTCGACCAGCCGCCGGACCAGAGGCCGGAGCGCCGCGAGACGCGCCTCGGGAAGGCCGCCGGCGTAGCGCAGGACCGTACGGAGCAGTTCCACGGAGGGTGCGGCGGCCGCCGGGTCGATCTCGGTGAGGACGTCCTGCCGGCCGGTCGCGGCCGCGGCGGCGAGGACCTCCTCCCGGACACCCGGGCCGAACAACGCGGCCAGTTCCTCGGACCACTCGCGGACACCGGGAAACGACGCCTCCCTGCCTCCACGTCGGCCGCCGCCCTGGCCAGGACCTGGCATGCCACCACGTGACCCCTCGCCGCGCCCTTCCCCGTACAGCTCGTCCAGCGCGGTCGCCAGACGGGCTGCGGAGGACGGCAGTCGATCGGGGCGTCGCCCCAGTACGAGCAGCCATCGGTCGGAGGGTGCGAGGGTCCGCGCGGCGCCGGCCGCGACCCGCGCGGGCACGGGGACGGCGGAGGCGTCCGCCCCGGTGGCGGGTGTGGGGGTGAGGGATGCCCGGGTGGTGGGTGGCGGGGGCGCGGCGAGGCGGTCCGGCCGTGAGGCGAACCGGTCGTCGTGCGCGGGGGACGGTACCGGCAGGCCGAGGCCGGTGAGCAGTTCGCGGGCGGAGAGGTCGGCGGCCGTTCGCGCCGCCAGGGCGGCCGGGTCGTCTGCGTCGAGGCTGTCCACCCGTTCGCCGAGCCTCTCCTCGACGGTGTCCAGCAGCCGGTCACGTGCGGCCGGGCTGAGGGTGTCGAAGCCGCCGCGCAGGGCGGGCAGCCGTGCCAGGAAGGCGGCGTCGTCCAGCTCCACCACACGGTGCAGCAGGGGGTCCAGGGCGCCGGATCCGGTGGTCAGGAGCGGGCCTGCCACTGTCAGGACGCCGATGAGGCGGGCCGTGAGCGTGGCCCGGGAGGTGCTGTCGACAGCACCGTCCACCCACGAGGCGACGCGCACTCCGAAGGCCTCGGCCTCCTCGTGGCCCGTGAGCACCCGGACCGCCCCGGCAGCCGCGGCGATCAGCGGGGTGCCGTCGGCGGCCAGCCGGACGAGGGCGGCGGTGAGCCGGATGCCTCCCACGCGGTCGGCGCGCTGGGCCAGTTCGAGGAGGGCGCGAGCGTCCTCGGGGTCCTCGGACCCGGTGAGTCCGTCGACCTGACGGACCGCCGCCGAGGTCAGCAGTTCCGCCGCGTGCGCGATGCGGGCAGCCCGGGCGGAGGCCGCGGGGGAGGCGGGGCCGGCCGGGTCCTCGGTGGCTCCGGGAACCGGCGAAGTCCCGGCAGCGGACGCGGCGTCGGGGGCGGCCGGACCCGGCAGGTGGCCGGCGCGGATGCGGTCCAGGAGGTCGAGCCCGGTGAGGATTTCGGGAAGGGTGCCGCTGGAGGGGAGCACGACCGCCAGCTCCGTGAGCCGTTCGTCGGCCAAGGAGGGGAGCCCGCACTCGGTGGCCTCCGTCAGGCCCCTCACGACCTGGGCGGCCGTGGGACCGCCCTCCGCGCGCTCGGTCGCGTGCCGCCGGCGCAGCACCCCCTCGGCCGCCTGGGCGGGGGTGACGCCCCGGGCACCGGCCGCGGTGAGCATCGCGGCCGTCGCCGGGGTCCACCCCACCTGCCAGCGGGTCGTCAGTCCTTCCGAACCCGCGGCTCCCGTCACCGCCTGTTCCTTCGCGTAGGGGATGCCGCACACCGTCAGCCTGCGCAGGAGCAGTTCCCGCCGTCCGTCGAGGGTGGAGCGGGCCGGGTCGAGCCGGAGATCACGTGGCGTCCTCTCATGGGCGTCCTCCGGGCCGGGGAGCGAGAGTGCCGACGTCTCGGCCTCCACGGCCGGACCCAGGCCGCTGCGCGGAGCCGCGGGTACGGGCCGTCCGGTGCGGGCTCCGACGAGTACGCGTTCGAGGGCCTGGGCGACGGCTCGGCCGGTGCCGTAGGTCTCGCCGCGCCCGAGCACCGTCTGCACGGCCTCCAGGAACTCGCCACGGCCGGGGGCGGGCAGTTCACGCAGCCGGGCCAGGTCACCGGCGACCCGGACGACCTCCCGGGCGTCCGCCGGGCCGTAGGGATGGCCCAGTTCGCGCAGGGCCGTACAGACACGGACCGCGGTCCGGATCAGTGTCTCGTGCAGCGCCGACGGGGAACCGGCGGCCTCCAGAACGGCCTGCTGCCACTCCGGGTCCCTGATGCCCGCCGGGTACCCGGAGCGTGAGTCGAGGAGCGGGTAGGTGTACGGGATCAGGGAGACCGTGCACGCCTCCGCCGACCCGGCTCCGGCCGCCCCGCCGCCTCTGTTCTGCTCCCGTGGTGCGGCGGACGTGGCCTGCCCCCACGGGGCGGGTGAGGTGGGTGCCCCCGCGGCCCCGGCGGCGGACGGCAGCAGTGCCGGGGTGTGGAAGGCTCCCACCACCACGGCGGGTCGCCGGCCGCTCGCCAGGGCCTCGGCGACGTGTGCGCGCATGCAGTCCTCGCGCACCAGGTCACCGCCGTCCACGCCGCCCGTCGCCTCGGCCTCGTACCGCAGCGCCCAGCCTGTGAGGAGGGCTGCGCGGCGGAGTGCCTCCGGCGTCGAACCAGGTGCGGGTGCCTCCACCAGCCGGTCCCACAGGTCGTCGCCGTCGCGGCCGGTGAGCCGGGACCGCAGGGCGGCGGACAGTCCGTGGCCGTCCCCCGCGGGCGTGGGGCCGGGCCCCGGGGTGTCCGGCCCGCCGCGCACCCAGGTCCGGTCGGCCAGCGGCAGATCGCAGGCCACCGCCGGGACGCCGTTCCGTGCCGCCCAGCGCAGGGCGACCAGTTCGGGCGAGAAATCCGCGAACGGATAGAAGGCGGGACCTCGTTCGCCGGCCGCCCCCGTCCCGTCGGCGGGCACGGCGGCGAGCGCCACCGGAGCCTCGGTCTCCTCGTGGGCGAGCCAGCCCAGCCAGGGCTGGAACTCCGCGGGCAGCTCGACGAGGAGGACGTCGGGGGCCGCCGCGTCCAGGAGCGCCGGCAGGGCGGCCGCGAGCGAGGGCGCGTGATGGCGCACCCCGATCAGGAACGGCAGCCCGGGGCCGGTCGCGGCGAGGGCCGCGACCGCAGCCTCCGGAGAGGTGGGCCCGGCAGCGCGGCCCGGGGGCGCACCGGCGGGCGACACCTCAGTGCCGGGCGGCGCGTCGGTGGCGGGCGACGTCCGGGCAGTGGCCCCGTCGCGGGTGGTCGACCGGATCATCCGTCAGCTCTCCAGTACCGCGCGAAGCTCCCACAGGGCACGCCAGGTCGCCGACCCCTGTTCCGCGCGCCTGCGCACCGGACCGTCCCAGTACCCCAGCAACCGTGCCGCGTCGGCGGGATCGTCCTTCCGTACGACGCCGAGCAGATGGCCGGGCAGGAGGGAGAGCACGTCGCGGTCGCCCGGGAAGTAGGCGGTGGCCAGACCCAGGGATCCCGCGACGGACACCGCCTCGGCCGTGCTCATCACCGTGGAGGGACGTTCGACCTCCCAGCCTTCCGCCGAGCGGCCGTCGCGCAGGTCCCGGAAGGCGGTGACGAGCGCTTCGAGAACAGCCTCGTCCACCTGGTAGGCGGCACCCGCGCGTTCGACGGCTGCCCGGGACTGGCGCCGGACGAGTGCGGTCTCGGCGTCCATGTCCCCGATCGGGCCCACCGTCTCGAAGTTGAAGCGCCGCTTCAACGCGGCCGACATCTCCGAGACGCCCTTGTCCCGCAGGTTGGCGGTGGCGATGAGGGTGAACCCGGGAGCCGCGTGCACCTGGGCGCCTTCGGCTCCCGCGAGTTCGGGCACCGCGATCCGCCGTTCGGACAGCAGCGACACCAGTGCGTCCTGGACCTCGGGGAGGCAACGGGTGACCTCCTCGACGCGGGCGACGGCGCCCCGGGTCATCGCGGTGAGCACCGGGGAGGGCACCAGGGCCTGCTCGGTGGGGCCCTGGGCGAGCAGCAGAGCGTAGTTCCAGCCGTACTTGAGCTGGTCCTCCGTGGTGCCCGCGGTGCCCTGCACGGTGAGCCCGCTGGTCCCGCAGACGGCGGCGGACAGGAGTTCGGAGAGCATGGACTTGGCGGTGCCGGGTTCGCCGACCAGCAGCAGTCCGCGCTCGCCGGCCAGGGTGACCACGCAGCGTTCGACCAGAGCCCGTTCACCGACGAACTTCTGCTCGATCACCAGGCGGCGCGGCACTCCGGCGCCGGGCCGCGCGGTCTTCGGCAGGCCGAGCGCCTCGCCCGCACTGCCCATCACGAAGGTCACGACGGCGCGCGGGGTGAGGAGCCAGCCGGGCGGGCGGGGCCCCGAGTCGTGGGCGGCGAGGAAGGCCAGCTCGGTGGCGTACTGCTCCTCGGGCGGGGTGACCTGGCGGTTCTGCCCGCCGGAGACACCGGCGGTGGGCGTCGCCCGGTCCGGGACCCCGTCCGTGCGGGTGCTCCCTGTGGTGGTCGTGGTGTCGCTCGTCATCGGCGGCGGCCCTTCCGGGGTGCGCGGGTTTCCAGTTCTTCGAAAGCGGGGGCGTCGCCGCCCCTGGTCCGCGCCCAGGCCGTGGCGAACAGCTCGGGTACGGGAATGCCGGGCAGGGTTCGGGCGTACCCCTCCACGGGGTACAGCCGTTCCTTCCAGGTCTCCAGCGGCAGACCGGGCGCACTGCGCTCGAGCCAGCCGCAGGGGAGGAACAGGGTGCGCCCGGCACGGGAGCGTTTGGCCTCCACCACGAGGTCGGTGGCCGCGAGCTCCGCCCGGGCCCTCTTGATCCGTGCGGGCTTCCACTCGGTCCAGCGGGCGCAGTTGCGGTCCGTCGGGTCGGGCAGGGCGAGCAGCATCAGATAGAGGGCGGCGGCGTCGGCGCTCAGCCCGAGTGCCTCGGCGGCCTCGGTCACCAGATCCGGCACCGTGTGCGTCGGGTCCTGGGCAGGGTGGTGCGGGGTGCAGTCGGGGGCTCCCGCCGAGACCAGCGCGTCGATCTCCTTGCCCAGCAGGATGCGCAGGGCGCCCAGTTCGCTCATCCGGTACGGCGCGACGGGGCCGTCGACCAGGCCGAACGCCGGGTCCTCGGGGCCTTCCAGACGGGCCGGCCGGACCAGGAGTTTCTCGTGGTTGCCGTGGCCC
>Ga0164308_10001138_pt1 | contig 14090 bp, 13 predicted proteins | sample Whisoiple_246_MG_FD_109983 | JGI IMG/M metagenome (GOLD analysis project Ga0164308, IMG submission 109983) | Soil microbial communities amended with fresh organic matter from upstate New York, USA - Whitman soil sample_246_MG | ecosystem: Environmental > Terrestrial > Soil > Unclassified >...
ATCAGGGCGTCGAACAACGCGAGCCCAATGAAATTGTGCGGCCGGTGCTGCATCGTCAGCACCGCCACCTGTCCGTCCATCTCGCGCACGACCGGCGCTGAGTGCCCCTCGGGTGCACTGACCGGCGTCCGGGCGTCTGGCGTCGAGCCATCATTCTGGTCGGGCATGACAATCTACCTCCATACTATGTCGTCCATCATACTTAGTAAGAATTAAGACAGTACAGTTGAGTTGGCGACGCGTCAAGAACTATGTATGATGAGCGACATGCCAAGGAAGAGTGACGCCAAGGACCGCATGATCGTCGCCGCGCGCCGACTGTTCCGCGAGCATGGCTATTTCGGCACCGCGCTCTCGGATGTCGTCACTGAGAGCGCCGCCCCGCGGGGATCGATCTACTTCCACTTCCCCGGCGGCAAAGAGGAACTCGCCGGCGAGGTCACCCTCCTGCACGCCGGTGATCACATCGCGCACATCAATCGTGCGGCCGCCGCCACCAGCACCGCGGCGCAACTGATCGCGGCCTTCATCGTCCGCATCCGCGACGAGTTGGTTTCGAGCGACTACCGGGAGGGCTGCGCCATGGCGCCCGTCGTCATCGAATCGACGCCTGCCTCAGATCACCTCAGCGACGCGACCCGTCGCGGCTTCCAGGACATCATCGCCACGCTGGCCGCACGCCTCACCGAAAAGAACGTCCCCCACGACAGGGCCGTGCAACTGGCCACCCATGCGTTGACCAATGTGGAAGGAGCGCTCATCCTCGGCCGTGCATTGCGCGACCCCACGCCCTTCGACACGGCCATCGCCCTACTGACCGCGGCCGCCGACGCCGCGGCCGACACCTCGATCTCGTGACACCCGAAAGGACACCATCTGATGACCTCAACAACGGCAGATGATCTGCGCACCAGCCTGATCGGAGCGTGGACCCTGCAATCGTATGAAGCTCACAATATCGACGGATCCGAGCTGATCTACCCCTTGGGCGTCGACGCCCAAGGGATCATCATGTACACCCCAGACGGGTACATGTCTGCACAACTGATGCGCTCGGACCGAAGACATCTCGACGGCGACGACATGCAACCGCGGGCAGACGACGACTTAGCCGCGGCCGCCAACGGCTATCTGAGCTACGCCGGTCCCTACAGCATCGTCGACGACGGCCTCATAGCCCACCACATCGACGTCAGCCTGCTGCCCAACTGGATCGGCGGAACACAGTACCGTGCTGCCCTCCTGCACGGCTCCGTGCTGGAGCTCAGCCCGCCAGAGCCGATCCTCGTCGGAGGCCAACGCCTCAACGCACGACTCGTTTGGCACCGTGCGTGATCAGAGGCGATGCGCGCTGCGGCGCGGATTGCCGTCAATAAACAGTTACATCACAAAGCAATTAGCCGAGCGCCAGGAGATAACATGACTCAATCATCAAATGGCTCGATCGAAACGATCTCGCATCGGTTCGACCGCGCCTTAGCGTCCATCAAAAGTGCCTGGATCGACGCCCGGCGACCGATCGCCGACACCTCCACCGATCGCGCTCTGCATGATTTCAACACGTCACGGTGACGGTTATCTGCGAGGGCCTTGAAACCCAATCCGACTGCCCCCCAAGCGAAGTTCTGTGCCACTATTATGGATAATCCCTATTAACCATGCACAAGGTCTCCGATTTCGTCAGATGAATCACGACTGGTTTTACCCTGCGCCCTCTATGGTCTCGTCCTCTGGCGATGAAAATGACGTCTACGCAGCGCAACCCCATGCCTACCACTTGTGACGGCGCAGACGGCAACGGGGTTGATCAGACGCTCCCTATTGCGGCTGGGCTGAAGCCCTCCATCACCCTTCGTCGAGCTGCTCCCGCATAGCCTCAAACGTCGGTTGCCGATCCCGCTCGATATGCGCATACGCCACTGACTCAGCCACCCGATCGTTGCCCGACGCGATCGCGTCCCGCAGTAGCACATGGTCGTGGAACGCCTCCTCAGCCGGCAGACCGCTGGTCAGGTAGAACAGCCAAGTGATCCGGCCCGAGATGGTTTGCATCAACCGCACCATCAGGTCGTTCGTCGACGTCTCGACCACCGCTTCGTGAAATGCCGTGCTGCCCCGCGCGATTGCGTACGCATCGCCAGACTCGACCACCCGTTGGGCCTCCTTGAGCGCAACATTCAACGCATCCATCGACCCGCCACGCGCGACCTGCCGCGCCGCGTAGTGGGCCGCGCCCACCTCAAGCGACAACCTGGCGTCGAACAGGTCGTCGATGGCCTTCGCGTCCCAGCGGGCCACCACCGCGCCCCGCCGCGGATAGGAATGCACAAACCCGTCGCGCTCCAGCAGCGGCACCGCCTCACGCAACGGCACCCGCGAGACATCCAGCTCCTCCCCGATGCGCTTCTCCGGAAGCCGGCTGCCCTGCGGATACTGGCCGAGGATGATCCGCTCCCGGACCGTGGAGTAAATGCGCCGGGACAGCGACAGCCGCGATTCGGCTGTGCTGGCAACGACGGTGCGCGACATATTTTCGCTTTCCCAGGATGGACGGCAGAACCGTTGGGCCGCAAGCCCTTACGTGCGGCCCAACCGTCTCACTTGGCGATACCGAGCAAGGAGAAGTTCAACTCGTTGGCGCCGATGTTCTGACTCTCCGGCACGCTGGTGAGCCACTTCTGCGCCACCACCCAGTCCCGGTTGTAGGACAGGTTCAGGAAGCACCCCGTCTGTCCGTAAAGGTCGCCGGCCTTGGCGAAGGTGGCCATGTCGCCGGTGCCGAGCGCCTGGTTCAGCAGGTCGTTGACCTCCGGCGACTGGCAGCCGAAGTAGTTGATCCCGCCGGAGGCATCCCAGAAGACGTGTCCCCACATGTACGGATCGCCGCCATCCGGGCCGTTGTTGCCGTCGATGAACGCGTCCGGCCCGCTCGGCGGGTCGTTGATCCAGCCGAACACGGTCGAGGTGTCGTAGCCCTGCGCCGACGCGTTGAGCCCAATGGTCTGCAGGTTCGCCACCACGATGTTGGCCATCGACTGGGCGTTGACGTTGCCGTTGGCATACCCGACCACCAACGTCTTGTTCGCGGTGGACGGCAACGCATCGACATAAGCCTTGAACGCACCCGCGTCGTAGGAGATCGCCTGCTTGTCCGCATCACCGGGGATCATCCCCTTGGCGTACATGGTGGTGGCCACCTCAGATCGCTTGCCCAGCACCTGATTCACCAGCGTCGCCTGGTCGATCGACTTCAGGAACGCGACTCTGGCGTCGGCATTCTTGAAGAACTCGTGGCTCGGATTCACCGTCACCAACGCGCCCTGCAGCGTCGGCAGGAAGTAGTTCGACACGTTGGCCGCTTTCTCGTACTTGCCCAGGCTCGAGGACGGCAGCGCCGCCGCGATCACGTCAACGGTGCCGTTGTCGAACGCCAGCTCCAGCGCGGACTCGTCGGTATAGACCGGCAGTTCGACCTTCTTGAAAGGCGACTTGGGTCCCCAATACCCGTCGTACTGGGTGAGTTCGTACTTAACCCCGGTCTGCGCAGTGGACAGCATGTACGGACCGGTGCCCAAATCATGTGAGGACAGGTAGGTCTGGGCGTCATCGGAACCGGCATTGGCCTTCAACCCCTCGGGCGATTCCATCTTCGGACCGAACGGCGACGCAAGGTAACTCAGGAAGGCGGTGTTCGGCTGCTTGAGCGTGATGACGGCGGTGTAGTCGTCGGGCGTCTCGACGCTCTTGACGACGTCGACCATATATGCCGCACCGCCTTTCACCGCGATCCGGCGCTTGAACGCGACATCGACGGCAGCGGCGGTAAACGGCGTGCCGTCGTGGAAGGTCACACCCTTGCGTAGGTGAAAGGTGTACACGTCATGGGTGGGGTTGGCCTCCCACGATTCGGCCAGGCGTGGCGCGATCTCGACCTTGTCGGTGTTGTTCTTGTATTGGACCAGACCTTCGTAGGCGTTGATCATGATCGCGGTGCCGTTGTTGGCGTAATAGATGTCGGGGTCGGGCGGCTGCCCGATGTCGCCGAGCAGACCGACGGTCAAGGTGCCGTCGGTCGGTGGGCCGGACGCCCCACCGCCGCCCCCGGATTGGCTGGGGGTGCCGGAACTACACGCGCCAAGGCCCAGGGACAGCGCGGCGCAGACGGCGAGGCCGCGCAACAGTCGGGTGTGCATAGCAGACTCCTTTGTTCGGTGGACGGGTGGCGCGAAAGGAAAAGGGGGGCTGGGGCGCTTCATTCGGCGGTCACCCTCGGGTCGGCGAGCGCCTGCAGCAGGTCAACGACGACATTGGACACGACGTAGATGGCCCCCAGCACCAACGTGACCCCGGCGATTGCGGGGAAGTCGGAGACCGGGATCGAGGCGGCCAGGTAGTTGCCAATGCCGGGCCAGGAGAAGACCTGTTCGACGACGACAACGCCGGCGAACATGAATCCGAGTTGCAGCCCGGCCATCGACAGGGAGGGCCCGATGGCGTTGCGCAGGACATGGTGGGCGACCACCTGCGGCTCGGTCAGCCCCTTGGACCGGGCCGTCCGCACGTAGTCGACGTCCAGCACGGCCAGCAGCGACGACCGCAGGACCCTGCCGATGGCGATCGCCGGTGCAATGGACAGCACCACCGCGGGGAGCACCAGATGCTGTAGCGCATCCAAGAACGCGTTGGCCTGGCCGTGCAACAGGGTGTCGACCGCCTGCATACCGGTCGGCCCCGGATCCTCGAAGTTTCCGACGCCCCGGGCCGGAAGCCACCCGAGTTGGCCGAAGAAGACGATGATGCCGACCAACGCCAGCAGGAACGGCGGTGCCGTCGCCAGCAGCAGCAGTACACCCCGGCCGATCCTCGCGCCGGGCCACCGCAGCGCGCCGGACATCGCATACAGCGCCGCCAGCGCCAGCGCGACGAAGAACGCCGCGACGACGAGTTCGACGGTGGCCGGCAGGTAGGCGGCAAGGTCGGATGTCACCGGTTGCCGGGTGCGCAGCGAACGGCCGAGATCCCCGGTGAACAGCCCTCCGAGGAAGCGGAAGTACTGGGTGAAGAACGGGTCGTTCAGGCCCAGCCGCTGGCGCTCCGCCGCAACCATCTCGTTCGAGGCGTTGGCCCCGACGTACGCGCGGGCCGGGTCTCCGGGCGAAACGTATTGCAGCACAAAGATCACCAACGACAAGGTCAACAGGATGACCACGGCGGCCGCGAGTCGGCGGGTCAGAAAGCCCAGCATCGGCTACCTCCGGACCGGGATGAGGTTGCGGATGGCGTCGCCGCCGACGTTGGCGATCAGGCTCAGCAGCAGCACCGCAATGCCCGGGATGCCGGGCACCCACCACTGACTGAGCAGCTGGCTCAACGCGCGGGCGGTGTCGGCGCCGAGCTCGGGGGCCGGCGCCCGCTGACCCAGCCCCAGGAATGACAGCGCGGCGAGCAGCAGCACCACGTTGCCGATGTCCAGGCTGGCGGACACGACCGCCGTGGGCACCACCCCGGGCAGCAGGTGGCGGGTGAGGATCCGCGGCCGACCGACCCCGGCCAGCCGGGCCGCCTCGACATGCGGACGGGCGGCGAGCGCCTTGGTCTCGCCGCGCACGATGCGCGCGTAGTACGGCCACCACACCAGCGCTACGCCGATCAGCGTGTTGACCAGACCGGATCCCAGCGCGGCAACGATGGCGATGGCAACCAGTGCACCGGGTAGCGCCAGAAACAGGTCGGTGAGGCGCATCAGGAGAATCGAGTCGACCCAGCCGCCGGTCGCGCCCGCGATCAACCCGATGGTACCGCCGATGAGCAGGCCGCTCGCCACCACCACCAGCGCGCTCAGCCAGCTCACCTGGATGCCGATCAAGGTGCGGGACAACAGATCTCGACCGATCCCGTCAGTGCCGAGCAGGTGCCCGGGACTCAGCGGAGGCAGGTTGATCGGGCCGACGGGTTGAATCGGGTTGTACGGGGCGAGCTGCCGCGCGAACACGGCGACCAGCGTCACCAGGGCCAGCAGCCCGACAAGAGCCCACGCCATCGGCCGCGCGAGACGCGCCCCACCGACCGACACCGGTCGCAGCCGTCCGCGGGGCACCAGGATTGCGGTCATGAGACGGCTCCCTCGACGATCTCGGGCACCGCGGCGAGCAGCGTGCGGGTGTACGGCTCGCGGGGTTCGGCGATCACCTGCTCCGCAGGACCCAACTCAACGACGCGGCCGGCCTGCATGACGGCGATGCGATCACCCATCAGCCGGGCGACCGCCAGGTCGTGGGTGACGAACAGCACCGTCATCCCGATCCGCGCCCGCAGATCGCGGATGAGGGCCAGCACGCTCTTGGCCAGCGAGGCGTCCAGGGCGCTGGTGGGCTCGTCGCACAGCAGCACCGCGGGCGGGATCATCGTGGCGCGGGCCAGCACGACGCGCTGTCGCTGCCCGCCGGACAGCTCACCGGGGCGGGCCTTGGCGACCTCCGGCGGCAAGTCGACCGCAGCCAGTGCCGCAATCACGCGCTGCCTGACCTCGGCCCGTGACAGCTTGAGGGGACGCAACCGCTCGCCCAGTGTTTCGCCGACGCTCATCCAGGGGGTGAGCGACGAGCCGGCGTCCTGGAACACCATCTGCGGGCCGCCGGTGCCGGCCAGCGTGACGGAGCCGGACGTCGGCTTCTCGAGTCCGGCGACGATCCGCAGCAGGGTCGACTTGCCGGAACCGCTTTCCCCGACGATCGCCAACGCCTCGCCCGGCGCGATGTCCAGGTCGACCCCGTCGACGGCGTTGATCTCCCGGTAGCTGCCGCGCGCCCAGCGCACGCCCCGGCGCACCGCGAACGTGCGGCGCAGGTCGCGGATCCGCACCGCCGGCTCGGAGTCGTCGGCGGCCCCGCTGAACCGCTCGTCGCGAGGCATCGTCAGGCTCAGCCGGGACGCCAGCAGCGAACGGGTGTAGTCGTGCTGCGGGTTACGCACCACATCGGAAGCCGGGCCGATTTCGACCAGCTCGCCATGGTGCAAAACGGCGAGCCGGTCGGCGATCTGGTCGGCCACGCCGAGGTCGTGGGTGATCAGCAGCACCGAGCAGCCGAACTCGTCGCGCAGCTCGCGCAGCAGGTCCAGCAACTGCGCCTGCACGGTCACGTCGAGTGCGGTCGTCGGTTCGTCGGCGACGATCAGACCCGGACGGCCGCCGACCGCGATCGCCGCCATCACCCGCTGCCGCAGCCCACCGGAAAGCTCGTGTGGGTAGACCCGCAGGCGCAGCTGGGCGTCGCGGACCCCGACGGTTTCGAGCAGCCGGACGGATTCGGCGTCGTCGTGGGTAACCTCACCAATCTGCTTGCCGATCCGCATCGTCGGGTTCAGCGACGTCATCGGGTCCTGGAAGATCGCGCCGAGCACCTCGCCGCGCACCCGGCGCAGCTCGGCCGGGCCCGCGCGGACCATGTCCACTCCGCTAACGGTGACCTGGCCGTCGGCCTGCGGATGTGAGGTGTGCGGGAGCAACCCGAGGAGGCTCAACGCGAGCACGCTCTTACCGGAACCGGATTCGCCAACCAGGCCGAGGATCTCGCCGGGCCGGATCTGTAGGTCGATGCGCTCGAGGACCTGGTTGCGAATACCGTTGCGCACCAATGACAGCGAGAAGTCAGTGAGTGCGGCTACCGGTTCAGTCACGACGTCACCTCCGCAACCGGCGGGAACAGCACGCGCGAATCGACGACGGCCTGGTGGATCTCGCGCGGCGTCGTAAGCCACACGCCGTCGCCGGTGGCGACGCGCTCGAGCGCCCCTCTGACGGCGCGCAAGCGGAACGGCACCCCGGTGATGAAGGAGTGCAGCACGATGCTCATCACCAGCGGGTGCTGCGTCGCTGAGAGTTCGGCGAACTCGTCGACGATCATGTCGGCGAATTCGTGGGCGGACGCTTGCTTGCCGATCATCGTCGACGAGTCGTTGATCTCCGCGTTGTACGGAATCGCCAGCAGTGGACCGGATTTCGTGGTCAGCCAGACGGGCTGGTCGTCCAGGCGCAGGTCGAGCAGGTAGCGATACCCGGTCTCGGCCAACAGGTTCAGGGTTTCCGGGGTGTGGCTGAGCCAGGGGCTGGACCATCCGCCTGGGGCCGCCCCCTCGTGCGCGCGGATGCGGTCGGCGACGTGTGTCAGGTAGGTCCGCTCGGCGTCGGGGGTCATCTGCGACAGCGAGTCGGAGTTGGAGCGGCCGTGGCCGACGATCTCGGCACCGGCCCGGCGGGCCGCCTCCAACACGGCCGGGGCCTCGTCGTACACGTCGGTGTTCAGCAGCACCGTCGGCGGGATGCCAAGGCTGCGAAGCACTTCGAAGATCCGGAAGGCCCCGACCCGGTTTCCGTAGTCGCGCCAGGCCGTGTTCACCAGGTCCGGGGCGGGCACGCCGGGCAGCACGTCCTCGGTGTGGCCGTCGCCGAACCGGTAGGACTCGACGCCGACGCACACGACGACGGCGAGCCGCGCGCCGTTGGGCCAGCTGCCGGCTGGGCGGGCCGGCAGCGGGGTGTAGGGGTATCCGGCGGGGTTCGTCATGAGGCCACCCAGCGGTTGAAGCCGACATCCGTTGCGGCCGCGCGGCGCACGATGTGCTGGTACGCGGGGAACAGTTGGTCGGCGCTGCTACGGGCAGCCCGGATCGCGGGCAGCTTCGCGGCGAACAGCTCCCGTGCTTCGTCGAGCAGCGCCGACTCGTCCACGCTGATGACGTGCCCGTGTTCGGCGACCACGCGTCCGGCCACCATGGTCAGCACCACGTCGCGGCCGTCCTCGCAATGCACCAGCTGCTCTCTTAAATCGTTGAGTGGCGTGAACGCGACCGCGTGCATGTCGACCAGTGCCAGATCGGCCAGCATGCCGGGCGTGACCGCCCCGAGGTCGTCGGGCCGCCGGGTGGCGCGGGCACCGCCCCGCCAGAGCGCTTCGAGAACCTCAGTAGCAGTGGGCCATTCGTCGCTGTCCAGCCCGGAGACGTTGTGGATCAGACCCGCGGTCTTGGCGACCGTCCAGACATTGATGGTGTCGTCGCAGATCGCTTCGTCGGTGCCCAGCGCGACCGGGATGTGGTGATCCAGCATCGTGCGCCAGGGCAGCACGCCGCTGCCGAGCCGCAGGTTGCTGACCGGGTTGTGTACGACCGTCGAACCGGCGTCGGCGATCGCGTCGAGGTCGGCCTCGTCTACCCACACCGCGTGGATCACGTTTGTGTGCTGTTTGAGAAGTCCGGCGGAGGCGGTGTAGCCGACCAGGGACCGCCCGGCGAACCGCGGCTGCTCGGTCATCAGGGTGCGCTGGACCTTGGTCTCCAGCATGTGCGCGTACAACGGCAGGCCGTGCCGCTCGGCCAGATCGTCCAGCGCGGCGAAGTACTCCAGGCTGACGCGTTGCGGCGCGGAGATCGAGACGGCCGCCCGGATCCGGTCGTCCGCAGCGCCGTGCCAGGTTCCGATCAGATGGTCGTACGCCTCCAGCAGCTGGGCGGCGGGAGCCGGCGCCTTCTGGTTAAAGGCAGCGGCTTCATCGAGTTCGGTTACGAACGGCAGCTTCTCGGCCTCGGTCAGCTCCGGCTGGTCCAACGCGAGGAACGCTCGGATCCCGCTGTCGCGGTAGGCCGACGCCACCGCGTCGATGATCTCCGGATCGGGGAACGGCATCAGGAAGGCGTCGTCCTGCACGCAGGTGATGCCCCGTTGCAGCATCTCGATCGCCCCGAGCATGGTCCGCAGGTAGGCCTCCCGCGGGCTGGGCGCCATGGCCGGGTCGGCGGGTGACTCGAACAGCATGAACAGCTCGAGCGGCAGACTCCGCACCGAACCCTTGAGGTGGTTGGCCGGCGAATGGAAGTGCGCGTTGATCAGCCCGGGCACCAACAGATGTCGACCGCCGCCCTCGACGATCCGGGCTCCGGGTGAGGCGGCCAGGCCGTCGCCGACAGCGCTGATCCGGTCGTCCTCGATCAGAACGTCGGTGGGACCGGTCATTGCGTCGCGGGCCGCGGCGTCGTAGACGAACACTTGACGAAAGAGCACGGTCATGGGCACTCCATGTCAACAGGCGCAAAGGTGTTGGCGCGCGAGGTGTTCAGACCCATCGCCACCAGACCGACCGCGATGCCGACGCCCGCGGCGACGCCGTCGATGACGGGCACGCCCAACGTGTCCGACAGCGGGCCGACGAGGTCGGCCAGGCCGGCGCAGCCGAGGACGACGGCTTCGGCATGGTCGGCCCCGCGTGCGGCTTCGGCGAACGCGTCAAGGAGGTGGGTCGAGCCGTCGACCAACTCCGCGACCGGCACATCGACCGCGGTCACGGTGCAGCGGTGCTCGAGTCCGAGCGCGCGGACGACGCGGTCACTGTGGGCGATGGTGCGGGCCGGCAGTGTGATCACGACGAACCGATGCGCCACCAGGCAGGCGGTCTGCAGCGCGGCCTCGGTCATCCCGACGACCGGGCAGGTGGCGACCTCGCGGGCCGCGGGCACCCCGGTGTCGCCGAAACAGGCGATGACGAACGCGTCTGTATCGGTCTGGTGCGCACGGACCTGCTCGATCACTCCGACGGCGGCGATCGCCTCCTGGGCATGGCTTTCGACGCTGGGCACACCCACCGCAGGGTGGACCCCGGTGACCGTCACACCGGCGCCCGCGACCGCTTGGGCCGCCTTGGTGATGGTGGCCGTCAGCTCGGCGGAGGTGTTCGGGTTGATCACGGTGATCCGCGTCATCGCACCGCCCCCGTGACGGCGGCAAGCAACCCGTCGACGCCGGGCCCACCGACCGCGATGCGCGCGGCCCGCGCACCGGCTTCTGCCGCTGCGTACGCGTCCCCGTTGCGCAGATGTTCGGCCGCGAACGCACCGCAGAACGCGTCGCCGGCGCCGGTGCTGTCCACCGGTTCGATGACATCCGTTGGCACCGCAATGGGTTCGGGGCGCTCCCGGGTCGCCACCAGGCATCCGGCCGCGGCGCGCTTGATCACCACCACCTGTGGTCCCAGCTGCAGGAAGGTCGCGGCCGCCACGTGCAGATCCGCCGTGCCTGCGAGCGCGGCGGCCTCGATCTCACTGGGCAGGAAGACGTCACAGCCGCGGACTGCATTCCGCAGGGCGGTCTCGTTGCCGGCGATGTAGTCCTCCTGCGGATCGAAATAGATTGTCGCCGTGGTGCGGTCGCGCAGCCACGTCGCCAGCTCGAGCTGTGCGTGCAGCGCCATCGCCGACACCAGCACGCCGGGCGCGGCCAGCGCGGCGTCGGACACGTCGGCGGGATGCACCGAGAGCGCCTCGAAGTGCCCCTCGCCCAGGAGCAGATCCCACACTCGCCCGCCGGCGTCGTCGTAATGGATGACATTGCGGATCGTGGGCAGCTCGCGTCGTGGCAGCGTCGCGGGATCCGTCCCGGCAGAGCGGATTGCGGCGAGCAGAGCCGGGGTCGCATCGGTACCGAGCGGGGCGAGGACCGTGGGATTGCCGCCGGCCAGCCTGGCGGCGAGCGCGGCGAAAAGCGCGTCCCCGCCGACGGATTCGACCCGCGTGCCCGCGGGGGACACGGCCTCGTCGATGGTGAGGTTGCCGATGCAGACAAGGCTGGGGGCGGTGTCAGTCATCGGCCGCCGCCGCGGCATAGCAGCTGAGGCCGAGGTGGTAACCGACCAGCTGGGCGGGGAGCAGGTACAGCAGGGGCGATAGCGGCTCCGGAACCGGCGGCAGGGTGATGACGTGACCCGTGAGGTCGTCAAACGCGTGCTCGCCCTCGGTGGTGACGACATAGAGGCGGCCGCCCCAGCGCAGCGCGTCCGTGCCAGTGTCGATGGCGCGCGGCACCGATGGACCCGAGGGAGCGAGCAGGAAGAGCGGCTCGCCAGCCTTCTGCGAGTTGTAGTGGTGGTACTCCTCGATCTGGATGTCGATCGCGTGCAGCGTCGTGCACTCCTTGACCTTGGCCGCGCCCACGATCGCGGACGCCAGATTCGGTCCGGCGCCTGAGAACAGCACCGTCTGCACCCCTGCCCCGACCTCGTATCCGGCGATGTCGGCGATCAGCGGGTCGATCCTGCCGAGCACCTGCGCCATGACATCGGGGAGCTCATCGAAGGCAGCGCGCAGCGGTGCGGCGGCGCTCGGCACGCGTCGCTCGCCCAACCGGATGGCCAATTCCAGGAGCAGTGCCAGCGCTGCGGTGGACGACTGCGTGGGCCAGCCGACCCGGGTCGCCTCGATCTTCAGCGGCGTATCGGCCTCGGACTGCAAAGTCGAACCGGCCGTGTTGGTCAGGGAGACGGTATACGATTCGCGATGTTGAGCCACGAGGAGCGCTTCGACGGTGCGGGTCGTCTCGCCCGAACTGGACAACGCGATAACGGCTGTGTCTGCGTCGACCAGGTGCGCGTGGTAGTACGCGAACTCCAGGCTCTGCATAGGTTCACAGGGCACTCCGAGCATGCACTCGAGCGCCTGCCGCGCGGCGATCATGACGGCCAGCGAGTCTCCGCAACCGACCAGCACGACGCGCCGGACACCGGCGGCGAGTCGGTCGGCAATGACGTCGAGAGTTTTCGCATTGAGCTGCAGTGTTGCCTGTATCGCCGCTGGCTGGCCGAACAGTTCCGGTCCGGTCGCCTCGACGCGAAAGCGGAGTTTCGGGTCTAGCGGGTCATTGCTCGGCAGGGCGAGGATGTGGGCGCGCTCGGCGTCGGAGACCCGTTGGACAACGGCCCGCTGACGGACATCGAGGGGGCTGGTACCCGGGTCGAGAAGCGGGCTCGCGGGAGCACTCATTGTGGGATAACTTCGCTTTCATTCCTGAGCCATGGTGAGCGGTACCCTCAGCAGGCATCGAGCCAAACGGTATACCGTCTGTGCGCCTTCCGTATGACGTTTCGTGGCGTTGCGGTTACCGACGTACCGCGCGTCGGTAGGTCCGCAATCCCGTCCAAGCCGATGCCGCGGTCACGAACCTCACGCATCACCACACCGGGGTACGGGTTTCGCGTTCGGAGTAGTACTCCCCCAGTCCGCCGCCGGGCCGGGCGAGATCTCGTGCAGCGGTCTCGGCGGCCTGGGCAGTGTCGATGTAGTAGTTGATCGACCACCGCTTGAGCTTGGAGATCGTCAACATGAATCCACCTATCCACGATGACTGTGGGGCACCGGATCCGGCGGCCTGGTCGTGGCACTTGCTGTGGCACAACCATTCTCGCACATTGTGCAAATGTGCCGTGCAGAAATGTGGGTGAGCGAAAGTTGTTGCTGGAATTGATACTCAGCTGGAGGTTGGGACGCGGTAGTGACGACCGAGAGTTGTGTGATTATCAAAAGTATTGTGGATGCCTGGGATTGGATTGGTCAACGATGAGAAGCGATGAGAATGAAGAAGTCACGCTTGCGCCGCTAACAGATCTCCAGTCTGACAGCGTCTGATTATCACCTCTACAGCGTGGCCGAGTTCGTCGACAGACCTGAATTGTCCGCCCGCGACGTCCAAGCCATGGACGAGAGAACGCCACGCCAGCCCGGGCGCACACTCGAACACGGCGGCGGTCTGTTGCACTACGAAGCTGACCGAAATTCTGCGAGGGGGATCAAGCGGTGAGGATTTTCGTTACTGATATCAAGCAGACGGTGCGTATCTCGATCGAGCCGCAGTGGCCGCGGTTCTATGACTTTGGCGCCGGCCGGTTACCCGCTTTCCTCGCGAACCTCGTCAACGATGGTTAGCCCGACTCGGTCGGCGTTGGGTCCGTCGGTTGCTTGAACCAGCTTGTTTTCGTCCCACACAATGCTGGCTACCCACCCGGCGACGCTACCGGGGCGGCCCACGCGCTCGGGTCGCGTCCGGCCGCAACCACCTGCCGAATGGCGTCGATCACCAGCTGCGGCTGGTCCTGGTGGATGTTATGCCCGCTCTCGGTGGCGGTGATCAGGCGAGCGTCGGGGACGAGCTGGGCGAGATCCTGCTGCAGCGCGAACATGATCCCTTCCATCTTGTCACTCGGCCAGCCTGGAAATGGGTCGGCGAACGGGATGCCATGGGCCAGCACGACCAGCGGCATCGGGCGCAGGGG
>Ga0164308_10001139_pt1 | contig 14088 bp, 17 predicted proteins | sample Whisoiple_246_MG_FD_109983 | JGI IMG/M metagenome (GOLD analysis project Ga0164308, IMG submission 109983) | Soil microbial communities amended with fresh organic matter from upstate New York, USA - Whitman soil sample_246_MG | ecosystem: Environmental > Terrestrial > Soil > Unclassified >...
CAGGAGCGCACGGCGGGGGAGTTTCGGGTCGTGCGGGGCTTTCGCCAGACCCCCGCCTAGCGCGGTTCAGCCCACGGTCACTCGCGCGGCAAAGCCACGGGCCTCGAGTCGCTCCGAGATGCGCCGCTGCCAACCTTGAGCTGCGGTGCCTGGTGGTAGCTCGAGGTCGACGCTTACGTTTCGCTGGTCGGTGTGAACCACGAGTGTCGCGCCGGCCAAGGCGCCCTCGCCCAACTCGATTCTGGCGCTGCCCTTCCGGCGGTCGCCACCCCAGGCGGACCGACGCGCCAAGCCGGTGAGTAGATTTTGAAGATCCTCACGGATGGGCAATGCGGCAGGCGTCGCCAACGGCGCTGAATCGTGTTGGACGAATGAGGTGAAGCCAGAATTCATGGCCAGCTGGCAGAACAGCGGGTCGAGCGCGATCTCCACGGTCGCTTGGGGGTGCTCGCTGGCTTGGGTGTCCGGAGGGCTCTCCTGACCGCGGCGAGCGCGCGGATCAGGGGGGTGAACGGCCCCGTCACCATGGGTTTGTGATGCGTTCAGACGCGGGCTCGGGCCGGTCGGCCCCAAGGCCGAAATGTTACCCTGGGAAGGGGCGTGGAGCAGGTGCGAAAATGGTACCGAAACCCCGGTTCTAGTTCGGTTATCTCCTGGTGGGCGGGCTTCCGTCCGGTCAGCCGGATTCTGGGCCCGTAGCGGGCTGACTTCGGTCATTCAACGAGGTCGGTCAGACTTGGCATGGGTTGCGTGCCCTAGGGTCGGTCCGCTAAGTGATCAGTAGGAGGCGGGTGCGATACGCACCGCACAACCTTGGATCCTGCTCCACCATCACGTCTACTCCACCTTCTGATTGCCGCGTCGCCCGCAGCCTTTGCCGCGGTCTCGGGCGCAGCAAGCTGGGCAATCACCACCCTTTCGGCCGCGCGGCGAGCGGCACTGCGCGATACGCTCGAGGGCGGCTCACAGCGTGCGCTCGATCGCTACCTCGAATCCGGACCGGTGATCGAGGCTCGCTGGCTCGTGATTCGGACCATTGGCATCGCCGTCAGCGCTTTGCTGGTCGGGCGCCAGCTGCCCGAATGGCTCGGCAACTGGCTGCCCGTGCTGGCGGCGATGATTGCGCTCTTTGCCTACGCGCTGCCCACTGAAATTGCCCGCGGCCTCGTAGCGCGTAGTGCCGACACCACGGCTCCTTTGTTGTTGCAGATCCTGCGCCCACTGGAGTGGCTGGCGGCGCCCATCGCGGCACCCATCGCCTGGGCCGGGCGAGTCGTCGGAAGTTGGGTCAGCCCCCCTCCCGCGCCAGCTCCAGGAGTGACCGAGACGGAAGTCGAATTGATCGTGAACGAGGGCGAGCTGAATGGCTCGCTTGGCCACGATCAGTCGGAAATGATCCGCAACGTCCTCGATTTCGGCGACGCGACGGCGGGCGAGCTAATGATCCCGCGGCCGCAAGTGACTGCTTTCGACATCGGGACGCCGATTGAAGCGCTGTTCAAGCTGATCGTCGAGAGCGAGCACTCCCGCTACCCGATCTACAAGGACACGATCGACAACGTGGTCGGAGTGCTGCACGCGAAGGACTTGCTCCGCCACGCCTCCCTGGGCAAGCCGAGCGATGTGCGCATCGAATCGTTGCTTCGCCAGCCGGTAGTATTCGTGCCCGAGAGCCAATTGGCGACCAGCGTTCTCAAAGACATGCGCTCGCGACGGCACCACATGGCGGTCGTGATCGACGAGTTCGGCGGCTTCAGCGGCATCATCACGCTCGAAGACTTGCTCGAGGAGATCGTGGGCGATATTCGCGATGAGCACGACGTAGAAGAGGCGCCCATCGTCGATGCCGGGGACGGAAAGATGCTGGTCGATGCCAGCGTCTCCATCAGCGATCTCAGCCGCTACTTGGGAGCGGACCTACCGGACGATGGCGACTACCACACGCTCGCCGGGTTCGTCGTGGCCGAGCTCGGGCGTGTCCCAGAGCCGGGCGCGAGTCTGCGCGCCTTCGGTCTCGACTTCGTGGTGCGCGAAGCGGACGAGCGACGTGTGGTCAAGGTAGAGATCAGCCGGGTAGCCGCGCCGGAGTCCGTGTTGCCTCGTTCGGCGTCGCGGATTACGGCGGCCTAGCTGGGGCTTCCGGGATGGACTGCAATCGCAGTCTGGTGCCCGGCGGCGACTGAACCCGACAAAAGAGCATCGGCCAGTGGAGCGAACCACTGGCCGATGCTTCACGCCTCGCGCGGTCGGAGCTTACGGGGTGGAAGCGCCGATTTGCTTGAGCTTCTTTGCCAGCGCCTCGCCGGACTCCAAGAGGCCGGTTTTCTCTTCGCCGGGGTTCTTGTTGCCGCGAAGCACTTCTTCGAGCTCGCCCAGTTCACGACGCAGGGTGGTGACGACGCTCGTCGAGCAGACCGCCCCTTGGGTGGCCGGGTCGACAGGGACGAATAGACCATCTTCGCTGACGGGGTTGCCGCCGGTGTAACGCTTGAGCACGGCTTGCTTGTCGCCAACGGGGATGCGGATGTCGTCCGGCCACTTGGGCTTGTCGCCTTCTTTGGCTGGAAAGGGGGTGGGCACGGGCTGCATGGTTGCCCACGGGCCACCCGGGCCATTGCCCAACACGACTGACCAGCGGACCTGCGGCTTGGTCTGAGATTCCAAGAAATCCTGGACGGCCTTTTTGTTGCCGGACAGGACGTTCTGGAGCTTCTCCTTCTGGTCGTTCACCTTGTCCACGATCGTGGAAAAGTCGATCAACATCGACAAGGTTGCGCCGTTGAAGCGGCCGATGCCCTTGCCGTTCAAATCAGCAGCGGTAAAGGGCAGGTTAATCGCACCGAGCTTGGAAACTTCCTCGTCTGGGAAGGTCGACTTGCTCAGCTTCTCCTTCGCGGACTTGAGCACGTCAGCCAGCTCGGAGGCTTTCTTCGAGGTGGCTTCCACCTTCGTCGTGAGCTCCCCGGCGCCGACCACGGCTGCATCGGCGGCCTTGTTGCGCTCGCTGATGCCGCCGCCGGCAAAGCCGAGGGCTGCGCCGATGCCCGCCGTGACCACGCACAAGACGAGGATCTTGGTGCGGCCCGACTTTTGGGCGGCCACGAACTCGTCACTCATCTCGATGGTGATCGATTGCGGTGCGACACGGACCGGAGCGGCCTGCGGAGCCATCGCCCCGTAGGGATTCGAGGCGTCGACCCGAGGGGCCGCGGCCGGCTGGGATACCGACGCGAAGGGCGGTGCTGGCACTCGGCTGGGGTTGGCCGCGGGGACGGACGGCCGGGGCGAGCCAATCGCGGCGGGTGGTGGAATCGAACCGACGGCTGGTGAGCTGACGGTCTTCTTTCCGAGGCGTGACTTCAGATCGATCTTTGGCTTCTTATCTTCCATCGGAGACTCGTCACTAACGGGAACTAATTGCTGGAAATGAGCGGGGAAATGGCTACCCGCCCGCTGGCGACCGGCCGGCACACTAGCGGCCCGCTCGATTGTCGGCAAGCTTCAAAATCAGTAGCAGTGCACATCCGTGAACGCGCGCGCGTTCGAGGGTGAGGATTCCGCCACCCACACTAAAGCTTTAGCGCAGCAGCGCAGATCGCTCCGAAACCATTGACCGATCGGGGCGCGAGTGCAACCCTTCGGGCGGTGAAGAAGCGTGTCGTGGTCGTCGACAACTACGACTCATTTACATACAATTTGGTGCAGTACATCGAGAGCCTCGGCGGACAATGCGAGGTGCGCTTGAACGACCGCGTGACCGTGGAGCAGATTCGGAGCGCGTCCCCGGACGGAGTGCTGCTCTCCCCGGGCCCCGGTAATCCCGATGAAGCAGGGGTTACCCTGTCAGTGATCGAGCAATTGTCTGGCACTGTCCCGATCTTTGGCGTTTGCCTGGGCCATCAGTCCATCGGGCAGGCGTTCGGAGGCAAAGTGATCCGCGCGCCAGAGCTGATGCACGGCAAAACCTCCGGCATCGAGCATGACGGTCGCACGATCTACCAAGGCCTGCCCTCCCCCTTCGAGGCCACCCGCTATCACTCCCTGATCGTGGAAGAAGCCAGCTTCCCGGACGTGCTGGAAGTCACCGCACGCACGCAGAAGGGAGAAATCATGGGCCTCCGGCACCGAAAGTTCGCTGTCGAGGGCGTACAGTTTCATCCTGAATCGATCCTTACTGATCATGGCCTTCGCCTGATCGAGAACTGGCTTGGCTCGCTGTGAGCGCTGAAATTCCTAAATTCAACGAAGTTTTCGCGGAGATGACAGCGCCCGGCGGGCTCTCCCCGGCGACCGTGCGGCGTGTGTTCGATGCCATGTTCGCTGGCGCGTGGAGCCCAGCGAGCATGGCGGCGTTCCTGATCTCGTTGCGGCACACCGGCAATGAAACGGCCAGTGTGATCGCGGCGGCGGCGGCGGCGATGCGCGCGGCAATGATCCCCGTAGCCCATAATTTTCCGATCTTGCTCGACACCTGTGGCACCGGAGGGGATGGCTCCGCGAGCCTCAACCTATCCACCGGGGCCGCCCTGATCGCCTCGGCAGCCGGCGTGCCGGTCGCCAAACACGGCAATCGAGCCGCAACCAGCCGCGCGGGAAGCGCGGACGTGCTCGAGGCCCTGGGCATCCCCCTGGACGTCCCGGGCACCCGTCAGACCGAGGTCTTGGCCGAAGCTCAGATCGCCTTTTTGTTCGCTCAAGCACACCACCCCGCCATGCGCCACGTGATGCCCATCCGGCGCGAACTGGGGGTGCGCACCTTGTTCAATTGCCTCGGTCCGCTCGCGAACCCCGCCGGCGCCACTCACCAACTACTCGGCGCGTTCGATGACGCCATTCGCCCTGTACTCGCCGGTGCGCTCGCAGAGCTCGGTTCCACGCGCGCCTGGGTAGTGCGCAGTGAAGATGGTCTGGACGAGATGAGCCCTTTCGCTCCGACGCGCATCAGCGAAGTCGCGGGCCGGCGAGTGCGCGAGTTCAGCCTCGCGCCGGAAGATTTCGGCTTGCCGCGTAGCAACGCCGGAGCCATCGACGGCGCAGATCCCGCGCACAACGCGCGCGTGCTCGAAGCTATCTTGAAGAATGAGCCACACCCCGCGCGCGACGCCATCTTGCTCAATGCGGCCGCCGCACTCGTCGTGGCCCTCGATATCGAGCCGAAGGCAGCGACGGCACGCGCCCGCGCCGCGCTGGAATCGGGCGCAGCCGCAGAGTCCTTGCAGCGCTTGCGTCGCGCCGCGAACGCGCGCCGTGGCGAACCATCGGACGTGAAGGCATGAGCGCTGATCCCTCGGGGCATCTAGCCCGCATTTTGGCCAAGAAACGCGAGGAACTCCCGGCCTTGCGCGCACGGCGCTTGCCCGCTGCGCCGACTCCGCGACCGTTTTCTTTGCGCCGTACGCCGAGCGGTTTGAAGCTCATCACCGAGATCAAATTCCGTTCGCCCTCGGCCGGCGCATTGTCGACCGCATTATCCGTAACGGAGCGTGCCAGTGCTTATCAGCGCGCTGGAGCGAGCATGATCAGCGTGCTGTGCGATACGAGCTTCTTCGACGGTGCGTTCAGCCATTTGGCGGAAGCACGGGCAGCCTGCGAATTACCGCTCCTGTGCAAGGAATTCGTGATTGACGAAAGTCAGTTGGACGCAGCCGTTGCGTATGGCGCGGATGCCGTGCTGTTGATCGTGCGCTGCCTGAGTGAAGAGCGCTTGAACGAACTCACGCTCGCCGCGCGCGAGCGCAAACTGGAACCGTTCGTGGAAGTCGTCAGCGACGAAGAGTCGAAGCTGGCACTCGCAGCCGGCGCCACTTTGATCGGCGTGAACGCGCGCGATCTGGACACGTTGAAGATGGATGCCGGGCGCGCGGCGCGCATGCTCAGCGAGCTTCCGGCAACGGTGACCCGCGTACACCTATCCGGGATCGCCCGAGTCGAAGACGTGCAGCGCGTCGCCGCCTCTCCCGCGGACGCCGCGTTGCTGGGCGAGGCGCTGATGCGCGAAGACCAGCCTGAAGCCAAGCTCCGAGAGCTACTCGCAGCCGCGACCCGTCACTGACTGAAATTCGCCCGCCAGAGCACCCGGGGCTAGGCTGGCGCCCGTGACATTCGAGGGTCTCGTCGAAGCGTACTTGAACCACCTGAGGGTGGAGCGAGCCTTGTCGCCGCGTACGCTCGAGGCTTATGGCCGGGACCTGAACAAACTTCTGGCCTTCGCCGAAGAATCCGGGATCGACCGGGCCGAAGCGGTGGACCTGGGCATGGTCAGCGGCTTTCTCAATCGCCTGGCCGTCGATGGACTCGGGGCACGCAGCGCCGCCCGGCACTTGTCCGCGGTTCGCGGCTTGATGAAATTCTTGCTCCGCGAGGGCGTTCTCAGCGCGGACCCCACCGAACTGTCCGCTCGTCCCCGCTTCGGCCGCCGTTTGCCCCGCACACTGAGTGAGTCGGAGGTGCTGAGGCTGCTCGAAGCGCCGGATGTTTCCACCCTTCGAGGCCTGCGCGATCGCGCGATGCTGAGCGTGACCTACGCCGCGGGACTACGGGTCAGCGAGCTCGTCGGACTGACAGCCGCCGACGTCGATTTGAGTCGCGGCATCGTTTCTGCCTTCGGCAAGGGTGGGAAGCGGCGCTTGGTACCACTCGGAAACATCACGCTCGACCACCTGCAAGCGTACTTGAGCGCACGGACCGAAGCGTGCGCCGGCCCCGCGCAGCGCGTGCATCGACCCGGGCCGGACGTACTCTTCCCCTCGCCACGTGGGGGGCCTCTCACACGCCAAGGTTTCTGGAAGATCGTCGGACGCTACGCGCGCGGCATCGGCATCCGAGGCAGCGTGTATCCGCACCAACTTCGCCACTCATTTGCGACTCATTTATTGACGGGCGGGGCCGACCTGCGCAGCGTGCAAACCATGCTCGGGCATGCGAGCGTGACGACGACTGAAATCTACACGCACGTCAGCGGTGACCATGTGCGAAACGCCCACCGCCGTTCACATCCCCGCGCCTGAGTCGTCGATGGCGCGCGGCGACTAGGCGCAAACGGCCTGACCAGATCGTCACAACTGTGCTACGAAATCCGGGTGTTTTTCTCAGTCCATGAGCCTCGCGCGGTTCGCACGCCGGTAGTCGTCGAGGTTCCCCACGCGGGCCTCAGCGTCGATCCGGAATCGATGGCGACACTGATCGCCCCCGCCCAATCGCTCGGGCGCGACGCGGATCTATTCGTGGATGATCTGTACGCGGACGCGCCCGACGTCGGCGCAACGCTGCTCGTCTCACACGTGAGCCGGTACGTGTGTGACTTGAATCGCGCCGAGACTGACGTCGACCCGCTCACGGTCGAAGGCGGAACGGCGCGCTCCGCACCGCACGGCGTGATCTGGCGGGTGACGACCGACAATCGTCCTGCGCTGCTGCGCCCCTTACCGTTCGCAGAGCTCGAGCGCCGTCTGGTGCGGATCTACCGCCCCTATCACCAGACGCTGCAAGCGTTGCTCGCGGCGCGCGTAGCCGAGTTCGGCTTTGCCATCTTGCTGTGCGGGCATTCGATGCCCAGTCGCGGCCGAGAGGGCCACATCGATCCTGGCCGTGAGCGGGCCGACGTCGTTCCAGGATCGCGCGGCCGTAGTACCTGCTCTGACCAAGTTCTGCGCTTGGTCGATCGCCATGCGGCTGCGTTCCGTTTCAGCGTGGCGCACGATGAGCCTTATCGCGGCGGGTTTTCCACGTCCCACTACGGGCAACCGAGGGACCGAGTGCACGCAATCCAAATCGAGCTCGCCCGGCGGCTCTATATGGACGAGCAGGCACTAACCAAAAAACCTCGTGATTTCGAGAATTTGAAGAATTTTTGCCGAGCCGTCACGCAAGGTTTGGGAGAGCTGACGCTGGTTTGAGTAAGTGATACTTGAACAGCTGGTCACCCTGAGCTAGGTTCCGCGCCCTCAATGGCCCGCAGTGAAATTACCGGCAAGCGCAAGCTCGCTGCTCACAACGTCTCGCACTCCAACATCAAAACCCCGCGCTGGCAGCACGTGAACGTGCAACGCCGCCGGCTTTGGGTTCCGGAGCTCGGGCGTCACGTCACCCTCAAGCTCACCACCGGTGATCTCCGAACAGTCGACAAGATCGGTCTGCTCGAGTTCGCCAAGAAGCACGGCGCCAAAGTCGCATGAGCCTCGCTCGCCGAAAGGCGAGCGTCGAAAAGGGCGGCAGTCGTCGAGCGACGATGCCGTCTGAACTCTTTTCTGGCCGTGGCGTTCGCGCGCCCAACTCCGTACGTCGTGCGACCACGACTGCTGAAATCGATGCGCCGTGCGAACCGTCACTCAGCGACGTTGGCCGACGACTTCGCGCGATATCGGATCACGGCTCAGCGACAAGCGCGGCGGGCTGCCGAAGTTGAGCACGCGCGCGCCTGGCTCCGCGCACACTTCCACGGGAACGCCGGCCTCGTTGCAACGAACGGCGATCGGCGCAGGCGCCGGCAGTGGGCTACCGGGCGCTTGGCGGGGCACGCCGCGTTGGGTGGGCACCGCAACGTACGGCGCCAGCAGCGCCAAATCATCGATTTCCAGGCCGTCCGAGGGACGGAAATAGGCGACCGCTGCGAACACGCCGCGCACGTCGACCGCGCACACCACGGCGCCGATGCCGAGCTCGGGCGGTAGCGGTTCCCCGGGAGAACCTTCGGACCAGGGCGGCTCGAGATAGTCCGCCCCTGCGACGTTTCGCGTAGTGGCCGCGTGATCGATGTCGGTGATGTTGGTCAGGTCGGAGGGCGTGACCAGGCCACCCTCGCTTGGTCCAGCCAGACGCAGGAAAGGCCGCGAGAAGGACTGCTCGGAAAACGCGACCTGCCCGAGCGAACGCACACGCCCCAAAACCTCCGCACGGCCATCGGCCCCCGCTCGCTCGGCTCGTAGGATGCCGTGCTTGACCAGGGAACCGAGCGATTTGGCGCCGTCATAGGCATTGGCAACCGCCGCCGCTGCCACGGAGCCGGGCACCGCAATCCGCGCTGCGCTCGGGATCGCTTCGTCCGGCAAAAAGCCGCGCGGACGCTTGGTACCGAGCCCTGGTTGCCGCAATCGACCATCGAAGGCCCGGCCGCCGGTGCCAATGCCGGCAACCAAGATGGTCAGCGGCGACAGCAGCACGCCCGAGTAGCCCCCGGCAGCGGCAAAGAACCCGGCCAGCACCGCGCCCACTGCCGAGCCGCCTTGGCCAAGCTGAGCTACCGCTGCTTCCTCCGCGATCGGATCGTTGGACATGGCAAGGGCGCGGGCTCTCATTCGGCGAGCTCCTGACGCAGCAGCTTGGCGGCGTTCTCCGCGCCATGGCCTTCGATGACCACATAGGCTTCCTCGCGGTCGGCGATCGCTTCCGCGACGTGGGTAGCGGCGCTGGAGCGCAACTGCACGCCGTCGCCGAGCGCCAACAGCCGGGTGTACACGCAATCACCGGGCGGGGGCTCGGCGCGCGTCACGTCACGGACGACGGTCACGGCGTGCTCGGCCGCAAATTCTTCGATCTGCTCGTCTTCCCAGACGCCTCGTGATTCCCAAGCAACGCGCCGATCGTCGTGCTTTACGGCCTCGAACAGCTTGGCTAGGCGCTCCCGCATGCGAGCACTCGGTCCGACCGAAGACGGAGTTTGAAGCAGGAGCCACTTGGCGGACAGGGCGTCGGCGATTTCGAGCGTACGACCGAGGTCGAACGCGCTGGACTCGAATTGTCCTAGCTTGCGCGGGAGCACCACGCTGAAGGCGAAGGCGGCAGGCACGCGCTTCTTCCAATCAGCCAAGCGCGCTCCGCGCGGCAGGTTGGTCGCGTCCGCACGCACCTCGAGTAAGTCGAAACGGGACGCGTAGCGGGCGATATCGCCCTCGAGATTGTGTCTACCAACGAATATCTGCATGGGGATCCGAGATACGAAAGTGTGAGGTGCGAAAGAGAAGTCGTTTGGGCCAGGCTCAAACCTGGGCTGGGGCCGCTGAGTTCATTTCATTCATGGCTGCGGGGTTGCTTCCCGGGGACCGACGAAATGGAACCACTCCGTGGGGTGGCGCGAGATGAAAGATTGCATCGACTGGGCGACGCTGGCGGCCGCTGTTTGAAGCTCGTACGGCGTGGCCTGGCGGCTCACCCAGATCGGGGCTTCGATCGAAAACTCGTAGCGGAAATAGCCCAAACGGTGCGCAAAAATAGGTACTACAGGCGCGCCCGAGAGTGCCGCCAAACGAAATGGCCCCTCGGGCATGGATTCTTTGGCGCCGAACAACTCGACCGGAAGCGCTCGGCCTCCCGGAGCATCGCGATCCAGCTGGATTGCAACGACTCCCCCGCTCCGCACGTGACGAAGCAGGGGCAGAGCATCTAGCGGATGCTCACCGACGTGCATGACTTTCACGCCGCTTCGTTGCCGAACGGCGTCGTGCACCTTGCGCGCGGCCTCATCGGCCTCGGCCATCATCACCACAATCACGTCAGCGCTGAAGTCTTTGGCCAGCAAGCGTGCGGCGCAATCCCAAGGACCAATGTGCGCCGTGACCAAAATCACCCCTCGACCGACGGCGAGCGCCGAGCGCAGATGCTCTCGACCGAGCAGCGAGAGCTGCGTGTTTTGGCCATCTGAACGATCGATGCCCAGAGACTCGGCCAGGCACGAGGCATAGCTGGTAAAGGTCTGCACGACATCCAACTGCTCACTCAAGAACGAACGTTGCCCTTTCACGCGGCGCAGATTGCAGAGTACGCGCTGACGAGTTTCCGGCAGGGCCAAAGCAAAGGCAGTGCCGAAGAATTTGGGGCTGTGTTCGATCACGAAGCGGGGGCCAAAGCGCGCGCCCGCGTAGGCAAGGCGCCTCAAGAAGGCGCTGTCTGGGCGGAGGGCGCGAGCCAATGAGCAAGTTCCCGTGTCATGCCGAGGGCCGTGCGGCAAGCCCCAGACGACGTTTTTCGGGCCCAGCGCTTGAGAAAGGGCCGGGAACACAGGACAGTCTGGTCATGTCGGGCGCGCGTATCAACACGACCGGGGCGGCGAGCCGCCCCACCCTGACGACGACCGATAGCCTATTCGATGGTGCGGTCAGCTTGCGCCAACCGGCCCGAGGGTATCGCGTGAACGTGGATGCACTGCTCTTGGCCGCCTTCGCCGCGCGGGGCCGGCGCGCGGATCTCGCGGTAGATCTGGGAGCGGGAGTCGGCTCGGTCGCGCTCGGTTTACATCACTTGGACGCGGCTGCCCGCTTCGCGCTCGTCGAGCGTGAGGCGTCATTGATCGGCCTAGCCGACGAGAACGCGCGTTCGGCGGGCATGCAATGTCAGACTTTTTGCCATGATTTGGCCGCGGGCCTGCCGTCATCCCTGCGACAAGCAGCGGATTTGGTGGTCTCGAACCCGCCGTTCTTCGATCCCGAACACTCGCGTCCGAGTCCTCACGCGGAGAAGGTTCGCGCACGTTTCGGCGACCTCGAGCCGTTCATCAGCGCCGCCGCTGCGGCGCTGAATGGTGCGCGCAGTCGCCTCGCCTTCGTCTATCCCGCGCGCGAGCTGAGCCATTTTTTGGCGTGTGCCGAGCGCGCCAAGCTGGTGCCCAAACGCCTGCGCTTCGTGCACGCGGACGGGAGTAGCCCCGCGCGGGTCGCTTTGCTCGAGCTCCGACGAGCCAAGCCAGGAGGCCTGGTCGTCCTGCCGCCGCTGTTCGAATGGGCCGAAAAAGGCGTGCGGACGCAAGAGCTCGCGCTCATTCTGTCCGGAAAGCGCTAGCGCTGACGAGAAAGCAAGCGATCGAAAATGATGGCCGCCGCGGCCCGCACGCTCAAGTGGTTGTAGCCATCCTCACGGCGACCGAGGATCGAGGTGAGCCGCGCGTCGGCGCGTTGAGTCACGGCATCGCCCAGACCCCAACCGGTGCCGAAGACGATCAGCACGGGCGGACCTTCGAGCTCGAGTTCGGCGCGAGCTGCTGGGTAGTCCAAGAGATCGCCCGACCCCTTGGCACTCGTCACCCAGAGGCGTGCGCCTGGGCCGAGTTCGGCAAGCGCATCATCGAGCGTCGGAACTACGCGCAGCAGGCTGATGGCGGGGGTGCGATCGGGAATGCGCCGTGCGCCCGAGCCGCTGATCCAATGCTCGCGCACGCGCTCTGCCAGCAATCGTTGTGCGGCCACCGGATGCACGATGAACAAGTCGCTCAGCCCATAAGTGTGCGAGCTGCGTGAGATGTCGTGCAAATCCAAGTTCGTGATCGCGCTGGTCACGACGGCGCGCGAGCGGTCGTGCACGGGGTGATGCACGAGTGCGGCGGCGACGCGCCTCAAGACTTTCCCTCGCTCTTTTCGGTCGGCAATTTTTCGTCCACTTCCAGCAAGTCGGGGCGACGTACGCGCGTGCGCTCCGCGGAGGCGGCGTTGCGCCACGCGCGCACCTTTTCGTGGTCCCCACTACGCAGGATCTCGGGGACCTCCAAATCTCGAAAGTTCACTGGGCGCGTGTATTGCGGGTATTCCAGCAGCCCACCGCATTCGACGCTGAAGGATTCTTCACTGGTCGACTCGGCGTTGCCCAGCACTCCGGGCAAGAGCCGGATGCAGGCTTCGACCACGCACATGGCCGCCACCTCACCGCCCGTGAGCACGAAGTCCCCCAGCGACAGCTCTTCATCCACGAAGCTCCGGACGCGTTCGTCGAAGCCTTCGTAGCGACCGCAAATCAGGATCAAGCTTTCGTGCGTGGCGAGCGCGCGTGCTTTGGCTTGTTTGAATCGTTCACCTTGAGGGGTGAGCAAGACACGATGAGGGCGCGTGTTCGAGCCCAGGGCAGCCTCCGCCGCCTCGATTGCAGGCACGGCCGTGTCCGGCCGAATCACCATGCCCGAGCCCCCGCCGTACGGCGTGTCGTCGACGCTCAGGTGCTTGCCGAGACCGTGCTTGCGCATCGGCTCGAGGTGCACGCTGAGCGCGCCCGAAGCCACCGCGCGGCCTACGAAGCTCAGCTCGAAAAAAGAACCGAAAAGCTCCGGAAATAGCGTGACGATCGCGAGCTTCATCACGAGCTACATGAGCCCGTCGAGTGAACTCAGGATGACTTGGCGGGCGCTGACATCCACGCTGGCAAGCCATGGCTCGGAAAGCGGTTGCTCCACGCTCGTGCCATCACTCAGGCGCACGATGATCACGTCCACCGTTGGATGCGAGGCAATGCCGGTGACTTCGCCGATCTCGCCTTCGGGACCGAGCACTTTTGCGCCGATCAGATCCACGAGGTAGTACTCACCGGGCTCTAGCGGCGAAAGCGCGCTGCGCGGGACGCTCACGGTCGCGCCCTGCAAGGCCTCGGCCGCGTTGCGATCTTCCACGCCGCGCAGCTTGACCAAGTAGGCGCGGGGCACGGCGCGCGCGCGCTCCACCGCGTATGCGGTACGCTTGTCCTTGAGCGTCAGCCAAATTTCTTCGACCTGCTCCAGCGCATCGCTCGACTCCCAGTGCGGAACGATGCGCAACTCGCCGGTGATGCCGTGGGCCTTGCTGACCCGCCCGACCTCCAGGCTCGGCGAGTCTTCCGACGGCTCACCCGCTCGTGACATGTGTGGACAGTGCGCGCTGGAAAGCGGGCTAATCGACGATGTCGAGATGAGCACGCCGTCCGATTTTGGTCGAGGCGGCGGTCAAAATCGTGCGCATGGACTGAGCGGTACGCCCGTCCTTACCGATGACCTTACCGATGTCGTTCTTGGCGACCTTGAGTTCGATCAATGAATTGTGATCTCCCTCGATTTCGGTCACCTCGACGCTGTCGGGGTCGTCCACCAAGGCCTGGGCGATCGTTGTAATCAGTTCCTTGAGAGCCATAACTCGGCGACTCCGGTTTCGGTCGGGCGACGACGCGCCCGAGTAGGTGCATGAAGGGGGAAAAAAAGCGGAGGGAAAAGCACCTCGAACCGCAAACGCGCGCTCAGGGTTGAGCGGGCGTCGCCGGATTCTTCTTCAAGAGCTGGTTGAGCGTGTGCGACGGCTGAGCGCCCTTCGACTGCCAGTACTCGAGGCGCGAGCGATCGAGATTCAGGATGCCTTCGTTGGCGGGATG
>Ga0164308_10001142_pt1 | contig 14063 bp, 13 predicted proteins | sample Whisoiple_246_MG_FD_109983 | JGI IMG/M metagenome (GOLD analysis project Ga0164308, IMG submission 109983) | Soil microbial communities amended with fresh organic matter from upstate New York, USA - Whitman soil sample_246_MG | ecosystem: Environmental > Terrestrial > Soil > Unclassified >...
ACGTCCGACGCCCGGCGCGCGCATGCGCCGGCTGGGATCTGGATCGGGACCTGCCATGACGGGTCAGTCTAGGGCGTGACCGGGTCGCGCCCGGTGGGCCGACCAGGTGGCAGGAGCCCCGCGATGTCGGGGCCGTGACCTCGGGTCCGGCGCGCCGCCGCCGCCGCCGGAGACCGGGCGCGTTATCGTGCCGCAGTGGCCAGACTGCGACGATGTTCACGGAGCGGGTGTACGAACCCTGCCGTCGCGACACTCACGTTTGCGTATGCGGATTCGACCGCGGTGGTCGGGCCGCTGGCCACCGCCGCGGAACCGCATTCCTACGACCTGTGTTCCTCGCACGCCCAGGGCCTGACTGCGCCGAAGGGCTGGGAGGTCGTCCGTCCGGACGAGGAACTGGCCGACGCCGCCGCCCGCTCCGATGATCTCGAGGCGCTGGCGAACGCGGTCCGGGAGGCGGGCCGGGGGGAAAGGGTCAGCGAGCCGGTTCCGGCCGGAACCGGGCGCCGGGGGCACCTGCGGGTGCTCCGGACGCCGGAGTCCTGAGCCGGTCGGTCGCCTCGGGTGCGGCTGCGCCACCCGTCCCGGCGCCGGGGGTCGAGTCGGCTTGTCGCAGGTACGCTCTGGCGTACTCAGCGCTGTCGGTCCTGCATCCGGCGCAGCGGACCGAGCGAATGCTCGCTGACAGCTGACCGATCATTGAGGAGAGATCCGTGGGGGAATCGACCGTCGCGACCGATGCGCAGGTCGCACCATCGGACGAGATGACCAGGCTGACGTCGTTCGTCAAGGCCTACGACGTCCGCGGGTTGGTCGGGATCCAGCTGACCTCCGATGCCAGCCGGGCCCTCGGTTATGCCTTCGCCAGGTTCGTCGCCGCTGAGTCGGCGGCCGTCGTCATCGCGTACGACATGCGCGAATCATCGCCGGAACTGGCCGGCGCCTTCGCCGAAGGTGTCACCACGGCGGGACTCGACGTCGTGATGGCGGGTCTCGGTTCCACCGATCTGCTCTACTTCGCCTCCGGCCGGCTGAACCTGCCGGGTGCGATGTTCACCGCTTCGCACAACCCGTCGAAGTACAACGGCATCAAGATGTGCCTGGCCGGTGCCGTGCCGATCAGCCTGGAGACCGGGCTGGCGACCGTGCGTGACGATGCCCAGGCGATGCTGGACGGCGCCCGGCCGACGGTGGCCGACCGGGTGGGCACCGTCAGCGAACAGAACCTCCTGGCGGATTACGCGGAATACCTCCGCTCGCTGGTGGACCTGACCGAAATCCGGCCGCTGCACGTCGTCGTCGACGCCGGCAACGGAATGGCCGGTTACACCATTCCCGCGGTGTTCGACGGCCTGCCGCTGCGGGTGGAGGAGCTCTACTTCGAGCTCGACGGCAACTTCCCGAATCACGAGGCGAACCCGCTGGAACCGGCCAACCTGGTCGACCTGCAGCAGGAGGTCCGGCGCACCGGTGCCGATATCGGTTTGGCCTTCGACGGCGACGCCGATCGCTGCTTCGTCATCGACGAGCGGGGAGACCCGGTGTCCCCCAGCGCGATCACCGGCCTGGTGGCCACCAGGGAACTGCAGCGGCATCCCGGCGCGACGATTCTGTACAACCTGATCTCCAGCCACGCGGTGCCCGAGATCGTCACCGAAGCCGGCGGGACACCGATCCGCACCAGGGTGGGCCATTCCTTCATCAAGGCCGAGATGGCCGCCACCAACGCGGTTTTCGGTGGTGAGCATTCCGCGCACTACTATTTCGCCGACTTCTTCAGGGCCGACACCGGCATGCTGGCCGCCATGCATGTGCTCGCCGCCCTCGGCGGCCAGCAGCTGCCGCTATCGGAGTTCGCCGCCGAGTACGAGCGCTACGTCGATTCCGGTGAGATCAACTCCACCGTGCAGGATGCCGTCGCCAAACTCGCCGAGATCAGGGCGTGGGCGGCTCGGCATGACGCCGAGATCGACGAGCTCGACGGATTGACCGTGCTGGTGTCGGACGGCCGCTGGTTCAACGTGCGCCCCAGCAACACCGAGCCGCTGCTGAGATTGAATGTCGAGGCGGCTGACGAGCCGGCAATGGTCGCGCTCCGCGACGAGATCCTGGCCCTGATCCGCTCCTGACCTTCGAGAGGCTGCATCGCATGACCACCGCACCCGCTGGGCAACCCGCCGATCCCGCCGGCCTCGATCCGGTACTGCTGGAAGTGCTGGCCTGCCCGGCCGAGCATCATGCGCCGCTCCGAATGGGCGATGCCGGCGATCCGAAGGCCGCCGCGCTGACCTGCACCGAGTGTGGCCGGGTGTTCCCGATCAGGGACGGGATCCCGGTGCTGTTGCTGGAGGAGGCGACGGGCGGGCCCGCCGTCGGGGCGTTCGGGTGACCGGCCCGCCGGTGGTCGATCTGCACGACGGTGCCAGCCTGGTCGCCGCCGACGCGGCGGCGCTGCTGCCGTCCGCCGCCTTGGCCGGCGCCCAGATCAGATCAACCGCAGAACAACTCGCCGGCCGGCCGGCCTTCGAGCGGCCACGGGCATTCGTGGTGATCGGTGGCACAGCAGCCGTCGACGCCGCGTTGTTGGCCGCGTTGCTCGGCGATCAGTCGCCGGCCCCGGTGGTACCGGCGACGATGCTGCCCGGCTGGGTGGGCCCGCTGGACATCGTGGTGGTGCTGGCCGGCGCTGTCGACGACATGGCAGCGGCCGAGGCCGCGGCGCAGGCCCAGCGGCGCGGCGCCCGGGTGGTCGTCCGCGCCGCGGCGGAGGGACCGGTGGCCGCCGCCGCCGGTGCCGCGTTGATCGAGCCCCAGGTCTCGGTCGTCGAGGCGCTCGCCGGGCCGGCCCGGCTAACCGTGCTCACCGCGGTGGCCGCCGCCGCCGGGCTGTACCCCAAGCCCGACTTCGGCGCGGCCGCCGACCAACTCGATGCGCTGGCGATGGCCTGTCATCCGTCCTCCGAGTTCTTCGTGAACCCCGCCCTGACTCTTGCCGAACACCTCGCCGCCGGCACCCCACTGTTGATCGGCACCGACCCGGTGGCAGACGCGCTGGCCGCCCACGCGGCCCGCTCGCTGGCCGGGTTGTCCGGGACAGCCGGCGCATGGCTCAGTTCCGCGCAGGCCGCCAGCTCGCCGCCCGTGCTGGCCAGGGCGACCGGCCGGTCGGTCGGGGAATCCGGCCAGGTCACCAACGACATCTTCTGGGATCCGTACGAGGACGAATCGTCCACCACCCAGCAGATCAGCACCGTGCTGGTGGTCGGTCCGACCGGCCAGTCCCCTGCGGTGCCGCTGCCCGGAACCGGCCTGCTGCCGGAACCGATCTTCGGGGCCGGGACCGCGCCGAGCGCGGTCTCGCCGCTGGTCGCCGCGTTGGAATCGGCGTTGCCCCGTGCTCTGCGGATCGGACCGGAGGAGGTGCCGAGCACGGCCGAAGGTGAACCCGGCGTGGGGATCGGACCGCGCGACGCCTTCTCCTGGACAATGGCCATGCTCAGCCGAATCGACCACGCGGCGGTCTACGTCGGACTGCTCACCAGGGCGAGAGCGCCGATCGACAGTCCCGATGGTCTGGGGCGTCCGGGACGTTCGGTGGCGCACCTGCCATCGACCGGTGGACGTCCGGCCTGGGGGAACGGCCGTGAGCCCTGGGATGCCGGCCGGCGAGATGAAGGGGAGTCCGGTTCGTGGAGTTGATGCACAACCGGATTCGGCCGTATGCCTGGGGGTCACGGATTGCGATCGCCGAACTGTTGGGCGAGCCGAGTCCGTCGCCCCACCCGCAGGCGGAACTCTGGATCGGCGCGCACCCGGCGGATTCCTCCCTGTTGGTCGACGAGGGCGGCGAGCGCTCGCTGGCCGAGGTGATCGCGGCGGACCCGCAGGGCATGCTCGGTGCGGCCGCGCACGACGCCTTCGATTCGCGGCTGCCGTTCCTGCTCAAGGTGCTCGCCGCGGCCGAGCCGCTGTCGTTGCAGGCGCATCCCTCAGCCGAGCAGGCCGCACGCGGCTTCGCGCAGGAGGAGGCGGCGGGGCTGCCGGCCAACTCCCCGCAACGCAACTACCGGGACAGCTCGCACAAACCGGAACTGATCTGCGCCCTGACCGAGTTCCACGCGTTGTGCGGGTTCCGCGAGCCGTCGACCACGGTGAAGTTGCTGTCTGCGCTCGGCGTCCCGCAACTCGATCACTACCTCGGTCTGCTGTCCGGCCAGCCCGACGCCCACGGGATGCGGGCACTGTTCTCCTCGATCATCACCATCCCGCCGGTCACCCTCGGGCCCCTGCTGTCCGCCGTCCTCGCCGCCTGTGTGGACAAGGTGCGGGCCGGCAGTGAGTTCACCACCGAGTACCGGACCGCGCTGGAGCTGGGGGAGCGTTACCCGGGCGATCCGGGGGTGCTCGCCTCCCTGCTGCTGAACCGCATCACCCTGCAGCCCGGCCAGGCCCTCTACCTGCCGGGTGGCAACCTGCACGCCTACCTGTCCGGGGTCGGGATCGAGATCATGGCGAACTCCGACAACGTGCTGCGCGGCGGACTGACGCCCAAGCACGTGGACGTCGCCGAACTGATGAAGGTGCTGGATTTCGCCACCGGGGACGTGCCCGTCCTGGTCGGTGATCCGGGGATGAAGAACGAGTGGGTGTACCCGACGCCGGCCGCCGAATTCCGGCTGTCCCGCCTCGAACCGGCCGACGAACCGCGGGACATCACCCACGACGGCCCGCAGGTGCTGCTGACCGTCGACGGCGTGATAGAGGTCGGCAAGGCCTCCGGTGAGCGGCTGACCGTGTCGCGGGGCCGCTCGGTCTGGATTGCGGCAGGAGACGGCCCGGTTTGGGTGAGCGGCACCGGCACCGCCTTCCGGGCGACCGACGGACTGCCTGGCACCCGGGGTCCAGCGGTCGCTCCCGACCAAGATCACCGATAGCGTCTGGCTCGAGAGGTCACGGACACCGAGCACTCGAAAGGCCTGGCATGAGCGGCTTGTGGCGGACGAAATCGGTCGAGCAGTCGATTCAGGACACCGACGAACCCGGGCACAAACTCAAGCGGACATTGTCCGCGTGGGATCTGACCATCTTCGGCGTCGCGGTGGTGATCGGCGCCGGCATCTTCACCCTGACCGCCCGGGTGGCGGCCACCACCGCCGGTCCGGCGGTTTCCATCTCCTTCGTCATCGCCGCGATCGCCTGTGGGCTGGCGGCGATGTGCTACGCGGAGTTCGCCTCGACGGTGCCGGTGGCGGGCTCGGCCTACACCTTCTCCTACGCGACGCTGGGTGAGCTGGTCGCCTGGATCATCGGCTGGGACCTGGTCCTGGAGCTGGCCCTGGGTGCCTCGGTCGTCGCCAAGGGGTGGTCGCTGTATCTGGGCAACCTGTTCACCCAGTTCGGCGGATCCCTGGAAACCACGATCAGCCTCGGCCCGCTGAACTTCGACTGGGGTGCGATCATCATCGTCGCGGTCATCACCTGGGTGCTGGTGCTGGGCACCAAGCTCTCGGCGCGGGCGAACATGGTGATCACCGGGATCAAGGTCGCCGTGGTGTTGCTGGTGATCATCGTCGGCTTCTTCTACTTCAATGCCAGCAACCTCTCGCCGTTCATCCCGCCGAGCGAGCCGGCACCCACCGGGACCAAGAGCGGTCTGGAACAGCCGTTGCTGCAGCTGATCATCGGTGGGGCGCCGTCGACGTTCGGCTGGGTCGGGGTGCTGTCCGCGGCATCGCTGGTGTTCTTCGCGTTCATCGGGTTCGACGTGGTCGCCACCGCGGCCGAGGAGACCAGGAACCCGCGGCGCGACCTGCCGCGCGGGATCTTCGGCTCGCTGGCGATCGTCACCGTGCTGTACGTCCTGGTCACCATCGTGCTGACGGCGATGGTCCCGTACAACGAACTCGGTCCTTTGCAACCGGACGGCAGCCACGACAACGACGCCGCGACCCTGGCAACCGCATTCACCGCCGTCGGTGTCGACTGGGCGGCCAACGTCATCGCCGTCGGTGCGCTGGCCGGGTTGACCACGGTGGTGCTCGTTCTGCTGCTGGGCCAGAGCCGGATCATCTTCGCGATGAGCCGGGACGGCCTGCTCCCGCGTGGGTTGGCGAAGGTCGACGAGAAGCACGGCACGCCGGCCAGGATCACCATCGGCGTCGGTGTGGCGATCGCGATCATCGCGGGCTTCTCCGACATCAGTGTGCTCGAGGAGATGGTCAATGTCGGCACGCTGTTCGCCTTCGTGCTGGTCTCCATCGGGGTGATCGTGCTGCGCCGGACCAGGCCGGACCTGGAGCGCTCCTTCAAGGTGCCGCTGATGCCCGTGGTCCCGATCCTGTCGGTGCTGGCCTGCCTGTGGCTGATGATCAATCTGACGGCCATCACCTGGGTGCGGTTCCTGGTCTGGATGGTGCTCGGCGTCATCGTGTATTTCGTCTACGGCAAACAGCACTCGATGGTGGGCCGCCGCGGCGGGGACGGCCTGGCGTTGACCCAGGAGGAGATCAAGGCCACCTGGCGGGCCGAGGAGGACAGCGGGTGGGTGCGCGGGTCCGGCGACCGTCCGCAGAACGCCCAGCCGGATGCCGACTGGATCGCCGAGATCAAGCGCGACCAACCCCAGGACGGGCCGCCCGACTCCGAGCCGGCCGGACCGCGATCGACCTGACCCGGCCGGCGGCGCGGGACCACCCGGCCGCAGCGGGCGTACCGTCGCCCCGGGGCGGTGTTTGCCGGTCCGCTCCGCCCTGGGTAGGTTCGCAGTCGGATCGCCCAATGAGAGAACCTACGATGAGCGGACAATCGGATGGGTCGATTGCCGATCACCCCGACGTTCACATCCGGAAAGAAGTGAGGCCGACGTGGCTCTGCCCCAATTGACCGACGAACAGCGCGCAGCGGCTCTGGAAAAGGCCGCCGCCGCCCGTCGTTCCCGCGCGGAGCTCAAGGAGCGACTCAAGCGCGGCGGAACGACTCTCAAGCAGGTTCTGGTGGACGCCGAGACCGACGAGGCGCTGGCGAAACTGAAGGTCTCGGCGTTGCTCGAGGCGTTGCCCGGTGTCGGCAAGGTCCGCGCCGCCGCATTGATGGAGCAGTTCGAGATCGCGCCGAGCCGCCGGATCCGCGGGCTCGGTGAGCGTCAGCGCCAGGCGCTGCTGAACGAGTTCGGTTACTGACAGCGAAGGTGACGCACGACGGTCCGACAAGGGGTCGGCTCTTTGTCCTGTCCGGCCCGTCGGGGGTCGGCAAGAGCACGGTCCTGCAGGAGATTCGCCGTCTGGTTCCCGAACTCTGGTACTCGGTGTCGGCGACCACCCGGGGGATGCGGCCGGGGGAGATCGACGGCGTCAACTACCACTTTCTGAATGACGAGCAGTTCGCCGAGTTGGTCGCGTCCGGACAGCTGCTGGAGTGGGCCCATTTTGCCGGCAACCACTACGGCACCCCGCGGGTGCCGGTCGAACAGCGGCTCGCGGCCGGCGACGACGTGCTGCTGGAGATCGAAGTGCAGGGTGCGCGCCAGGTTCGCGCCGCGCCCGGCCTCGGTGCCGAGGCCGTGCTGATCTTCCTGGCTCCGCCCTCTTTCGAGGAACTGGCCCGCCGGCTGATCGGACGCGGCACCGAGGACGCGGCGACCCAGGAGGCCCGGTTGGCCGCGGCCCGCGCCGAGTTGGCCGCGGAGACCGAGTTCGACCACACCGTGGTGAACACGGACGTCCGTTCGGCCGCCGCCGGCTTGGTACAGTTGATGGCTGAGTCGCGCCCTGGTTCGCCCGTGCGCTGAACCGGTCCGACTGCCGATGGCGGGGATGGGGTTCGGCACGCCCGGGTAGGGGTGCCTCCGGGTTCTCCCGAACGGCGTCCGTCCGGGAACCGCCCGCCACGTGCCACCGACCGCAGTGAGACCCACCGCAACAGTGACACACACCGCAGCACAGTCACCCGAATCAGGAGCAACATTCCATGAGCAACTCAGCGGACACCGGCGCGCCGACCGCCGCGGCCATCGCGGCCGCCGGCATCACCTACCCGCCGATCGACGAGCTGTTGACCCGGACCAGCTCCAAGTACGGACTGTCGATCTACGCCGCCAAGCGTGCCCGGCAGATCAACGACTACTACGCCCAGCTGGGCGAGGGCCTGCTGGAGTACGTCGGCCCGCTGGTCGAGCCGCTGCCCAAGGAGAAGCCGCTGTCGATCGCGCTGCGCGAGATCAACGCCGGCCTGCTCACGCACACCGAAGGCGAGTGACGACTCCGGACACCGCACCGGTGTCGGAGGTCAGCGCGCCACGGGTGGTGCTGGGCGTCGGTGGCGGTATCGCTGCCTACAAGGCCTGCGAACTCGTGCGTCGGCTGCGCGCCGACGGCTGTGACGTGACAGTCGTGCCGACCGAGTCGGCATTGAAATTCGTCGGCGCAGCCACCTGGGAGGCGTTGTCCGGGCATCCGGTGGCCACCGACGTCTTCACCGACATCCCCAGCGTCGCGCACGTCGCGACCGGCCAACGCGCCGACCTGGTAGTCATCGCGCCGGCGACCGCGGACGTGCTGTCCAGAGCCGCTTCCGGGCGGGCCGACGACCTGCTGACCGCGACAATGCTGGTGACCAGGGCCCCGGTCCTGATGGCCCCGGCCATGCACACCGAGATGTGGACGCACCCCGCCACCGTCGCCAACGTCGCCACCCTGCGCGCCCGAGGGGTGAGCGTGGTCGACCCCGCCGTGGGCCGGCTGACCGGCGCCGACAGTGGCGCCGGGCGCCTGCCGGACGCCGAACATCTCGAGGCCCTCGCCGAACTGCTGCTCCGGCGCCCTGACGCGCTGCCCCGCGATCTCGCGGGACGGCGCATCGTCATCTCTGCGGGCGGTACCCGCGAGGCTCTCGATCCGGTCCGGTTCCTGGGCAATCGGTCATCGGGTCGTCAGGGATATGCGCTCGCCCTTGTCGCTGCCGCCCGCGGCGCAAAGGTGACCCTGGTCGCGGCGAACGTCGCGCTCCCGGATCCACCGGCGGTCACCGTCGTCGGAGTGCAGGACGCGCGCGACCTGCACCGCGTGATGACCGAGCAGGCGGTCGGCGCGGACGCCGTAGTGATGGCGGCGGCGGTCGCCGACTTCCGGCCGACGACGGCCGGCCGGACCAAGATCAAGAAGCGGGCGGGTCAGGATCCGGAACCGCTGACCCTGGTGCAGAATCCCGACATCCTGGCCGGCCTGGCCGCACCGGGACCGAATCGCCCGGAGGTGGTGGTGGGCTTCGCCGCCGAGACCGGCGACGACCAGGGATCGATCCTGGACTACGCGCGCGACAAGCTCGCCCGCAAGGGCTGCGATCTGCTGGTGCTCAACCGGGTCGACGGTGGTCGGGCCTTCGAGGTGGCCGACAACGCGGGCGTCATCCTGTCGGCCGACAGCAAGGACGAGGTGCAGATCCCGCTGGGGCCCAAGACCCTGCTGGCGGCCGCCGTGTGTGACGCCATCGCCGCCCGGCTCGACCCAACCCGCCGGACCCCACAATGAACCAGATCAGGCCGCCGACCGAATAGGGTCGGCGCGGGCCGGTCCGCGGTGACCGAGCCGGCCCGTGAACCTGGCGAACTGCCCGCGTCGTCACCGCTTCCAGCACAGCAGACCGAACGACACCATCCCACCTGTCCGTAGACCATCGCAGTACGACGTAGGAGCCCGCAGCCGTGACCTCCCGCCTTTTCACTTCCGAGTCCGTGACCGAGGGTCATCCGGACAAGATCTGTGACGCGATCAGTGACGCCATCCTGGACGAGTTGCTCCGGCAGGACCCGTCGTCCCGGGTGGCGGTGGAGACGATGGTGACCACCGGTCAGGTGCATGTGGCGGGTGAGGTGACCACGACGGCATACGCGGACATCCCGGCGATCGTCCGGGACACGGTGCTCGGGATCGGGTACGACTCTTCGGCCAAGGGTTTCGACGGTGCCTCCTGTGGGGTGAACGTGGCGATCGGCGCACAGTCGCCGGACATCGCCCAGGGCGTCGACGAGGCCTACGAGGCCCGGACGCATTCCGAGGAGGAGATCGACGACCTGCTGGATCGGCAGGGCGCCGGCGACCAGGGGCTGATGTTCGGGTACGCCTGCACGGACACCCCCGAGTTGATGCCGTTGCCGATCGCGCTGGCGCATCGACTGTCCCGAGGGCTCTCCGGAGTGCGTAAGTCGGGTGCGGTGCCGTACCTGCGGCCGGACGGCAAGACACAGGTGACCATCGAGTACGCCGGTGACCGGGCGGTGCGGTTGGACACGGTGGTGGTGTCGAGCCAGCATGCGGAGAACATCGACCTGGACCAGTTGCTCGCGGTGGACATCCGCGAGCAGGTGGTGGAGCCGGAGCTGGCGGCCCTGGACATCGACACCTCGGGGTACCGGCTGCTGGTGAACCCGACCGGCCGGTTCGTGATCGGCGGTCCGATGGGTGATGCCGGGTTGACCGGCCGGAAGATCATCGTCGACACCTACGGCGGGATGGCCCGGCACGGTGGCGGCGCGTTCTCCGGCAAGGATCCGTCGAAGGTGGACCGCTCGGCCGCGTACGCGATGCGCTGGGTGGCGAAGAACGCGGTGGCCGCCGGTCTGGCGGATCGGATCGAGGTGCAGGTGGCCTACGCCATCGGCAAGGCCTCACCGGTCGGGTTGTTCGTGGAGACGTTCGGCACCGAGCAGGTCGACCCGGCGAAGATCGCCGACGCGATCCGGCAGGTCTTCGATCTGCGGCCGGCCGCGATCATCCGGGACCTGGACCTGAAGCGCCCGATCTATGCGCAGACCGCGGCCTACGGTCACTTCGGCCGGACCGATGTCGACCTGCCGTGGGAGAGCACCAACCGGGCATCGGACCTGAAATCGGTGTTGGGCATCTGACCCCCCGTTGCTGCGGCCATGGGCAGTGGCGGTCATCGACTGACGGTGCCGTCTGATATCCAAGGGACATGACCGCAGCCACCGCCCGACCCCGTCCGCCGCGTGCGGCCCGGGAGCGGGCCGGCGCGCGGGAACCGGCACAGACGCTGCCGGTCGCCCGGGTGCTGGTCGACGTGCCGCTGGCCCACCTCGACCGGCCTTACGACTACCTCGTCAGCGAGCCGGACAGTGCGGCCGCGGTACCGGGTTCCAGGGTGCGGGTGCGGTTTGCCGGCCGGTTGGTCAACGGGTTCGTGATTGCCCGGCTCGCCGAATCCGACCATCCGGGACGATTGGGTTTCCTCGACCGGGTGGTCTCGGCCGAACCGGTGCTGACGCCGGAAATCGCCGAGCTGGCAAGGGTTGTCGCCGAGCGGTATGCGGGGTCGACGGCCGACGTGCTGCGGCTCGCTGTCCCGCCGCGGCACGCCAGGTCCGAGGCGGACATCCCCGACAGTCCCCCCGCCGTGCGTGACCTCGATGGCGGGAAGACGTCCGACGGTGAACCGGACGACAGAACCGACCTGGCTGCGGCCGGGCTGCAGGGCGACGGTGCCGGGGGAGCCTCCGACGGCGAGCAGGACGCAGGCTGGCGGCGTTATCCGGCCGGGGCGGCATTTCTCGCCGCGATCGGTCTCGGGCGTCCGGCCCGCGCGGTGTGGCAGGCCATGCCAGGCGAGGACTGGCCGAGGCGATTGGCCGAAGCAGCCGAAGTGGCGGCGGATGCCGGGCGCGGGGCCCTGCTGATCGTGCCGGACGCCAGGGACCTGGCCAGGCTCGACGCCGCGCTCGGCGCCGTCCTGGGAACGGGCCGACACGTCACTCTGTCGGCCGACCTCGGTCCGGCGGAACGGTATCGCCGGTATCTGGCCGTCAGCCGAGGACGGCAACGGGTGGTTGCCGGAACAAGGGCGGCGGTTTTCGCGCCGGTTGCCGACCTCGGTCTGGTGGCCGTCTTCGATGACGGCGACGACCTGCTCGCCGAGCCTCGCGCTCCCTACCCACACGCGCGCGAGGTGTTGATGCTGCGTTCGGCGGCAACCTCGTGCGCGTTGCTGGTCGGTGGCTTCGCCCGCACCGCAGAGGCGCAGCTGCTAATCGAGAGTGGTTGGGCTCAGCCGATTGTCGCGACCCGCCAGACCGTACGGTCGGTGGCTCCGCGAATCGAGGCCGCCGGTGACGACTACGCGATCGGGGCAGACTCCGCGGCCGCCCAGGCACGACTGACGCCCGCCGCCTTCGCCGCTGCCCGGTCGGCGTTGGGTGACGGAACCCCCGTCCTGGTGCAGGTGCCCAGGCGGGGTTATCTGCCGGTGCTGTCCTGCACCAGATGTCGTCATCGCGCGCAATGCCGGCACTGCCGCGGTCCGTTGGCGATGTCGAGCACCGGCAGGCTGCTCAGCTGTCGCTGGTGCGGCATCGCCGAGGCGCATTACCGTTGCGTCGCCTGCGGTTCCGACCGGCTGCGCGCCGTCTCGGTGGGAGCGGGCCGAACCGCCGAGGAGCTCGGCAGGGCCTTCCCGGGCGTTCCGGTGATCAACTCCTCGGGTCAGAAGGTCCACCCGATCGCGCCCACCAGTGCTGCGCTGGTGATCGCCACCCCCGGCGCCGAGCCGTTCGCCGCGGAGCTGTACGGCGCTGCCTTGTTGTTGGACGGCTCCGCGATGCTGGCGCGTCCGGACCTGCGGGCGGCCGAGGAGACCCTGCGCCGGTGGATGGCGGCAGCGGCCATGGTGCGACCGGCGTCCGCCGGTGGCCGGGTGGTTGTGGGGGCCGACGCGTCGATTCCGGTGGTCCAGGCGCTGATCCGCTGGGATCCTGCGGGCCATGCCGCCACCGAGCTGGCGGCCAGACGGGAGCTCGGGTTCCCGCCGGTCGCCGCGATGGCCTCCATCGAAGGCGACGAGTCGGCGGTGCTCGGCGTGCTCGACCGGCTCGAACTGCCCGCCGACGGCGAAGTCCTCGGACCGGTGGCGCTGGACGATCTCGGCCCACCGGGTCAACCGCCGCCAGCGCGCGCGGCGACCGGCCGCCGCGGGGCCCAACAGGGCGGTCCGACGGCCGGGCCGGACGACGAGCAGGATCCGCCGGAGATCCGCCTGCGGGCGTTGGTGCGGGCGCCGCAGGCCCGGCGAAAAGCTTTGAGCAGTGCGTTGCACGTCGTTGCCGCTGCCCGGTCGGCCCGCAAGGAGGGCGGCGGCGTGCGGATCCGGGTCGACCCGCTCGACCTGTTCTGAGCGGGTCGGGTCAGCCCGTCGCGTCGGTCGGGGCGGCAAGCCGCGTGATGAGCCCAGCGCGCACGGCGGGCCATTCGTCGCGCAGGATCGAGAACACCACGGTGTCCCGGAACGACCCGTCGGCCCGCACCTGGTGGCGGCGCAGCACCCCTTCCCGCACGGCACCCAATCTTGCCACCGCACCCTGCGACCGGGTGTTCAGGTTGTCGGTCTGGATTTTCACCCGGCCGAAACCGCAGTCGTCGAAAGCGTGGGAGAGCAGCAACAATTTGCATTCCGGATTGACCGTGGTCGCCCACACGGTGGGGGAGTAGGCCGTCCATCCGAGGTGGATCCGTTCGTCCGGCAACGACACATCACCCAGCGTGGACGTGCCGATGATCCGGCCGGCGGCACCGAGCGGCCCGTCCTGCAGCAACCGGACCGTGTACGGCGCCGCTCTGCGGATGTCGGCGATGGCGTCGTCGACCGAATCCGCCATCGCGGCCGGGTCGGCAGGCTGTCCGGCCGGCCCGCCGCCAAAGCCGCCGGAATAGACCCGCGGGTCGTCCAGCGCGGCGAACAGGCCGGCGGCGTCGGCCGCCGCCATCGGGTCAAGCCTGACGGTGGAGCCGATCAGCGGGCGACCGCCCGGGAAGTGCGCAGGCATTGTCGGCGGACCTTTCGTTCGTGGATTCACCGGAAGCGAGCCGGTCGTCGCGGGCGACGACGCAGTCGTGGACACTATCCACCGTCACCGATCGCGGTTTCCCAGCACCGCACCAGGAAAGGCAGGACCCCCTGCGCATCGTCTTCGCCGGCACTCCGACGGCCGCCGTTCCGTCGCTGGCCGCACTCCTCGAGTCGGCCCACGAGATCGCCGCAGTGATCACCCGGCCGGCCGCCAG
>Ga0164308_10001147_pt1 | contig 14051 bp, 13 predicted proteins | sample Whisoiple_246_MG_FD_109983 | JGI IMG/M metagenome (GOLD analysis project Ga0164308, IMG submission 109983) | Soil microbial communities amended with fresh organic matter from upstate New York, USA - Whitman soil sample_246_MG | ecosystem: Environmental > Terrestrial > Soil > Unclassified >...
CCCGCCGACGAGTCGGCGTCCTGCTGGAACCCGGGCACGCAGCGCGCGACACGGGCGGGGTCAGCCAGCGTCCGCCGAAGGGCCGGGACCGGAACCGGAACGAACACCTCATGCTCCATACCGCCCGAGCCTACTCAGCCCCGGCCGTCCCGTCAGCGCTTCCCCACCCCGTGCACCGTGCGTACCGCACCGGAGGTGCCGCGCCCGTGGATCCTCAGTACCGCGGATGGACCAGCGTCGACGGCGGGACCCCGCGCTGCCGGACGTTCTCCACGGCGCTCCGGCCGGCCGTCAGCTCCCGCTCCCCCAGCGTCCTCAGGGCGGGCGCCCCCGGGTCCAGGCCGAGGCTGCCCACCGGCTTCCGGGCGGCCAGGACGAACCCCCGGTCCCAGGGCGCCTCCGCGCTCCCCGCGACGCGGTCCGGGCCGGCGGCGAACCCGATGAGGCGCCCGCCGACGCCGTACGGCCGGGTCGCCAGACCGCCCGCCCGGACCGACGCCTCCACCGTCCAGAACGTCGTCGGCCTGCTGCTCGGCGGCCCCGCGTGCACCACCAGCCGGCCGTCCGGCTCCAGCGCCCCGGCGACCAGCCCGTAGAACTCGGCGGAGTAGAGCTTCGTACTCGCCGTGATCTCCGGGTCGGGAAGGTCCGAGATCACCACGTCGAAGCGGTCCCGGGACGTCCGCAGCCAGGTGAAGGCGTCCGCGGCGACCGTCGTCACCCGGGGGTCCTCGAAGGCACGCCCGTTCAGCCGGGAGAGCGCCGGGTCCGTGCGGGCCAGGCGGGTGACGGCCGGATCGAGCTCGATCACCACGACGGATGCGACGTCCGGATAGCGCAGCACCTCACGGGCGGCGAGCCCGTCGCCCCCTCCCAGGATCAGCACCCGCCGGTGGGCCCCCTTCATCGCCGGATGCACGAGCGCCTCGTGGAAGCGGTACTCGTCGCGGGAGCTGACCCGGAGCCGCCCGTCCAGGTAGAGGTCCAGCGCGCCGCTCCCCCGGCCGGTGAGGACGATCTCCTGCAGGCCCGTCCGCACGGCGACCCGCACCTCGTCGCCGTACACCGCTCGCCGGGCCGCCCTCTCGAAGTCGTCGACCAGGACGGAGGCCGTGGCCAGCAGGGCGATCACCACACCGTTCACCACGACGAGCAGCAGGCGCGAGCGCGGGTTCAGGTCGCGCCGGAACACCCACAGCACCAGCGCGAGACCCGCCGCCGCGTTGACCGCGCCGGTGAACAGCGCCCCGGTGAGCTGCCCCATCATCGGCAGCAGGAGGAAGGGGAAGGCCAGCCCGCCCACCAGCGCGCCCACGTAGTCGGCGGCGAAGAGGTCGGCCACCGCCCCGCCCGCGTCCTGCCGGTCGACCCGTTGGATCAGCGTCATCAGCAGGGGGATCTCCGCGCCGATCAGGATCCCGATCGCGAGCGAGAAGCCCACCAGCGCGTAGCGCGACTCACCGAGCCAGGCGAAGGAGGCGTACAGGATGAGCGCCGACGAACCGCCGACGAGCGCGAGAGCCGCCTCGAGCAGACCGAACCCCACGGCGGCCCGGGTGCGTAAACGTTTCGCGAGCAGGGACCCGATGCCCATCGCGAAGACCATCACGGACAGCACGACCGAGGCCTGGGTGACCGAGTCACCGATGAGGTACGAGGCCAGCGCGACCAGTTCCAGCTCGTACACCAGGCCGCACGCGGCGCAGACGAAGACCACGGCCAGCACGAGGAACCTGCCGGTCCGCGGCCGGACGGGAAGCCGTGGGGCGCCCCCTCGCAGCGGCGTCTGCTGGTCGATCATGAAACGAACGCTACGTGACGGGACGGTTGCCTTTTGTCACCCACAAGGGTGCAAGTGACGCGCACCGGGCATGAGGCGCACCACCGGGAAGAGCTCGCGCACCCCCCTCAGGACACCCCGGCCGGGATGCGCGCTCCCACCCTCGTACGGGTCACCACCAACTGCCCCTCCTGGGGATACGCGTGCCAGGTGCGCCAGCGCACCTCACCGCCCGTCCGTTGCGCGAGCATCGCCGTGAAGGCGTACGGGCTGCCGGGGAACGTCCCCGCCAGGCCGTGCGGATGATCGGCCACGAGCGCGAGCAGTTCCTGCGCGCGCCCCGCGAACGAGCCCGGGGACAGCGTCTCGACGCGCGCCGCGAACTCGTAGTCCCAGTCACCCACGCTCTCGGCGACCCCCAGCGGCAGCGGCGTACTGCTCCCCGGCAGGCAGGCGACGGTCTCGGAGCAGGTACGCCCCTCCTCCTCGAGCAGCACCTGATGGGAGGCACCCAGAAGCCGCAACTGGACTTTCGCGGCGGCTAGTTCGAGATCGAGTACGGCGAGGGCGGGCAGCGGCTCCCGCCCGAGCGTCCATGCCAGATCGGCGGCTCGGGTGTCGGAATAGGAGGTCTGGAGGGTCGTGAGCATGGAACGGCTCCGCAAAACACACAGGGACACAGGGACAGGAGGTATCCCCGTGCGGGACACGCGGGGAAGCGGGAGCCCAATCCGGCCCAACTGGGGCCCGGGGGCTGAATGTTCTCTACATCGATGCAATCACGACGAACGTCGCTCTCGCAGCGTTTTTACCCAACTTGCCGTGGTTTCCATCCCTCAGGGGGCAGGACGGTTCACCTGTTCCCGCGCTCCCAACAAAAAGGTGCCCGGCGGGAGTTGGACCCCACCGGACACCTCGGACGCATCCGCCCCGCCCCTCCGCACGGGAGGAGACGGCTCACTCAGTTGCCGCCGCCACCGCCGCAGCCCCCGCCGCCTCCGCCGCAGCTGCTGCCTCCGCCGCAGGAGTGGCCCCCGGAGTGCCCGCCGGAGTCGCCGCCGCCGCTGTCACCGGCCCACCAGCTGCCCCCGCCTCCCCCGTCGCTGCCGGAGCCACGGCGTCCCGCCCGCCCGGACGACGGCTTCTTCCGGCCACTCGACGTCAGGGCGACGAACCCCACCACCACGATCACCAGAAACACGATGAAGAACACGAACCCCATCGACCTCACATCCTTCTGTCCCCCGAAGCGAGGTCCCCGCTTCTCGACTGACCGTGGGATTCCCACGCCCCGCCGGGACCAAAGCGGACTTGAGCAACTCCAGAGCTTCGGCACAGGATGGCGGCCATGACACACGGACGACCGCTCCTCAACCGCCGCCTCACCGAGTTCGGCACGACGATCTTCGCGGAGATGTCCGCGCTGGCCGTGCGGACCGGATCGATCAATCTCGGCCAGGGCTTCCCGGACACCGACGGACCCGAGGAGATCCGCGAAGCCGCGGTCCGCGCCCTGCGCGCCGGCCACGGCAACCAGTACCCGCCGGGCCCCGGTGTCCCCGAGCTGCGCTCCGCGGTGACGGAGCACCAGCGGCGGCACTACGGGCTGGAGTACGACCCCGACACCGAGGTACTGGTCACCACGGGCGCCACGGAGGCGGTCGCCGCCTCCCTGCTGGCCCTCCTGGAGCCCGGGGACGAGGTCATCGCCCTGGAGCCCTACTACGACTCGTACGCCGCCTGCATCGCCATGGCCGGCGGCACGCGCGTCCCCGTCACGCTCCGGCCCGACGACGGCGCCTACCGGCTCGACCTGGACGAGCTGCGCGCCGCCGTCACGCCCCGCACCCGGCTCATCCTGCTCAACACCCCGCACAACCCGACCGGCACCGTGCTGACCCGCGACGAGCTGGCGGCCGTCGCCGCGCTCGCCTGCGAGCGGGACCTCCTCGTCGTCACCGACGAGGTCTACGAGCACCTCGTCTTCGAGGGCGAGCACATCCCCCTCGCGTCCTTCCCCGGCATGCGGGAGCGCACCGTCACCGTCAGCAGCGCCGGCAAGACCTTCTCGCTCACGGGCTGGAAGATCGGCTGGATCACCGCGAGCCCGGAACTGGTCACCGCCGTCCGCTCCGCCAAACAGTTCCTGACGTACGTCTCCGGCGGCCCCTTCCAGTACGCCGTCGCCGACGCCCTGCGGCTGCCCGACAGCTACTTCGACGCTCTGCGCGAGGACCTGCGCGCCAAGCGCGACCTGCTGAGCGCGGGCCTCACCGAGGCGGGCTTCGAGGTGTACGAGCCCGCCGGGACGTACTTCGTCACCACCGACATCCGCCCGCTCGGCGAGACGGACGGCTTCGCCTTCTGCCGGGCGCTCCCCGAGCGCTGCGGGGTCGTCGCCGTCCCCAACGCGGTCTTCTACGACCACCGCGAACAGGGCGCGCCCTTCGTGCGCTTCGCGTTCTGCAAGCGCACGGACGTCCTCACCGAGGCCGTGTCCCGGCTGAAGGGCCTCAGGGCGGCCTGAGCGCACACGAAGAAGGCCCGGGACAGGGAGCCGGCCGCGGTGGCCGGCCCGTCCCGGGCCTCTTCCGTACGTCCGTGCCGGTTCAGGCGTCCGGCGCCTGCTCCGTGCCGCCGTCGCCCTCGGTCCCCTTGTCGGCGACCTCCAGGCCCAGGCGCTCCACGAGCCACTTGTCGAACTCGATCGAGGCCCGCACCCAGCTGACCGTCGAGGAGACGAAGTGCTCCAGGCTGACACCGGTACCGATGAGCATCTGCGCCTCACCGACCAGCCGCACGGAGCCCGTGGCGCCCTCCTCGCCCTCGTGGGCGTGGGTGTAGACCTTGGGCCAGAGGGTGCGGCGGTTCCAGTCGTCGATCGCGTCGAGCAGAACGGGACGCTGGTCCAGGTCGTGGGGGCGGTCGTAGAAGGTCCGGACCGAGAAGACCTGCTGCTCCTCCTCGCCGCGGAACATGAAGTACGTCCGGAAGTCTTCCCACGGCGCGGCGAGGTCGCCCTCGTCGTCGACGACGAACTTCAGCTCCATCTGCTCGAGAAGCTGCTTGACGAGGTCCTGGTCGGGGACCACGGGGCCCTCGGGTCCTGTCGCCTGGGGTTCGGGCTGGCCCCCGAAGTTGGGGATCGAGGACGGGTCGATAGACATCGCTGGGTACTCCTGTGGATCGCACGTGGTTGCCTGGCTCCGACCCTAGCCGCGATCGCGGCCGGTAGTCCTACGCGCTCAGGGGAATCGTCCCCGCGCTCGTTCCCCTGGCCCGCGACCAGGAAACCGCGACCAGGGCGGCGAGGAGCGTTCCCACCAGTCCGGCCCCCCCGATCGTCTGCGCCGAGGACCCGGAGAGCTCCGCCGCGAGACCACCCCCAGCGACGCCGATGCCCTGCATGGCGGTCAGCCCCGACCTCGCCAGTCCCAGTGCCTGACCGCGCTGGTCGGCGGGGGTGAGCAGGACGAAGGTCGCCCCCGCGGTGATCTGGTACGCGGAGCAGATGCCCGAGACCAGCAGCACCAGCAGGGCCACGCCCACCCCGGGGCCGGCCCAGTAGACGACCAGCGGAAGGTTCGCGCCCACCGCGAGCGGTCCGAGCAGCCGCCGGCGACGCTCCGCGTCGAACACCGGGCGCCCCAGGAGCGCCGCGCCGAGGACCATACCGGCGGGGTGCGCGGCGAGCAGGAGGCCCACCGACGCGGCGCCCGATCCGGCCTCCTCCGCGAAGGGAGCGGCCAGGCCCTCCGGCAGCACGATGAACCCGGCGAGCCAGCCGAGCGCCACCAGGGACCGCAGCCTGGGGTCCGACCAGATCAGCGCGGCGGCCTTCCCCACCTGGGTGTGCATCCGCTTCGGCGCCGCGCCGGCGACGGTGTCCACCGGACGGGCCTTCACGCCCAGCCTGATCAGCACCGCGGAGACCAGGAACGTCAGTGCGTTCAGCCCCAGCGCGAGGTGGCTGCCCAGCCATACGACGAGCACCCCGCCGAGGGCGAAGCCCACCAGCTGTCCCGCCTGGTGGGTGATCATCATGACCCGCTGTCCCCGCTCGTACAGGCGCCCGCCGAGGACGACCGGCATCAGGGCCCCCTGCGACGCCCCGAAGGGCGCCTCGGCGAGCTGTGCCAGCACCAGCAGGCCGGCCAGCAGCGGCAGCGGCGTGCCGGGCAGGGCCATCAGTCCGACGAGGACCGCGCGCAGCAGGTCGCACCCCATCATGACCGTGCGCCGGGGGAAGCGGTCGGCGAGACCGGAGAGCAGCACCCCGGACAGCAGGGCGGGCAGGCTCGTCAGCGCGTAGGTCGCGGCGGTCCAGCCCGCCGACTCGGTGCGGTCGAACACCAGCAGGGACAGGGCCACCCGCGCCAGCTGATCACCCAGAACGGACTGGGCATATGCCGCCCACAACGTACGGAATTCGCTCAGGCGAATAAGGCCGGCACTTCCCTCACCCTTCGGCTCCGCACTCGCCTCACCGGGTATTCGCTCCGTCATGCGCGTACCTTACCGGTTTCCCAATTCGATACAGCCGCCCTCACCGCTCGGACGAAAAGAGCCCGGAGTGTCCCGGTATCGCGGCAGCACAATCGCCCGCGCGACCTTCACTCGGGCCACAGGCAAGGGAGAAGATATGTACCGGCCGGGTACAAATAACGGCCCGCCGAACCGTTCCGCATCCGTCGTCCAGCCATGTGACGGAAATTTTCGGCTCATATTTGCGGACGGCCCGAAGACGGATGCGTGCCAAATGCACACACCAATACGCACAGGGGGCGGACAGATGTCCCCGGCCGGGACGCGAGGCCGTCCGGCCGGGGACACGGGGGAACCGGCTACAGGGTCTTCGGCGCCGGAGCGGGACCCACGGTCAGTCCGTCGTCGGCCCGGTCCACACGGACCGTGTCGCCGTCCCTGACCTCGCCGGCGAGGATCTCCCTGGCGAGCCGGTCGCCGATCGCGGTCTGGATCAGGCGGCGCAGCGGCCGGGCGCCGTACGCCGGGTCGTTGCCCTCCTCGGCCAGCCAGGCCAGGGCGTCCGGGGTGACGTCCAGCCGGATGCGGCGGTCGGCCAGCCGGTCGGCGAGACGGGCCACCTGGAGCCCCGCGATGTGGGCCAGCTCGTCCCCGGAGAGGGCGGAGAAGACGACCAGGTCGTCGAGCCGGTTGAGGAACTCCGGCTTGAACGAGGCGCGTACGACGTCCAGCACCCGCTCCTTCTTCACCTCGGGCCCGGTCAGGGGGTCGACCAGGAACTGACTGCCCAGGTTCGACGTGAGGACCAGGATGGTGTTGCGGAAGTCCACCGTCCGGCCCTGACCGTCGGTGAGCCGGCCGTCGTCGAGCACCTGGAGCAGGATGTCGAAGACCTCGGGGTGGGCCTTCTCGACCTCGTCCAGCAGCACGACGCTGTACGGGCGGCGGCGCACCGCCTCCGTGAGCTGGCCGCCCTCCTCGTAGCCGACGTAGCCGGGCGGGGCACCGACGAGCCGGGCGACGCTGTGCTTCTCGCCGTACTCGCTCATGTCGATGCGGATCATGGCCCGCTCGTCGTCGAAGAGGAAGTCCGCGAGCGCCTTGGCCAGCTCCGTCTTGCCGACCCCGGTCGGGCCGAGGAAGAGGAACGAGCCGGTGGGCCGGTCGGGGTCGGCGATCCCGGCGCGGGTGCGGCGTACGGCGTCCGACACGGCCCGGACGGCCTCGCCCTGCCCGATCAGCCGCCTGCCCAGCTCGGACTCCATGCGCAGGAGCTTCTGCGTCTCGCCCTCCAGCAGGCGTCCGGCCGGGATGCCGGTCCACGCGCCGACGACGTCGGCGATGTCGTCCGGGCCGACCTCCTCCTTGACCATGGTGTCGACGGCGGCCTCCTGCTCGGCCTCGTCCGCCTCGGCCAGCTCGCGCTCCAGTCCGGGGATCTCGCCGTAGAGCAGCTTGGACGCGGTGTCGAAGTCTCCGTCGCGCTGGGCACGCTCGGCCTGGCCGCGCAGTTCGTCGAGGCGTTCCTTCAGCTCGCCGACGCGGTTCAGGCCCTGCTTCTCCTTCTCCCAGCGGGCGGTCAGACCGCGCAGCTCCTCCTCCTTGTCGGCGAGGTCGCGGCGGATCTTCTCGAGCCGCTGCTTGGAGCCCTGGTCGGTCTCGTTCCTGAGCGCCAGCTCCTCCATGTGCAGCCGGTCCACGGAGCGCTGGAGCTCGTCGATCTCCAGGGGCGAGGAGTCGATCTCCATGCGGAGCCGGGAGGCCGCCTCGTCGACGAGGTCGATCGCCTTGTCGGGGAGGAAGCGGGAGGTGATGTAGCGGTCCGAGAGGGTCGCGGCGGCCACCAGCGAGGAGTCGGCGATCTGGACCTTGTGGTGTGCCTCGTAGCGGCCCTTGAGGCCACGCAGGATCGCGATGGTGTCCTCGACGGACGGCTCGGCCACCAGGACCTGCTGGAAGCGGCGTTCCAGGGCGGGGTCCTTCTCGATGCGCTCGCGGTACTCGTCGAGCGTGGTGGCGCCGACCATCCGCAGCTCACCGCGGGCGAGCATCGGCTTCAGCATGTTGCCCGCGTCCATCGCGGAGTCGCCGCCCGCGCCCGCGCCGACGACCGTGTGCAGCTCGTCGATGAAGGTGATGATCTGCCCGTCGCTCTCCTTGATCTCGGAGAGGACGGTCTTCAGGCGTTCCTCGAACTCGCCGCGGTACTTGGCACCCGCGACCATCGCGCCCAGGTCCAGGGAGACGAGCCGCTTGTTCCGCAGGGACTCGGGGACGTCGCCCTTGACGATGCGCTGGGCGAGCCCCTCGACCACGGCCGTCTTGCCGACGCCGGGCTCACCGATGAGCACGGGGTTGTTCTTCGTACGGCGCGACAGCACCTGCACGACCCGGCGGATCTCCTGGTCACGGCCGATGACCGGGTCGAGCTTGCCCTCGCGGGCGGCCGCGGTGAAGTCGGTGCCGAACTTCTCCAGCGCCTTGTACTGGCCTTCGGGGTCGGGAGTGGTCACCCGGCGCCCTCCCCTGCTCTTCTCGAATGCGTCCAGCAGCTTCTTCGCGCCGGCTCCCTGCCCGTCGAGGATCTCACCGGCACGGCCGCCCTTCGCCGCGACGGCGATGAGCAGGTGCTCGGTGGAGAGGTAGTCGTCACCGAGCTCCTTGGCGCGCCGGTCGGCGTCGGCGAGGACGGCGAGCAGCTCGCGGCTGGGCTGCGGCGGCGCGACGGTCGACCCGGTGACGCTGGGCAGCGCGCCGAGGAGCCGCTCGGTCTCCTCGCGCACGACCACCTGGTCGGCCTCGACGGAGGCCAGCAGATCGGTGATGTTGGCGTTGTCCTCGCCCGCGAGCAACGCCAGCAGCAGGTGCCCGGGGGTCAGGTCCGGGTGTCCGTCCTTGACGGCCCTTGCGGTGGCCGCGTTGAGGGCGTCCCGGCTCTTGTTGGTCAGCTCGGCGTCCACGGGCGCTGTCTCCTCCTCGTTCGGGGTGCTTCTCGGAACTTTGACTCGAACAACGGGTACAAAGTTGAGTCTATTCCACTCAAGGCTGCTCGGGCACCTCCCCGGGCCGCCCACGCGCACTCTCTCTAGGCTGACCCCATGCCTGACGTACGCAACCCCGGCCCCGAGTACCTCGCCTTCTGGCGCGAGCGCCACGTGTGCACCCTGACCACGCTCCGCCCTGACGGCACACCGCACGTGGTGCCCGTCGGCGTGACCTACGACCCGGAGACACGCATCGCCCGTGTCATCACGGGCGGGAACACCAGGAAGGCCGCCCACGTCATGGCGGCGGGCCCCGAGGGGGCACGGGTCGCGGTCTGCCAGATGCAGGGGCGCCGCTGGGCGACCCTGGAGGGCCGCGCGGTGGTGCGCACGGAGCCCGAGGAGGTCGAGGACGCGGTACGCCGCTACGCGGAGCGCTACGAGCGCACGCCACGCCACAACCCGGAGCGGGTCGTCATCGAGATCGCCGTGGACAGGGCGCTCGGAAAGGGCTGAGGAATTCAAGCCCGGTAATTCCGGGCAGCACAACGGCGCCACCGTGTTCAGGTCACGATGGCGCCGTTGTGTGGGGGAAGTGCCGGAACGATATGGAACGACGGGGGAATCGTTCAGGCACTGCGGGGGGTGGCGGAAATGGTTTCTGGTTCGAACAGCTCGTGGTCGCGCTGATCGAGATTCACGAAAATCATGCCGTATCTCACGGCACATCGAACGGGCTGCGGCGCTCCGCGGGGCCGGCGAAGACAGCGATAGGCGCGGATGTCGTCATCCGTTTCCATCACGACGACGATCGGCTCTCCGAACAGGGTGACCATCAACGAATCGCCCTGGCGGGTAAGTGCCGTGAGCAGATCGATGAAATGCCACCCTGAGCGATACGCCGTGGCCATCTCCCGTCGGAAGGTCCGGTCGTCCGGCGGGGTGGTCATGCCACAGGGCCGGTCGGAGCCACACCCCACGTGATGTCACCCGAGGCCGCACCCCACGTGATGTCGGTCGGAGCCGCACCCCACGTGATGTCGCCCGAGTCCGCACCCCACGTGATGTCGGTCGGAGCCGCACCCCATGTGATGTCACCGGGCACTGCCGTCGCCTGCTCTGCCTGTGCAGCCCCCCAGGTGATGTCCTGGACACCCAACGCACCGTAGGCCAGGGCCCCCACGAAAGCTGTGGCAAGCACCGAGCGAAGCATTCGCTTAGACATTTCGGCTTCGTCCTCACTTGATGGATTCATCTCCCCCGCTCTCAAGACGATGTCTCACGCGGACACGCAAGCACCACTGGATCGATGCATCATGTTCTTGCACGTTCAGGAACATGGGGGGTGGAGATATGGATACATGTGACTCAAATGGGGCGCATCGGCACGGGATCACCCAACTATGCGATGCGGGGCAGCGTCTCTACGCGAGCGCGCTGCGCTCCGGCCGCATACCGCGTTCGGAGGTGGAGCCCGCTCCGTGCCTGATGGACTTCGCCCTGCTCCACCCCGACCCCGACGACCCCGACTGGCTACGCCCCGTACCTCCGTCGGCGGCCCTCGCCCAGCGGCTGCACCCCATCGAGAGGGAGATCCAGGAGCGCCGGCGCCATTCCCTGGAGCTCACCGAGTCCTTCGAACCTTTCATGGACATCAGCGCGCAGGATCCGCCCACGACGCACGCAATCACCGTGCTCGAAGGCGGCACCCGCATCAACGCGGCGATCGACGTGGCCACGGCCGAATGCCGCAGCGAGGTGCTCACCGTGCAGCCCGGAGGGGTGCGCAGCGAGGACATCCTCAGCAAGGGCCTGGAGCGCGGCACCGCCGTGGTGGACCGCGGAGTCAGCATCCGCACCCTCTACCAGCACACGGTCCGCCATCACCACGGGACGTTCGCGTACGCGGAGCGGCTGGCCGAGGGCGTCGAGATCCGTACGCTGGAGGAACTCGTGCAGCGCATGCTCATCTTCGACCGCGCCGTCGCCTTCATCCCCGCGCAGGACGACCTGACGGTCGCGCTGGAGCTCCGGCACCCGGGTCTCGTCTCCTACCTGATCAACGTCTTCGAGCAGCTCTGGCAACGCGCCACCCCGCTGCTGGAGGACGTCTCGTACACCCCGACCCCCGCCGGGATCAGCGGGGTCCAGCGTTCCATCGCCCAACTGCTGGTCGAGGGGCACGTCGACGATTCGATAGCCCGTCGGCTCGGCATGAACGTCCGCACCTGCCGGGCGCACATAGCCAAGCTCAACGCGGCGCTCGGCAGCGGCAGTCGGGCTCAGCTCGGCTACCTCATCTCACAGTCGGGAATCCTGGACCAGAAGAACTGACGGACGATGCCTCGCCGGAGCGAGGCGCCGCCGCTCCACGACGAGCGGCGGGCCGGGCACCCGGGCGGGGCCCCACGACCGCAACACGTCCACACTCCACCCGGACACTAGGCTTGCGCCACCGGCAACTTGTTGCAGCGTACGAAGCGGGGGGCTCCCAGATGGGAACAGAACCGGTGCAACCGCCGCACAACCACGGCCCCGGAGAACTCTGCGCCCCCGGACTAGCGCTGTACGAACGGGCTCTGCGACAGGGGCGGATCGCCCGCTCGGATGTCGACGCCGCACCCTGCCTGCCCGACCGGGCGCTGGTGCAGGCCGATCCCTGGGACGCGGAATGGCTCCGCCCCGTCCCGCCCTCGGCGGCCCTGGCCCGCCTGCTGCAGCCGCTCGCGCGCGAGATAGACGAGCGTGTGGAACGCACCCTGGACCTGACCCGGTCCCTGGCCCCCCTGGCCGCCCTGGCCCACGGCGACCCCCATCTGGCCCTCACCGTGCTGGAAGGCCCCGAGGCGATACGGACGGCCATCCACGAGGCCACCGCCCAGGCCACGGACGAGGTCCTCACGGCGCAGCCGGGGAGCACACGGCCACGCACCACCCTGCGAACGGCCCTGGACAACGCCAGGACCGCCATCGCCCGGGGTGCCGGGCTCCGTCACATCTACCAGCATCCGGCGCGCTACAGCACCCAGGTCAGGGACTACCTGCGGCAGGTTCCCGCGGAGTCCCTCGATGTCCGGACCACCGAGCTGACCGTGGAGCGGCTGCTCATCTTCGACCGCCGGGTGGCCTTCATCCCGGCCACCGCCGACCGCAGCGCGGCGCTGGAGATCCGCCACCCCGCCCTCGTCCGCTACCTCGTCCAGGTCTACGAGGTCCTCTGGACGCAGGCGACCCCGCTCACCAGGCAGCTGCCCACGACGGCCCCGGGCGTCCAGGTCACGGCCGTCCAGCAGAGCATCGCCCGGCTCCTCAGCCAGGGCCATGTCGACGACGCGGTGGCACGGAAGCTGGGCATCAGTGTCCGCACCTGCCGTGCCCACATCGCCAAGCTGATGCAGGCCCTGGGCGCCGACAGCCGTACCCATCTCGGGGCCCTCATCGTGCGGTCCGGCATCGTCGACGAGGCGACCGCCCCGGGCACGCGGAAAGGGCCCGCCTCCGAGTCGTGAGACTCGGTGCGGGCCCTTTCCTGCCGGCTCAGTCCTTGGGCCTCTTGGGCCGCCAGACCACCAGCGCGCTCGTCTGCTGCACGTCCTGGTACGGCACCAGGTCACGCCGGTAGGAGGCGTGCACCTGGGCCTCACGCTGCTGCATGGCCACGGCCGCGCCGTCCACCGCCGCGGAGAGCTCGGCGACGCGCTGCTGGAGCGCGGCGACCTGGTTCTCCAGCTCGATGATCCGCTTGATACCCGCGAGGTTGATGCCCTCGTCCTGCGACAACTGCTGCACGGTGCGCAGGAGTTCGATGTCACGGGCCGAGTAGCGCCGGCCGCGCCCGGCCGTACGGTCGGGCGAGACCAGGCCGAGACGGTCGTACTGGCGCAGTGTCTGCGGGTGCAGGCCCGAGAGCTGGGCCGCGATCGAGATCACGTAGACCGGTGATTCGTCGGTCAGCTGGTACGGATTGCGTCGACGGCCGTCCATCTCAAGCTCCCTTCGCGGCCTGGAACAGCTCTGCCCGCGGGTCCTCCCCCGCGGTCGCCTTCCGGTAGGCCTCCAGCGCGTCCTGGGCGTCCGCGCCGAGGTCCGTGGGCACGGACACCTCCACGGTGACCAGGAGGTCGCCGCGAGTGCCGTCCTTACGCACGGCGCCCTTGCCGCGGGCCCGCATCGTACGCCCGTTGGGCGTGCCCGCCGGGAGTTTCAGGGTGACCGGGGGCCCGCCGAGCGTGGGGACCTTCACCTCGCCGCCGAGCGCCGCCTCCGGGAAGGTGACGGGCACGGTGACGGTGAGGTTGTCGCCCTTGCGTCCGAACACCGGGTGGGCGTCGACGTGGACGACGACGTAGAGGTCGCCGGCCGGTCCGCCGCGCTCGCCCGGGCTGCCCTTGCCGCGCAGCCTGATCCGCTGGCCGTCCGACACCCCCGCCGGGATCCTGACCTGCATCGTGCGGGCGGACTTCGCCCGTCCGCTGCCCTTGCAGACGTCGCAGGGGTCCTGGGCGATGAGGCCCCGGCCCTTGCAGTCCACACAGGGGTCGGTGAGCGAGAAGCCGCCCCCGCCGCCGCGCGAGACCTGGCCGGTGCCGACGCAGGTCGGGCAGACGCGGGGCGTGCCGTTCTTGTCGCCGGTGCCCGAACACGCCTTGCACGGCGCCTGGCTGGACATCCTGAGCGGCACCGTCGCGCCGTCCACCGCCTCGGTGAAGCTGAGCGTCACCTCGGACTCGATGTCCTGGCCGCGCCGCGGCTGGACCCGGGTGCCGGTGCCGCCGCGGTTGAACAGCCCGCCGAAGACGTCG
>Ga0164308_10001148_pt1 | contig 14051 bp, 8 predicted proteins | sample Whisoiple_246_MG_FD_109983 | JGI IMG/M metagenome (GOLD analysis project Ga0164308, IMG submission 109983) | Soil microbial communities amended with fresh organic matter from upstate New York, USA - Whitman soil sample_246_MG | ecosystem: Environmental > Terrestrial > Soil > Unclassified >...
CGGCAACGAGGCTCTAGCGCTCGCCGTTCGCCATGTCCTCGGCAGTTTTGGCGCAGGTGATCGTGTGGCACCACCGCCCCTCGATCGGGTGCGGGAACTGCCCGAACGCACGCAAGCGGTGCTGTTCCGCGGTTTGCGCAGCGCCGGGGGCGAGGCGCTCACTTTGGCTTGGGAGCATGCATCCGCCCTGTTTCGTCGCGACCCAGCCGCCTACGGCATCACCGGCGGCGATCGTGTTCCGCCGACTGCCCCCACACCGCTCGCCGAGCTCTACCGAGACACGGCGCGCGTGCTCGGCATGATCCGGACCCCGCTGTTTCGCGTTGGCACCGGGGACGACATTTCGATGCGCGTGCTGTTGCTGTCGCCTCCGGCCGTGCTCGTCTCGGGGCGCGTCGATCGGGGCACCACCGAGTTTGCCTTCCATTTCGGCGCCGCGCTTGGTGCCGCCATGCCCGAGCACGCACTCTTGTACGGCCTCGACCCCGAGGCGCTGACCAATCTGTTCGCGGCGCTGTCACTGTCGTTCGGCGGCGACGCTCGCGCCCCCGCGGGTGGTCGCCAACCCGAGGCGGTGCGCCTGGCCAGCTTGCTCTGGGAGGCGATTCCACCGCGCGTGCAGCGGCGCCTGTCCGGCCTGTGCACACAGAAGGACCAGCTCTCCTCTGACGTCTGCCTGGGCTACTCCACGCTCGTGCTCAGGCGCACGGGTCTCCTGGTCTCCGGCGACATTCGGATTGCGGTCATCGACGCATGCGAGAGCGCGGGTATCGCGCCGCCACGCAGTTTGGCGGAGCTCGCCCAGGCGGCGCGCGTCGCTCCCTCCGTTGCGGATCTGCTGCAGCTGGCCGTCTCACCGGAGTACGCTGAGCTGCGCTTTCGGACCGGGCGCTCCGGCTGATTCTGTTCGTGCCGCAGCACGCCCTGGTATCTGGCTCGGAGCTAGGACAGCGCCGTCAGCCACGGCGCCCCGCGCCGCCGGGGCGGTCATCTGTCCGCGACGCGCCCGAGCGCGACATTTCCGCCGCCTGGCGCCCTCTTCGATCCTGTCCTCGGCTTGTGGCACGATCATTGCGTTGAGCCTTGGGTTCGCCTTCGCGCGATCCGACTCCTCATGACCTGGCCTAGCTCTTTTCCATCCGCTACCTCGCTGCTCCGCCGGAGCGCCGCGCGCTTGATTGCCGTCGGGATGGTAGCTCTCTCTGGACTCTGCAGCTGCGCGTGGCAAGCGGACGCCGCCTCCGATGGGACTGACAGCGTCGGTGCCACGACGAACACGTGCTTCGCCGGTGCGCCGTGCCTGGGTGGTTTCTGTTCGGACGACGGCTTGTGCCAATCGGAGACGACGTCCATGCCGGCGCTGCTCCTGGAAGTCACGCCACCGGCAGGAACTCCGTCCATTGCTGGTGTCAGCTTCCTGCAAGAGGTGGCGAAGGTGCCGAGCTCGGGCCACCTCGACGTGGGGCTCGGGCACATCAGTAGTATCGAGGTGGTCGTCACGGGCGCGGAGATTCCGGAAGAGCAATGCGTTCCCTCTCCGGCGGAGGCGGCTTCCGGCACGGCAACTGACGGCACCATGGCCGCACGCGTCACGCTGATCCCGCGGCAGATGCTGCTCGGGATGACCTCGCCCATCTATTCCCGGGAGCTCGCACCCGGCGAGGCTGCCTCGTACTCGGTAGGTCTCGTGGCTCCTCCGGGTCGCTACGACGTGCACGTGGAGCCGCTCGGCGTCGATGACGGCTGCGTTCGGTCGCCGTATCTGGTCCAGGATCAGGACCTGGCGGCAGGGGACGTCGAGCTCAATCTGCAACTGCCGATACCAGCCAAGCTCGATCTCACCGTCGTCTTCCCTGGTTTCATCGATCTCCTGAGCGACTGGCAAGTCGACATCGTCCACCGCGAGACGGGCAAGGTCCTCTCCAATCGCGTGGTGCTGAAGGATCCGGGGGACCTCGGTGACGAGATTGAATACCACGCTGCGCTCGCTTTCACCCCGGTCGCGGGAGACGACTCGGCGCCTGCCGCGGAGCTCGTCCGGCTCTCCCCGCCTGAGTCGGTAATCGCGCCCACCATCTACCTCGAACGCAGCATCATCGAGCTGTTTGGTACCGGCGAAGGCGTCATCGATCAGCTCACGACGCTGCCGAGCCCCGTCACCTACACGGGGCGCGTGAACCAGCGGAACAGCACCTCCCCAGCTCCTGGCGCCGTCACCCTGGTGGCGACCGAGCTCACCTCTTTGGATCCGGGCCTGGTAGCTGCCTTCTCGCGCACCGTGCAGACGGACGACCAGGGTGTTTTCGAGGTCGAGCTCTTGCCCGGCAAATACCAGGTGCTCATGGAACCAAGCGCCCCCGAGCTCGCGCAGACGACGACCGAGCTCTCCGTCAGCAGCGAAGCCGGCAACCAGGCGGGCAAGGTGCTCGAGGTGGGCCCGCGGGCGAGCATCGCCGGAACGCTGGTGACCCTCAGTGGTGCTCCTGTGCTCGGCGTTCCAATCGAGGCGTATCCGCCCGCGCTCCCGGCCAGCATGGACGTCTTCGGTGGCGCACTCGGGGCCTTGCCGCTGGTGCCGCGCGCCGATTCCGTGCCGGCCGTGGATGCCTCGGGGAGCCACGTGGAGACGGGCACCTTCTCCCTCCTGGCGGACCCGGGAACGTTTCATCTCATCGCGCGACCGGAGGTGTCGACGGGTTTCGCCTGGGGCTTCGCCTTGGGTCTCGAGGTCGAGGACGAAGACATCGGGCTGCCCGACATCGTGCTGTCCCCGCCGTTCGTGCTGGAGGGGACCATCGACTCCAGTGACGTTGGACTCGTGCCCGGCGCGTTGGTGCGCGCTTTTGCCTACGTCGACGGCGACGCTTTTGTCGGCAGCCCGGACGATGCGACGTCCGTGGTGGCGGTGGGCGAAGCGCGTGTGGGCTCGGATGGCCGCTACCGGCTCCTCCTGCCCTCGTCCGGACCGTGACGGTTTGGTGGTAGGAACTTGGTGGTTCCTGTAGACCGGTGTAGTGACAGCCGGGACCCGATCCTGGCTAGGATTGCGCGCCCGTTGTAAGATCGTACCTTGAGCGGTCGGCACCAGCTATGGATCCTCTTCGGCGGGCGGGGAGGAAAAAGTCAACGGTGATGCAGTGAGTGAGTCGAGCAGATTGCGGGACCCACGTGGTCAGACTCCGCCGCACTCGAGCGAGAGTGACGGACCTGAGTCGGGTCTCACCTCGGCCGAGCACTATGCATGTGCGCTCCATGAGGTCGGCAACGCGCTCACGGTGATCCTGGGTTGGCTCGACGTGGCGGCCGGCTCCGAGTCGCTGCCCGACACGCGCGCCGCGATTGCGATCGCCCGCGAGCACGCACGGCGCGGTCAGATCATGACCCGGCGTGCGATCGGTGCCGAGGTCCCTTCGTCGCATGAGGAACGGACCGCCGGCCACCTGGTCGATTTTGCGGTGACCTCGGTCCAGCCACAGGCCGGCGCCCATGGGGTGACCTTGCGCACCAAAGTGGGGCCGGGGACGAGCGGATCGGTGCAGGGGGACGAGGTCGTCCTGCAGATCCTGACCAATCTCCTCTTGAACGGGATCGCCTTCTCCAGCGCCGGGAGCTCCGTCCTGGTCGAGGTCGAACGCCGCGGCCAGAGCTACGTGTTCAACGTCTCCGACGAGGGCCCGGGGATACCGGCTCCTCGTCGCGCTGCCCTGTTTCAAGCGCCCAAGAGCACGCGCAGCGGCGGTGTGGGCATCGGCCTGCCGCACTCGCGCCATCTGGCCCGCGAAGCCGGCGGAGATCTCGCCCTCGTTCCCTCTGCCAAAGGCGCTCGCTTCGAGCTGGTGTGGCCGCTCGCTGCCGCGAGCAGCAGTCTACGCGCCAGCTTGGCGCCCGAGTCGGCCACGCACTTGGCAGACGCCCGCGTCCTGGTGATCGAAGACGACACAGCTCTCTCCACCCTGGTCGAGCTGAGCTTCGGCGCCCGCGGTGCGGAAGTGATCGTAGCTTCGGACCTCGTCGCGCTCGACGCCATCCTCGCTGGCCGTCCCGTGCTCGACCTGGTCCTGCTCGACCTGTCCCCCGTCGGCGGGGAGCTCGAGACCACCCTGAATGCGCTGGCCCGGATCGCGCCCCATGCGCCCATCGTGCTCATGAGCGGCCAGCCCACCGGTGTGCCGGCCGAGGCCGAGGGGCGCGTGGAATGCTGGGTCCGCAAGCCCTTCGACATGGAAGAGCTCATCCGCACCGCCCGGGACCTTTTGGCCCGGCGTCGTGCTTGACATCGCCTCGCTGCCGCCTACCTTTCCGGTCCCATTCGACCGGGTGCATCAGTGGTGCCTCCGGTCCCCTTGCGAAGGTGGCGGAATGGCAGACGCGCTAGCTTGAGGTGCTAGTGGGGTAACTCCTGTGGAGGTTCGAGTCCTCTCCTTCGCACAAGTCCGGAACGCCTGAAGGTTCCGATCCCGAGATGCCAGCCCCAGGGCTGGTTTTTTCGTGACTGGTCTCGGTCGCTGGACGCGCGGACCCGTCCGCCCCGGCGACGCTGTCGACGCCGAGGCGAGCAGGTCCCCCTGACGTCAGGAGCCCTACGGCGTGCCGCCCGTGCCGCCGGCGCTCGCACCGGTGCCGGCACCGCCCGTACCGCCTTCGGGCTCGGTCTCCAGGGCGCCGTTGGCAATCCAGTCGGTGAGGTAGCCGAGGTACTCTGGATCGATCGCGTTGGTGCAAGGCACGTTCGGATCCGTGCAGAAGCCGCCTGGCATCTGCCCTTCATTCTCGCACGGTTCAGTCAGGATCCTGATCAAGGCACTGTTCGCTGGGTCGCCGGGCACGATGAGCTTCATCGGCATGCCCTCCGAATTCAGGCAAACGTTGTCCGACATCGCCGTGGTGACCCTCTCGTAGAGGCCATCATCGAGGGCGAAGCTGATGTTCGCGGGCGATCCGCCGTGGCAGTCAGCTCCGAGGCAGTTGTCCGGGTTCTGCTGCTTGAGGAGCCTCCTGAAGAACTGGAACGTCGGCCCGAACGGGATGGCATTGAAGTCCTCGGCGCCGCCAGTTCCGTTCATCGTGCCGCCGCTGGCAGAGCCACCCGACGCGCCGCCCGCCCCGGGAGTCCCGCCGCTCGGCGCACCGCCGCTCGGCGCACCGCCGCTCGGCGCACCGCCCGCAGGCGTGCCGCCCGCCGCCGTGCCGCCGGCAGCGACGGAGCCGCCTGCTGCGGGCGAATCATTGGTCATGACGGCCGTGCAGGCTCCGAGCGACGGGAGCACGGCAAGTAGGGAAATGGTAGCGAGAGCGAGGGGGCGGAGTTTCATGGTTCTTGGGAGGCGATGAAGGGCAGAAGCTGACGATAAAGATAGCTGGCGGTCCGCGCGGAGCAAACCGAGAGAGGCAGTGGAAGCGCGCTTTTTTGCTTGTTGCGGGGCGATGTCGGACGCGCGCAGAGCGTGACAGGTGTCCGCGCGCGGACACTGCGTGTGGACGCGGCTAGGTGCCGACGACGGCGCGCCCTGCGCGAAGCAAAAGGCCCCTCCCGTGAGGGAAGGGCCTTCGCTGAACGGCTCACTCGGAGGTGAGCGTTCGCTCCGATGCTCTCAGCTGTTGGCCTTGAGCTCGTCGAAGCCGCCCGGCGAGTTGATCTTACGCGGCTTACCGTCGGTACCACCGTGGATGTAGTCCGTGGTGTCGTCCCAACGACCGAAGTGCGTGATCTCCGCCGTGCCGCCAACCGTGGCGTAGCCAGTGGTCGGGTCGCCCTTCATGCCGAGCGCGTTCATCAGGTTGACGTAGTACTTGTTGATCGGCGCGATACCGATCGTCGCGTCGGTGCCGGTCGACTGCTTGGTGCCGTCGACCGTGTCTGCAGCGCCGTCCTTGCACAGGAAGTCGCTCTTGCCGGGCGACATGTCGGCCGAGCCGTCATGCACGTTCACGGCCTGACCGGTCTTGAAGTAGCCGCCGCAGCTGCCCACCTGGACGATCGGCATGTTGTTCAGGTTGTGCGCGTTGCCGTCCGACATTTCGTTGAACCAGATGGCGGCGCTGTTATCGAGCACCGTGCCGTCGCCCTCGCTGATGCTCTCGAGCTGCTTGACCAGGAACGCGAACTTCGCGGCATGGTAGCGGTCGATGACCTCGATCTTGGCCAGGATGTCCGGCTTGCACGTGCCGTTCATGGTCGCATCGCCGATGCGGTGCGACATGCTGTGGTTCTCCATGTCGAGCCCGAGACCACTGTAGATGTAGTTCGAGGGATACTTCATGAAGATGACGCGGTTGGCGTCGCACACGGCCGACAGAACGGCCAGGTTCGAGAAGACGTCGGCCACGTCGATGTCGCCGATCTTCTTGGTCAAGCGATCACCGCCGCCGAGGCCGCCGCCGCCGCCCACCATGCCGACCACGCTGTCCGACAAGCCGAGGTACGTTGCCTGTTCCTCGTTGCACTGCGCCGAGGCAATCGGGCCGCTGGTGTCATCGAGCAGGGCCTTCCAAGCCTCGAGCTTGTCCCGATCCGAAGCGCTCATGTCGAAGCCCTCGAGCGTGTTGAGGTCACCGCGCACGAGGTCGATGATGCTCTTGCCCTTGATGGCTGCGTAGTCGTCCGCCGTCGGCTCGCCGCCGCCGCTCATGAACAGACCGGTGAGATCGCTGTAGATCTGGGTCGCGCTGTCCAGGCCAGCGTAGCGCTCGGCTTTGACGTAGTTGTCATCGTCCGAGTCGGCCCCGGAGTACGAGATCGACGACATGCCGTTGTCCATGGAGCCTGCGGGGCGCATGAAGAGCGGGATGCCGCTCGGGCTGATCTGCTCGGCGCAGACGTGATCGAGCGATGGTCCGACGGGCCAGGCATTGTTCTTCGCGTCGTTGAAGATCACTGGCTGGTCGTTGTGGGGCGTCACCGGCTGACAGGAGAAGTAGGAACCTGCCACCTGGGTGTGGGGGTCGTTCCCCTGCCCACGGCTCATCTGGATGTTCCACTCGTTCATGTTGCGGATGCCGCGGGGCAAGAGGGTCTTGCCCACGTAGGGGATCAGCGCGTCGAGCGTCGTGCCGGTGAGGTCGTCGGCCGTCAGCGCACCGTGCGACTTGGCGGGGAACCACTTGGTCGTGATGCAGCCGTAGTGGGTGAAGAGCACGATGAGACGCCTGGGCGGACCAGCGACTGGAACGCCTTGGGCCTTCGCTGCTCGCTCCGCGACGGAACTCAGGAACGGAGCGGCCACGACAGCCCCACCCAGGCCGCGGAGGAAGAGTCTTCGGTTCAGGTTCGGTTTGATCATTTTGCTGGGTTTCCCTCGTTATTGTCCAACGGTACGCAGACGCAGGGAATCTGCTTGGGTGAGGTCGGTCAGGAGATTGAGAACGGTGTAGGTGTCGCCAGCCAGCGCGGTTTCGAGCTGCTCGACGGTGCACCTGTCGTTCGAGTTCGGGGCGCGACCGGTCGCAAAAGAGGTGACCTTCTCCGCGAAGTTACGACGAGCCGAGGGCGCAGTGGCGATCTCGGTCATCAGCTGGAGGGGCGTCGCAATGGCCTTGGTTGCTCCACCGATCGTCATGTTGACCTGGGAGTTGATGGCAGCACCGAGTGGGTCGGTATCCTGCCACTTGCCGACCACGTCGAAGTTCTCGAGCGCGAAGCCCGGCGGGTTGACGTAGGTCGAATGGCAACCGATGCACTCGGCCGGCTGGGTCAGGACCTCCGTGTACTGACGCTGCGAGGTGTACTCCATGTCCGGAGCCTTGGTCGTGAGCGCGTTCGGCGAGGGCGGACCGGGGTCGTAGCCGATCATGCGCAGGGTGATGAACGCGCCGCGCCAGATGGGGCTCGTCGCGGTTGCGTGCGCATAGGAGGCCAAGAAGCCGGCCCGCGTGAGGAAGCCTGGGCGAGTCGTGGGGTCGAGGGGGACCTCCTCGAGCTCCGTCCCGTAGTCGGCGGGATTGAGGTCGTAGAGGGCCGCGTTGTCCTGGTTCACGAAGGCCGTGGGGTCGATGAACAAGTCGGCGAACGAACCGCCGCCGAGCGCCACCTTGGCGAAGAAGAGGTCGATCTCCTTGGACAGCGTCGCCATCGTGGTGTCGCTGAACTCGGGGTGGATCGTGCTCCACCAATGCGAGTTGTCGTTGTCCATGTCGGCCCAGGCGCGAAGCGCCAAGGCGACCTGCGGCGAGACCTTGTCGGCCACGCCCACCATTCGCTTCGCTTGAGTCAGGATCTGGTCCTTGGTGGTGAGCTGGCCGGCGTCAGCTGCCGCGTTGAGCTCGTCGTCCGGGACCGAGCCCCAGAGCAAGAAGGACAGGCGGGCGGCCACTTCGAAGCTGGAGAGCTTGATGTCACCCTGGCGCGCGTTGTCCTCGGGCAAGGGGGTTCCAGCGACGAGCTCCGAGATGGTGAGGAAGGACGGCGAGACGAGGAACGCATTGAGCGTCGTCTCGGCCACCTCGTCCGGCGTGCCGGGAGGAGTTGCCGTGGCGGCATCGGCGGACAGCTGCTCGAAGCGCGCGATCTCGTCCGGGGTCAGCTGGCGACGGAAGGCCTTGCGGCCGAAGGCCGTGATGGTGTCGGTCAGACAGCCAGCGGTCGCCGGGTCACACGCGATGAAGTTGGCGCGCAGGGTGGAATCAGCCATCACCTGAGCGGCGATCGTCTCGCCAGCGTTTTGGAAGGCGCTCCACGCATAGGAGTTCATCGGGCCTTCGTAGTCGGGGTTCAACAGCGTCGAGGGCTTGTCGCCGCTGGTGAGCGCCGTCACGCCGAGGAGGTCCCGGACGACGTTGTCGTACTGGAGCCTGGTCAGGCGCGGGAACTGACTCGTCTGCGGAACGCCGGGAACGCAGACCGTCGGGTCGCTGCCGCCCGTGCCGGTGGCTCCACCGGTGCCGGGGCCGCCGCCGCCCGTGCCGACTCCAGCGCCCGAGCCGCCGCTTCCAGTCGTGGCGCCGCCGCCATCAGGTGCCGGACCCCCGCCGCCGCAACCAGCGAGGAAGGCCATCGAGGTGAGTAGTGTTCCGATGAACGAGAGCTGCCCTAGCGTTCGCATACACGTGCTGTTCCACCGGGCCTGGTTACGAGTTCACCTATTGCGACATCAAACTGAAAACTTTGAGATTTTGCGCACCACAGCTGGATCGCTGCACTAGCAGCGGAGCGTGCAGGTCGAGGTAGGGCTTTCACGGAGTTGAGCGGACGGGAGCAGTCCGAGGCGCACTCGTTCTCCACGCTCTACAACTCCCGTGGAAAGTCGCAGTGTCACAGGATTCAATGGCGAAGGAGCCATTCTTGACCCTGCGCTTCGATGCAGCCACATGAGCCAAGAAGTGCGCTCCGCGGATCTATGACCAGTCAGGTAGTCCGATGACGAAACGACTTCGAGCTTTCTACTTCGCCACCGGCGCGGCGATCGCGCTGCCCCTGTCCTGTGGCGGTCGCAGCGACGTCATGGTCGACGGCCCGGGCGGCGCGAGCGGTGGAGTCCCCGGGGCGGGCGGCAGCTTTCCTGCCGGCGGTGGTGGCAGTGCTGGTGGGAGCTTTCCCGCGGGCGGCAGCTTCCCTGCCGGTGGCAGCTTCCCTGCCGGTGGCGCAGGCAGCAGTGGCGGGGGGACGGGCGGCTTCATCTGGGACGGTGGTGGGCCTGGCACCGGTGCGTTCGGTGGGTTCGGTGGGCTCGGTGGGGCGTCCGGTGACTTCTACCCGGACGACCTCGAGGTCGCGACGTCGGGCAGCGGTTGCTGGGATCTCACGCTGACCGGCTTGACGGTTCAGGACGGGCCGAGCGGGCTCGAGGTCTTTGGCGCCCTGCGCAATGACGGGGACATCCCCACCTGCGCCGTCTCGCTCGACATCGAGGTCTTCGATGGATCGGGTACGTCGCTCGGCTCCGCGATCAACACCATGAAGCATCCGAGCCAGTGGCTCTATTCGCTCAGCCAGAGCGACCAGTCGTTGGTCGTGTGTCTCGGCCCCGGCGAAACCGCCATGGGTCACGTCGACCAGTTCCCGCCGGGAGTCGAGCTCGCGTCCGTCGCGCGTCTGAACTACCGCTGCCCGTCGTTCATCCTCGACGTCGATCCGATCGACGCCATCGCGCTGACGGATGTCCAAGCGGTCACGACCGTGGACGGCACTGCTTACACGGGCGTCTACGAGAACCACCTCGAGGTACCAATCAGTAACGCCACCGTCTTCGTGTTCCCGACGACTGCCACCGGTCGACCGCTCGACATGGTGGAGGTCGTCGCCGGTAGCGACGTGGCGGCCGGCGACAGCTGGAGCTTCGAAACGCCGGCCGTCAATGACCTCGGGGTCTCCGAGGCAGCGTTCCCCTGGTTCGACGATCCGCTCTAGGCGCGCCTTCGGATCTCGCGCTCACTCGTCCGGGAGCGGCGGCAGCTTCTGGTCGTCACTGGCCGCATCGCCGGCGCAGGCGACGTAGGTGGTGGAGTTCGGCTGCGGCGTGCGCTCGCCGACGAACCGCAGCATGCGACGCTCGGTGGCGCCGCAGGCGGCGACGTTCGGGTTGATGCAGCCGTCCCAGCTGGCCGGATCGCCCTCCACGCAGCTGCCTGCGCTGGTCGGGAGGCCGCCGGCGTTCGGTCCTTTGGCAGGATCGATGTAGCAGTAGCCGGGCGCTTGGGATTCGGGCGCGGTGCTGCCGAAGCACGCCGCCTTGCCGGCGTCGTCAGCTTCCAAGATCTCGCACACGGTAAACTCCGAGCAGAGCGGCAAGGGTCCGTCGTCGCTCTCCTTCTGCTTGCACGTTCCGCCGTCGGCCATGCGCCGCTCGACCGAAGCGCGGGCGCTGTCCGTGAGCTCGGCGCGCCGCTGGGTGGCATCGCAGCTAGCGGACCCTTTCGTTGCCTCCACCACCACGCAGGGGACGCCGCTTTTCGTAACGGTCAGCGTGCGCGGCAGACATTGCCCATTCAGCTTCGTGGCGAGTCGATCGACGATGGCGTTGACGGCGGGGTTGTAACCGAAGGAGGGGCTCTCCTGGTCTTCGATCTTGGGGCAGATGGAGGCGACGATGGCGTTGTCGCCGAAGTCGCGTAGCACACGCAGGATGCGGCTCGGTGGGTAGGCCTTGCCGTAACGCTGGGTGGTGTCGGCGGCGGTGCTGGCGTCGGGGCTCGGCTTGCAGAGGGGGCGCCCCTTGCGCGGCTCGTCGCTGCAATCGCAGTTGTCGCCACCGCTGCAGTTTTCTTTGATGGCGCCCGCTTCGAGCGGGAAGATGCAGCTGTATTGCAGGTCGTCGTTGGCGGCGCCGCCGCCCGCTTCCAGCGTCGGCACGGAGTTGTCGTACTCGTGGCCATTGATGCTCGACCAACCCGAGCCCCCGAGCCCGATGATCGAGTCGCCGGTGATCGGGTGCGTGCCCGAACGCGGCTCAATCGACTCGATCAAGAAGGGGTCGAGCGGAGGGTGGGGCGGCTCCCCGTCTTTGCTCGGTCGCCCGAGCAAGAGCTCCCACCGATTGCCGCCAATCGTCTCGTCGACCAGGTCGAGCTCTGCAGCCGACCGGTAGCGGAGGCTGGTCGGGTCCTCGAGTGAGTCGTCGGTCGCCACGTCTTGCCAGGGCACGCCGACGATCCCGGCGAAGAAGACGCGGTCGGGACTGCGCTCGGCGAGTAGTGGATTCTGGACCGACTCCCCCGTGTGCGAATTGACGATGACCGACTTCGTGAGCCCGTCCACGTAGCGCGACGTCGGATAGAGCAAGTCGACTCCGAAGCGCCGTTTGCCGTCGAAGCAGCGCGCGTTGGCTCGATCGTCCTCCGGAGCCAGCTTCGGACTATCGGGCCTTTCGCAGGTGTCCGTGCAACCTTCGGGAGCGGTCAGAGCGCAGGAATAGCAGCACGGATCGTTGGGATTGTCGGCGCAGGCGGCGCTCGCCACGGTGAACGGACTCTTGATCGACGGCAGGACATAGCCGCTACCAGCAAACGGGTACACGTTGCCGCCCTCCATCACCGAGCAGTCGTTTTCGTCCGTCAAGACAACGATGGCCACCAGGCTGCCCGGGCGGAGAAACTCGGCGCGCTGCTCGAGAATGGCCGTGTCGACGCCGGTCGATACCGAGGCCTTGTCCTCGACTACGACGTCCAGCGGCGGCGCCGGGTCGACCAAGAACCGATACCAAGCCTCGAGCGGCGCTTCGAAGCCGCAGCCGTTTTCGCCTGCAGCTGCCACGTGCAGCGCCAAGTCGTTTTCGAGCGTGGCGAGCGCAGACTCGGCGTCGCCTCCGTCCGGCACGCCGTTCCACGCCAAGAAACCGTGCCCCGTCGGGTTCGGCACCGCCTCCCCGGTGGACTCGACCACGTCGCGCACCAGAGGGATGAGGCGCGACTTGTCCAAATCGTCGGGATCCTCTGCTGGATGATTGCAGCTCGTCGAACCGAAGCCGCCGAGCGACGAAGTGATGACGCCGAGGTGGATGTCGTTCACTGGTCGGAACTCGGGGAAGAACTCTGCGCCATAGCTCGAGCAGCTCTGCCCGTCGTCCGGATGGCGCCCTTCGTTTTGGTCGACGCAGTCCGGCTGAATGAGCCGACGCACCATGAGCGGTACGGCATCGCGCAACAGCTTCTGCTTGTCCGCCATCGACACGGAGTTATCGACCACGAACAACAGATCGATCGCCTCGATCGCCGTCACCTCGATCTGATTGGCGAAGAGGTTCGTCGTATACGGCTCGATGGGAGCGACCGGTCGATCGATACACCCCGCGCTCAGGCAGAGCGCGCCAGCGCCCAAACCGACAACGATGTTGGCGCCAACTCTTCTGGCACCGCGCGCACTTCCCCCCACCCGCGCACGGCGGGAAACCAGCCCAGTCATAGACCTTTCAGTGGCGTAGCGAGAGAATCGGCTCCACCCTGGAGCGCGTCTCGCTAGCTCACATCCTGTCTTGCGGCGGCCCCGACGAATCCTTCATCCAGAGGCGGCGGGTCTACACATATCCCGAGCGCCCGGGCGTTAAGGCAGGCAGTCGCTCGAGCCGACGGTCGTCTGATGGGCGCAGGTGACGATGGCGGTCGGATCGAACGTCTCACCCCCGACCGTGGCCAGCGCCGGGGCGGTGAAGGTCGCGAGGTTCGGGTTGTGGAAGAGGTCGAGCGCCTCGGTCACCGTCTCCAGGACGGGCAGGTTCACGGACCGGAGAGCATCGTTGTGCACCAGTCTCAAGTTCTTGGCAGTGACTAGCGATGGGAAGGTGACGGTTGAGAGCTCGGGGCTCGCTTCAATCCCGATTCCCGTCGATGTCGTGAGCAAGGGGAGGTTCACATGTGCGAGCGCGCCGTTGGCGTTCATGACGATGCGGCCCGTGGTCATAGCCGGAAGGTCCACCACGCTGAGCGCCGGATTGCTCAGCGCGTCGAGCGACCCGATCGCGCCGAGCACGGGCAAGCTGAGCTCAGCCAACACGCCGTTGGACCAGACGATCGAGGGTCCGTCGCCCACCGTCTCGAGCTTGGGCAGGCGAACCGCCGCGAGGGCATCGTTGTCCAAGAGGTACGTCGAATCCCCGATGGCCCGGAGCACAGGCAGGTCGAGCTCCACGAGCGACTCGTTATAGCCGACGCCGAGAATCCCACTCACCCACTCGAGCTTCGGCAGGCGCACGCTCGAAACGGATGAGTGATCGATCGACAGATTTCCCGCGATGGCGCAGACGTCCTGGAGCGCATCGAGGTCAGCCTCGACCGTGACCGTGACCTCTCCGCTCAGGATAGGGCAGTCGCCGCTCGTGCCGCCCGTGGCGTCGCTTTCGCTGGCCGAAGGTGCGTCGGTGTGGCCACCGCTATCGGCTTGCCCGGCGGCATCCGGATCGCCCGATACGGCGCCACCGCAGGCTGGCATGAGCGAAATGCCGAGCAGCGCCAGGCCACGAGTCCACATCCGCTCATCTCTACGCCGGACCGAGGCTGGTCGAACACTGGGTTTCGGAGTGCTCAGACCGGGCACTCGACTGAGCAGTCGTCGACTTTGTTAGTCCTTTTCGAGCTCTAAGGCGGGCAAGCGCCCCAATCATTGAGTGTGACGCCGTCGCACACCA
>Ga0164308_10001151_pt1 | contig 14036 bp, 12 predicted proteins | sample Whisoiple_246_MG_FD_109983 | JGI IMG/M metagenome (GOLD analysis project Ga0164308, IMG submission 109983) | Soil microbial communities amended with fresh organic matter from upstate New York, USA - Whitman soil sample_246_MG | ecosystem: Environmental > Terrestrial > Soil > Unclassified >...
CCGATCGCGGACCCGCTCCCGGGCGAGGCAGGGTACGGCGGTGAGCCGTCCGGCGCCATCGTCTACCCCTTCCACGGGTGGGAGGGGCAGAACATCCGCGGCGACCACACGGCGTACGCGCGGGAGGTGCGTGAGGTCGAGGGCGACGTGCCGCTGACCGTCTGCCTCTACTGGCACGAGTACGGTGACCCCGAGGTGCGGGCGGCATGGGCCGGCGAAGGCTTCCGCGTCATCACCCACGGGGGACGCGGCCACATGTACCGCGGTACCGACGTGCGCTTCCTCGACAAGCAGCTCGCGGAGCTGCGGCGGCATCGGCGCGTCGTCAGCAACCGGCTGGGCAGCGCGCTGCTCTACGGAGCCGCGGTCGGTGCCTCGATCGGGGTCTACGGCGACCCCATGGTGCTCGAGAACGACCATGCGGTGCTCGGCGGGATGGCCAAGCAGCTACGGCTCTACCCTGAGCTGCACCAGCCCTTCGTGCCGCCCGAGCACGCCGTGGCCGTCGCAGAGGAGGAGCTCGGCCTCGGCCGGCTGCTACCGTCGGCCGAGGTCGTGCACCTGTTCGGTTGGCACGAGGAGGTCGCCGCCCTCAGCGGCGGATGACCTTCTTGACGGCCTTGCGGGTGAACCGCTTGCCGCGGCTCAGGACGGTCCGGCGGTCGGACGTCGCGAGGGTACGCGCCTTGAGCGCCAGCCGGACAGCCTTCTGGTCCTTGAGCCGCTCCACCTTGGCGACCTTCTGGCGCAGCTCGCGGATGACCTGCTCCCGGGTCCGCAGCTGCTTGTCGCGGAAACCGATGGTGCGCTCGAGACCGAAGATGTGACCCCTGGCCTCCATGAGCTCGTGCGTCGCGGCGTCGGCGTCGGCGAGCGCCGCGCGGACGTCTCGGTGCACCAGCGTGCCACCGGGCGTGGCCGCCCGGACCGCGTCCGCCAGGGAGTGGGCCCGGGTGAAGAGGGTCTCCCGAGCCTGCTCGGGCACCGGCGACCCGCTCATCGACATCCAGATGGCGATGAGCTCGTCGCCCACGACCCACGGAGGCCACGGGTGGCGACGGTGCTCGACGGTGAGCCGGTCCTGGAAGAGCATCCAGGCCGTGGCCAGAGCCTCTGCCGTCGACACCGGCTCCGTCCACTCGAGGTCGCTCCAGCCGGGCCCGACGCCGGCGTCCGTGAGGCGCATCGTGTCGAAGGTGAGCACCGAGGACCCGGACCACTGCGCGACCGTCTGACCGAGCGCCCGGGCCACCTCGCGGAAGCCGGGGACGTCCTCGTCCTCGGCGAGACGCAGCAGCCGTGACGTCACCGAGGCACCCTCGACGAGGGCGGGGTGGGGCTGCGCGGCCGGGCGGACCAGGCCAGGAGCAGGGGTGTCGAGCGCTGTATCCGGCGCCGACTCCGGCGTCCGTGTGGTCGCAGGCGTGGGCTCGAGCCGCAGGCCGTCCTCGCCCGTGACGAGGCGCGCGGCGCCGCCGTGCACCGTCAGGTACCCGGTGGCGCCGACGGAACCGCCCGCGGACGTCCCCGCGGACACGACCCAGCCGTCGACGAACGACGTGAGCAGGCCGCCTCGGGCGGCGTTGCGCACCAGCTCGTCGGGCGCCGCCAGCAGCGGCCGGCTCGTCGAACGCGCTGCCGCGACGACGAAGTCGGTCAGGGCACCGTCGGGATCGGCGTGCGAGACGCTGTCGATCGGCAGGAAGCCCCGGCACTCGTCCTCGCCCAGGCGAACCCAGCTCGGACCGCGCTCGAGACCGATGTCGGTGAGGGCGGTCTGCGCGTCGGCCAGGGACAGCGGCCGGTGACGGTCGGAGTGGAGGGGGTGCCACTCCTCGTCACCGAAACGGTCCTTGCCGGGGCGGCCGTCCAGGACGTTGACGGCGCTGAGGTCGTTGCCGACACCGAGCACCAGGACGCCGCCAAGGGCGAGCAGGGGCGAGAGGAGGTCGAGACGGGCACGCCAGTCGAGCGAGGGACTGTCGGTGCCGAGCACCCGGTCGAGACCGTCGAGCGCGACGACGCACGAGAACTGCCGGTCGCTGCCGGCCACGAAGCTGTCCAGCGACCCCGCCGTGACGTGGACGCCCGCAGGGACGACCTCCGCCAGCCGGGCGGCATCGCTCGCGGAACGGCGCAGGACGGTGACGGTCTCCGCGTGCCCGGCCAGGAAGTGGACGACGTCGTCGCCGTGCGGTCCGACGACGAGCACCGACGAAGAGGCCGGCACGAGCTCGGCGAGCAGGGCTGCCGCGGCCGGACCGCCGGTGGGCCTGACGGGCGGGACGTCGTCGCTCCACGGCTGCATCTCGCCCCCTGCGACGCTGAGCGCAGGGCGAGGCGAGGGCTCGTGGGGGGAGGGCTGCTGGTCGGCCATCAACTGGGGACTCCATCGAAGAGGATAGGGCGAAGTTCGTCGGGGGGCATGATCCACGGCTCCCCGAGCTCGTAGGCCGCGATCTCGCGCGCGACCCGCTGGTCGATGTTCTTGCCGTGCAGCTCGGGCCAGAGTCGCATGACGCGGGAGACCCCGCCGAAGAGCGGGTCCTCGCCGCCCATCGTCATCGGGTCGCCGTAGACGGCCGCCTCGCACCCCGCCTGGATCCCGTAGAAGATCGCGGTCGACAGGCGGTTGGCGGCAACCCTCTTGTGGCGCAGCAGGGCCTCGCGCTGCTTGTAGAGGAAGCGTGCGTCGGTGCCCTCGTAGCTGAAGCCCCGGCGTCCGAACGAGACGATCTCGAACCCGGCCTTGAGGTACCGCTTGCGGATCTCGGGACGCTCGTACTCGGTGTAGTAGAGGCTGAAGGTCACCGGGCCCGGCTCGGTCTCGCGGATCTCGTCGATGAGACGCTGGTGGTCGCCCTCGATCTTGCCGCCTTCCCAGCCGTGGAAGAGGAACCAGAGGGTGCCCTCGCGCTCCTCCTCCGCCGGCGGCTGGACCGCCCGCTCCAGCCGGTCGAGGTAGAGCCAGGGCGCCCCGATGGCGTGGTAGTTGCGACGGGCCAACGTGTAGCCACGTCGCATCGGTGCATCGCTCCAGACGTAGCGCCAGGCGCCGTCGAAGAACTCGTGCTGCGGGTTCCAGCCGTCACCGACGTTCCAGCCGTGCTGGAGGTAACCGCGGATCCTCGGAGGGACGTCGTCGGGGAGGCCGCAGTACCGGGCGAGGATGTGGGCCTGGCCGTAGTAGTGGTTGTGATGGTGCATGGCGCGGGTCCTCTACGAGCTCTCGGCGGGTGCCAGCGACACGGTCCCGTGCAGGATTTCACGGTCGACGCGGACCTGGGCCCGGCGTCCGTGCTGGCCGAACTCGAGCGGCAGGTCCGCGTGGAGGAAGGGCTCGCACGCGACGGCCGTCGCGGGGCCGTCCTGCGGAGCCTCGAACAGCGACCACATGACGTTCCGCGCAGCCAGGTCGCCGGCGTCGGCCACCTCCACGAGGCTCGAGATGGGGACGCGTGCCTGCCAGGTACCGGGCTCGAGGGTCACCTCCGTGTCGAGGTCGACGTGGGTGTCCGAGTCGGGCAGGTAGCGACGCCAGTGGGGGCGCCAGTCGGTGTCGTCCGACCACCTCTGGCCAGTGACGACGAGGCTGGAACCGTCGTCCTCGAGCCGCACCGAGACGGCCGTGAGCCGCAGCGGGCCCTCGACGAGGTTGACCCGGGCGGCCGGGGACCGAGTCAGTCGCACCAGGTGCTCGCCGTGGACCGCGCCCACCGACCGGTCGCCGTCCGTCCACACGATCGTCTCGGGCTCGTCGGCGTCGACGGCGAGCCGGACCGCGCGGGCGTTGGACTGGAGGAACGGGTCGTCGTGCTCGACACCCTCGACGATCGCGGCCACGGGAACCGAGAACCGGACGACCGCCGCGTCCCCCACCTGCGTCACGGTGCCGGGCCACCGCAGCTCGGGAGCGGTGCGGTTGCGGGCGAACACCAGGTCGGCGGTGGACGGGTTGCCGTTGACCTGGACGGCGAGCTGGTAGGTCCCGTCGACGACGGAGGCCTCGCTCAGGCGAGCCGGGTGGTGCAGCCAGGTGACCACGAACTGCCCCCGCGAGGTCACCGTGGGCTGGGCCCAGACATCCTCCGTCACCTGGTGGCCCTGCGGCCATGCGGCGCTGCCCTGCGTCGGGTGCTTGAGCGTGTCCTCGCTGAACCGTCTTCCGTTGCGCAGGCCGACGCGGAGCTGACCGGGGCGCTCCGCGTCTCCGGCGACCTGCGCGAGCAGCTCGTGCGGCACGGTCGTCCGGAACCCGACGTAGCTCGTGTCACCGTGGGAGTCGACGGCATCGAAACGCTCGGCGGTCAGGCGAACCCACCGCCCGCCGGCGCCGAAGTCGACCGTGAGCTGGGAGTCCCGACCGGTGCGGACGTGCCGGATCTCCGCCGTCGCGGTGATCTCCAGCGCGCCGTCGTGCCAGCGCGCCGACCGGACGGTCGTGCGCAGGCCGACCTGCCGCCGGGGCACCGCGTAGAGCCGCCGCGGCACCCCCCGCTCGCCGAGGCCCGGATAGGGCAGCTCCATGCGTCCGGGGAGGATCGGGTGGGCCTGACCCCGGGCATGCCCCGACAGGCCGTTCTCCGACCGGAAGACCGCGAGGCGGCGAAGCAGGTCGACGTTCTCGCTCAGCAGCGCCTCGTACTGGATGCGGTTGAAGTGGTGCGTCCTGCGGACGGCCGTCTCACCCAGGTGCTCCGCGAGGCGGCGACCCAGCGCGAGCAGCCGGTCGGCTTCGGAGTCGGGCACGGTCGCGAAGGCCTGCGCGATCGTGACGAGATCGGTCTCCGCGAGCGCCGCGAGCACCTCCCGTCGAACGCGCAGGGTGGCTCGGTCCAGGTGCCCGAGCACCATCTCGGCCGACACGACGCGGTCCAGCAGGTTGTCGTAGCGGAAGGCCTGCTGGGTGATGGAGTCGCCCGACTCCCGTTCGCGCCAGAAGTACACCGGATCAGCCATGACGTCGACGGTCACGGCGTCGAGGTGGGCCGCCAGCGTGACGGGGTAGTCCTCGTAGCGGATCGCGGGAAATGCGTAGCCGAACTCATCCCAGAAGCTGCGCCGGTACACCTTGTTCCAGACCATGCGGTCTCGAGCCAGGGGCGGGTACTCGGACACGTGGGTGGCCAGGCGGTTCTGGTTGAAGGCGATGCGGTGCGACCACGACTGGCGCACGCCCGAGGAGTTGTTGAAGCGACGTGCGTTGCCGCCGGCGAAGGCCGAGCCGCTCTGGTCCAGAAGGGCCAGCATGCGTTCGAAGCCGTGCACCGTGACGAGGTCGTCGCTGTCGATGAAGGTGATGAACTCGCCCTCGGCGTGGGCGACGCCGGTGTTGCGGGCCGGGCCGAGCCCCTGGTTCTGCTGCTCGACGACCCGGAACCGTGGGTCCTTGGCGACGAACTGGTCGGCGACGCCGCGGCTGCCGTCGGGCGAGCCGTCGTCTACGGCGATGACCTCGATGTCATCGAACGACTGGATGCGGATGGACTCCAGGCAGTCGCCGATGTAGTCCTCGACGCCGTAGAAGGGGACGATGACACTGAGGCGAGCCGCCACCTCAGACCAGGTCCCAGCTCATCGCGGTCCCTCGCGAGACGTCTCGGCTGAACGTCTTGCCCTCGAGGAGCGAGAAGGTGTCCGGTGCCAGCCCCGACGCGGGTCGGATCGAGCGGACGTTGTCGGCGGTGACGGGGTCGCCGGCACGGACGTCCTCGACGACGAACAGGGACCGACGGAACCGCAGGCCCTCCCGCTCGCTCTCACGGGCCCCGATGCGGGGCCGGCCGAGGGCCTGCCAGGCGACCTTCGTCTCGGCGACGAGGGCGGCGAGCTCGTGCGGCTCGAGGGAGAAGTCGCTGTCGACGCCCCCCTCCTCGCGCGACATCGTCACGTGCTTCTCGACGAGGACCGCCCCGAAGGCGACCGAGGCGACGGCGGCGCCGATGCCCATCGTGTGGTCACTGAGCCCGACGAGGGTGTCGAACGTGTCGGCCATGACCGGGATCCCGCGCAGGTTGGAGGAGGCGGGGTCGGCCGGGTAGGAGGCCGTGCACGAGAGCACGATGATCTGCTCGTTGCCCACCGAACGCGCCGCCTCCACCGCGGCGTGGATCTCGCCGACGGACGCCATGCCCGTCGAGATGATGATCGGCTTGCCGGTGGCGGCCGCTCGGCGCACGAGCGGCAGGTCGACGATCTCGGAGGAGGCGATCTTGTACGCCGGCACGTCGAGGGACTCGAGGAAGTCGACGGCGGTCGGGTCGAAGGGGCTGGAGAAGGCCTGGAGCCCGAGCTCGCGGGCGAGCGAGAAGATCGGCTCGTGCCACTCCCACGGGGTGTGGGCCTCCTCGTAGAGGTCGTAGAGGCGGCGGCCGCCCCAGAGCGGGTGGTCCTCGGACAGCCGGAACTCCGGGGTGTCGACGTCGATGGTGATGGTGTCGGCCGTGTACGTCTGCAGCTTGATCGCGTGCGCACCCGCCGCCGCCGCGGCCCGGACGATCTCGAGCGCCTTGTCGAGGGAGCCGTCGTGGTTGCCGGACATCTCGGCGATGATGAACGGCTCGGCGTCGGGACCGACGGTGACGTCGCCGATCGACACCGACGGCCGGGTCGAGGTGTGGAGGGGAGAGGTCGTCATGAGGTACTCACTTGTCCTTGGTCGCGCGGACGCGGATCACGGCGGTCTCGGTGCCGTCGACGTCGCGGCTGTAGCGGTCGATCTCCTCGAAACCGTTGCGACGGTTGAAGCGACGCACGGCCTCGTTCTGTTCCAGGACCTCTCCGTGGAGGGTCCCGAGCTCGAGGTCGTCGAAGGCGAAACGCTTGGCCTGGCGCTGGATCTCGATCCAGGCGGGCAGCAGCTCACCACGCTGGGAGAGGCCTTCGTTGTCGAGATAGTAGCCCCACCACGCGCTGCCCTCGTCGCGGTCTATGTCGAAGAACGTCACGACGCCGGACGGGACGCCGTGCCGCTCGTAGACGTAGATGGCGCGGCTGGGGTCGCTCTTGACCCGAGCCCAGAACGCCTCGTGCTCGGCGGCGGTGATGACGTGCTGCGTCAGGGAGACGGCCCGCACCTCGGGGTGGTTGCGCCACCGGAGGACGGCGTCGCTGTCTGCGTCGGTCGCTGGGCGGAGCATGGTCCTCCTCGGTGGGCCGTGGGCACAGGTCGACGCCCGAGCCGGCCGCGGTCGATCGGGGATTCGTTGTTACACTACCCGACGCCCCGAGACCCCTATCCAAGGCGGAACACATGAGTGCACTGAGCCGTGACGCGATCCGGACGATGATGGCCGAGGTCCTTCAGGCCCAGAGCAAGACGCTGCCTGCCGACGACTCCGCGAACCTCGAGGAGATCGGCTTCCGCTCGCTCGACTTCTCCGAGCTGGCGCTGCGCGTCGAGGACGAGATCGGGCAGGAGCTGAACTTCGACGCCCCCGAGCTGCGGCAGATCGCCACCGTCTCGGACGTGCTCGACTTCCTCGAGCAGCTCCAGGCGGCGTGAGCGCCGTCGTCGGCGGCGCGGGCAACCGGGTCGTCGCGCGCGGCTTCGACGGCACGTGGGACGAGCTGGAGCCCTTCGAGCTGCCCGGGCCCAGTGCCGTCCTGGTCCGGGACCACCTCGAGGCGGTCCGCGCCGTGAGGGCCGCGGCGCTGACCGGCACGGAGGTTCTCCTGGCCTCACGGGGCCGGATCACCCCCGATCTCGAGGACGAGCTGTCCGACATGGGCCTGTTCGTCCTGGACGGCGACCGGGTCCGCCCGCCGGCCGAGCGCCGGCCCTCGACGCCCGGACGGGTCTGGCTCCTGACGAGCGGCAGCACGGGACGCCCGAAGAGGGTCGCCCACACGCTCGAGTCCCTGACCACGGTGTCAGGTGATCAGCCGGCACGCACGTGGCTGTGTCCCTACGCGCACGGCGCGTACGCCTGGTGGCAGGTCGTCACGCTCGGCCTGTCCAACCCGGGCCAGGGCGTCCTCTTCGTCGAGCCGGACGAGCTCGAGACGTGGCCCGCGCGGGCCGCGGAGGTCGGCGTCACCGCGGCGTCGGGCACCCCGACGTTCTGGCGTCAGGCGCTCTACCGCGATCCCGAGAGCGTCGCAGCCCTGGCGCTGGAGCAGGTGACCCTCGGCGGCGAGCCGGTGGACCAGACCATCCTCGACCGGCTGCGTGACCTCTTCCCGTCGGCCCGCGTGTCGTGGATCTACGCCTCGAGCGAGGCCGGGGCCACGATCGCCGTCCACGACGGCCGCGCGGGCTTCCCGAGCGCGTGGCTCGGGCGCGAGGCCGCCGGCCGCGCGACCCTCGCCGTCGAGGACGGCGAGCTGCTCATCTCCTCGCCCAAGCGGGGTGAGGGGATCGATGCGGTCCTGCGCACCGGCGACCGCGTCGAGGTGGTCGAGGACCGCGTCCTCATCACCGGCCGGATGGCCTCCGACGAGATCAACGTCGGCGGTGCGAAGGCCTCCGCGTCCACGGTGCGCGACGTCCTCCAGTCCCACCCCGCGGTGGGGTGGGCCGCCGTCCGCGGGCGCAAGGCCCCCATCGTCGGCAGCATCGTCACCGCCGACGTCGTCCTCACCTCACCGGCCACCCAGGCCGACCTGACCGCCTGGTGCGCCGAGCGGCTGCCGGACTACTCGGTGCCGCGGCGCATCCGGTTTCTCGACGAGATCCCGATCAAGGAGACCCTGAAGAGCGATGTCTGACACCACCCCCATCGGCCCTGCGTCGGTCGTCGTCGTCTCCGGCGGCTCGCGCGGTCTCGGCCTCGCGATCGTCGAGGACGTCCTCGCCTCCGGCGCCAAGGTGGCCGCCTTCGCCCGCACGGTCACCCCCGAGCTCGAGCAGCTCGCCGCGGAGCACCCCGACCGGGTCCACGTGGCGTCCGTCGACGTCACCGACCTGCCCGGGATCACGGCGTTCCTCAAGGAGGCCGAGTCGCGCCTCGGTCCGCTCGACGCGCTCGTCAACAACGCGGCGATCGGCCAGGACAGCCTCCACGTGCACACCTCGCCCGAGCAGGTGGCGCGCATCATCGAGACCAACCTCACGGCTCCGCTGCTGCTGACGCGAGCGGTGCTGCGCCGGATCATGGCCAAGGGCAACCGCGGCCGCATCGTCATGGTCACCTCCGTCTGCGCCCAGCGCGGCTACTCGGGCCTCGTCGCCTACTCCGCCACGAAGGGCGGCCTCGACAGCGCCATGCGCACCCTCGCCCGCGAGCTGCACGGTCGGGCGCTCGTCAACAGCGTGGCCCCCGGCTTCTTCGCCTCGGAGATGAGCTCGGTCCTCGGCCAGACCCAGCTGGACACCATCACCCGCCGCACGCCGTCGGGCCGCCTCGTCGAGCCCTCGAACATCGTGCCGGTCGTCCACGGGCTCCTCTTCGACGACACGAACATCAACGGGCAGGTCATCACCGTCGACGGTGGCGGAAGCATCTGAGCCCCGACGCTCCCGACTCGAGGGGAGGGTCGCCGGGTACCGGCAGCCCTCCCCTCGACGCGCTGCTCCACCACGCCGTCGCGACGGCACCCCTGCTCGTCGCGCCGACGGCGGTCGGTCACGAGTGCATCGAGGGGACCCACAGCCACCTCGCCGACGGGCGCCTCGTGTGCTGGCAGGCGGGCGCTGTCCTGCCGGGACATCGCCACGCGGTCGACGCCGAGATCCTCGGCCAGCCGGTCCCTCGGGCGCTCGCCCGGCGTGCCGCGGGGCTGCCGCCGGAGCGGGTGTGGTGGCTGTGGACGCGGGCCGAGGCGCGCGCCAAGGTGCTCGACGTGCCCATCCTCGTGTGGATCTCGCGCGTCGACTGGCTCGCCGATGCCGCGCACCCGTCCGGTGGCGCGTACGACGAGACCGCCGTCCTGACCCGACACCTCGACGATCTCGTCGTCAGCCACGCCGTGCGGCCGTCGGCCCGGCGGTGAGCCCGCTGCCGGTCAGCGCGCCCGGCGGTCGCGGAGGCGACCCACCGCCCGCCGCAGGGCGGGAACCGGCCGGGCGGCCTGGCTGACGAGCCGGTAGGCCGCCGATGCCTCGAGGTCGATGCTGCGCTCGAGGACGCGGATCTGCCGGTCCCGGGCCCGCAGCGTTCCCTCGAGCCAGGTAGCCCGCGCTCGCTGGGTCACGAGCTCGTCGGCCTGGGCCGCGTGGTCGCGAGCCAGCTCCGCGTACGAGGCGGTGTCCGCGGCGGTCGTTGCCGCACTGGAGCCGAGCAGCAGGCCGGTCGCCGCGAGCCGTTCGGCGAGCCCCGCCGGCGAGGCGGTCGGCTGACCGGACCGGCCCGCGAGCACGGCGAGCTCTTCGACGAGCTCGCCCTCGGTCGCGTCGACACGGAAGGGGTGGTGCCGGGCCGGGCGGACCACGCGCGCTGCGAGGTCGTGCAGGCCGAGGGCGACGACCTGCCCGACCGTGGTGCCTCCCAGCCGCCACGACCGGTCGACGAGGTCGAGGTCCGGGCCGTCGGCCGCCGTGCCGCGGAGGGCCACGTTGGCGGGGACCGCGACGGCCAGGAGCGCGTCGTCCGGCGCGTCCGGCCCGTCGAGCCAGCGGGTCCAGCCGGTCAACAGCTCGCGGACGCGGTCGCGGTCGGAGGCCTCGAGCGCGTCCACGACCGACTGGGCCAGCGTCGGCGCGGGGCGGGGCGGCTCGAGCGACCGCTCACTGCTCGAGCGGCCGTCCACGTGCGGCGCCTCGTCACGCCCGGTGATCACGAGGTCCCGCGCGGCGTCGGCGGTCGACCACGTCTCGGTGACGACGACGTCCGGCACGGACAGGGGGCCGGAGCCGTCGGCGGTGAGCAGCACGACCCAGGCGTCGGCGAGGGCGTGCCCGAGGCCGCCCTCGAGCAGGTCGCGGGAGAGCCGCGCCGGGTCGGTGAGAACGGGCCGGCCGGGGTGGGCGTCGAGGTGCCGGTGCACCGCCCAGACCGCCAGCTGTCGGGTGGACTCGTGGCCGAGGCTGTCGGCCGTGGCGAGGACTGCCGGCGCGCCCCGCTCCGGCCAGGCGGCCCAGACCGCGGCGGGCTCGAGGCCCGTTCCGGCGCCGAGCGCCCCGAGTCGCTCTGCCGTCACGGAGTCGGTGGTGAGGGTGTCCTGCCACGCGCCGTCATCACGTCCGCGGGGCTCGGGGACGCGCACGAGCCGTCCCAGGCCGGCACGGTTGTCCGCATCGACGAGGAGAGCGCCACCCGGCGCCACGAGGCGAGCCAGCCCGGTCAGGAGGGCGTCCATCCCCCCAGCAGGGGAGTCCGGAGACAGCAGCAGGTCGGGCCCCCCGAGCGCCACCACGACCTGAGCCCGCTCGATCGCGTCCGCTCCGGTGCCGAGCGCCGCGTCCAGGCGGTCCGCGGCACCGGCGACGAGCCGGACGCCGGGAAGTGACGTCGCGACGGCGCGCACGTCGTCGAGCGCCCGGGTGGCGATGGTGACGTCGCCGACGACGTCGGCGTCGGCCGCGGCGTCGTGGCGGTCGGTGAGCGCCGGTGCGAGCGCGGCCGCACGGGGACCGACGAGGAGCACGGAGGCCGGGCGCCCGTCGCGGCTGTGCGCGTCGCGGATCCGGCGGACGAGGGGGACGAGCGCCGAGCGCTCCGTGCCGGCGACCCGGGCGGCGTCGGTCCATTCGCGCAGCTCGCCGCCGGTCAGCAGGGCACCGGAGACGTCGTCGAGTCGGGCGTGCACCACGGCTTCCTATCGCAGTCCAGGGCGCTCGGCGGCCGCCGAGGCGTGGTCTACAGTATCGGCGACGCCAGGCCCCGAACTCGCGGGCCGCGACCCGACGGACGCTGGAGTGCCTTGATGACCCGACCGACCGTAGGGGCCGTCGTCCTCAGCATGGGTGACCGTCCTGAGCCGCTCGCGAAGGCCTTGCGGACCCTGCTCGCCCAGGAGGGCGTCGACCTCGACGTCGTGCTCGTCGGCAACGGGTGGGAGCCCAGCGGGCTGCCCGACGGCGTCCGCACGGTGCACCTGCGCGAGAACGTCGGCATCCCCGAGGGCCGCAACGTCGGAGCGCGCGAGGTCCGCGGCGACATCCTGTTCTTCTACGACGACGACGCGTTCCTTCCGACGACCGACGTCCTGGCCAGGCTCGCGCAGGAGTACGACCGCGACGAGCGTGTCGCCGTCGTCCAGCCGCGCGGGGCCGACCCGGACGGCCGCCCGACGCCGCGCCGCTGGGTGCCCCGCCTCCGCGCGGGCCGGGGCGGCGCCGGGGGAGAGGTCGTCGTCTTCTGGGAGGGGGTCTGCACGATCCGCCGGTCGGCCTTCGAGTCCGTCGGCGGGTGGCCGGGGCACTTCTGGTACGGGCACGAGGGCATCGACCTCGCGTTCCGGCTCGTCGACGCGGGATGGCACCTGCTCTACCGGCCCGACGTCGTCGTCAACCACCCCGCCACCCAGCCGACGCGCCACGCCGTGTACTACCGCATGAACGCGCGCAACCGGGTGTGGGTGGCCAAGCGCAACCTGCCGCATCCGGTGGCCGAGGTCTACGTGGGGGTGTGGTCACTCATCACCGTGGCGCGGGTGCGCGACCGGCGCAAGCTCGCGGTCTGGTTCCGCGGGCTGCGCGAGGGCATCCGTGAGGACGCCGGCCTGCGCACCCCCATGTCGTGGTCGACCGTCGGGCGCCTGACCCGGGCCGGGCGCCCTCCGGTGGTCTGACCGTGGCCGCGCACGGCCCCGGGGGAGCCACCCCGGCGGACCGGACGCTCCGGGTGACCCTGACCGGGGTGCGCAGCCTGACGCACCTCGTCTACGCGGCGTCCTACCTGCGTCACCTGCTCGATGCGGACGGGACCGCCCTCGAGGTGGGGCTCGTCGGTCTCGCCCCCGGGCTGGGCCGCGCGGTCGTGACACCGGAGGACGTGCGCGCCTACCTGCCGTCCGACGACCGGCTCGCGCTCGACCTCGACGTGTCGGAGGAGCACTTCCTCGTGCGGCCGGACCGCGAGCGGCTCCTGCTGTCGATCGGCGCCCCCGGGCTGCGCGTGTGGTCGCGGATGGTCCGGGCGGGGCGGGGGCGCCCACCGCGGGTCGTCGTGGTCGACGAGGGGATCGGGTCCTACGGCGACGTCCGCACCCGCCTGGCGGCCTACCGGCGTGAAGGGGGCGGCCGGGCCTGGCCGGTGGTGCGGGCCTCCGCCGTCGCGAGCGGCAACCGGATCCTGACCGACGTCCACTGGTCGCTCTACCGCAGCACCCGCGCGGGCTGGATCGTCGACCGCGAGGTGGCCGCCGAGTTCGCCCGGCGTCTCGAGGGCCCGGCCAGCCCGGCGGGTGTGGCGGTGTACCTCACCCAGCCCTGGCCCGAGGTCGGGATCATGGCCGAGTCCGACTACCTGGCCCACCTCGACGCCGTGCGGGAGCAGTGCGCCAGCGCGGGGCTTCGGCTGGTGCTGCGGCCCCACCCCAGCGAGGACCCGGACCGCTACCGGGGCCACGACCTCCTCGCGTCCCGCCTGCCCGCCGAGCTGGATGCCTCGGTGGTGACGGCCGCCGCCGTGGTCGGCGCCAACAGCACCGCCCTGCTCAACCTCGCCGCGGTGCACGGCACCCGCTGCGTGCGGGTCACGGCCGAGGATCTGCGGCCCCTCGAACGGGCGCTCGGGGCCCGGCAGCGTTCCCTTCTCGACACGTTCCTCCCACCGGCGATCGAGGTGGACCGCCTCGGCGACCGGCTGCGCGAGCTCCGCGACGAAGGCGCTGCCGGCTAGTCGGGACCGCCTCGCATTCACAGGTCGCCGGGTGCCCACGCCCGCGAACCGTGCCTTACTGTGACAAATGGGACAGAAGAGATCCGTGGTTCGAAGGAGCCTGCCCATGCGTCCACCCACCCGTCTGCTCACGTGTGCCGCGGCGGTCCTCGCCGTCGCCGCCGGACCGGCCCTGACCGCCCACGCGGCCGCGCCGACCACCGGGGCCGCGACGGCCCGGCCGGCGGCTGCTCCGCGGCCCCCCGCGGCCGCAGCCCCGAGCGCCCCGTCGTTCTCGGGAACCCCGGTCACGCCGTCGCTGACGACCTACCC
>Ga0164308_10001154_pt1 | contig 14018 bp, 12 predicted proteins | sample Whisoiple_246_MG_FD_109983 | JGI IMG/M metagenome (GOLD analysis project Ga0164308, IMG submission 109983) | Soil microbial communities amended with fresh organic matter from upstate New York, USA - Whitman soil sample_246_MG | ecosystem: Environmental > Terrestrial > Soil > Unclassified >...
CATCTGTCACCTGCTCCGTTGTGGCGATTGGGCCTTTTTCGGCTTGTCTGACGTGCGCTGCTCGGACCGCCTTGCCGAGGCGCGAGCGCCCGTACCCTTCTTCCACTCGAAGAGGATGCGAGCGCTCTGAATCGTTTCGAACTCGATAGAAGCAAGTTCACCTTGCTCGGTTTCGATCAACACCGCGCCGTGATCATCGACGCCTTTGAGCGTGCCGAAGATTACCGCTTGTCCCGCACGCGGCGTACTCAACTTGAGGCGCGCGGCCTGGCCAGCGAAGCGCTCGTAGTCACGGCGCACGTACAGCGCGCGCTCGACGCCGGGTGATCCGACCTCGAGCGTGTACCGATGCGGAATACAATCTGCGACATCCAGCGCTGCCGACAAGTCGCGCGAGATGTCGGCGCACAGGTCGATCGTCACGCCGTACCCGGGCACACTGGAGCCGGCTGGCTCACTGCTCTCGGTGCGCTCGATGCTGATCTCCAGCAGCCAACCGCTGCGATCCGTACGCCAAATACACTCCACGCACTCGACGCCATGCGCCGCGAGCACGGGACCGATCGCAGCGTGGAGCTTCTCGCGATCGATACCTGGAATTTTTTCGTACGAAACGTTCATGCGGTGCAGACAGAAAATGAAAAAAAACGGACCCTCTGAGGAGAGCGGGTCCGCTGGGAACCACCCAAGTTGTCGCGGCGCATTCTACTCGACGGCCCGCGGGCCCGCAAGGGCCCATAGCCGACGGAAATCATTGGCCATTTTTCGACTGCCCTGAAAACCGCCTTCAGGCGAGGTTGGGCAGCGTGACCAGGTCCACATGCAGCACCTCGCCGTCGAAAGCCATGATTTCTTGCAGGGATGCGTCGGACGGCCGCGAAGCCAGCCGAATTTTTGCGCACGCCGCGCGGCCGCCTTCGAACACGGTGTTGTCCAGCTCCTGAACATTGATGCCGTGTCTCTTCAATACGCCAAGCACGTTCGCCAACGCTCCGACCTTGTCCACGTGACGGACGACCAGCTGATAGCGCGCCCACGACGTAGCGCTGATGTTGACGACGTTGAGCACTTCACCCTTGGTCAAGAACCCGCGCAGGATGCGCACGGTCTCGTTGGCGATCGCGATCTGCGCTTCGTCGGTGGAGGCACCGATATGCGGCGTCGCGTACACCAAGCCGCTTTGTAAAATTGGGTGCGAGTAAGCGCCCTCACGTGTGTCCGGCTCACTAGCTAGGACGTCGAGCCCGACTCGCAGTCCCTTGATCGGGATCGCCTCCAGCAAGGCATCGTAGTCGACGAGCTCCGGGCGCGCGGTGTTCACGAACATGGCGCGGTCGGGCAAAGCCTCGATCACTATGCGATCGACGATGCCACGCGTGCGTTCGCCCAGCTCTAGGTGAACGCTGAAAATATCGACGGAACGAGCCAATTCTTCGGGGCTGGCGACACGCGTCACCCCCAGCTCCGCAGCCCTCGAGACCGAGAGTGAGCGCGCCCAAGCATACGGCTGCATGCCGTAGGCTTGCGCCAGCTTGATCACGGCACGGCCGACGTGACCGGTACCCAGGACGCCGATCTTTCTGCCGTTCAAACCCACGGCTCGGGCAAACTCGTGCTTTTCCCATTTGCCGCCGCGCAGACTGGCAACGGCATCCGGCACGCGGCGATCGAGGCAGCCGATCAAGGTCAGCGTGAGCTCGGCGACTGCCGAAGCGTTCTTGCCCGGACAGTTGGCGACGTAGATGCCACGCTCACTGGCCGTGGACACGTCGATGTTGCTGACCCCCGCGCCGGCGCGGATGATGAGATTCAGCGCCTTCCCCGCGTCGATCGCCGCCTTGTTTACCACGGTGCCGCGTACGATTAGGACGTTGACGCCATCGAGGACATTGACCAGCGCTTCACCGTCGAGGTCGGGGTCATAGATGACCTCGACACCCAAGCTTCGCATTTCGTCGAGGCTCGACTCGGAAAGCCGATCCGCTGCTAGGACTCTCATCTTTGGGGGCCTTCTATCACGAGCCCTCCCCGAAATTTCCGAGCGTGTGGCGGGTACCAGCGATTTCCAACAAAAGTTCGTGGTTTTCGCCCTCGACCAACCACGGGCTCAGCGCAGTTTGCGCGGCCTGCGTGAAGCGGGCCTGAAATTTGTGGTTTTTGACCGGGGCGTACAGCGCGCCCTGGGGACCGTGGGTCAAGCTGCCCGGGTCGAGCGGGCTCTCGCTGCCATCCGAGAGCAAAAGCTCGAGCCGCCCTGCCTGCTCGCGCACGCCCAACACGAAAAAGGGCACGTCTTCGACGCGGAAGTAGCTCCAATCATAGCCATTGTTCAAAATGAAGCGGCCGTCGTCGGGGTGACGGTCGATCCAAGACGCGAACGCGCGCGCCATGCCCGGATGCTCGACCAGTCGTCCGTCGTGATGAAAGCGTCCCCCGGCATCGAGCACGATCGAGCTCTCGCGCGAGCGGCCTTCGGGCGCAGGAAAGCGGAAGAATTCCGGATGATCGGCGGGACGCATCGCGAACCCGAGTGTAGCGCCGATCAGAGCGCGGGCGAAGAGCGAGGCAACAGGGCACGCAGGGTGGCGTAGCTACCGAAACAGAGCAGCACGTCGCCAGCGCGCAGGACCTCCGTTCCGCGGGGGTTCGGGAGCACCGACTCTTGGCGGGTGATGCTCAACACTCGCACCTCGCGTTCGCTGAAGGACAGCTCGGACAGGGCTCGATCCGTGAAAGGTGAGGCGTTTTCCACGCGGAACTCGACGACGCCGTAGCCGCTCTTCAGCGTCAAGCGTTGGCGAATGTCCAGGTCCGGGAAAGCCACTCGTTCCTCGAGCTGCTCGATCATGGCCGATGCCACGTCGACGCCGGTGGCTGTTTCGATGCCTTCGAGTCCTGGCGAGGAGTTCACCTCCAACACTTGCGGCCCATCCGGGCCCTCCAGCATGTCCACGCCCGCCACGTGTAGCCCCATGACCTGAGCAGCGACGATTGCCGTGCGTTCGAAAGCAGGATCGATCTCGATTTTGCTGGCTCGTCCGCCGCGGTGCAAATTGGCTCGAAACTCGTCGCCCGCGGCTTGCCGGCTGATCGCGGCCACCACGCGGTCCCCCACCACCAAAGCGCGAATGTCCCGGCCTCGGCTCTCGCTCACGAAGCGTTGAATCACCACGTCTTTTCGGGTGCTGTGCAGCGTTTCGATGATGGCCTCCGCCATCTTGGTCGTCTCGGCCAAAATGACGCCGATGCCCTGCGCGCCCTCCAGCAACTTGATCACGACTGGAGCACCACCCACGGCTTCAATCGCGTGCTGCAGGTTGCTGCGGTCGCGCGCGAAAGCGGTGGGCGGAATGCCGACCTGGTGTCGACTCAGAATTTGCGTGGAGCGTAGCTTGTCCCGCGCCGAGCTGATGGCAGACGACGAGTTGAGGGAGAACACTCCCATCTGTTCGAACTGACGCACGACCGCCGTCCCGAACGCACTGATCGAGGCGCCGATGCGCGGGATCACGGCGTCGTAGCGGGAGAGCTTGCGATTGCGAAAAAACAATGCCGGCCGCCCCGATTCCACCAGCAAGCTGAAGCGCAGCGTGTGCAGCACCTTCACGTGATGTCCGCGTTTGGCGCAGGCTTCGCGCAAACGGCGGGTGCTGTACGCCTGCGAGTTGCAAGACAAGATCGCGATCCTCAGCGTCACGAGCCGAGCCGTTCTCGGCTGCGCTTGCCGGCTTTTACTGGTGCTCGAGCGGTACGCTCCGGCGCGGGTTTGGCGGCAGCTTTGGCAGGCTGCGCCGCACTCGCGCCCGGTGAGTGCAGTACGTAGCGACGACCCGGATCGACCAAAAACGCATGGGCCAGCGCGCGCCGCCCAATCAGCATTCGAAAAATCATCCGCCCGCGATCGACCAAGCTGAGCTCGATTTCACGTTCCACCGGGCCAATGCGAACCTTCACCGCGACGAAGATGCGCTGCTCGAGCTCACCGCTCGAAGGCCGAACTTGACCGCGCCGCGCAATCCGCGCCTCGACGGTCACCCGGCGATCACTTTCGCTGCGACTGAGGCGGACCTCGAAGCGCACTCGCCCCCCTGCGAGCTCCCGGATATTTTCGACGTGCAGCGCGCTGCTGCGCGCACCGGTGTCGATTTTTGCGCGCAGACGCAGGATTCGCCACGCGGGAATGTCGACGTATTCGGTCACGCCGATGACCAGCGGTGCTGCAGCGCTGCGTGTCACACCGGCTGAAGCTACTACAAGCCGACGCCGAGAAAGGTCGGCCAAAAGCGCCCCAGTCCAAAATTGTGTGCGTGTTTTGCCGCCCTCGGGACTAGAAAAACCAAAACCTGCCATGCCCGACGAATTTCCTACCCTCGAGGTCGTCGCAGCGCTCGGCGTCTTGGCGCTCCTGATCCGGACACTGCTCGTCACTAGCGAGATGCAGAGCGTCCCGAAGCTGGCGGCTGAGCTGGTGCGGCTGCTGGGCGTGGGTGACCGGTCGCGCGCACTCGCCGTCTGCAACTCGCCCACCGCGCCTGCGTTGGCGCGCTCGGCGCGCGAAATGATCGAGCTGACTGGCGAACCGCCATACGCGGCCGAGGCCGCGGCGGACCTGAAACACGAACAGCAAGAGCTCGAGCAGGACTTGGCGAGGCGCGCGGAGAGCGGGCGCGCCCGGGATTTGATCGTGCTCACCGTGTTGATCGGCGCGATGGCCTTCGCGGTTTTGTCCAATCTGCTGGTCACACGTTGGTTTCACGCGCTCGCCGCGCTCGCGTCGCTACTGGTGATCATCGGTTACTTCATGCGCAGCCGCCTGCGGAGCATCGAACGCGTCGAGCTGAGCCGGGTTGGTGAAGCGCTGCAGCGAATGCTGGAGGCCGCGCCCAGCCCGCCCGGCGCTCGCCGTAGCCTGCACTCCATCGATGGCGGCTGCAGCGTGTGTGGCGAGAACGTGTTCTTGCTCGCACACGACGCTGCGCTCGGCACGTCGCTACCGGTGCTCGGCATCCATGAGCTCAGAATCTGCAAAAATTGCGGCTTCGTCACTGGTCAGGCCCAAGACGCCGGCGCCTTGGCCCGCGGCGCGCTCGAAGAGCTCAGCGTGCCCATTTCGCTGGAGGACGAGCCGAGCTCGGACGACACGGAGCACGACGGCTGAGCTGGAGCGACGGCACGGCCCTCTTCGCTTGCATTCGCGCGATTTACGAGACACCTTCGCCAGCGGAATGGATAGCTCCGGTACCCACGACGCCAATCGCGCCTATTACGACGCCTTTTCCGCCGGCTATGAAGACCATCGCGGCGAGAACGACCCGGGGGGTTATCACGACCTTTTGGACGAACTCGAATCGGAATACGTCAAGCGCTATGGCGCGGGCCGAGACGTCCTCGAGGTAGGCTGTGGCACCGGGCTCGTGCTCTCGCGGATCGCGCGATTTTCGCGCTCAGCCCGAGGCGTGGACCTTTCTCCGGGCATGTTGGCCAGAGCGCAGGCACGCGGCCTTGACGTGGTGCTCGGCTCCGCCACCGCCCTGCCCTTCGAAGACAACCGCTTCGACGTGACCTGTTCGTTCAAGGTGCTGGCTCACGTTCCGGAGATCGAACTGGCGTTGAAAGAGATGGTGCGGGTGACGCGCCCCGGCGGCATCGTGCTGGCCGAGTTCTACAATCCGTACAGCCTGCGCGCGCTGCTCAAGCGCTTCGGCCCTGCCGGACGGATCGCCGCCTCCGCCAACGAGAGCCACGTTTACACCCGCTTCGACTCGCCCTTCGGCCTGAAAAAGCTGCTCCCGCCGGGCACACTGCTGGTGGGCGCGCGCGGCGTGCGGATCGTCACGCCGACAGCCAAAGTGATGAGGAGCAGCCTCGGCCGCCGCGTCTTCCGCGCCGCCGAGCACGCCCTCTGTGATTCACCCCTGCGCGTGTTCGCCGGATTCTACGTCGCCGCCATCGAAAAACGCGGCTGAACCCGCGCGAGGTCGAGTGGTGGGCGGACCAAGTCCGGCTCACCGAGCTCGGCTGCGCCTGGCTCGACTGCAGATTGGCAAACCACGGCAACAGCGCGCACTTCGAGGTGCGCTGCTGGATCGCGAGCGCCCCCTCTCGAACGAGCAAGCGCCGTGAGCTCGCGAGTGAGGGCGCGCGGCTAGAAGCGGCCGCTCAGGCCGAGCACTGCGCCGCCTGGAACGGGCTCGGCGTGCGGCACGATGCGCAGCGCTGAGGTTTTTGGGCGGAGCTCGGGTGGCAGGTCCCGCTTTCGGACTTGTCGCTGCTCGGGCAAGAAGGAGATCTGGGCTTCGACGATGCCGATCAACGATACTCCGAGCCAGGCGTACGAAGAGTAGCCGAGAGCGGTGTACCAATTGTCGATCCGCGTCTGGTTGCTGGGGTCGGATTTGTCGAGCTGGCTGGTCGCGAGCACCAAATGCGTTTCGACGCCGAGCGTGGTGAGCGTGGTCGCCGCGAGCAAGATCTCGCTGGTCAGAAACACGTAGCCGAGCTGCTTATCCCCGTTTTGGAATTGGCCGACGCCGAACGGCACGAGCGCCAACCAGCGCGAGCGCGGGGTGATCACCGTCTCTTCTTGTGCCAGGCGTTCGAGACCTGCGACGCGCGCGCGTTCTCTTTGGGCGCGCTCCTCTTGCTGACGGGCGAGCTCCTGTGCCCGCTTGACGCGCTCGTCCTCCGCCTTGCGGATCACGTCGAACATGGTCTCACGCACGCGGAGGAAGCGATCGATCACCGGTGGCGGGAAGACCAAGCTGTCCGGCGGTTTCATCTGCGGGTTCTGACGGATGGCAGCGCGCAGCGGTTCGTCTGCCAACTGGTTCTGGCCGCTGCCGATCAGACATGCCGCGTGATAGATGCGCGCACTCTCAATCACGTCGGGCTCGCGGAAAGGGCGCGGGCTGTCGCCGCTGAGCAAGCGGCTGAGCGAGTTGGCGCAGTCCCCGTACTTGCCTCCCTCGTACAGGCTGACGACGCGCGCGAGTTCGGCGGAGTCGTTCAGACGCGGCGCCTCCGAGATGATCGGACCGTGGGGCGCGGTTTGAGCGTGGAGCGGTGACGCCAATAGCGCCACCCCCAACGCAGCGAGGCTCGTACAGAAGCGCGACAAACTCATCCGGGACCCCCCAAGCCGGGAGGTTATGGCCCGGGGACAGTGAAGAGTCGACCGGGGCTGAGCGTCAGGTCAAATTCTTTCGGGGGAAGGCCGCTGGTTGGGGGGGATAAGAGCGTGCAATGTGCGTGCAATGTGGCGGTTGCCATGCGGATTTTTTGCTGCCCGGGCACATTGAACGAGCCGAGCTCCCCACAGCTGGCGGTCGTCCCGGCCATGCCTTGGAACTCGATTAGCGCCGGCTTGAACTCGATGATTCCCCGAACGGTCTGGACTTCGGACGGGTCCTTGGGTGGCGCGACGTTCACCGTCATCGTCAGCGGTGCAACGCAACACTCCTCGTTTGGCGGCAGGAATTGAAAGGTGTGCGGGCCGACCGTGAGCTGATGCGGTGGACCGAACCAGACGATCTCTTGGCCGTCGATCTTGACGGTCGCATTCTTCGGACCGTCTACCAACACGCGCACGGTGGCCAATTCCGGGGCCGCAGCGGCTGACGGCGCCGGGCGGGGTGGAGGAGAGTGCCCTGGCCGACGGACGATCTCCGGTGGCGCGCGCGGCGGCTCGGCACTCGCGGACTGTAAAGTTTCGGTTGCACGTGCGCTTGGTGTGGGCGAAAACGCCTCCGCGCTCGGTCGTGGCTCGCTCGCATCGGCGGCGGTGGATGGCTGGGGGCGCGCGCGCAGCCAAGCAACTAGCCCGCCGATCAGGCCGAGGACCACGGTGATCGCCAACAGCGCGAGGCTACCGCGACGAACCACGCGCCGCACGCTTTCACCGCGCGCGATCTGCGCCACTTGTTTGAGCAGCTCCGAGTCGTCCGGCCGAAACGCCAAGGCGCGATTGAACGCGGCGGCGGCACCTACGAAGTCTTTTGCAGCGCGTGCGGCGTTCGCGTGTTTGACCAATTCAGCCACCACGCGGGGCTCGTACTCTGCTCGGTATCCGGCGCTGTCGCGCAGGAACGCCCAAATTTCGGCGCGCAACTCAGTGAAACCAAGCTGCGCGAGTTCCTCTTTCAAGGCTTCGCCCATGGCGCGTGCGCTTTGGTAGCGTTCCGCGGCGTCGCGAGCCAAGGCTCGCGCGGCGATCCGAGAAAGCCCCGCGCCGATCGTGGGCAGCGCGCGTTCGGCGGGGGTGAACGTACCGTCGAGCACACGCCGCAGAACCTGCGCTGGATTCTTGCCGTCGAAGGGCAATTTGCCGACCAAGGCTTCGTACAGCAAGACCCCGAGGCCAAAGACGTCCGCGCTGGCGCTCACGTCCCCACCCTCGATTTGCTCCGGTGCCATGTGTGCGGGCGAACCGAGCACTTGACCGGTGGAAGTGACGCCCTGCACGTCCAGCAACTTCGCGATTCCGAAGTCGGTGATCTTGATGCGTGCGGCCTGCGCCGCTTCCGCCTCTGACTGCCCTTCCGTCGGCAATTCGACGAGTACGTTCTCGGGCTTCATGTCGCGGTGAATCACGCCCAGACCGTGGGCGTGCTCCAGCGCGCAGGCGATTTCGAAGGCAATCGCCGCGGCGATCTCTGCGGGAAGGTGCCCGTGCTGAGCGATCAGCTGACGCAGGGTCGTCCCGCGCACGAGCTCCTGCACCAAGTAACGTTCCGGCTCGTCAGCGTCGGAGACGTCGTACACCTCCACGATGTTGGGGTGCTTGACCTTTGCGACGGCGCGCGCCTCGCTCACGAAGCGCGCCGCGACCTCGGTATTTTCACGCAGGTGGTGGTGGATCACCTTGATCGCCACCTCGCGGCCGAGACGACGATCCCGCGCGCGGTAAACCGTGGCCATCCCGCCATGGCCAATTTCCGCGATGAGCTCGTATTTTTCGAGCTCGGGGCTACGGCCGGAGAGCGCTGTTAACAGGGCACCCTCCGTCGCGCCTCATGCTTCACGGCAGTTGCTCCACTCGCACCGCGTTGGTTGCGCCACGCACCCCGACGCGCGCGCCGTAAACCATGACGTAGCGCTCGCCGGACTTGACCAGCCCGTTGTCAGCCAGAATCTGACTGGTGCTCTGCACCTGCTCTTCGAGGTTCGGCGCCGCGGCGACCAACGTGCGAGGCGACACGCCCCAATACAGGGCCAAACGGCGGAGGGTACGGTCGTCGGTAGAGAACGCCAGAATCGGCGCGCTGGGGCGAGCCTTGGACACGAGCCGCGCGGTCAGCCCAGTCTCCGTCAAGGTGACGATCAGCTTGGCTCCGACTTCACGCGCAATCGCGCAGGCTGCGTGAGCGATCGAATCAGGCGTGGTGTGATCAGGCTCTGACGCAGCAGGCGCGAAGAAGCGACTGCCTTCGGCCTGACGAATGATGCGATCCATCATGCGCACGGCTTGCAGCGGGAACTTTCCGCTCGCGCTTTCGGCGGAAAGCATCACCGCATCTGCGTTGCCGAACACGGCGTGCGCGACGTCACTTGCTTCCGCTCGGGTGGGGCGCGGTGAATCGACCATCGACTGCAGCATTTCGGTCGCCACGATCACTGGCTTGCGGTGAATGCGACAGGTTCCGATGATCTGCTTTTGGATCACGGGCACGGTCTCCGGCGGTAGCTCCACCCCCAGATCACCGCGAGCAACCATGGCGGCATCGGCCGCGCGCACGATCGAATCCAAACGCTCGACCGCCGAGGGCGTTTCGATTTTGGCGATGATGGGCGTGGGCCGCCCCTTGCGTTCGCAGATTTCACGCAGCTCTTGAATTTCCTCGGCGCGACGCACGAAAGACAGCGCGATGTAGTCGACCCCGAGCTCGAGCCCGAAATCCAAGTCGTTCTTGTCCTTTTCCGTCAGGGCGGCCAAGCGCAGACCGGAGGACGGCAAATTCACACCCATGCGCGGCCGCATCGGGCCGCCGTGCTCGACGCGACATTCGACGCGATCGCCCCGGATCGCGAGCACGCGCAGCTCGACCTGACCGTCCGACAGCAGGATGCGATCGTCGACCCGAACGTCGTCCTTGAGCGAGGGGTAGTCGATCGAAATCGTGTGCTCGTCGCCCGTCTCGCCCGAAACCAGATCGACGGTTTCGCCGTTGTTGAGCACGGCGGGTCCGATTTTGCCGGTGCGGATTTTGGGGCCGCACAAGTCTTGGAGCAACGCTACGGGCTTGCCCAGGGCCGCGCTCTCCGCACGCACCATCTCGACCATGTGCGCATGATCGGCATGTGTGCCGTGGGAGAAGTTGAGCCGCGCAACGTCCATCCCGGCCTCGATCAGCCCGCGAATGGCTTCGCGGCTGTTGACGGCGGGTCCGAGAGTACAAACGATTTTGGCGCGGCGAGCGATCATTGAGCTATTGGTCCGGGTGCTGCTTGGCTGGGCTCTTCGCGGAAGCCGCTCGCCGTTTTTTGGAGCCGCCAGCATGCCACAAGCTTACGCCTCTCGGGTAGTCGACTCGCGCGACAAAAAAGCCGCTCGCCGACGCATACAGCGGCGTTCGGCTCGGTCGGCGCACCCGGCAACGCTGTCGCCGTCGCGCGGTCACGTCGGCGAACCTCTGAAGGCCCCGGCGATTGTCTCGGGTTTGTCGTCCCAATTACGCGTTTGCGTCGCTAGGCCACCCTGGTAAGGACTTCGCAATGTATGGCTTTCGACGCAACGCGCAAGGGCAAGCCTGCCTAGGCGACTCTCCTCTTTCCGAACTCCTCCGCCAATCCGGACTCGAAACTCCCGCGTATTTCTACGATCTCGACGCGATTGCGCAGGAAGCTCGCGCGTTGATTGCTGGCTACGGGGCCGCCCGGCACGTGATCGCCTATGCCGTGAAAGCGAATTCCGCAGGTTCGGTCGTCCGGACCTTGGCTTCCGAAGGAACGGGCGCAGACGTGGTTTCTGGCGCCGAGCTGGAAGTGGCGATCGCCTGTGGCATCCCGGCCGAGAAGATCGTGATGAGCGGTGTCGCCAAGAAAGACAGTGAGCTGGACCTTGCGATTTCGTCGCGCCTGCTGGCAATCCAGGCCGAGAGCGTCGAAGAGCTCTATCGCATCGCGGCCCGCGCACGCGCCTTGGGGCGGACCGCGCGCGTCGCGTTTCGGCTGAATCCAGGCGTCGAGATCGAGTCTCATGCGCATATCTCTACCGGACACGACAAGGCCAAGTTCGGCATTGCGCGCGCAGATGTCGGCCGCGCCTTCGAAGCGGTGGATAGTGCGGGCGAAGCGCTGGTGGCCGTCGGTTTGTCCACCCACGTGGGTTCCATGTTGGGCGAGGTCGCGCCGTATTTGAAATCCGCGCAGCACGTGTGTGACGTGGCGCGGGCGCGCCGCGCGAGCCGCGCAGGGCTGGAGTACGTGAATTTCGGCGGCGGCTTCGGCATCGACTACGGCAAGGGGCAGGCCGCGACGCCTGCGGATTTCGGCCGCGCCGCGGTCGAGCTCCTGCACGCCGAGGGTTTGGCGGATCTGATGCTGGTGGCGGAACCCGGGCGTTCCCTGGTCGGCTCACACGGCGTTTTGCTGGCCCGAGTGGTGCAGACCAAGGTCAGCGGTGACCACTCCTGGCTGATGATCGACGCCGGCATGAACGATCTGCTGCGCCCGGCGTTGTACGGCGCGAAGCACCGCATCGAGCCGCTGGATCACGAACCCTCCGCGCCCGAGTGGCGTGTGGTCGGACCGGTGTGCGAGAGCTCGGACGACTTCGGCGCGCACCCGATCGGCGTCGAGGCCCCGGCTCTCGTGGTGATCCGCGACGCGGGCGCCTATTCGTTCACCATGGCGAGCGAATACAATGGCCGTGCGTTGCCCAGCGAAGTGTTCGTGAAACACGGCGTGATCGCCAGCACCCACCCAGGGCCGGGCACCGACGCCTGGGTCAAGCGCCGACTGCAGGCCTAGGCCCCCGCGCTCGAACGCGCTCGGGCGCGGCTACAAACCCGAGCCACGACTGAACGGGGTGGTTACCAAGCCGTGCCAGCTGAGGAGCAACAGCACGGCTTCCTCCCTGCCCGCGCCATCGGGGTAGCGCAGAGCACCGCGGACCTCCAGCCAAGGTCCGGCGGCCGTGGCGCATAGCGGAATGCCGAAGCCGAGCTGAGCGTCGAAACCGCGGTTGGCTTCGGACGCCTGAGCTGCCCTTTGCGCCCAGAAAGCGCCCAACGACAAGGAAAGCGAGTCGAGCGTGAGGTCGAACAGCGCGGAGCCGGTTTGGTATCCTTTTGCCCAGCGCGGCAGGAACAGCGGTCGAAGATCGACTCCCAAACCGAACAGCGACGGGGCCGATTCATCACCCGCCTTCACCCGACCGACAGCATACACGCCGGCGATCGAGAAATAGTGCGCGCTGGCCCGCACTATCGGCGCAGCCTTCCCGGCCGAACCGAGCTCCGCGCCGAGCGCTAGGCCGAGGTCGAGGTCGCCGTCGAAGCGGTCGTACACCCCGTCGCCGGAGGCGTGATCCGCGACGGACGGCGAACGCAGATTGGCCGCCTCGGCGTGCGCTGGGTGCGTTGCGCACAGCGCGAGCGCCAACGGCGCCGCTGCGCCGAAAGTGGCTCGCCCGCAACGCGAGAGGCTCGAAGCTCTGCTCATCACTCAGTCCGCGGCCAGCCGCCGAATGATTTCCGAGCGCAACTCGGGCGCGAAAATCAAACGGATGCGCGACATCTTCTCGCCTCGCAAGCGCCCGAGCAAAAACGACACGTCAGCCAGGGCGCGAGTCTGCCCGCCCGGGAACACGACCGTCAATGGATCGTGCAGATCGTCGAACGCGACCGTCGACGCGGCATCCAACCCCACGTAGATTTGCGGATCTAGGCCCGCCTTTTGGGCGACGTCGCGCGCAACGTCGAGCGCCCAGATCCGCGCGTCGGGTGTGGCCCGCTCGTCGAATAGCTCGTAGGTCTTGAACAACTTGCGAGCGTGAAAGCGCTTTGTCAGATCCGCGAGGATGGGATTTTTGCTGTTGCGCCAAGCGCTCAACGCAACCCACAGCGATGCGTCGTCGAGTTCCAGGTAGTCACTGAGCTCCGCGTCGCCGCCCTGAGCGAGCGAGACGATCGCCGTCGGCGTCGATGGCAAGCGGTCGCCGTTGGCCAGCATCTTGGCCACCTCATTGAAGATCCGACCGAGCATCCACTCGCTCGCGCGCTCCGTCTTGTGAAAATAGACTTGCTGGAACATGAACAGCCGCGCAAGCACGAAGGACTCGATGGCAGGGATGCCCTTGGCGCCATCGATTGCCAGTGGCGGAGCCTGGCCGTTTTCGGCAACCCCGAAGCAAAGGCTTCGCAAAAGCCAGTCTAGATCGAACGAACCGTAACTGACGCCGGTGGCGTGCGCGTCGCGCAGCAAGTAATCGCAGCGATCGACGTCGAACGTGCCGCTCACCGCCCGAGCCAAGAAGGTGAGCTCGTTGCGGCCATGCACCAGATCGACCACACGCTCCGGCAGCCCAGGATCGAAGCGCTGCAACACGGCATGCACTTCGGTGTTGGGGTCGAGCACGATACGCGTCGTCCAATCCTCGTGCTTCTTCGACTCCGGCAGGGCTTGTTCGAACAGGTGCGAAAACGGTCCGTGCCCGACGTCATGCAGGAGCGAAGCCGCAAGCGCGTCGCGAGCGCGCTCGGTGGTCAGCCGCTGCCAAAACGGTAGGCTCTCGTGCAAGCCGCGCAGACGCCGGATCAACCGGGTCATCACGCAAGCGGCGCCGATGGCGTGGGCAAAGCGCGTGTGATCGGCTCCCGGATATGCGAGTGACGCGAGCCCGGTCTGCCGGATTCGGCGCAAGCGCTGCACTTCCGCAGTTTCGAGCAGCGCAGGGACGATGGCTTCCTCGGGCGTCTCGAACGACACGAGGCCGTGGACTGGATCTCTCAAAATCATGGGCGCCGCACTGTACCAGATGCACTGCGCCATTCCGCTCACCCGGGCGAAAGGCAGTGAGC
>Ga0164308_10001156_pt1 | contig 14003 bp, 10 predicted proteins | sample Whisoiple_246_MG_FD_109983 | JGI IMG/M metagenome (GOLD analysis project Ga0164308, IMG submission 109983) | Soil microbial communities amended with fresh organic matter from upstate New York, USA - Whitman soil sample_246_MG | ecosystem: Environmental > Terrestrial > Soil > Unclassified >...
ATTCTTCGCGCGGGAAGGAGCGTTCGCTGGCGAAATAATCCTTTGTCCACACAGTATTATTTCGCGTGCGGAGAGGCATTGCCGGCAAACAATCGGACCCTCCGCCCGGCACGCCGGAGATGCACTCTGCGAACACCATATCGCGGCGCCGCGCGGCGCGGGGGCACTGCGAGCAGGACCGCGCTGAGGGTGCACTCTCACCGCCGCGCCGCGCGGCGCGGGGCTCTGCGAGCAGGACCGCTGAGCGGGTGCGCTCTCACCGCCGCGCGGCGCGGGGGCTCGGCTGCGACAGACACGATTTGTTGGCACGCGCCGCGGTGTTCGCGACAGTACGATTCTGAGGAGCCGACTCGCGGTCCTCAACAATGCCGGGTAGGGATTGCGCCAGCAGTGCCGGGTAGGGCGGGGCGCGCGCAATGACGCCCAGCTTCCAGGACTGCGAGGGGGCAATGCCCGAGAGTGACGGGTGATTTTTTGATGGTCACGAGTGTCGTCGTGGGCCGTCAAAGCCTTCGGCGTCAGGGGTCGGCACTCTTTCCTGATCGCGAGCTGCGATGCTGGGTTGCGAGCGCCCCCACCCAAAAGAGTAGAGGTCTGACAGAAATGTCAGGCCGTGTGCCGATCAGGGCCAACCGGGTTTGGGTTCGGATTTGAAAAAGGAGCCAGCCGCGCGTCCAATCCGAACGCGGCGGTTGGCTATTTGTTACTTGGCGCAGGCCTTGCAGTGGGACTGTCGCATGCGGGTGAGCGGGACGTGGTTGGTCTTGGGCGCGGTGGCGGCAGCGGCGTGTTCATCAGCTGACATGGCTTCGAGTCCAGCTTTGGGACGTCCCGGGGACAGCTCCGACGGCTCAGCGGGCAGCACCGGGAACGGCGTGAACTCTCCTGGCAGTTCTGCAGGCGCGCCGATGACACCGCCACCCGAGAAGGAAGAGGCTCAGAGCTATCGCGCGCCCGTCGTCAGTGGGCGTTGGGTGTGGACGGCCAATCCCGATACCGGAAAGGTCGCGATCGTCGACGCCAAGAACTTTTCGGTGCGGCTCGCCGATGCAGGCATTGCGCCGACCTTCCTGACCGCGCTGCCGAGCGATCCGAACACGGCCAAGGCGCTGGTGCTGAACGTCGGCAGTAAAGACGCGACGTTGCTCCGCGCAAACGAGTCCGGCGCAGTGAAAGCGAGCGCGCCGATCCCGTTGCAGGAGAACGCCAACGCCTGGACGGTGAGTAAGACGGGGAAGTTTGCGCTCGCTTGGACCGATTCCCAGGGTCTCATGGCGGATCCGACCGAGAATTTCCAGGACTTGAGCGTGGTCGATCTGCGTAGCACCACGCCCAAAGCCACGCGTTTGGTCGTGGGTTTGGTGCCCTCGCGCGTGTTCATCGACGACGCGGAACAGCAGGCCTTCGTCGTGGCCAAGTCGGGCATCAGCGTGATCGACTTGGTCGATAAGTCTGGGCCGCGCGTGCTGCGCGAGGAAGCCGTTTCGGACGATCCACTGCACGAGGACGTGTCTTCACGTGACGTGTCGGTCATGCCGGACGGCAGCTACGCCTTCGTGCGTCATGAAGGCAGCGCCGTCATCACATTGGTGGAGCTCGCGACCGGCAAGTTGAGCACCCTTACGTTGTCCGGTGCGGTCACGGACTTGGATCTCGTGTCCGATGCGAAGTCGGCGCTTGCCGTCGTGCGTGGCGACGCAACTCCGGGCGCTCCGGATGACGGCATGGCCGGGGCGGGTGGCGACCGCGGCGAAGACGCGCAACCTGCCGGCGCGGGCGGGGAAGCCGGCGACACCGCCGGTAATGCCGCTGGCGATGCGAGCGGCGGCGCGCCGAACCCAACCAATCCGAGTCCGAGCACGCCGCATTCGACTTTGGCGATTTTGCCGATCCCGGGGATTTTCAGCGATAAAACGAGCTTCGACAGCGTCTCGGTCGACGAGCAGTTCGGGCTCGTGAACATCGCGCCCGAGGGCACGGCCGCGCTGCTCTACACGAACGCGAGCGCCAACAGTCACTTGACGATCCTCGAGACCGCGCCGGGCGCGACGTTCCTCAATCATCGCACCGTCGACGTGCGTGGTGCCGTGCGCGACGTGTATCCGTCGCCCGACGGCGCGTACGCCATCGCGTCGTTCACCGCGCCGCGCGACTCCGGTGGCAAACCGGGGTTTGCCGCGATCCCGGTGACGAACACCACGCCGGTGCGCGTGCAGACCACGGATGCGCCGGTGTTCGCGGTCGCGCAGAGCGCGGGCAAGACGCCGCGTGCGGTGGTCACGGTCAGCGATGGAATCGCGAATTTCTCGGCCTATGTGGTGCGCATGCCCGAGCTCGTGGTCGACGCGGTCAAGTTGCCGAGTCGACCGCTGGCGGGCGCTACGGGGCTCGTGCCCGAGGCCGGCGTCGCATACATCGCGCAAGCGCATCCGCAAGGACGCATCACGTTCATCAACCTCGAGACCGGCGTGCCGCGCACGATCACGGGTTTCGAAATTGCGGCCAAGGTGGTCAATGGTCAGTGAGCGCATTAAGTTTGCGGGGTTGGTCCTCGCGTTCGGCCTTGGTGCAGGTTGCAGCATGGATTCACGCACCTCCGCGGACGGCGCTGAATTCAGTCCGACCATTCCGGGCTCTGGCAACGCCAGCGCGGGAGCGACCGGGAACCCGGGCGGCACCGCCGGTGGCGCGAATGAGTTGCCCCCGGAAATGGAGCTCGATCAGTCGTTTCGCGCGCCCGTCGCGACCGGTAAACTGCTGTGGAGCGCCAACCCCGACAGCGGTCGCGTCGCGTTGATCGACGCGCAAACGTTGAGCGTGCGCATGAGCAACGCCGGCTTCGGACCGACCTACTTGGCGGCCGTGCCGAGCAAGCCGGGTGTCGACTCTGCAATCGTGCTCAACGTCGGTAGCCACGACGCGAACTGGTTCAAAGCAACGGCGACCGAGATCAGCTCCGTCACCATCGCCACGCACGTGGGCGCCAACGCTTGGTCGGTCAGCGCGGACGGAAAGTATGCCATCGCGTGGACGGACGCCGCGCACCTCGAAGGCGGCAAGCCCGATGCACTGAACGGCTACTCCGAGTTGACCGTGATCGATCTCACCGCTTCGCCGCCTCGCAGTACGCGACTGAGCGTCGGCTTTCGGCCGAGCCAAGTCGTGTTCGACGCCGACTCGAAGCACGCCTTCGCGGTCGTGGACGAGGGCATCAGTGTGCTCGAGTTGGGCGAAAATCCCGCGCTTTCGGCGCTGCTCCCCGTATCTGCGGCGAGCCTCGCCACGCATGCGCGCGACGTCAACATCGCGCCCGACGGCAGCTTTGCGGTGGTGCGAGTGGATGGTAGCCCCGACGTGGAGATCATCGATCTCGCTTCCGATGCGCGCCAAGTGCTGACGCTCGACTCCAACGTGACGGATCTGGATTTGAGCGCCGACGGCAAGACCGCGACGGCCGTGCTCGGTGACGCGACGCCGCCGGCGGTGGTGAGCTTCGCCGTGCCCACGCCGGACACGGCGCCCGAGCAGTTCGAGCGCGCGACAATCCCGGGAGAGCTCGTGCGCAGCGTCACGCTCGCGCCCAGTGACGAGCTCGCAGTGCTGTACGCCAACGCGGTCCCGAGCAATCACGTCACCCTGCTCGACACCGCGCCCGGCGCGGATCACTTCGGTTTTCGCACCGTCGACGTGCAGGGCGCGGTGCGCGGGGTGTATCTCGCGCCCGACTCGCAATCGGCGATCACGTTTCAGACGCCACCTGCGGGCAGCAAGAAAAAAGGGCTTTTTAGCATCGTGCCCACCGCCGCGGTGCGCTCACCGCGCATCGTCGGTACCGACGCGCCGCCTACCGAGATCGCTTTTTCCGACGCAGAGACCGGCAAAGCGCTGGTCACGGTGCGCGACTCGAGCAGCGCAGCGCGCGGCGTGTATCTGATTGGCCTCGCCAACCTGGAGCAGAACTTCGTGCAGCTCGCCAGTGACCCGCTGCCGGGCGCGACCGGCATCGTCCCTTTGGCCAAGCGTGGCTTCGTCGCGCAAAAACACCCCGAGGGTCGCATCACCTTCATCGATCTCGAGACCGGCTCTGCTCAGACGTTGAGCGGTTTCGAAATCGCGGCGCGGGTCGTGAATCAATGACACAGGTCTGGCTCGATCACGGTCTTATTTTCGAAAGCGAAAAGTGGGTATCATGAATAAGCTTGCTTGGTTGATGTGGGGCGCGCTCGCGCTGGGGTGTGGCGGACGTCCGAGTAGCTGGGATACGCCGTACGCCGCAGGGAGCGGTCAGAGTGGCCACGCCGCCGCGCACGGATTGAGCGGATCGGTGGCCGTGCTCGATACCTCACTCAAGCGAGTCACGATGCTCAGCTCGCCATCCACGCTCGAGCTCACGAGTCACTCGATCGGCCTCGGAACGGATCTGGTGGCAACGCAGGTGTCCGCCGATCGCAACACGCTGTTCGCCCTGTCTCGCGGGGTGCAACCCCAACGCACCCCGAACGACGAACGCCCGCAGCTGCTCTTGATCGACGGCGGCACGACGCCCCAGGTCTCGAAGACCTACACCTTGACCGAACCCATGGAGCAGCTGGTGCTCGATCCGCAAAACGAATGGGCGGTGGTCTACGGCGGCTCCGGCGTGGTGGTGAATCTGAACGAGCTCGTGCTCGTGAATTTGCACGAGAGCGGCACGGATGCGCTCAGTTTCAAGACCTTGCTCAGTTTTGGCGGCAATCCCCGGCGCTTCACCTTCACCGCGCCGCTCGCGATTCCGGGCGGCGAGCCTCGGCGCTTCCTGATCGTCGAGCGCGATTCGGATTTGGTGCTGATCGATCTGGCAGCGCCCGAACGTGAAGCGGTCACCGTGCCCTTGCCGAGCACCGACTCGGGCGGCACCGCGAGCTCCGCGCAAGTGGTGTACGACGCGGATTCGGCGAGCATCGCCGTGCGCGTGACGGGGACGACCAGCGTGTTCATGTTGCAGCTCGCCGCCCCTGCGACGGCGGGCCAAGACTTCTCGGTCGTCACCAACTTGGTCGACGTGGGTGGGCAGTCGACGGCGATCGACTTCGTTCATAACTCACAGGGGTTACGGTTGGTGGCGCTGGTCGGCGGCAGTGCGGTGCTGGTCGATCCGGATACGGCGACCACGCAATCCGTGCAAATGCCGGCCGCCTTCAGCGGAATTCGCCGCATTACGAGCGAGTTGAATTCGGGCGCGATGCCCACGGCGGACGGCGACGTGGCGCTGCTGTACGGACCGAGCATCACGAAGATCGCCTACTTCAACCTGAGCGGCGCTCCCGGCGCGCTGTTTCGCAGCATCGAGGCTTACGACATCGGCGTGCCGGTCAAGAACGTGATCGACGTGCCGGGTGAGCGCTACTTCGATCACAAGATCTTGGAGACGCCCAACCAACAATTCTACGTGCTCGATTTGCGCACGCGCGAGAGCGCGCCGATGAAGACCAACGGCGGCTTGACCTTGGAAGTGGCGCCCGATGGCGAGCGTGTCTGGGCGTACAACCCAGGTCAGCCCGGGTTCGCGAGCGTCGACTTCGAAAACCTGCATCCGGTGTCGTTGATCGCCGAACGCCAGGTGAGCAACGTGTTCGACATCGAAACCGCGGATGGGCAGCGCACCGCCGTGGCGCTGCACCTCGCAGGCAGCGCCGGCATCGGCGCGACGGTGCTCGACGCATTTTCTCCGTCGACCGCCTATGCCCGTTTTTATAGTGGTTTGGAGCTGGGAGGGGTGCAGTGATGAACGCGCGTTTCGGACTGGCGTCGGGTTTGATGGTCGCTTTCTCGTTGCTTTCGGGGATCGCTCGCGCCGAACCCCTCGCGCCCCATCAACCCTACGCGCAGGCGTCCCTCGGCGTGCGCGTGTCGAAGGTGTCGGACGCTGGCTACGATCCCTTTGCGTCTTCGGACGAGCTCACGCAGGTGAGCTTGGGTTTGGGCGGCACGCTGCTTCGCTATCAACGCTTCTCGTTGGCCGCGATCGGCTTCTGGGATTACGGGGCGAAGAGCTCGACCGCGCGCGGCTCCGCAACGGAGCTCGACGTGCATCGCCTCACGATAGGTCCAGAGGCGCGCTACCACCTCTTGCCGCCGCTCTATTTCTTCGTGCACGCATTGCCTGCGTTCGCGCACACCTCCGCCTCGCTCGAAGACGGAGTAGCGGGAGTGACGCGCTACGCTCGGCATTGGTCTTACGGTGTCGATGCGGCTGCAGGTGCGGCCTTCGAGGTGTATGCCGCGCGCAGCGGCGCAGTTCGCCCGCGCATCTGGGCGATCGCCGAAGGCGGCTACGGCTACCTCGGTTCGACCTCACTCGAGATGCAGCCGGATGCGGGTGAAGGACCACAGCGTCCCGCGCCAGTGGACCTCGGCACGCTCTCGCTCTCAGGTCCTTACCTACGCGTGTCTGCGGCCGTCGGGTTCTAAAGGTTTCCCTTTTGGGGATTGAGAGACGTGGACGTACACATCCCGACACCCAAAATTCAAGCTGCGACGAAACTACACCGAGAGCCGCGACTCTCGGGTGAGGTCGCGTGGGTGCCCGAGTGCGACGAATGCGACGAAAACTTGGTGACGAGGAGAATGCCTGGTGGACGTGCTTTGGGAGATTGCTAGAGTAAACACCGTGCAAGTCGTGCTGCGGAAGCTTGGTCGGGGCTCTCGAGCCGTCGCGGGTCGTTTGGTTCGCGCCCCGCGCAAAGGCTCGGTCGTCGTGATCGAGTTTTCCGACGGGATGCACGAATACGTGACCACCCCGGTCAAGCGCGTCCTGCGCCTGGCGGCGAAAGACGTCTTCTATATCGAGACCGTCAACAGCCGTTACCGCCTCGAAGTCCGAGACCGCGAACGCGCGCTCGAAGACGCTTCGAGCGGCTGAAGCTCGCCTGTTTTTGCTTCCTGCCCCCGAAGCTGTCAGGGTCGGGCATCGAAAGACTTTCCCCAACGGGAAAAGCGCTGTATGCGAGGCACCCCGCTGCGCTCGGGTAGTTCGAGGGCCGGGCACCACGCAGCGCCCTACAAGATTACGGAAATACGACGATGGGACGATTCGACAGCCGCAATTCGGAAAAGATGACTCGCCGCAAGGGCCAGCAGAAGAAGAAGGAGCGCCTCGCGCGCCGCGCTGAAGCCACGAAGGCGGCTCGCAAAGCAGCCAAGCCGACCAAGAAGTCGAAGGGCTGAGCGTCACAACCGAGCGCGCTGCTCGGTTGTGTTCACTTCCTCGTCTCGGGGGCTCGCAGCGGCGAGCTCCGTCGCGACGCGAGCCCTATCTGAAGGCTCGCCGCGCGAGTCGTCGGCGAGCAAGCTCAGTCCTCGCGAATGACCTTGGTGGCAAACTGCGCGTTGCGCTGCGCGGGACGCAGCACGTCGACGTGCTCGCCGAACAAACCGACGTCGCCCGCTTCTCTGCGTTCGCTCTCCATTGCCCACGGCCCGTTGAGCGAGCTCCAACGCTGAGTCACGCGCGTCGTGCGCATCGTGCTCTCGTCGGTGCGCATCCACGAATAGTCGATCTGGAACACCGCGTGGTCCGAGTCCGGCATGCTCATGCCCGCCATCTCGACGTCCACGATGCGGATCTGGCTGCCCCACAGCGCGTGCCGCTGGATGAAATCCGCGCGCGCCTCGCTCGAAGCCTTCTTCGCCGCAACATCCATGTTGCCGAACCGCGCCGAAAGATTGAGCTCTCGCGCCGCGTCCGAAGCCTTCTCGGACGCCGAGGGCGGCATCACGCAGGCGGCGAGCGAAACAGCGCAGAGCAGCGGCAATAGAGCCTTGGCCATGCGGCGTGGGTAGCAGACGAAGCGAAGTGCGGGAAAGAAACCGGGCAAGATTGGGGGCGCTCGCGATCCAGCCACGCACCTCGCAGCCCGCGATATTTCCGCGCAAGACGGCCTAACGAGACGCCGCCATTGCGATCGGACCAGCGGCGGCGGTCTCGAAGACCGTCACCGCGCGCCACCGTTGTCCGGAAATGGCCTCGCTGCGCTAGCGCCCGACAAGGCACATTTCCGGACAACGACTCGACCTTGGGATGAGTGCGAAGGTCGAAGAGTCTTGCTCCTACGCGCGTCGATCGCCCACTCTCTCGAGCGTCGGAGAGTGCCGCGCGCGCAGGGACGTCACTCGAGGCCCATGCAGCTGGCGTAGTAGCTGACGGTGCCGGACCAGTCGGAGAAGATACCGCGGATACCGACTTGGCGGGCGAGCACGTCGAGGGTGACCATGATGTCGCCGTCGTTCGTGAGCGCGTCGAGCGTGGTTTGATAGTACGAGGAGGGCGTCGCGGTGCCTTTGGTCGGCAACACTTCTTCGACGATCCGACCCGAGCGTTCGAGCGTCCAGGTGATGATGTCGAGCTTCGCGGCCTTGGCGTTATGCGCGTATTGCGAAGGAACGATCTTGCCGTTTTGCGTCGTGAGCAACGCCCACATCGGCGGAGCGACGATGCGAATGCCTTGGTTGCGGTAGCTCTTGAGCTCATCGGCGCTCGGCAGATCTGCGGGCACGTTGGCGTCGTCGAGATAGACCGCTTGCTTCCCGAACGCCGGCTCGTTGTTGACCCAATAAATGACGTCTTCTTTGGTGAAAGACTGCGCCCAGACCCGGCGCGGCGAGATGTGCGCCGCCTTGTAGTCGTTGATCATCGCCTGGGCGTACTTGGCCTGGCTGCCGAAGACCGTCGCGATCTGGAGCTTAGCCTTCGGATTGCCCGCCTTCAGCTCCGGAGTGAAGTCACTGCGCAGCTCGTTCAACAGCTGGATGCTCTCTTTGTGCGTCAAGAGCGTGCCGCCGGTGCTGTACAAATCGGTGCGCCAACGCGCCGTGCCGCCCTGATACTCCTCGGGGGTTTTCGCGGTGGGCACCGATGCATCCATCTTGCCCTTGAGCGACTTGAATTCGGCGACGGTGAGATCGCTCGCGCAGCACAGGGCCGAAGCTGCTTTCACGAGTTTGCCGGTGGCGTCGAATTCAGCCGGGGTGAAGGGCTGCGTGCACTGCGCCGCGAGCGGAGTCACGAGGATGTTGGTGGTGGTGTGCAGGTCACATTGATCGTGACGGCAAACGAGCTCGCCGTCCTTGGTGAAGGTGACGTCGCATTCTTGGATGCCGGCGCCCATTCGGGAGCCTGCCTCATGGCTCTCTTTGGTGTGCTCGGGGAACTGGAGCGTGCCGCCGCCGCGGTGGCCGATCGAGAATTTCGATTTGTAGAATGGGCCTTCGGCGCATTGCTCGAGCTTCTTCTTGAGCGGACTCGGGCTCATTTTGCCGATCAGGTAATACGGGCGGGGGCCAACTTGGACCGCTCCGAAATTGGTGTCGAAATAGTCGTTGTCGTCGTGATCGCGGTCGTCGTGATCGCGGTCGGCGCTGGCGACAGCGGGCGCCAAGCAGCACGCGGCGAGCGCGAGAATCGAGAACGGTCCGAGCTTTTTGCTGATCTTCGGTGTGAGCATGATGAATCTCCCGATAAAGGCCACTCGCATTTGGCCGCGAGATGACCGCGCGCGACGCTAGGGGCTCGACGTGGCCTCGGGATGACTCGCGGGTAACGTCTCGACGTGTCGCGGCTCACGGAAATGTGGCGAGCTCGTGAAGCTTTGGCGTGGCTGTGCGTAGAGCCGAGCCTCAAAAACCCGATACCAACACCGCATAACTCTTGAACGCGGGCTGACCGTCATCCAACGGATGCGCAATGCCCACGCGCAAGTTCGTGGTCATGAAGTACGCGGTCACGGCATCGACCCAGAGTTCGCCGCCCACGCTGCCGTGGAATTGCTGGAAAGGGTCTTTGGGATCGATTTGATTGTAAGCGCCGCCGTAGTCGAAGAAAAAGATCGCGCTCAGAGTGCGCAAGAACACTGGCAGCGTGCTCAGGCCGCGGTCGGCGTAGAGCAAGGGGAAGCGGTATTCGAGGTTGAGTAGGTTGTAGCTAGTGCCGATGAATTGGCCCGGAGCGTAGCCGCGGAGCACGAACGCGCTTTGGCGGATCACGCCGTTGTAGCTGTCGTACAGCGACTCGTCGACGAAGCCACCGGTGGCGTACAACCCACGCCGGACGTAGCTGCCGGTAGAGGTGCCACCGGACAAGCCGAGCGCGAGCACGTGGTGTCGAGCCCACGGCATGAGTTGATACGCGGTCGCTACGGCCCCGATCGCGGTGAGCGTGCTCTCGCTGCCCAGCGCTTCGGCGGCTTCGTCCAAGCTGACGCCGAACGAGAAGCCCTTCTCGCCGCCAATGCCATAGGCGGTGCCTTGCACGTTGCTGTACGAATAGCCGAGCCGCAGTGAAGCGATGTAGCCGCGATCGGGGGTGTAGGGGACGAGCGAGTACGGATCGGCGCGCGTTCCGGTCGGCAAATCACGGCTGAAATTGGCGATGGTGTAGCTCAGCGAGACGCCTTGGCTGTCGAACTCGCCGGGCGCGCCCCACGAGATCCCCGTATTTACGCCGGTGAGGCGCTCGGTGGTGAGGATGTTTTGATTGCCGTAGCGGTAGTCGTTGCGCGGCGCGGCCGAGCGAAACACCCCCGCGCGGAACGAAAACGGCAGGCGGTTGTAAGCGTAGTCCGCGCTCGCGCCGATTTCGCCGTCTTCGGTCGTGGGAATGGTCATCGAGGCGTCGAAGGCGTGCCGCCCAATCGCGTCCGAACCCTGCGTGGTGATGGTGAACGTGTTGCCGAACGTGCCTTGCCCGTAGGCAACGGTCCAAGCGTGGGGCCGCAGCGTCGGGAGTGGGTCGTATTCTTCGACCGGCCAGTTGCGGCTGATGCTGGGTTCGAACGCCGAGGGGCGGTCGGTGGGGGCATCGGGAGCCGGCAAGAAACGGCTCGGCTCGAGTGGCAGCTCGAACAGATCGAAGCCGTGCGACGTGTAGCCGACGTAGACTAGCGTTCGTCCGTCGCTCGAGATCGCCGGCATGTACGCGCCGGTGAGCACGTTCGTCACTTGGCTGAGCGTTCGCGAGCTCAGATCGTACGCGAACACGTTGGCGATACCAGTGCGATCCGACACGAAATACAGGGTTTTTCCGTCGGGTGACCAGGTCGGATGTTGATCGATCGCGCGGTCGTGGGTGACCTCGTAGAACGACCCGCTGCGCGCGTCGACGATGCGAATGTCGCGAAAGCCGCCGCGCGTCCACGCGCTGTACGCGACCTGTTGTCCGTCGGGCGAGAACCGCGGCGTGTACGCTTGTTCGGCGTCGGCGCTGGGTACGAGGGCGCGCTCGTTTTCGAGTTCGTGTTGCGCGTCGATGTGCGCGATGCGCAGCGTGCTGGTGCCCGCGCGATTGGTGGCGTACGTGAGCCAGCGACCGTCCGGGCTCACGTCGGGCGTGCTGGCGCGCCCACCCACGGTCAGCCGCTGTCGATTGCGCTCGGTACCAGCGGGCGAGCGCGTGTTCGGTGGTTGCCGGAATACGTCGCTGAAGTAATACAGGCGATTGGAGGGCGCCCCGTTGTCGAAATAGAGGGAGCAATCGCGATCCACCGCCAGTCCGCGGCCGCCCGCGCGAGCGATCAATTCTGCGCTCTGGTCCGGATCTTCGGCATCGAGATCGATGGCATAGATCCCGGACGTGGTGTGCCCGTCGTCGCGAGCGTAGACCACGCGGCGCCCGGAGCTCTTTCCGCAATTGGGCAAGAAAGCAGGCGAATTGGCGTTGAAACCGCGGAACGTCAGGCGCCGCCCCTCGCGCAGACCGCGCGCCACGATGGCTCGAGTTTGAGCCGAGTACTTGCGATCCAGATACGCGCGCCAACCCTCGTAGAGCTGTTCGTAAGTGCGACCGGTGACGCGCCGGATCGCGCGGTTGATCCCCCAAGGCACCACTGACGCGCCGTAGTCCGTCGCGACTGCGGCGTATGTCCCTGGGCCGTAGGTATCGACGATCCAGCCGATGAAGTTCGCGCCGTACAAGTACCAGAGGTTGCCGCCGGGCCAGCGGCGCGCAGGGTTACTGATTTGATCGAGCCGCGCGAGCCGCTGATCGAGCACATCGGCGCGCAAGTACATGTCGAACTGCGAGGAGCGCAGACGACCGCCGGAGGTGTGCGCGGTTTCCATCACCACCGCGAGGCCCTCCAAGATCCAGCGCGGCTGTGCTTGATTCGGCGCGTACGTCTTGCCCAAGACTGCATTACCGACTGCCGGCAAACCGGAGGTGTTGTCGATCTGCAGGATGTGCGTGTACTCGTGGGTGACGAGCTCGTTGATCCAATTGTCGTAGTCACCGAGCGGCGACATATCGTCGGGCGCGGTCGCGAACAGTCGCACGACGTTGTACGGCAGGACGGAGGCCGAACCGTTTGCGGAGTCGGTGTCGTCCGTGATCACGATCTCGGTGACCTGCTTGGGCTCCCAACCGAGCTGCGGCACGAGCCGCTGATAGACGGACTCTGCGCTGCTCGCGGTGCGCTGCGCGATATCCTCTAGCCCGCCGTGATAGTGCACGCGAAAATGCGGGGTCACGACGGTGTACCACCGCAAGTAGGGATCCCCCGCGCGCGCCCGCGTCGCCCACGATGCCACCCAAACAGCGCAGGCGAGCGCGACCAAGCGAGCGCGCATCATGGCGCTCTCATGTGCCCAGGCTCACAGATCGTCGTGAAACAGCGGTTCGCGATTTCTGACGTAGCGATAGACGAGCTGTCGACCCTCGGGGGTGATTTGCGTGAACTGCGCGCCGAAGCCGGGCTTGCCATCGCCGCCGTCCGGCGTGTCGCGCGTCCAACGCACGACGCCGAGCGCTTCGAATTCGTAGCCACCGGGCATCGAGACGCGCAATGACAAGGGCTGACCAATGGGCGGGATCTGATAGGTGGCGATGAAGATGCCACCCGAGTCGATCACGTCATTGCCGCTCAGGCCCTTGTAGAAATTCGTGCCGCTGTGTGCGCCGAGTTCAGCCTCTAAACGCAGGGTCCCCGGGGGCGCGACGGCCACGGGAGGCACCGCCGGTGCTGCGGCTCGCGCGGTCGCCGGCGCTTGAAATCCCTGGGCGGGAGCGGGCGCAGCCGGCTGCTGGTATGCCGGCGGCTGCTGCTGCTGATACGCGGGCGCTGCTTGCTGTGGGTAAGCGGGCGCCGGTGCGGGTTGGGGCCAACCCTGTGGCGGGGCCTGTTGCACCGGGGGTTGCGCATAGGCCACCTGCGGCGGGGCTTCTGGACGCGCTTGATATCCCACCGCGGACGGCTGCGTTTGCGACCCGATCCCCGGTTGAGGCGGCTGCGGAGGATAAGCCTGGGCCGGATTTCCCGCGACCATCGTGCCCGCGAAGGGCGAGACGGCGGGGCCCTGCACCGCTTGTGACAACTGGTGGATCAAGCCGAGGGAGCCGGCGATTGCTTCCAACGCATGATCGACTGCCGGATGTTGACCGGCGCCCACCTGAAGCGTTGCCAGCGCTTGCCGGGTCGCGGCAAGTGCGGCTGCGCCGGCCTGAGCGGCGGCTCCGCCGTGCGTCGCTTCGATCTGATGCAGCGCGCTCATCGCGTGCGCGACGGGTTCGGCCACGGCCATGAACTGCGGGGGGACGCCGGGGCTCTGTAGGGCACCCAGACCACGAGCTAGATTTTCACGCGCAGCGCGGGCTGCCGAAACGGGATCGGACATCCAAACTCCTCCAGAGAGCCTGAGTCTATCATCCGGAGTCGCGATTCCAAGCGCTCGATCCTGAGCCGAGAACTTCGCTAAGGGAGCGTCACGCGCTCGACGCGCTCAGCGACGGCTTCGGCCAGTGCGTGGCGATCGAGCACGGTGGGGTCGGCGTCGGGGTCGTCGTCTTCGGTGTCGTCCAAGATGGCGCGCTCGACGGCGATCGCGCCGTCCCCCGTGCGGACGATCAGGGTGCCCGGGCGACCCATGACGGCGGCCTCACCCGCTGCGAGCGCGTGGACGAAATGCGTGGTCGGGCTCGCCCGCGTGACGAAAAAGCAGAGCTCTCCGACCTCCATCGCCAAGCCGGGCACCGGTGA
>Ga0164308_10001157_pt1 | contig 14000 bp, 21 predicted proteins | sample Whisoiple_246_MG_FD_109983 | JGI IMG/M metagenome (GOLD analysis project Ga0164308, IMG submission 109983) | Soil microbial communities amended with fresh organic matter from upstate New York, USA - Whitman soil sample_246_MG | ecosystem: Environmental > Terrestrial > Soil > Unclassified >...
AGTCGGTGCTCCAGGCTCTCGCGGGGGCCAAGGCGCTCATTGGTACCCAGCAAGTGGAGATCTCTCCTCAGATCATCGGGTACGAGCAGACGTACACCGACCCCCTGATCCGAAACCTGGTTCCGACTGTGGTGAAGGGCCGCACGCTCAACGGAGTGATACGTGATGGGTTCCCTAGCTTTTCCTGGAACTCCTGCCGGGATGCGCGCGAATCGGGAGAAGGGCCGCGATTGTTTGAGGAGCCCGTCGAAGCGCCCCCTGCTGAACCGGCGAAGGAAGAGCCGCCCGCTGACGGTGCTTCGTCAGGGTAAACTCACCCGAAGCTCAGGATCCTAACGCTTCCCGGGCCATCCTCTCCGCATCCGTCAGCGCCCGAGCCTGGTGCTCTCTGACCTGGCGGACACGATCTGCTTCACGGTCCGTCCAGACCTGAGGATCCACACCCCTAGGTCTAGGGTGCGGCGCCTCGTCTAGATCGGTAGCTGCCTGAAGAATGCTCTGGATGTCCACGAGCACTTGGCGGTGTAGCGCGGAGCCGGCGCCCATCTTCGAGCGGCCGGTGACTGCTTCGAGGCCAGCCAAGACCAGCGTCCGGAAGTGAGCCGCGACTGACCCACCGGGTGCGCCCTGGGCCGTGAGCCAAGCTTCTATGCGCTCGTCCTCGTCAGCGCCGAAGATGATGGCCTTGGGCCAGGTTCGGTGCCTGACCCCCCTCGTGCGGCTTGTGCGGTCACCCATCGGCCTCGCCCTCAATGAGCATGTCCCAGAGCGTCGGCTTCGGTCGGTCCAGCTCTGCTTCGAGCCGGGCGACCTCGGCGGCCACTAAGGTCTGGAACGGTGGCTCTAGGGGCTCTGCCGGACCAGAAGGTGGCGTGAAGGGCATGACCTCGTAGGGGCATAAACAGAAACGCCGCCTGTGAGCCGAGAGCGATCTCGGGCTTGCCTCGGCAAAAACCTCCTAGTAGGTCAATATGTTAGGAGGAGCAGAACAATGGCGATCCAGAAGTGCGGTGAATGTGGTGGTCAGGTATCTGACAAGGCCGAGAAGTGTCCCGCATGCGGGGCACCCGTGCCGAAGAAGAAGGCTGGGTTCCTCAAGCTGGTTGGCATTGGCATTGGCGGCTTCATCGTCCTCGGGATGTGCTCAGCCGCCCTCTCCAAGAAGTCTGGCGAAGAGACCACTTCTGAGGTCGTTACGGCGAACCAACCCTCAGCAGGCGACGCAACGCAGGCCGAAAAGCCGGTGGCCAAGAGCAACCTCGGTGACTCGCTTCATTTTGGGAAGCCCACCCTGAAGTCGATGGGCATGGCGGACATGGCTCAGGTTCTGGTCGAGACCAAGAACACCGGGTCCAACGGTATCACGTGCACCGTGACCGCGACGTTCAAGAAGGGCGAACAAATCCTTGGAACCGCGAACGGCGCTGTGAACGACCTGCCTGCGGGAGGCACCAAGACAACGCAGCTGGTGACCACAGACAAGGTGGAGGGGTTCGACGTCGTGAAGCTAGAGACGAGTACCTGCTTTCCGTCCTCAGCGAGCGCTACCGCTGCCGGCGCCGGAACCCGCTCGGGTGATCCTCTCACCTTTGGGAAACCAACGGTAAAGTCCATGGGGGTGGGGATGAGTCAGGTGCTGGTTGAAGCAACGAACTCAACGGCGGAGGGCATCAGCTGTACCGTGACCGCTACCTTCAAGAAGGGCGGGGACATCTTGGACACCGCAAATGGAGCCGTGAACGATGTCCCGGCGGGCAGCACGAAGACGGCTCAGCTGGTCACGACTGGCGGAATCGCTGGGTATGACGAGCTGATTCTCGAAGCCTCGTCCTGCTTCTGAAATTCGAGCCTGTCTGAACCACTAGCCGAGCTGAGTTGCCGCCCGACGGAAAGCATGCTCGTTCACGCCATGGCCTGGAGAATAGAGGACTTTGAGGGACAAGCCGCCGTGGTCGATGTGACACATCGCATTCCCATCGGAGACCAGGATCTTCGGACGATAGCGGCACTAAGGATTCCGGGGTCGGTGACCATCACCTTGAGCGGGCTGCGTGGCTGGCAGAGTTCATTCGGCACGCTTACCAATGCAGGGGCGAGCACGTTGATCGACGACGCCCGAAACCTGCTCGTTGCGAGGGTCGCGACGGGCGGTGTCAGCTCGGCATCCAGCGTCGTGAGTTACAGCGGCGTGCCGCTCACCATCGCTCAGGCCCTCAAGGCAGCCTTGGACAACGTGGGGCTGTCCTCGACCTATCAGGCAGATGTGTCCGCCGCCCAGCCGCTCGTTGTGTTTCACGTGGCCGTGGTCAACGCTGCCGATAGACGCCTGGCAGACGACGTCGTCATTGCGCTCGCGTAGGACGCTCTCAGAGCTTCAGTCCCTGGAGCAGCGTGTTCCACTCCTCGGCCTTGGTAGGCGTCAGCTCCTTGGGGAGGCGGAGGACCGCGAAGAGCTTCTCGTTGAGGTACGTGTACTGGAGGAAGATCGGGGTGGCCTTCCCGATGCCGTCCACGTACTCCTTCCGGGCCTTGGCTCCTTCGAGGGTTGGGAAGACCTCCAGGGTTGCGTCCTCCCCGCCGAGCTTCCAATTCATCTTGGCGGCGTACTGACCGGGGCGCCCGAGGAGGTGGTTCGGGTCTGTGTCCTCCGTGAAGACAGTGGCGGCGTCGAGTTCTGGGCGGGGCCCGGCCGCCTCTAGGAACGCCTTGAGGGTCTTGGCTCCTGCAACCCTCGCCTCCTTGGCGGTCGGCTCCTTCGGCTTCTCGCGCTCGGGGGGAGGAGCAGGGGCCGGGGCAGGCGTAGCGGCAGCTGGTGCCGCCTCCGCGGGGGGAGCAGGGGCCTTGTCCTTGCAGCCTGACAACGTACAGAGCACTAGTACCGAGACGAGGGTCCTCATGACCGCATCACGGTATCACGGAAAGGCGTGCCCACCGGTCCCGGCGCCTGATGGCTCCTCCGGGCATGTCAGACACCAAATTCAAGAAAAGGCCGAAAAACTCCCCTCTTCCCACGTGGTTCGAAGGGCCCTACCCAGCCCAGTGGATCGCAGGGTTCTACATCCCGGGCCAGAGCTGGGATCGGTACCCTCGGCAGGACGGCATGATCATCATCCCGGCACCGCAGGTCATTCGGGTCGCGGTCGAGGTAGGTCGGGAGATTTTGGCCTACGAGATAAGAGACGGAAACATCCTGGTTGACGCCGACGACGTGCGGGCGGCCCAAGAACAGGAGGAGAACGAGGCCGAGGACCGCGACGTGATTGACATCATGTTGCGAGAATCGAGGGAGGAGCAGGATCAGCGCGAGCTTGAGGAGGTCCTCGCCGAGGCATTGGCAAGGCGGAGGGCCCTCAAGATCTGACGGGGTCGCCAACCGATGGGAGGGACCGGCCTCTGGTCCTTCGCCTCGACCGGGCCGATGGGCTCCTATGGCCCCGTCCCCTACGCGGACATGCGGGCCGAGGTCCTCCGGCGTGCCGGGCAGAACCTCGAACCGTCTGAGACGGTGTTCCTGGTGGTCAACGGCCACCCCGAAGGGACCTGCCTGGGGAACTTGGTCCGGGTCCTCGAAGCCGTCCTCCCGAAGCCTTGAGGTCCTAGCTCCTCGTCAATGCCACGAGGATGCGTTCTGCGGGGCGACCCCGAGGCCGCATGGCTCGCGCCCGCCTCGGGGTCCTTGAGCCCCGCCATGCGCCCCACAGGCGCCGTGCCGCCCCGCTCCCGTGTTGCGCTGACCTTCGGTCTCGTTCGCTGTAGAGCACGTCCTCCAGTTCAGATCCCTTCTGGGGATCACAGTTCGCGATAGAGCTGTTTTTAGCTGTAGAGCACCTCCGCTTCGATCCGATTGTGATCCCGGTATGTTTATTGTTTCTATTTCGGTGATCGCCTGCGGCGGGCTTCCCCTAGGGACCTCTCAGAAGTAGATCCCAAGTAACAAACAATACTCTTACAGGGATCACACATGCCGGATCACATTGGCTCGAAGGCGGCTGAAAACAGCTCTGAGAGGAGAAGCGATCCCCAGTAAGGTCTCCGAGTCAGAGGGGTCCTCCGGGAAGAGCCTCTCAGATGTTCCATTCTCCGCTGTCAGTGTACTCAGTCTCGACTGATTCATAACTGAGTCTCTTGGTAGGCCAATGGACGTCCAACTCGAACTCACGGAAATGGGGGTTGTCTCGATTCTTGAGACAACCGACTCGGACCTTGTTCACTGCGCTGAGCCCCTCATCGACGAAGGACCACGTCACGAGGCTGGCCGACCTCTCCGCTTCGTTAGCCCAAGACAGGGCAGTAGCCGAGGAGTACCGCCCGCCGGCCTTCACGGCCCGCTCGAACCCATCCCGGTTGGTCTGGTGGAGGACCATGAGGGGGAGGCCGAGGAGGCCGTTGCCGCGATCAAACTGGAGGCTCAGTTCCCGGAGCGCGTGGTAGATGGAGTTCATCGCCACCCCGTGGTTTTGGTCCCGCCTGGGCGGCTCCAGGAGTTCCGAGTAGTCGATCACGACGAGGCCGATCTCCATCTCTCGGTGAATCTTCTCCAGCTCCCTTCGGAGCGCAGGGACCCCTAGGGGCTCCGTCACGGTGATGGCCTTGAACCAGGCGTAGTCGGGGTTGGTCTTGAAGTCGTCGAGGACCTCACGGAGCCCCTGCTTCTTCTCTGCGGGTAGCTCGCCGTCTCGGACCTGGCGATAGTCGAGGACGGGACCGGGGGCTTCTGGGCGCGTCGAATGGAGGACGTGGATGGTCCTTCTGAACTGCTCGATAGTCGCTTCCAAGGACACGTAGACGACGTTCTTTCGGTACTTCGTCATGGTTGTCCACGCCACGTTCTGGGCGAGCGTTGATTTCAGGCCCCCGGTATAGGCAGCGTGGACCCAGATCTCACCGGGTTTGATGCCATGGCATATCGTGTCAATCGGTTCGAAGCCGGAGAGCACCCCCCATGCCTTGCTTGGGTTGGCCTCGGCCTCGTTGTATTCGACCCAAGTGAGGTCCGAGGCCTGACGCAGGTCCGTTACGAGGACGGGCCTCGTGATGCGTCCTGCTTCCCAGACGCTATCCAGACCATCGCCAAGGTACCTGAGGGCATCCTCGACGCCCTTCAGCTGTTTCTTCTTTCGGCCTTCCTCGACCGTGATCCCCTTCTGCGAGATATCGGCCGCTTGCTTGAGGAGGCTATGGAACTGGAGCCTTCGCTGGTCCTCCAGAACATCGCTCAGGACCCTGGCGTAGTTGGCACCGTGGTGGTTCCTCGCCGTCTTGATGTCCTTCAATCTTTCGTAGGCCCCAACGTCCTCGGCGTAAGTATCAGCGAGTAGGTCGGCCGACGGAAAGGCTAGCTCCTTGTCGTAGAACCCCCGGACGAACTTGAAGATCTTCTCGTCTTCGGGGTCCACCCACTGGATCTTCGTGTCGGAGAGCCTCAAGTAGTTCTCCAGCATCCGCTCATAAGGAATCGAACCGAAGTCGATGATGCCGCGTAGTAGGCGCTTCACTTCGCACCTCCGATCCCGAGCTTGGCGAGTGTGGAGTCGGGGTCCGGTGGCGGGCCAAGGTCACGCCGTGCGAAAGACTTGGTAGCTTCCTCGACAGCCGGCCCCCAGCACGGATGACCCTTGCCGAAGGCACTCCCCAGCTCATGTACCAGCCAAATCGTCCTAGCCAGGGCGATGGACTCAATCACAATGTCGGGGAGCATTTTCCAGCCCGTGTGCGTGTCGAGCAGGCGCACGACGACAAGATCCGGGCCACTGAGGACCCGATGGATAGACCCGTCCAGGTAGGCACCACGTAGCTCCGCCGTTGAGGTTATGAGGACTTTGGGTTTCGCCTGGCTGGCGTAGAGCCAACCGGCGACATGGTCCCTCATGACGGGCCAACCGCATCGGATCACAGCTGACCCCCGTACGGGGATCGCCTTCCCATCCGTGAACTCGACGCATCCCTTCCCAAGGCTGGCTTCCTCCAGTCCGGGCGTGCGCCTGATCTGGTCCATACGCTTCCGTCGAATCGTGCACGGGCACGTCACCGCGCAACCGTCCCCTCGGACCGTGTATCCGAGGCCTCCGCAGAGTGTGCAGGGCTCAGTCATTGGGAGCCTCCTTGTCCTTCTTTGACAGGCGTCGCTTCTCGGCTTGGCGCTTGTGTGCGGCCACTATCTGAGCCTTCCGCCTTGGGGTACTTGCTCGGCGGGTCTCGTATTCCTTGCGGGCTTTCGAGCCGTGGTACAGCCTTTGACGCTCCTTTCCGAAGGCCCAGAGCGGATAGAGAGCGTTGACGGGGTCACCCTCGATCCGCTTCGTCTCGGCCCAGAGGACCTTGCGCTCGTCGGGAGTGAGCAGCGCACGGACCAACCCGTAGGCTTGGTAGACCTCGGCCCAGGCGATCTTGCCTGAGGAGTAGGAATGCCAAGCCGAGGCGAAGTCTCGATACGCCTGGGCCGGGCTGATGTCCGTCGATACGTCGGTCACGCGGCACCTCCGTCGTCGTTGACGTGGTCCCAGAGCGTGGGGCCCGGACCCCAGGGTTTCGGCTCGACTCGGGCACTCAGGTACCGCTCGCACATGCGTGAGACGCTGCGGGCGTATGCCGATGTCTGCTCCTGGGCGATGGTCCACATGGCCCGGAGCTGCGATGTGCTCAGGCGCTCCAGGCCGACCAGCAGCGTGTCATACAGCTGCTGCTGGGGCATGCGACTGAGGTTGTCGTAGATTTCTCTCGGGGAGAGTTCGGCAGCGGTGGTGCTCATTTGGCACCCCCAAGGTCGAAGGGATTCGTGGCTAGCGAGCCTTCGATGAAATCATCGAGGTCTGGCGCTTGCGGCTTAGCCAATGCGGCCCGGTACCGCTCAACCCAGGCCAGCGCCGTCGCCCGCTCGAAAATGAAGGGGTTTCGCCGAAGACAGGGCAGGCCAAGGCCCACCCATCGGTGAATGCTGATGTGACTGACGCCTACTTGGCGAGCCAGTTCGCTCGCCGTCATGAGATCCGACATGTTGTAGCTCCGTGTGGAGCCCGAGCGGGACTCGGGCTGGGTGGAGCCCTGGGTGGGATTCCCGGGCTGACGAGCTACATCGGTGCCAGTGCCACGCCGCAGTGGTGTGCTGCGGACTATGGATGTCCAGGGGCCAATACCGTGATCCGCCTGGGTTGGGAGCTGCGGGTAGGATGATGCGTGTCTATCGTTCTGCAACTTTTCCGGTGTCGATTTTCATCGAAGCAGCATTTTTCAGCTGTCGATTCTTCTGGGCGGTATCCATTTGGTAGGGTTACTCCTCGGCCAGAATGAGGTCCCAGATCGTGGTTCTTTCCTGAAGCAGGTCGAAGGCCGCCCGCACCGTGGCTCGTGGGAGCACCTCGTCGATCCTAGGTCTCAGGTACCGGCAGAGAGCGATCAACTCTTCCGAGGTTCGATCCGACAGAAAGCCGCTCAAGAAAGGGCTCAGCTCACGCGCAATCTTGCTGACGTATCGTCTCCGTGGAGAGCCAGCCATCTCGTCGCCCACGGTCAGCGTCATCGTCATGAGTTGCTCACCGATGGTGCCCCATGCGTGATCCACCTGCCGGTAGATGTCCTCGGGGTTCACGACGCATCTCCCCGTGCAAAGGCCACCGCGATGTCCAGCGCCTCCGTGTCGTCGAAATCGGGGTCATCCGCCTCGATGATGTCGGCCATCATTTCCGCAATGTAGTCATCGGACTCCTCGGGGAAGTCCTCGATGAGCTGGCGTGCCATGACCGTGAGCAGCTCCGTGCTCTCGTGTGAGTGTGTCTTGATCGTTGTATTCATTCTCATGTCTCGTTTCTGACCCCCCGAATTGGGGGATCAGCCGGTATAGGTTTCTGGCCCAGGTTCTGGGATCCCTGGCTTCGACCCGGCCCACGGCGCCCGAGAGAAATGACGGGGTCCGCCGTCCGTGCTCGGGGCGTAAGCTCCTGGAACAGTTGAGGAACCAGGACGGGCATTCGGCAAGTCCTGGCCTCTTGTTCAGGATCGTGCCAACCACTAGACCTCTCACGCTGGGTACATATGGACACTAAGTGGAAGATCGGCACGCTGCTGACCATCGTTGGACTCAGCTTCGTTGCTTGGCAGCTGTACCGGAGCGAGCAGGGCCGCCCCGATGTCGAGGCGACGAAGGTCTGCGCAGGTAGCGAGAGCTTTCCACATCTGAAGGCACGTGCTGAGGCTGCGGCAGTGCGCGCCAGAGAAGACGCGACGGGGAAGGAGGGTGCGTTCGATACGAAATCCAGCGAGTGGGAGGCGTCTTGGGAGAAGCTGTTGCACTCGATGGACGAGAAGGCTGCGGGCGACGCGAGGTATTTGGTCAACCAACGCCCAAGGGACACCTACACTCGTAGTCATGAGCGCGAGAACGATGTGTTTAGGGAAGCAGCGACTGGCCTGCTGAGTTCAGAACTTCCGAGCCACTACTGCGAGGTAACCCTGATGAACACGGGCCAAGTGAAGCTCGACTCTGTCCGGCTCGCTGTTCCCGCGGGCGCCTACTACAGCCTTCTTCAGGACAGTGACTGGGTTCCGAATCTCGAAAGGACCAAGGGCCCGCTGGAATTTGGCTCTCTGCTTCCTGGCGGCAGGGTCCAAGTGCGCCTTTGGGGAAGCGCATACAACTTTGGCCATGACCTCCACTACCACCACACCACGGGCCATGGACCTGTCCAGGAAAAAACGGAGGATTGGACAGCAGTCACTTGGTTCGTCGTCTGGCTTGGGACTTTCGCGAGCTTCCTTGCACTCGTCGTGGCGTACGCAGTGGGACGCACACAAGGCGAGCGCGGCCTTAGTGAGGCTGAACGCAGTCTCGACAAATGGCAGAAGTACGGGACACAAGCGAAAGAGCAAATCGACAGACTTGAGGCCGAGCTAGCCGCCCACGAGAAGCGAGTGTCGGGCCATGCAGCCCTCAATCCCATCGACGTGCTCTTGGTTGACATCGTCCCCACAGATCGGTCCCTGGTGAGGCTTCTGGGAAAAGAGTGGACGCTGGATTTCGAAGTGCGATTCGTGAATCGCGGCCCATTCGAGGTCACTCTTAGGCGGCTGGCCTTCGACTGGGACGTATGCTTTCTCGACCCGGACAACCTTGGAATGGGCGAGCGTGCTGCCCGCGGCTCTGACACCGTTTCCAAGGAGTTCAAGCCGATCCCTCCAGGCATGCTGGTCACGTACCCGGTCAAGATCCGGAACGCTCAACTAGGCGAGAAGCGCTCCCACACAGCGCGACTCGGGATACGGTGCGAGTACGCCGCTGTCTCTGAGGTCTGGGGTGAGCTAGCTCGTGAAGGTGATGCGACCGCAGCTAGGCATTCGGCGGTCCAAGTCCTCCCGGTTTCGTCGTAGGGGCTTACGCCACGCCGTCCCGCCTCCCGAGTTCACTTGAGCCAGCGATTGAGGGCCCGCTTGCAACGCGGATAAGAGGTCACTACTACGTCCGCCGTAGGGGGACATGATATCCATCAAAAGTCGGCGGCGTTGGCTTCTCCTGTTCGGCCTGATGGCCTGCCTATTGCCCTTTGCCTCGCGTGCACAGGCCGAACCGACGTGCGATTTCCAGGTCGAATGTGGTGGTTCATTCGGCCGGAACCCTGATCGTGTGTGTGGTACTCGCGGCGTCTCGACCGGGCACCATGGGGAAGCTGTATATGAACGGATCTCGTCCGACTCGATCAAGGAAACATGCACCTGCGCATACGGGAGCTGTGCGTACTCGGCTGAGGAAATAACCCGAGGACAGACCGCAGGCAGAATTCCAGCACTTCAGATCGGCCCTTGGGTCGGCGGGGGGCTCGGGAGAACGACCGAGCCATCCGACATTCTCTTCGGTCCGAAAGCTGCCTTTCGAATACAAGCCAAGCCATTTCTACTCTACGGCGAAGCGCTGTGGACTCCTGTTCACGGAAACGTGGCGTACGCTCTTCATGCTGGTGCTGTGTTGGGATTCTGGTCAACGTTGCCGTTGTATCAGCCCCTCCAGGACTGCGCTGGAGGCCCCGACGTTTACGAATGCACGACCTATGTCTCTTCAGAGGAATTGCCCGTGGTCGTTGGTCTCGCGCTCGGCGCCGGTGTGCTCGGCAAGGCGACTGACGCGAATCGAAGCCCCGTGGTCTTAGAAGCCGGGCTTGCTGCGGTGTCCGGCCAGTTTGAAGTCTTCGCTGCTCCGCTTTGGGATGTAAACAACGGCAGCCCAGGCGTCCGTTGGAGTGTCTATGTCGCGTTCCCGTTCGGCAAACTCCCGCTCGGCCTTCGATTTGAAGGTGAGCACGTGGTCGGTCAAACGGACAGTTCACCTGTTGTTCACGTGTTAGGCCTTGCAGTCACCTTGGGAACCTCGTTTGGCATTTCCGTCGATTGACGTACGGAGCCGGGTAGACCGCCGCCAAAAGCCCCCGTCCGCTTTCGCTCACAGCCTTGGGCAAGGCCAAGCCTACGATTTGCTGAGGCGCTCCTGGATCATCTCGGCGTGGCATGTCTCTCGGAACCTTTCCAGATCACCTTCATACCTCGGGCGGATCGCCCAGAAGCTCTCTTCGATGTCGACGATCCCAAGAGCATGCAGTTCATTGAGTGCTTGCCGCTCACCGCGCGCGAAGCCCATCCGGTTGAATGCTACGGCGCCTTGGTTGACCGCCAGCTTGAGCAACATCGTGCGGGAGTCGGGCCCTAGCTTTTCCACCAGGCGGTCGAAGTCGCTTCGGCGTTTGGTCTCCGCGATGGCCTCTTGAGCCGTCTCGTTTCGGGTCGTCAACCGGCGGACGACGGCAGGAGCGGCGTCCATCACGAAGTAACGCGCGGTGAGAACCAGTCCCAACATGAAAGCCAGCACCAACCAGGTACCATGCGTTTGTCTGAGCGGGACGACGTAGCTCATTCCAGGGAGCCAACTTGGTAGCCAGAGGACCATGGCTGGCACGGCCACGAGGCCCGGGGTCCCGATCTTGTTGAGGAGGTCCCGAGCTAGCCCGACCACCTCAGTGGGCACTGGCGAGTTCATTCGGAGCCTTGGACGAGCGCGCCTTCGGCGAAGGTCGTCGGATCGACTTTGGTGACGGCGTAGAAGTCGTACGTCTCGTAGAACGAATCTGAGACTTCTGTGCAGCTATCCGGAGTGCCGGAGTAGGCTGTAGGATCTGAGATCTTGGAGCCGATTTGGTACACGTCCAGGTGGTAGAAGAGGCTCGCTCCCGTGCAAGTCGTGTCGTAGACAAGCGAAGTTGCATAGGCCCCAGCAAGACAAGTTGTCTTCGCAATGGCACCAAGGGGTTGTGTGCAACCCGAGTCCGTGAAGTAGTTGGCGCTCATGCCTGACGTGTTGACCGGCAGGCAGCGCTCCACGCCATCCCCCGAGCGCCCGAAGCTACACGCGACCTCCAGGTCCTTGTCGAAATACCCTTCCGATGTCTTCAGCCCGTCCGCCGTAGTCCGGTAGAGGTTGACGATCCTAGTTCCATCCTCTGCCGCATCGGCATCAGGAACCGGATCGATGATGCTCGTCCCGCCCGTGGCTCCTTCTCCGTCAGACCCAATGGCACCAGAACCGTCCGAGGCTTGGGCGCCTGATGACTCCGCGCCCTGACCATCTGTGCCGACGGCTCCAGATCCGGTGTTGCCGCCCAGCATGGCGGTTAGCCCTCCGCTGGCCATGTCCATCATGCTGTCGATGCCTCCCGTGGCAGCACACGCGGCGGTTAGGACGTAGACGACGACGCTACCCAGGAACCATTCGACGCTTCGACGGATCATAGCCTAGGAGCATACACCCCCTTTACCACGAGGCCTCAGCCCTCGTGGTAAAGGGGCGAGCCCCCCTTTTCGAGGGCCCGCCCCAATTCACTCACTTCGACGGCCCGTTGTTCCCGCGGCCACCGCCCGACGGATTTCCCGTAGTGCTCGGGCCGTTGGGGGGTGATCCGCCTCCGCCCTTGCCGCCTCCGCTGCTGGAGCCTTTACCCCCGCCGGCGGAACTACCGCCCTTACCGCCTCCGCCACCTTTTCCGCTCATTGGATTCTCCTGGTTCTGGTCTCGGCACAGCGCCGAGGGCTGGCCGGGTGGTACGACGGAAAGGGGCGGAGGATTCCTTACGCCGGAGGCGGAGGTCGTTGCTCTTGAAGCGGCTTTCTTGGCAGATTGGCCGTGTGGTCGGCGCCTTGGAAATCGAGTTTGAAATCCCCGTTGCGGAGATGCCCTCTGGGCCTTCGGGGTCCCTAGCCTTTCATCAGTGGCTCCCGATGGACGCAGCGGATGACATCCGCGTATCCAAAGGAAACCTATCGGCGCGGCTGTACTTTAAGATTGAATCAACCTGGTGGGCGTCTCGGCCAACGGTGGAGGAACTGCCTCGGCATTTCAATGTCCTTGCGCATCGGTTGTGGGCGGAGGTTCGTGTCGATGGGCTGGACGACGAGTTTGCCGACTACGCATCACGTCCGGACTACACGAAACGTGACCAGGGCATGCCGGCACAGCACGCGAGAAGACTGGACGAGCTAGCCGATGGCGCCTGGACTCTCGCCATGGGGGCCTACAACAGACTCATCGAGTATGCGCGCGCCTTCAAGGGACAGTACCAGCTCGAAACGTACCCGCTCCGGGCTGGCGAGGCCCGGGGCCATTTCACCATTTTTCGCGCAAGAATTCGTAAGCCGGACGGGCCGTGGTCGGGGTTCCGCTCCGGTAGCCAGGGCGTTGTGCGGGCGAGCATGCTGGAAGAGAAGGAACTCATCGCCCGTGGTGACTGGGAGTTCGTGAAGGCGTGGGTTCAGGCAAGCACGAGACCGCCGCTGGCCGGCACGTTGCTGGCAGCAGCGGAACACCATGCCTCGACGGGGCGGCAGCGGAGCGCCTTGATCGAGGCCGTGGCCGCGCTGGAAGTCGCGGTACAGGACTTTGCCAAGAATCCTCTCAGAAGTGCGCTCACCGAGCCGGCGAGGATCGAGGTTAGATCCCTAGCGACCTACGTAGACCATCTTGGGTTCAGCACTACTGCGACGTACCTAGTCCCCCTGTTGGTGCCCCAGACCTTGATCTCCGATGCCGTCGTCCAAGGCGTGACTGATGCAATTGAGACACGAAACAAGCTGGTACACGGAGCCCAGCGAGATGTAGACGACGAGAAGGTGCGGGCATTCCTACGGAGTATCCGGGCGTTCTACGAAGGGCTCCGAACGGTGACCGAGGACAAGCAGCGCTCGTTGCCCCTCATCCCGAGCTGAGGAGCTTGCTCCGGCAAGTTAGTCGGTGAGCGGTAGGGGGTGGTGAATGCCTGGTGCTCGCCCAATCCGCCGCTCTCACTCCCCCCGCACGTACCGGACATCCGCGTCTGTGATCCGCCGGGACTTGGACCCGGCAGACTGCATCGTGTTCCCGTCCGCTAGGTGGTCGCCTCGGGCTGCGAGCGCGTGCCCTAGCTCGTGGCGAATGACGCCGTTGAGCCTCTCGGGTGGCAAGGGCTTCTCCCTAGGGCAGAGCCTGATGGCTGGCGGCTGGGCGATGGACAAGTACGTGTAGCCGTAGCGCCCGGCGCAGGACGGGTCTCCGGGGTTGGACATCGAGACGTTGCCCGGTGTGGCAATCGAGACGCGGACTCGAAGCTCGGGTGCCATGGCGAACCATTCCTCAGCGGCCTCTACGAACGCCTCCTGGATCTCCGGGTCGAGATCGGAGTCGATGACGATCTGCCTGAGGGGCATCGGAGCGCATCCCATCGATGCGACAGCGAGGAGCGTACCGATTAGTACCCGGCCGGCTTTCGACCGAATTGAGGTACCCGGAGAGGTACCCGCTGTGTCCGGTTGGCGCCGTCGCTCTCGCGGATGCAGCCAATTTCTAGTGCCGAAGGGCAGACTTGAACTGCCGACCCCACGCTTATGAAGCGTATGCTCTAACCGACTGAGCTACTTCGGCGCTCCCCCGCTCGCGGGGGGCCGAGACTATGGTGGCCGGTTCTGAGGCTGTCAAGCCGAGCGCGCTACCACTTCTC
>Ga0164308_10001158_pt1 | contig 13998 bp, 12 predicted proteins | sample Whisoiple_246_MG_FD_109983 | JGI IMG/M metagenome (GOLD analysis project Ga0164308, IMG submission 109983) | Soil microbial communities amended with fresh organic matter from upstate New York, USA - Whitman soil sample_246_MG | ecosystem: Environmental > Terrestrial > Soil > Unclassified >...
GTCGATCGCGACGAACAACAAGAGCTTGAACGGCAAGCTGACCTGCGTCGGGTTCATCATCTGCATGCCGAGCGCGAGCAGCACGTTGGAGACTACCAGGTCGATGACCAGGAACGGTAAATAGAGCGCAAAGCCCAGCGCGAAAGCGGCGATCAACTCGCTGACGACGAAGGCCGGGACCAAGATCACGAAGTCGTCTTTGCCGACGCTGTCGCGTTCGGCGGGTGGACGCGCGGCGCGGGCGATCTCGAAAAATCGAGCCTTCTCGCGCGCGGACGCGTTGGCGCGCAGGAAGTCGCGCATGGGTTCGCGCGTGGCGTCGGTGAGCGCCATCACCCAGGTGCTCGTGTCTCGCTCGGCGCCCGGCTCGAACAGCGGACGGGCGCGCGCTTCGATGCGGGTGCCGACGGGTGCCATGGCGAGCAACGTGAGTGCGGCAGCGAGCGCCATGATCACGGTGCTGGATGGGATGTTCTGCGCGCCGATCGCGCCACGCACGATTTGCAGCACGGTGGAGATCTTGACGAACGCGGTCACGGTCATGAACGCGAACGGCAACAGCGCCGCCAACGCCAGCACGACGACCAGCGTCATCGGACGCATGAAGGCTTCGTCGAGCGCGTTGTTCGCAGCGGGGGCGGCGCGAGCGAGCGCGGGCGCGAGAATGACGAGCAGCGTCAACGCAGCGAGCACGGGCGGTGGCGCGCTGCGAACGGCGCTGCGCGCTTTAGGATTTCTTCCCGAACGCACGGCTCAGTACCTCCCGGAACGTCTCGTTTTGGTTCGCTGCCGAGGGCAGCTCCAGCGAACCGTCGCTCACTTCACCCAATTTGGCGATGCCGGCCTCGCTTGCCCCGACCACGTAAACCGTCGCCCCCACACGCACGAGATAGACGGCTCGCCGGCCATCCAGGGGCAAGCGCCCCACCAGCTCCAGGGGGCCGGCGCTGCGCCCCATGCCGGCGCGCCGGGCGGCGATCAGCACCACCACCGACAGGGCCACGATCGCCAGCAACGTGACGAGCGTTTCCACCACATAGTGCGCAAGCGGCGACATCCCGCGCGGGACAATATCACCGCTTCTCGCCCTTGACTCCCCCGGTCGTGGGGGCTACCAGGCGAAACCCCGTGGCTCTCGTCGTTCAAAAATTCGGTGGTACGTCGGTCGGCAACCTAGACCGGATGCGAAACGTGTCCGAGCTCGCGCTGCGCTGTCAGCGGGAGGGCAACCAAGTCGTGCTGATCGTGAGCGCGATGTCGGGGGAGACCAACCGCCTACTGGCCTTGGCGCACCAGATCTCGCCCACTCCGGACATGCGCGAGCTCGATTCGCTCGCCTCGACCGGTGAGCAAGTGAGCGCCGCGTTGGTCGCGATGACCATCCAACAGCTCGGTGGGCGCGCCCGCAGCTTCCTCGGTCATCAGGTGCGCATCAGCACGGACGCTGCCTACACCAAGGCGCGCATTCAGAGCATCGAAGGCTCCAAGTTGCTGCAGACCGTGCAGGGCGGCAGCATCGCGGTGGTCGCCGGCTTTCAGGGCATCGATCCGGACGGCAGCATCACCACGCTCGGCCGAGGTGGCTCGGACACGACGGCAGTCGCCATCGCCGCGGCCATCAAGGCCGATGTCTGCGAAATTTACACGGACGTGGACGGAGTCTACACGACCGATCCGAACATCTGCCCCTCGGCGCGCAAGATCGACCGCATCAGCTACGAAGAGATGCTCGAGCTCGCGTCCTTGGGGGCCAAGGTGCTTCAGATCCGTTCCGTCGAAGTAGCGATGAAATACGGAGTTCCGGTGCACGTGCGGTCCTCCTTCAGCGATCGGACAGGGACGATGGTAGTCGGCGAAGAAGGTTTCGAGTCAGTGGCTGTGGCAGGCGTCGCCTACGACAAGGGCGAAGCCAAGGTCCAACTCGTGCGCATGAAGGACAAGCCCGGCGTGGTGGCCAAGATCTTTGGCATGCTCGCCGAGCACAACGTGTCGGTCGACATGATCATTCAGAGCCCCTCGCGGGGCGGCAATGACACGACCGACGTCACCTTCACCGTGGCCAAGACGGACTTGCCGCGCGCCAAGGAGCTGATCGAGAAGACGGCGCAGGAGTACGGCAGCGAGCCGGTCGAATACGATCCCGATATCGTCAAGGTGTCGATCGTCGGCCTCGGCATGCGCTCGCACGCCGGCGTCGCGGCCAAGATGTTCGGGATCCTCGCCAGCGAGGGCATCAATATCCAGGCCATCAGCACCAGCGAGATCAAGATCAGCTGCATCATCGCTGCCAAGTACACCGAGCTCGCCGTGCGTGCGCTGCACGAGGGTTTCGGTTTGGACAAGCCTCCCGCCGCCTGAAGCCGCGCGCGTGCGCTTGCTCCTTGACCGGAGCGAATCCGCCTGGGACGCTCGGCTGTCGTGTCAGAGCTGCCAGACAATCCGCGGGGGAGTCGGCCCTACCTGCCACCGCCCCCGGACGACTCGCCGGAGTCGGTGCACGTGCCGCGCATCGGTCCACCGCCGGCCTCGCTCGAAGCCATGGTGCGCAGCAAGCCGGGCGCGCCGCTGACGCCCGAGCGTGGTCCCACCTGGCTGTGGACCGTGCTGTTGATCGTGGCCATCGGTGCGATCGCGTACTACCTCGGGCTCAAGAACTGATCCCGAGGCACGGTGACCGAGACACAGTCGACCCGAGTCTTCGCGCGCGTCGCGATCCCGGTGCCGCTCGGGCAGGCGTTCAGCTACATCGTGCCGCCCGAGCTGCTCGCGGAGGTTCGGCGTGGGGCCCGGGTTCTCTGTCCGTTCGGACCGCGTCGGGTGCTCGGCGTGGTGCTCGAAGTCGGCGTCGAGAAGCCGGATTTTCCCGAACACAAACTGAAGCCGCTGCGCGCCGTCGTCGATCCCGAGCCCGTGTTGCAAGACGAGTTGATGGGCTTCTTGCAAGAGCTCGCGCGCTACTACGTGGCTCCAATCGGCGCCGTGATCGAGCTGGCGTTGCCCGCCGTCGAACGCACCGCCGCCGAAGCGCTCTCCAAGCGAGAGTCGTTCGCGGTCGAGTCCTTGGGGCGGATGGTGCAACGCGTGAGCGCGATCGAGGGCGCAGAAGCAGCGGCCAAGCTCGGCGCGCAGGCGCGTGAAATCCTCGAACATTTGCGACAAAACGGGCCCGAGACCGCGCCGCAATTGACGAAGCGCTGGCCCAACGCCCGCGCCGCGGTCAAACGGCTGGAAGCGCTGACGCTGGTCAGCGTCGAACGCATCGAAGCGCACGTCGACCCGTTCTTCGCCCAAGTGGCACCCGACACACCGCCGGAGCTGACCGCGCCGCAAGCCGCTGCGGTCGAGCGCATCACGAGCGCGCTCGAGGGCGGAGACAAGCAAAGCTTTTTGCTCGATGGCGTGACTGCTTCGGGCAAGACAGAAGTGTATTTGCGCAGCGTGCAACGCGCGCTCGAGCTCGGCCGCGGGGCGATCGTGCTAGTGCCGGAAATTGCGCTCACTCCGCAGTTGGTGACACGCTTTCGCGCGCGGCTCGGCGAGCGCATCGCCGTACTGCACAGCGGGCTCAGCGACGTACAACGTCACGCCATGTGGCGCGCGCTGCGCCGCGGCGAGCTCAAAGTTGCGGTGGGCGCGCGCTCCGCGCTGTTCGCGCCGGTCCACGATCTCGGGCTGATCTGCGTGGATGAAGAGCACGATGGCTCGTTCAAGCAGGAGGAGGGCGTGCGCTACAACGCGCGCGACATGGCGCTGCTGCGCGCGCATCGCGCGGGGGCGGTGTGTGTGCTGGGCTCGGCGACACCCTCGCTCTCGAGCATCGCGCTCGCGCGCAGCGGCCGGCTCGAGCTCTTGAAGCTGCCCGCCCGCGCGCGCAGCACGGCGCTCCTGCCCGAAGTCGAGATCGTCGATTTGCGCCACGTGGGCCCGGGACCGGGCGGCGATCGACTCGTGAGTCTGACCCTGTTTCGCGCGCTCGAGGCCTGTTTGGCGCGGCGCGAGCAAGCGATTCTATTCCTCAATCGGCGTGGCTTTTCGCCCAGTCTGATTTGCGGTTCGTGCGGTGAAATCGTGCGTTGCCCGAACTGTTCGGTTTCGCTCACTTTGCATCGCGCGCACGGCGAATCACTGCAATGTCACTACTGCGACTATGCGGTGGAAGTGCCGCAGCGTTGCGCCAAGTGCGGCGCAGCGAAGCTGTCCGAAGAAGGGTCGGGCACCGAGCGCATCGAAACCACGCTCAAGCAACAATTGCCGACGGCGCGCGTGGCGCGGCTGGACCGCGACGTGGCGGCGGGTTCGAAGAGCGAGCACGTGATCGAGCGCGTGCGCGCTGGCGAGATCGATATCCTGGTCGGAACGCAAATGGTCACCAAGGGCCACGATCTGCCGAATGTCACCCTCGTGGGTGTACTCAACGCCGACTCGGCCCTCTCCATGCCCGACTTTCGCGCGTCCGAGCGTACGTTTCACTTGTTGGTTCAAGTCGCGGGTCGCGCTGGGCGCGGGGATGCCCCGGGCAAAGTGTTGATTCAGACTCGGCAACCCGAACACCCGGCGATCGCCTTTGCGTTGCGCCATGACGTGCCCGGCTTCATCGAGCGCGAGATGCGCGACCGCGAGGAGCTGCGCTTTCCGCCGTTTTCGCGGCTCGCCCTCGTGCGCTTCGACGCGCTGGACGAAGGCCACGCGCTGTCCGAGTGTAGCCGGGTTGCGGACATCGCGCGCGCCGCCGTTTCGTCGGGCGTGGAGGTGCTCGGTCCGACGCCCGCGCCGCTCGCTAGGCTGCGCAATCGCTACCGCTTTCGGTTCGTGCTGCGCGCGGCGGACCGCAAGCCCCTGCGCGACGCCCTATTGGCCGTGGCCCGCGCTGGTTTGCACCGCCAGGTCCGCATGGCGATCGACGTCGATCCCGTAAATATGCTCTGAGTGCGCGGAGGTCTCGGGCTAGACTCCGGCGCGTCGATGATGCGCGGCTTGGTTTTCGGTCTTCTGTGTGCGCTCGCGGCGTGCCTGGCTCCGCGGCAGGCAAGCGCGTTCGAACGCGAGTGGCACGTCGGCGGTGGTGCCGGGTTCACCGCCTACCCCAACTACTACACGGCCGGACCTGCGCTCGGCATCAACGCGGCGTACGGCTTGTCGGACGTGTTCGACTTGAAGCTGGAACTGCTGGGCTCCACCCACACCTATCGCGCGAACTCGATGAGCGAGAGTGAACGCGGCGCGACGTACTCGGCGGCATTCGGCATGTCGTACAAGTTGGATATCTTGCAATGGATCCCGTACGGCGCCGCGCTGCTTGGCTTCCAGCACATCGCAGGGCCCATCCCGACCAACGACCCGTTTCGCCGCGATGACGCGCTGCTCGCCTTGCTGGTCGGCTTGGATTACGCGGCGACTCGCAACTTCGGCTTGGGCCTGTCCTTGCGCACCGACTTCTTGCTCTCTACGATTGGCGAGGGTGAAGCGTTCACCACGATGTTGCGCGCGGAGTATCATTGGGGGTTTTGAGATCCACTGTGTGGGCGTGGGTTCTGCTCGCGGCCTGTGATCGCGGTGCGCACGGTGCGCCCGGCACGGGTGCCAGCGCTGCGCCACCGCTTTCGCTCGCGGCACCTGCGGCCCCCACTGCTGCGAGTGCCGCGCCGGTCGCGCCCGCCGGGCCGAGCTCAGCCAGCTATGCGCCGCTCGTGCGTGCCGAACGCTGGGCGGACGCGCGCCAAGCGCTCGACGCGCTGCCCGAGGCAGAGCGATCACAGCCGGACGTGCGCTTCGCGCGCGCGCGTGTCGCCCTCGAGTTGGACGACGCGGCTTCCGCTCTGTCGTTGCTCGATGGCCTGCATACCGCGTTGCCGCAGCTCGCGCCGCAGATCGCCGAGGCGCGTGCGCGCGCACAGCTGCGCGTCGGTCCGTTCGCAGAGGCCGCGCACTATTTCGAGCAGCGCGGCGACACCGAATCGTTGCTCTCCGCCGCACTCGCGTATCAGCAAGATTTGGCTCTGCCCAAGGCGCGCTTGACGCTCGACCGCGTGATCGCGCGCCTCGGAAAGTCCAAGCGTACGCGCAGCGCCGAGGTACGCGCGCGCGCTCAGCGCGCAGCCTTGGCCTCGCAACTGGGCGAAAAAGGCACTGCCATTGCGGACTATCGCTGGCTCGCGCTTGCCGCGCCGCTGCGCACGGAGAGTGAGGTTGCGCTCAAGGTTCTGGACGCGGTGCCTGCCACTCGCTTGACGAAATCCGAGCACCTCGACCGCGCGACCAAGCTGGCCGAAGCGGGCCGCGTGGAGGCGACCGAGGCCGAGCTCGGTTTCTTGGCCAAGGCGCCCGGATCTCCCGCACCGATCGGCCGAATCACGTACTTGCGCGCGTTTGCGCTGTATGCGGCTCGGGCCAACTACGCGAAAGCGGCCGAACTGTTCGAACGCGCCGCGCGTGAGGATCCGGAAAATGCACCGCGAGCGCTGTTCTTCGCCGCCCGCGCGCTTTCACGCGGACAGCTCGACGAGCGCGCGATCGCCGGCTACGAGCGCGTGGCCCGACAATTTCCGAAGACCGATTGGGCCGAGCAAGCGCAGTATTTGAGTGCGCGGCTCCGCTTCATCGCCGGGGAGTACGTCAAAGCACGCGGGCTATACGACAAGTATTTGTCTGCGTTCGGTAAGCGAGCCCGCTTCGGCAACGACGCCAGCTACGAGCGCGGATTGTGCGCGCTCGAGACCGATCAGCCGCTGTCCGCCGCGCCCGGATTCGCGCGGCTCGCCGCGCTGTCCAAGGATCGCCGAAGTCGAGCGCGTTTGCGCTACCTCGAGGCGCTCTCGTATGCACTCGGCAATCAGAAAGAAAAGGCCATCCAGGTATTCAGTGAGGTCGCGCGCAACGAGCCGCTCTCGTTCTTCGGCTTGGCCGCGCGCGGGCGCCTCGGGATTGTCGGCGCACCGCAACCGCCGCTCATCGCCGAGCATCCGGCAGCCGCATCCAGCGCCAGTGCCCCGCTCGCACTCACCCTTCCGGGTGATGTCGCGCTGCTCGGCCGCGTGGGACTGGCGCGCGACGCCGAGCGCGTGCTCAGCCAGCAAGAGTCGAGTTTCAGCCGGCAATATGCGCCGCGCGGTAGCCAGGCGCTGTGTGAGGCTTACGGGATGATCGGCGTCGCCCAGCGCCGCTATCGCGTCGCGCAAGACGTCGTGCGCGGAGAAGTGCTCGACATTGCCCCCACGGCGGCCAACACCTGGGCTTGGGATTGCATCTATCCAACGCCGTATCAAGACATCGTGCAAGCTGCAGCGTCGCGCGAGAACTTGAGCCCCTCGCTGATTTACGCCGTGATGCGCCAAGAAAGTGTGTTCGATCCCAACGCCGGTTCGACCGCAGGCGCGTGCGGCTTGTTGCAGCTGATCGCGCCAACCGCTCGTCGTGTCGCTGAGCAACTGAAAGAGCCTTTCACTGAAGCCGCGCTGCTTTCCCCCGATAGCAACGTTCGCTACGGCGCACACTACTTGGCCCAGCTCAGCGGCTACTTCGACGGCAATCTGGCGCTGGTCGCCGCGGCGTACAACGCTGGCCCCGACGCCGTCTTTCGCTGGCTGAGCGCCCCAGAAAAAATCGGCATGGACGCCTTCGTCGCCCGCATTCCGTTCGAGGAAACACGCACTTACGTCGAGCGCGTGCTCGGTAACTTGGCGCGCTATCAGTACCTCTCCGGCGGCGCCGCCGCGGTATCGGCGTTGAATTTGGACCTGCCGCGCGACGCGACGCGGCCGGATGATGTGTTCTGAGCGCTCGCCAGTCCGGCGCTTCGACCGCGATTACCGACCGACCTTCGCCATTTGCTTTTACAGACGACGACGGGCGGAGTCGCGGCCAGCACCGCCTTCTTGCGGGCCCTGACCGACGAGGGTTGTCGTCGATCGAAAGATACTGTGCAGACACAGCACCTTTCTTCCCGCGATGGCTGGGTCCGCGACGAATCGCAGGCGCAGTTTTTTGCCGGCGAAATGCGATGAAAGCTCGGACTTCTGTCCGCCGCGCGCTGCTATTTGGGGGTTCTGCGGACCGGTCCTCCCCAGCCGTCCTGCTCGCCCGTGGGCGTGCTGGGTTCGATCCAATACAGATCGCTCTCATCGACGGCGTATCGCGCGGGCGCGTACAGGTAGAAGGCGCTGGCGACCTGCGGAGTGAGCACGCTCGATGATTCGCAGCCAGTCAATGGGCAGGAGTGGACGGTGTCGGATTCCAGCCAGTAAATCGCCGTTGCATCGAGCTTGAGATCGCTGATCGCCGCGCTGGCGCTGACCAGCAGCGTGGGGCCGGTAGACATGCAGCTCGCGACCGGGCAGCGAAATATTTGTCGCTGGGTTGCCCAATATACGTAGTCCCCGCCGACAGCCAGGTCCCGGTTCCGATCGAAAGTCACGTCTTCGCCCAGCGGCTCGAGCTCGATCACCACTCGGGGGGGCTCGGAACCGTCTTTGGGTGCACTGAAGATCCCGGTTTGACCGAGCCAGTAAGCGCGTGTCTCGTCGAACGCCAAGTGGTCGGTGATGCCTGATAAGGATACGACCTCGGGTGTCGCCGCGCAGCCGCTCGCCGGGCAGCGGTACAGATCGAGATCGGACGACCAATAAACGTACTCGCGATCTGCAAAAATCCGGTGATTGAGCGCCGGATCTTGCGTGATCGTTACGGGTCGTGAGCCACAACCGTCCACCGGGCAAGCAGAGATGTCCGCATTCCACGAGGCCCAGAAGATGTACTTGCCGTCGACCGCTACCCCTCGGCTCGTGCCAATGAGTTCCTCGTAGGTCACCTTCGTGTGGGCGCAGTCGAGCTTGAGGCAACTATAAAGGTTCGTGAACTCAGCGGGCCCTGCCGTGAGCCAGTACAAGCGCTGAGCGTCGACCCAGACGCTGGCAACCCTCTCCTTCAACACCACGATCGGCGGGGGCGTCATTCCTGCTGAGGGAGCGGGCGCCGAGTGATCGAGATCCAAAGCGCGCCCCGCGCAGCCGCTCAGGCAACAACAATAGAATAGTCCAACGAGTCGGTGGACGTAGCTCATGGCGCGCTCCGATCCGGTTTGGGGATGCGGCGGATTTTGCCGAAGAAGTCGCCGTTGTTGCTGAGCGGATTCGTGTCTTGATCGGTGCTGGCCGTGTAGACGTATTCATCGTCCACGGCGACCAGGTTCGCGCTCAGATGTTCGATTAGCGGATTCGAAGGCTCGCAAGTGGGTAGGGAACAACTGGAAAGCGCGTATTCGTACGGCTCGGTTTCGTGGATGTAATACAGCTCCGAGCCGTCGATCAGCAAAGCCATCGGCGACCGGATCGGCGCGAGCACCACCTCGGGGGCGCCGCCGCACCCCGTCAGCGGACAGCGCTGAATCGACCCTGCCAACAAATTGTTGGTCCAGTAGACCGAAGTCGCATCGGCCGCGATGTCGAGGGGGCGATTGACCGAGTACCTCGCGTCAGTGCTGATGGTTTCGACCGCCGACGACGAACCGTCCTTCCGAGCACGCATGAGCGAGCCCTCGTTGCTCGAATCAGTCGAGGCCAGCCAATAGGCATAGTCACCGCGAACTGCGAGTGAGGGAAACATACTGCTAGGCGCAACTGCGACCTGCTGCGGCAATCCGCCCTCGCGAAGGGGTAGCCTGTAGATGGACAGGAGATCGCGACTGAAGAACAGATTATTGTCGTCGAAAGCGGTGAATTGGGAGGAGAAGTTGTCTGCGACGACTCGCGGTGCGCCCTCGCAGCCCATGATCGGGCAGGCCAAGACCTGTGCTGAATTCCAGGCGTGCCAATAGATTTGGTCGCTGATCACCGTGAAGTTGCTCTCTGCGAAGGCAGGGTGGGCGTCATAAGTAACGAGCGTCGCTGTGCAGTTGCGTTTTTCGCAGCTGCGCAGATTCCAAACCGTCGTGTCGTGGGGGCGGATTTGGGTGCCTGACCAATACAAGCGCTGGTCGTCCACCACGATCTTCCTGACTCGTTCGTGCACGACGCCGAGCACGCCTGGCTCGTCGCTGGGGGTGACCGAGAAGGGCATCGTCGCGTCCAAGTCCACGGCGTGCGCGCTGCATGCCAACGAGACCGACGACAGCACCGACAGAATCGCAGCTCTTCGCGTGTCCATGACGACCTCGTCTCGGGTTAGTGTCGGCTCGCGCGATCCGTCACGGAAAATAGCTTCGTCGATTCCGGCACGATCAGTAAAAGCGCCACCGTAGCCCGACTCCCGCCGCGAAAGTCAAAAACGGCGTGCGCCAAACCTCTTCGCCACGCGCGTGCAACGATACGGGCGTGAGCGGCTTCAGGACGTCGAGCTGCGTCAGCAGCTGGAGTGTCCGGAATAGCGTCGGCGTGTACTCGAAGCGCGCGCCGAGCGCCGCGTAAAATGAACTCTGACTCGACGGGTTGGGGATGTTTTCTCCGCGCGTGCGGAGCGCACCGAGACCGAGTAAGCCGCAACCCGCGAACGAAGGTCTCGAGAAGCAAGGCGCGAGGGTGCCAGTGAGCAACGAGGTCGTTGCTTTTCCGCCTTCGGCGATAGTCTTCGAGGCCGGCAGTTGCTGCGAGAACTCCGCTGCCAGACGGAACCCGCCGTGATGCAAATCCAGCCCCAAACGCCAGCCGAACCCCAGTGCCGGCGCGCTGCCCCAATCGCCGAAGAATGCGCCGCGAGCTGCCAGTTGAATGCGTTCTCGATCGACCGCCGAAGTGTGTACTGAGGGGCTACCAGGCGGGGTTGTTTTTTGGGGGTGCTCCTGTGCCGCGGACTCAACCATTGTTTCTGCGGGAGGCTCGGCAGGCGCGGTTGGTTCGCCGTTGTCCGATTCTGCTCGCTCTGGCGCGGCCGAGGTCGCGCGCGCTTCGCCCAACGCCGCGTTCGGATCGAGCGCAATGCTGATGGCGAGTGCCAACGAGGCGACGAGCTCAGCGCACTGCTCGGCCTTTTCGCGGAGTTCGCGCGACCCGATGATCATGCCCTGTTCGTCGATGAGTCGCATCCGCGCGCGCAGCTCGCCCTCCGCGTCGACGATTTCGACCACGATGGCTTGGCGCGCCGCGGGAAAGAATGGATCGTAGCCCAAGCGTTTGCTGACTGCGGCTTTCAGCGCCACCCGATCGGGACAAATTGCGGCTCCCTCACTCCGCGCGTACTCCAGTCGCGTGGCGTCTCCCGGCGCGGCTTGCGCGCTATTGATCGAGAAAAACGCGCATCCTATCAACAGCGCGGCGCGCTGCGGCACGGCGCGCCTCATGGCGCGGACAGCGCCGAGTCGATCACCGGCAAGAGCATGCTGTTCGGGTGAGTGAGCTGAAACGCTCTCGCTCGGTCACGCGCCTCGTCCGCGCGACCGAGCGAGAGCAACGCGCGAATGGCCAGCGCCTCCCGCTCTTCGCTGAGTTTGCCCTGTGGGAACTGAGCGCGATGCAGCTCGGTCTGCCTGAGCACCCGAGCGGGCTCGCCGTGGGCGGCGCTTTCGCGCGCGAGATCGAGCAATGCGCGTTCGCGCGCGAGGTCCGAGCTCGAGATGGGCAAAGCATGGGCCGCGCGCTTGGAGCCGAGTGCCGTTGCAGATCCGAGGGCTGGACTCGGCGTGGTCGTATTGGGCGGCGACGCTGACCCCATTGCGATTGGCGTAGGCGCTGACGCGGCTGCAACGTGCGAAAGCACGGGGCGATCGACGTACACGACGCGCACCTCTGGCGCGTGCAGCGCACCGTAGAGCGCGGCGCCGGTCGCTCCACCAACCAGCCAAATTCCCCCAGCAATCACCAATGCCTTGGCGTTCGTGAGCCCGCCAATCAGCGAGCCAGGCGCGGAAGACGACGCGGCCAGTCGAGGTGCCGTGACGGATGCGGCCGTCATCGTGACAGCGGCCGCGCCGAGCGATGCGATTAGCCCAGCCCGGACCCGTTGCTTCGACTCGACCGGCGCCTCACCGCCAGTGCCCAACGCGCGCAGCGCTTCCAACGGCTTCATTCCTCACCTCGCTGTGCGCGCAAACGTCGCACCGCCTGTTCGTACTCTTGCCGTGCCAAGCGCAGTCGCGAATACGCCGTGTTCAGCGGAATGCCCAAACTTTCCGCGATTTCTGGCACGCTATGCCCCTCTACCTCGTGCAGCAACAGCACCGCGCGTCGCTCGAGCGACACGCGCGACAAGGCAAGCTCTGCCAGCTCCAGCTCTTGCTGGATGATCAGTTGCTCATCGGCGGGAGCCTTGGGGCACGCCTGCTCGGGCGCGACGATCGACAACTCGACGCGGTGACGCGACAGCGCGCGATAGTTCGACGCGGCGTGAAACGCGAAGCTGAACAGCCAAGGTCGGAGCGGGCGCCTGCTATCGAACTTGGGTAACTCTCCATGCACTTGCAAGAACACCTGTTGCGCCAAATCTTCCAGGTCACGTTCAGCGACCCCCAAACGCTTCAGCACGTGCCACACGTAGGAGAACTGCGTCTCGAAGAGCTCGCGAAATTCCGGTGCCTCGCGCGTCGGCGCTGCCTCCCGCTTCGACGACATCCGCAATCCCATCACCCCCCCTTTTATTGCCGAGTCTTGGTTTCCGTCACGAAATCGCCTGGCGAAATTAGCTGGGCTCGCACCGTCGTGGCCGACGCCCTAGAACCGCCCGATATCCGTCGCGCCTGCGCGCCACAGCGCGCTCCCCAGCTCCCGCGGCCCATCCCCGGCCCAGTGCGCCGCGAACGCATCGCGCAGCGCCAGCTCGGCTTGTTTGCCCCGTGGGGAGAACCCCCATTCGGCTTCTTGCGACATGTCGTCTGGGTCGGCGTACAAGCGCCACACGAAGAAGCCGGCGAACCACGGTTCATCGACGAAGGCCGAGAGCAACGCGCGATACGCCGCGGCTTGCGCGGCTTGATCGGGCACCACATCGCTCATCTTGTCCGGCCACTCCCAGGGGCGAACGGCCGGGTCTTTGCGCGTCGTGTAGCCGAACTCGTTGAAGAAGATTGGCTTTTGCCAAAACGCGGCGAGTTTCGCCAATCGATCGCGCACTGCGCGACCGCCTGCAGACAACTCCGTGAAGCTCGCTCCGTCCTTTTCCGCCAGCGGGAAGAAAGCGTTCAGTCCGATCACGTCGAGATCGCCCAGGATCACGGTTTGCTCGATGTCGTCCCAGTTCCCTGCGTACGTCAAAAGACCCGGATACGCGCGACGCACGTCACGCAAAATGGGTTGGAAGGACCGGGCATGCGCCGTGGTGAGCCAACTGCGGAGCTCGACTCCGACCGCCAACATGTCCGCTTGGGCCTCGCGCGCGACGTCCGCCCAAGTCAGCAAGAAGGCGCGGTAGTTATGGCTCCACTCGTCCCAAGCCGCGTCCGAGCCGGGATCGAGCTCACCGCGCCATTCACCGCTTTCGAGCCATAAATGCGGCACAATCAGCACCCGCAAGCCGAGCGCGTGGGCTTGACGAACCGCGCGTGCCACCGCGCGGCGATTGTCCGCGAAAGGGGCCTCGAAGCTGAGTGAGATGCCGGTGCTCTTCAGATCATTGACGCGCGCAAAGGGCGTCAGGCTGATCCAGCTCGAACCGAGCCGCTTGGCCTCGAGCAAGGTGCGTTCGAACGGCTCGCTGCCGTAGCCGCGCCCGGGATGCAGCGCGCTCTCGATCGGACCGATGGTCACGCCGCGGATCGTCCCGCGCGCGGCTTCGCTCCAGGAGTCCGCGCCCGGTGCCAGGAGTGTTTGCTGCGTCGCGGTCGTATGAAGTGAAGCTTGCGCGGCGAGCGGTTCCGCGTCGAACGCGAAACACGCGACCACGCCGAGCACGAACGCGTACAACCGCGTTTCAGCCATACAGCTTTCGATACAGCTCCGCGAGCCGCTGATCGTCGATGCTCGCCAAATCGGCAACGACTAGATCCGCCCCGTGCGCGTACAGCTCCGCCTCGGGGTAGCTGTGCCCCACGGCAATGCAGGGTAAGCCGGCCGACTTGGCCGCTTCGATCCCCGCCAACGA
>Ga0164308_10001159_pt1 | contig 13981 bp, 15 predicted proteins | sample Whisoiple_246_MG_FD_109983 | JGI IMG/M metagenome (GOLD analysis project Ga0164308, IMG submission 109983) | Soil microbial communities amended with fresh organic matter from upstate New York, USA - Whitman soil sample_246_MG | ecosystem: Environmental > Terrestrial > Soil > Unclassified >...
AATGTACATCTTAACCTTTTTCTAGGAAAAGTCCTATTGTCAGTTTTCAAAATTGCTTTGGGGCTTTTCTTTTCTATAAAATCAGTAGTCTCCATTTATCTTTTATGCTTTTTAAAAATCCCAGTGTTAAAACCAAACAAAATTTGACAAAACCAAAACCTTAACCCTATTCTATACATAAAAATAAACTCAAGGAGTTAGAACATAAATGGATAACATGCAGCGTTTTATAGAGTTAGTCTTAAGGTTTGAGCAATCCTTAAATAGAAAGTTAACTCATCAAGAAAAAGAATTCTTAATGTGGGTTATAAAAAAAGAAAAACAGGTAGAAGCGTAATCCTGAATTAATTACTCCTATCTGTTTTAGTAATGAAGGGTAGACCCCTTCTTTTCAATTCTTCTTCAAGAATAAGAATGAAATCTTTATCTAGCTTTAATTCAATTGCTTTAAAGTACGATGCTAACAATGTTTGATCATTTAATTTATCCATACTTCCCCTCACTTGTTTTTTAAGCAACATCTTTAAATATATAACAAGTTGAATTTGATGTTAAGTATTAAAACAAAATTCCTAAAGTTACGAATATTAAGATATATAAACCCAAGCTTTTAGTTTATATAGTCTATGGAACCCGAACAAAAACGGGCTCGTCGACTTTCCACAGTTATCATTCATGTGTAATTTCCACTTTCGATAGCTCACAACATTTCACGTAAAATTATAATTATCTAGAGCTATATAAAAAATTATGGTGAATTAAATATAATAAACCTTTAACTCCCCTGACTCTATTCTTACCAGGGCTGAATTTTCTACTGATTTCCCACTAAGTGTTTTTTTTACTTTGTCTAGAATGGTTTGCTCCCTATTCAAAGCCGGAAATCCTACTATGTCCAAAACCTCATTGACGATTGGTTGCTCTTCTAGTCTTTGATTACCTGTAAGATGAGACTTTAACCATATCTCAACTCCATTTTTCCCTCTAACTGCAATTGGAAAATCCATTACACGATCTTTATATCGCTCTGGAGCTCGTCTCCTATATGGTAAAGTTTCTTCCTCATCCATTAAAAAATAAACAGCTTCTACTTCATCAATAACCCTTTCTAGATAAAATTTCAAAAAACCTAACGTATCCCTTGAGTCGTTTAATTCAGTAAAGACTAGTCTTTCCCCATAATGATAAACTCTAGCAGTTTCAAATTTCCTTTCACTCGGATCTTTTAAATAATCATCAAATACACTTCCTCCAGCCTCTACCTTAGGAGTACCACTCTTCATATCAATATATATAACAGAGTTTTCTGTTACTATATGCTCTGCATTTTCAATACCTAATTTCTCTAATATAGCTATTGTTCCTCGTGGCCCTTCTCCTACGTAACCACAGTTAATCCCACTTGTTCTAAATTCGTTCCCATATTTATCCCTAGCTATAAAGTGTGGAACCTCACAAATATCATAAAGACCTAGAACATGAAAATTAGGATTGTACTTGTAAAAGCCTTGTAAGATAGCATCAGTGCCATTTTTGTAAATAAACAATTCTACAGGCTCAAACGTTTTTAATTCTTTCCATACTTGCGACGTCCTTTTTGGTACCCCATCATAATTTTCTTTTACAATTATGCCTTCCACGCTTTCCCACACTCCTTTTATATTTATTGCTAAATACTTGATTAATTTGCATTTAAAATCTCAGCATGTAACTGGCTACATAACCTCTTTATCAGTAATTAGTTTTAAACATTCCTCTGTTCTTTTTTCATTAAGGTGTGGTCCTTATAAAATAATCTAAATAAAAAATCCCATCCACAACAATAAAAATGATTGGCCCTACAATATAATCTAATACTTTTGAATTCCCTATGGTACTTCCATTAGCAAATACGAATAAAAAGAATCGTATGACTGAATAAGAAAGAAAGTATATAAAAAGTGAGATTAGTGGATAAAAAACAAAAAACCAAAGTACTGCTATAACTAGATTTGCTTTACTATTTTCACCGAACATAGAATAAAATTCCGAACCTCCCTGTTCATGGTAAAACAGAAGCATCAAAGTCATACCACCAAAAACTGCACTAAAAGCTGGCCATCCTTTAGGTAAATCAATTTTTTTAGAGATTACAAGTTGATAAACAAAAAGCAAGAAAGCTGCTACAACACCCATTAGAAAAAACCAAAAGGTAACATCCATCAAGTAACCCTCCTAAATTTGTGGTGATATGATGTAAGAAGATTATTTTATTTTTTTATTTGTTTATATAATTTTTCTGCTTTAATACCTAACACTATCTCATTTGAATACAACCTATTTTGTAGAGAAATTTCACCGTCATCATACATTCGAGCAAATGCCTTTTTTTCCTTAAAATAATCTTATCTTCATTTTTAGTTATAGAAAATTTTAAGGGGTCTTGCTCATTAATATTAGGAACACGTTATATTTCACTCGGAAGAGCCGCATGCCCTAACTCACCTACTCTTCGTATAATACCTTCGGTATGCATTCTTTATTTCCCTTCCTTTCCATTACATACTATGAGAAACGCTGAAACTTGTAACTCATAAGGGGAATTAGTTAATTGCGTCACAGCACTTCTTAGCAACGTCCTATTGTCTACTTATTTGGCTCTATTAAACTTAAATATTGATTTTTATATAATAATTAGAGGAACCTTCATTCGTCGAGGTTCCTCATCCTTCTTCAACTAATGCTACCCGTTAGTGCAAGTTCATTTTTTCACAAATTTTTCATTGTAGTTATAATTTATCGATAAGTAAAATGAATGTTGATAGCTATTTGTTCCCATTTAACGAAACCTATGAATCATTAAGAACGTACATAAATATTTATAAGATGACCTAAAAATAGGGAGGAAGGAAATATGAATTTGACCCAAAAACAACGAATCGTGTTACTATTATTAACCACTGAATGGCAGACACCGTTACAGCTTGCCAATCAGCTTTCGAAAGCATCAGAGAATTTATCCGATGTACAACAAGCACTCAAGGATCTATTGAGTGAAGGATTAGTGCAGATCAATCCAGTTGTTTTCGGATTATATCGATTAACTACAGATGGCAAAACTTTAAAGGAGATTGAATTAAGTGAGAGCCAATGAATTAAGTGCAACATACGGGGATAAGAGCTTATTTTGCAGGTATTATATTACTTTTTATGTTAATATAACCAAATTATCCACCTTGGTACATAACGAAAATTGTAATTATTTTATCAGGGCTTCTAATCATTTTTTGGACATTAAAATGTCACGTAGCATAAGAGAGCTGCTGTTGATTTCAACAGCAGCTCTTTTGTATTTGTACCTATAATACACATGATGTTAACTAAAGGGATATAAAGCATACACTACTCTTTATTGAAGAACAAAGACGCACCTAACATCACGCTCTTATTAGCTGGTTGCCCCTTTTACAAATCCTTTATAAGCAACGGCAGCAAGTGAAATACAAATTAGTGTAAAGATTCCTAAATAAAGAAGTGCCGGTACAATATGAGCAATGTCTCTCCCACGTGCCATAATATCCATGAATGCTTTGTGCGCCCAATATTGTGGCAGGAAATGTGCTGTCGTCTGTATCGCTTTTGGCATTAATTCAAGTGGCACCCACAGTCCTCCGAGTGCTGCTCCACCTAATGTAACAAGCTGAGTAATCCCTATTGCCATTTGCTCACTCTTTGCCACAAAAGCTACTAATAAACCCAACGACGTTCCTGCTAATGATAACAGAACAGAAAGAAGTGCAATTGCTCCAAAATTTCCAATATGGAGATTATAAACGAAGTGCCCAAATGTGAGAAGAACCGTAATTTGAACAAGGACAAGAATCACATTAGGAATCCACATGCCAATCATATAATGAAAACGATTCATCGGCGTACTGAATAAGCGTGACAACATTCCACTTTCACGATCTTGCATGAACGTACGGGCCATCGTAATAATGATAAAAAAGACAAACATGACTGTATAACCTGGAACAATTTGTGTAACAGCGTTTACTTTCTTTGCAATAATTTTTTTATCTTGAATTTGCAAGGGGGATGCGAGCATATCCTTCGTTTTTTGCGAATCCTTAGTCTGCATGGAAACAATCTGCTCTATCTTATGTTCACGGTACCCATTGCTCAAATTATCAAGCAGCGATTTTACCGGAGCTACTGCCTGTGCTTCCCCTTGTGTGCCATCATAATAAAAATGAACACTTGTTTGATTACCTCTACTTAAGGAATCACCAAATCCTTTAGGAATAACGATGAGGGTTTGGATTTTCCCATCACTTAATTGTTTAACTGCATTCTTTACGGAGACCTCTTTTTTAGTATCAAAACTATCAATCTTATCAATAGATTTTAAAAATGTATTTGATGCCTCTGAGTGATCCTGATCCACAAAATGAATATTGAAGGAATAGTTAGTATTTCCGAAGATAGATGAAAAGACAACAATAAATAATATAGGCAAACCAAACGTCCAAAAATAAATGGCTTTCTGTTTACCCATTCTTTTTATTTCTTTCTTTAGAATTGTTCCTACCATACTATTTCCTCCTCAGACATCACGAAGTGATTTCCCAGTCAATTGAAGGAAAACATCTTCTAAATTCGGTTTAGAAATTTCCAACCGGTGTACATCGTTGCCATTCTGTTGAAGCTTTTTAGATAAGGAATGGAGGGTGGATAATGGCTGTTTTGTTTCAATTAAATATCCCCCATCTTTTCTAAGAACATTTCCATAAGACTCAAGAACGGATTCTTCTACTGAAGTTGCTTCAACATACAAGGAAGGTGTTGCATATTTTGAAAGAATGTCTGAAACGGTTCCCTGTTCTATAACCATCCCATTATCAATTAGGGCGATATAATCGCAAAGGTTTTCGATTTCTTCCATGTAATGGCTAGAATATAATACTGTAACGCCTTCCTTTTTTAAGGAATGGATAATTTCAAAAATATAGTTTCTAGAATGTGGATCTACTCCGACAGTAGGTTCATCCATAATAAGGAAATTAGGGAGATGCAAGAGAGCACATCCAATATTAATTCTGCGTTTCATTCCACCAGAGAACTTCTGAATGGCATCATTACCACGATCATTGAGGCCCACTAATTTTAGAACTTCTTCAACTCGTTCTTTTAACGCGGCTCCTTTCAATCCATACAATGATCCGAAAAAAGATAGGTTATCTTTTGCCGATAATGTTTCATTAAGAACGATATCTTGAGGGACATAACCCATTTTGGACTTTATTTCTTTGGAATCTGATTTTGCATTTTGATTGAATAGATGAACATCCCCTTCATAGTCTTGTAGAATACCGGATAAGATTTTCATCATTGTCGATTTTCCAGCTCCATTTGGACCAATTAAGCCAAAACAGGTGCCTTTAGAAATTGAAAATGAAACGCCTTTTAATGCTTCAATTTTTCCATAATGCTTTTTTACGTTTAATATCTCAATCATTTAAATCCCCCCTAATCTAGTAATAATACAATAGGAACTATTTAATTCCTTTATTACAAAGATGACCACTTGTGAAAACATAATTATTGTACCCCTTTCAAGATTTAATCATATTTTCCAAATGCTCTTTTTATGTATTCTCAAGGAATCTAATCTTCCTTAATGAATTAATTAGAGTAAGATGAAAGGAAATTAAAATAAATTCTACAAAATAATAAGTAAGTAGACACAGAACCCCTTTTTAAGCGTAGAGGAGAAAACCTAGGTATTTATTTTTAACATAGCACTTTATAGCTTTACAAATAGAACTTTATGTTTATTTAGCCGTGTAAAAATATGATATATTATATACATACCTAAAACACGACATATTATATCTAATCTAGCTGATCACAAATAAAAGCACTACTAATCTATAAATATAAATACCATCAAGGGCGTTAGTATAGATTACTAACGTCCTTTTCACTCTCTTCTTCACTTTAAGATTTCTGCACGAACTGGAGGGAGATAACATTGAGTAAAAAGCAAAAGCTATGGACCAAGGAGGAAGATTTATTCCTTAAAGAACAATATGGACGGATGACGTTCCAAAGAATTGGCGAACACTTAAATCGTAGCAAAGAATCAGTTAATAAACGGATTATACGATTAAACCTTCGCAGTGAAGATAATTGCTTACGTAAAAAATGGACAACGGAGCAAGATACTTTTTTAATAGAAAACATTGGTATCATGAATAATCATGAAATAGGAAACCATTTAGGTAAGAGCCCTTCTTCTGTTGCTACTCGTATTAAAATATTAAAACTAACACGAAAAGAAACGCTGCGTAGATGGACGGAGCAGGAAGATGAATACCTATTAAAGTATTATGGATCTAAATCTCTTGAACGCATATCTAGACGACTGCAGCGAAGTATACCAGCATTAGAGTCCAGATTAAGTCGCTTAGGCGTATATGGAGTAAGAGCTTATACAGGAAAAATTATGGTATATGAACTGGCCAAGTGCCTACAAGTTGATGTTCATACCATTTATAACTGGATTCGAAATAATAGATTGCCCTATAAAATGACGAGGGCAAGAACACGGAATTTTATAGTAATCGATGTATTGGCCTTTTGGAAATGGGCTGAACAAAATAAAGAATTTCTTAACTTTTCTAAGATACCTAGACATACTCTTATTCCTGAACCCGATTGGGTGAATAAACAAAGAAAATATGATTATTATAATCGTCCTAAACATGAAAACAAAAAGTGGACAGAAGAAGATGACGCTCGTCTATGGTATATGTTCTATGAGGAAGGTCGTACTCAACAAGAAATCGGTCAACTTATAGGACGATCAAGGTATGGGGTTCAACGAAGGTTAAACCGATTGCGAAAAAGAAATTGATCACTTAAAGGCTGTATCCTTTACTTATTTTAAGCAATAGATATATTCAGTCGATATTAAAATAAATCCTAAAAACAAAAAAGCATTTTTCTACATGAATTTAAAAAGGAATTTGTCATTTTATTTTTCAATAAACAAATATCTCTCTACGAATCCGTTATTTTATGACTATGCAGGAAATCGAAATTTACAGGAACTAGATTTGTGTATCCTTTATAGATTTAAAATAGGGTTTTAGTGTTTTAATCCTTTTCATTACAAAGTTTCAAATAATTTTAATGGAAGCTTCATTTCAAAAATCCATTATTTTGTATGAATGATGTAGAATGAAATGTAAGTGATATGAGGAGGAATGTTATGATAAATCTTTCCCACAAGTTGAAGATTAAGGATTTCCATAATAAGATGAATCATCAATTTGGCTTCGAAATATTAAATATTCTAAATGGACAGGTAATGTATGAGGTGTTTCAAACACATCAATTAATGGAAAAAGGTGATTATATTTCTTTTAACGAAGCTATGTGCTCACATGGGACAAGTGTTGCAATATTCAGTGACGAATTTAAAAGTTTAAGAGCTTTAGGACATAAGGTGTCTGTACAAGAATATGAAAATTTTGCTATGGAACCCTTGAAACTCCTGTTTGAAAGAGAGTATAAATGTATCGTCTTATGGTTTGGTGATGATATGTTTTGTCAAATGAATATGCTAACGTTACTAGCATACTTAGAACAAGTGGCGTATAAAGGGAAAATATTTTTCAATATGGTTAACGAAATAACTTATAAGATTGAAACAATTGAAATATTTTTAAGTAGTTATAAAAAGGTTTATCAACAAGTATTAATAGATCACCAATTCCCTAAAATACAAGTAATATCCAGTATGTTTCAAGGAATTGGGTTATACATGGAATACATAAAGGACGATAATGAAATCGTAGCGTATATAAGGGAAAATGAAGATCAATCACAAAATGAATTGCTGGAAAATTTGTTCCAGTCATTTCATCAGTATGGTCTAGGGGATGTGCAATATTTAAAAATTATTGAGACTATAACCAAAGTTTAGCACTTTGGTTATAGTCTTTTATATAGAATAATTGGTAACACTACACCACGGAAAGTTGGAGCATTAATCAACCTAAAAAGTAATATAACAAATGGCTTCATAAAGATTTGTAGTGAAATTTAATTTATTTCTGGAACATTATCTTATTCACCACAAGTAAATACAAAAGCTGGTGGAATGTTCCAAAGTACTTTTTCTACCTCGATATTTACAAAGAAAGACTGAAAAAATCGTTGTTTGAGGCGTGTATATTGGAACGAAATAAATTTCCCATCACTACCTAACACTTCTCTTGTTACCTGTAATATTTTTTCCGAGGTCGCCAATGGTAAGCTGGTAAAGGGTAAGCCTGATACAATATAATCTACTTTGGTAATCTTATATTGCTGAACATATTTATCTGCATATTCAGCAGAGCCATGAATAATGTGTATATTTTTTATGGCTCCATATTTGCTTTTAAGGGTATGAACAAATTGTTTGTTGTTCTCAATGATTAGTAAGACTGTCTCGCTATGTTTATTTTGAATGAGCTGTTCCGTAAAAACCCCTGTTCCTGGTCCATACTCAATAATACATTTTGCTTGTTCAAAATTAATAGGAGCTATCATGTGTTTTGCAAGTTGTCTAGAGCTTGACATTAATGCTCCTACAGTTCGTGGATGCTTTATATATTCGTTTAAAAAATAAAATACATTCATAGTCATCTTCCTCTCTCCTTGTGAGATACAGGTATACTATACCTAAATAAAATTAAGATGCGATTAAAAGAACGTAAAAGCCCTTACTGTTTTTCTGAAAATAAAAAACGTACTTGTAGAGCTTCTCTGTATCAGCTATGACCTTTTCACTGTTAGCTAAGGATAAGTGAAGACAAAGTAGACGAATCATTAGTATTATGGAAAAAAACAACACAAATCTCTTCAACTTAGTGGCTTCATTGTTTAGTATAAAAAAGATATTATTGAGTTTAAACGGTAGGTAGACTGATAAATAATTAAGGCTTAAGCTGTAGAAGAGTTATTATTATGTTCGTTAGAGTACAATCTTATGAATGAGAAAAAGCTCACCTTATTTAGGTAAGCTTGGAAAGGGGAATATCTATGAAAAAAATCATTAATTAGCTAGAACTAACAATAATTATTTTAAGCTTTAATGATGAAAAAATGATGAAAAAATCAAACACACTATAAACATAGTTGTATTGAGCGATTAAGAGTTTACTCTAAATAAAGAAGACACAAATGAACAGAGGATACAAATAGTAACAATTTTCATTACTTTAGAGTTTAATGTAACTTTCTTTCATAAATAATAATAAGTTCCCTAAATCAACGCATTTCTTGGAATTATAAGATATCAGTATCGAGAATTAACATTATGATAAGTAGAAAAAGAACATATTTGAATAAGTTAAGAATTTATTAACTACAATTTGGATCATTTAAATTATTATTGTTAATAACCACATCTGCTTTAAATTGAGGTGTATGTTTATCTATATAGATTTTTGAAGCTGCATGATATCTTTTAATAAACATTTCTTCAGCTTTTTCATAACTTCCAAAAGCCTGTTCTTCTCGTTTAGCACCTCTTTGTCTAGCTAACTCAAAGTCAGTATCCACGAATATTTTAAAATCATATAGGTCACATAATTGTTTCTTGAATAAAAAGGTCCCATCTACAATTAAAATCATGTCCTTACTTGCTACTTGTATATCGGGTTTAACATACTGATCTGTTGCTAATTCTAAAGAGGTTGTTTGATAATGAAGGTTTCCTCCTGGTCCTAAAGGAATTAAAAGCTTTTGCTTAAAGGATTCATAATCATGCGCATCTTGATAATAGCCAAGAGCCGACTCCTTTCCCTGTCTGTAACGAATACATTTTGGATTATGAAAATGATCTATGCTTGTTCTAATAACATTCTTTTTTCTAGTTTGAAGTTCCACAGCGAGTTCATTAGCAAGCGTTGTCTTTCCGGAAGCTGTAATTCCACTAATTCCTACTCGAATGGGATGGCTTGCTTTTAAACTCAATATTTTATCTACTAATTCAGAAATAAGTTTTCCTCTTAACATGTAATCTCCAATCTCCCCTCAACGCATTAGTTTCTATATTCTTCTCTCTATATAAAAGTGAATTCTTGTCGCATCATAATATGCATTATCAGAAATTCTTAAAAAATCTATTTACTTATAAAAAAAGTTTTTTATAGCTTCCAAACGTATGTTATAGCCACATTCTTCACAAGTATATTTTCCTTTCATATTTTCTTTAACCTGCTTATATCTCAATGTGCCTTCGTACACTATAAATTTTTTCTACAACCTATACAAATTACTTCATAATAAAAAATCTCAAATTCCCTCTGTTCCGATAATGACTCCTTCTGGAGCCCAACTAGAAAATGAGCTTTTACTGATTAAATGTACTGTATAAAAAACAGTACATTTTTGGACTATCTATGTGGGGAAAAACTGAACATTAACAAAATAAAAGGCTACACCATTCTAAAATGATGTAGCCTTTTATTTTAAGTATTAGATGAAATTCGCAAACAATAATCAGTTTCTCTATAAATATATCATATTCATATGATGAATAAATAAATTTTTTAGTATGGCTGAGTATGTACAAACGTACACCTTTTTAGACGTTAGAAAAATCAATGATATTAAGTCTATTTAATATTAAAAATAAATCTTTTTAGACGTCCGAAAATAAATAGACCTTTTTATACTTTTTTGTCCTATACTTAAACTATCTATTATAAACAAGGATGGTTTTCACAATGGGAATTAATTTTGGATATATTCGTGTAAGTACAAATGAACAAAACTTAGATAGACAGTTAGAAGCAATAAAACCTTATTTAAGAGATGAAAAATATCTATACAGTGATAAGGCGAGTGGGAAAGACATGGAACGCGACGGCTTTCAAAATATGCTTAAAGCAATGAGAGAGGGCGACACATTGTATATTAAATCCATTGATCGTCTAGGCCGGAATAAAGCACAAATTAAAAAATATTTAGAGCAGTTTAAAAAAGAAGGAATCCGAATCAAAATTATTGATTTACCTACGACTATGCAAGAGGTACCAGAAGGTCAAGAGTGGGTTATAGACATGATTAATAACATCATTATAGAGGTTTATACATCTATGGCGAAACAGGAGCGAGTAACCATCTTACAGCGCCAACGAGAAGGCATAGCCGTTGCTAAGGCAAAAGGAAAACACCTGGGACGTCCAATCATTGCTTTCCCGAAAGAGTGGGATAGGTTATATAAAGAATGGCAGTCTGGAAAGATTACTGCTGTAGATTTTATGAAAGAAGTAGGCATGAAGAAAGCGACATTTTATAACAAGGTTAAATTATACGAGACAAAGAAGTAGCGTCCCCTCCCCCCGTTTAGTAGGCTATAAATTATAAAACATTTTTCAAAATCAAAAAACTGCAAATTTTTTAATTATGATATTAGAATTGAAAGCACAAACACCATATTTTAAAATATGGTGTTTGATTTCATTAAAATGAGCGATTAAAGAAATGTTGTGGAGAACCAGGCATTAATAGCATAAAGTCATTTTTAGAATTGACTTTATACTTTTCAATAGGGAAAGCTTTAGTAGAAGTTTCTGCAAATAAATAAAACTCATGATTAGGAGCTTTATCGTGTGCGCCTTTTACTACAAAACTCGGGCTACTTAGTAATGTAGCTTCATAATAATAATTAATGTTAGGATATATTTTTCCAAAAGGGATACCAACATCATGTTTTACACGCCAAACCATTTTTTTAGTACCTACTAGATCTTTATATACTTTAACCCCCGACTTGCTAGCAGTTTTAGTTTCAATAACTTTTTTACAGGCAGCATCAGCACATCTATGAGATGTACCAATATCAACAACTGGATTAATATATGTAGGACCTTTAAAACCTGTACTTACATCCACTTTAGTTCGATATCTATCAGAATAAGGCTGATATGATCTGTCATCTCCTTTTAAGTAAGTTCCGTTTAGAGGAAAAGGATCTTCTAATGAAAAATATGGAATAAACGTCATGTATAGAAAAGAATACGCATTTGCTTTAGGCATATAAGCTGCCTTCATAGAATTCTTGGCTGAAAGAGAGTTTTCTTCTTCTTTAATAAAAACTTGGGGTTGTTCTAAGTCACTTTCTTCAATAGTAGGAATGTCAATAATATTAGAAAGATGACCTTCAATTGAAAATAGCTCTTTTTTATCATCATCTGTTAACTCAATCTTTCTTTCGTTTGCTAAGTCAATGTATTCTTTCTTTTTCTCATCACTTACTTGTGTAGTTGCTACAATATCATATTGATATCTACTATTAGGTGTAACATTATTATCAACAAATTCTAAATCCTTAGTTGAACCTATTTGTATATCATCTTTATATATTTCATAGATTCCATCTTCATCAGGTATTTTATCCCAATTTAATGTAACTGAATCATTTGTTGCGACTACTTCTAAGTTTGCAGAGTTTATATTATCTTCCATAGTTGCAGCTTTTTCATCTTCACCTGAGGTGTTTGTTTCATCTTCGTTTACTTTAGCTAGAGATTTTTGCATTGATATATTAGGTTTCTCATTATTGGTAACTTTGACTGTACTTATTTTTTTGAGTTCACTCTCTTTAAATACACCAACTTTATAATTTTGAATATCACTGTCTAAGTCATCTTGGTATGTATTAGATTCTCCTGAGTATTCAAGCTTACCATCCTGATAAATCTCATAATAGTCACCTGGTTCATTAATGTGAAGTGTGACTACTTTATCCGATTTTTCAACAGAAACAAGAGGCTGTTCAGCAGCAAAGATCCCTTCACCACCTAATAAAAAGCTACTACATAATGCAGGAATTATAAAGTATCTTTTTTTGAACCTCTTTTTATATTTATTTGTCAAACATCTTTCATCTTTCTTCATTCTCTCTCTCCTCATCATCCTTTTTTTTACTAAACATGAATATACTAACATATAAATCTATTCAATGTTATAAAAATTTTTAATTATATGAAAAAATGTTATATGTTAACATTAATATATAATTTATAAATGCGGAGGGTATTATGATTAAAAAGTATGTATTCACTATATTGCTATCTTCAATTTGTTTGTCTTTATTGTATTTAATCATTGAGTATGGAATTAAAGGTTTTGTTTCATCTGCATTTCCATTTACTTTCATTATAGGTACGCTGATTTACTCCATTTTATATACGGTTTTTGGACTACCTATATCCTTACTTTTAACTAAAAAATTACCTAGATTCAGTATAGTAAGTTTAATATGCTATCTATTAATATCTTCTATTGTCTACTATATATTTTATACTTTAACGTATAATCCCGTTCCTTTCATAAAAAACGACGAAGTCTATATTTATATAATTAGTACATCAATTGTCTATTGGTTCTGGTACAATGTTCTTGTATCAAAACCTAGCTAATAAAAACATTGATTATTTCAAAATAATCTCAATCAGTTGCATCTCAGAAAATATTATAATTAACCACCTGACTGTACAAAAAAACTAAACTTCTAAAGGCTGATCTCTGAAAGCGTAGTTTTTTTTAGTGCGTAGACTTTTATGTTTAGTCATTTTATCTGCAATCTTAGTCCCAAACCTATTTAACTATATAAGTAATAGTTAGCATAATTTCGTAAAAATAATATTAAATATTACGCATGTTGTAGAAAAACGTTGTATTTGTCGTCACTTAGTGTAAATAGTAAAACCATAAACATATTATCAATACTTTAGTGTTTACATATATATGTTAAAGTTATCGGTGAAAGGTTTACATTAAAATAAAAAGCACCAGTTCAAGACTGGTGCTTTTTATTTTAATTGCAAATTAATCACTTTTTTCTTTGATAACTAATAGAACGCCACTAAGAATTAAGAATGAACCTATCCAAAACGTTCCACCGATACTTTCTCCAAGAAGGAGCCAGCCAAGT
>Ga0164308_10001162_pt1 | contig 13967 bp, 10 predicted proteins | sample Whisoiple_246_MG_FD_109983 | JGI IMG/M metagenome (GOLD analysis project Ga0164308, IMG submission 109983) | Soil microbial communities amended with fresh organic matter from upstate New York, USA - Whitman soil sample_246_MG | ecosystem: Environmental > Terrestrial > Soil > Unclassified >...
GTAGCGTGCCCAGAGTGCGGGTGAAGCGCGCCACCGCAATCTTGCGCAGCACGGCCCCGATGACGGGCACCTTCAAGATCGTGCGATGCACGAAGACCTTGCCCCCCGGCGTGCGGTTCATATAACCGAAACCCACGATCAGCAGCGTCACGGTGGCCGCGATGAACGGGAAGTAACTCACGAAGTTGTGCGAAATCGCGACCATCACCTGGGTCAACCACGGCAATTGCGCTTTACCGCCGCCAAAGTCCTTGAACATGCCCTCGAACGCCGGAATCACGAAAGTGAGCAGCACCGTCATCACCAACGCGGCGATCACGGCCACGATGGACGGATACACCAGCGCGCCGCGCACCTGCCGAATCAGCTTCTGACGTTTCTCCAGGTACACCGAGAGGCGGCTCATGATGCCGTCCAAAATGCCGCCGACTTCGCCGGCGTGAACCAAGTTGGTGAATAGCTCGTCGAATACTTTGGGGTGGCGCTTGAGCGCCTCGCTGAACGTCGCGCCTTGCTCTACCGCATTGCGCACGTCCTTCAAGATCACGCCGAAGGCGGGGTTGGTTTGTTGTGAGCCCAATATCTCGAGGCACTGCACGAGCGGCAAGCCGGCGTCGATCATGGTTGCGAACAAGCGGGTGAAGGTCACCAAGTCCTTGGTGCTGACCTTGGGACTGCCGAACTTGATCTCACTCAGCCGGCTCTTCTTCTTGACTTTGACGGGCGCGAGTTGCTGTTGACGAAGGCGGTTGTTGACCGCTTCTTCGTTCTCAGCCTCCATGACGCCCTTGCGGACCTCACCGGTCCGACCACGGGCTTCCCAAGTAAACTCGGCCATCGCTTCTCGCCTTCCAATCCTTTTACGGCAGCTTCACAATACCGGTGCAGCACTCAGATGCCAAAATGCTTCGATCCTCGTGGATCCTCCCGCTGACATGATCCCACATTCGCACCTGCACGAAATCGCGCGAAAGCTGGTGATTGAGCCGGGGGTTGCCCCAGCTGCTGCGGTGGCCACCGGCTTTGCTGGTCGCACCGGCTTCGAGTTCGTGGAGGGCTCGGCCTTTGCGAGCGAGCGCCCCGCGGCGGACGAGCGCGTGTTCTTCGACCTCGCCTCGATCACGAAATCGTTCCTGGCGCTGACCGTGGCGCGGCTCGTGCAGCGGCGCCGGCTGGCATTCGACACGCCACTTCGAGATCTGCTTCCAGAAGCGCACGGCAGCGTAACCGGTTCGGCTAGCGTCTTGCTCTTGCTCGCCCATCGCGCGGGTCTCGAGGCCCACCGGACCTTGTTCGCGCCATTGCTGGCTGGCCTGCCCTTCGAGCGCGCCGCAGCGCTCGAGCAGGCCGTGAACGGTCGGCGGTCCGAATGTGCAGGGCCCGCGCCAGCTGGCGGTCATCCCCCGTTGTACAGCGACTTAGGGTTCGCCCTACTGGGCGCCGCCCTCGAGCGGCTGGAGCAACTGCCTCTCGATGAGATCGTCGACCGAGAGGTGTGCGAGCCGCTCGGCCTGGCCGTCGGCTCGGCGCGGATTCTAAGAGCGCGTCACGCCGACTTCAGCGCGCGCTGCATGCCGACCGAAACCGTGCCGTTTCGCGGGGGCGAGGTGCACGGAGTCGTTCACGACGAGAATGCCTGGGCCCTGTCCGGGCATGGCTCGTCTGGGCACGCCGGCCTGTTTGGAACCGCGGGCAGCGTTGCGCGGTTCGGAGCCGCGCTGCTCGACGTCGGACGCGGACGCTCGGCCTGGCTCGACGCAAGCGTTTTGGGCCCCCTGCTCGAACAGCGACCGGGCGGCACTCTGCGGGCGGGCTTCGACGGAAAATCGGCCGACCAGTCCTCCGCGGGCACGCTGGCAACCATGCGCAGTTTCGGCCATCTAGGCTTCACCGGTACGAGTTTTTGGTGTGACCCGGATGCCGATCGGGTGCTCGTGCTACTCACCAACCGCGTCTGCCCTACCCGGAACAATCCCCGAATTCGAGCGGCCCGGCCCGCAGTCAATGACGCTTTGTACGCCTTTCGAGGCTGAAATGGTCCCCTAACCGGGGGCGACCGGCGGCTGGACGATGACGGCTCTTTAAACCCGCAAAGAACCATGACAAATTTGGCGACGGCCTCGCGCGGGTAGAGCCGATTCGAAGACGAGACAACTGCGACGAGGCATGTGGGCACACCGATGTGGAAGCTGACGATCGAGGACGACCAGGCGAGTAAGACCGTCGTTCACCTCGTTCGCGACGACTATACGATCGGGCGCGCCGAGGAGAACACCGTTCGCCTGACCGAGCGCAACATCTCGAGGCGCCATGCGCGGCTGACCAAACCGGGCGAGCGTTGGTTGCTACTGGACCTCACCAGCTACAACGGCTGCTTCGTGAATGGGCAGCGCGTGACTGATAAGCACGAGATCGTTCACGGCGATCTCGTGCAACTCGGTGACTACCGTTTGCAAATCCTGGACGATTCGATCCTGGACCCAGTGAGTTTCGACAAGGCCGTGACCATGCCGGCGGCCCCGCGCAGTCAGGCTTTGTTGGGCCAACCCGATCGCTTGGTCATGGTGGTCGGCCCGACAGTGGGTGCCGAGTTCCCGCTGACTCAAGATCGGCCGCTGGTGGTCGGCCGCGGTGAAGAGTGCGACGTCTCGATCAATCACCCTTCGGTGAGCCGTGTACATGCGGAAATCCAGCCGCTAGGCGATGGGCGCTACGAGATCGTGGACCGCGAGAGCGCCAACGGCGTCCGCGTGAACGGCGTCGAGCTGCCGCGCACGTTGCTAGACGCGCGTGACGTGATCGAGCTCGGCGACGTCATCGTCAAGTTCATTCCCGCCGGAGACATCTACGTGCCGGGCGCCGACGAGAGCCAGCAAGCGAGCGCGCTCACGCTGGGCGCAGCCGCCGTGGGCGAGCCCAGCGCCGTGGCGGGCCTGGGCGGATTTTCTCAGGGAGTGAAGCTCGCGGCCCTGGGCGGCGTGGCCGCGATCGTCGTCGCCTTGGCGCTGGTAATTGCCACCCGCGGCGGCACTCCGGAACCGGAGATTGCTCCCGGCAGCGCCGAGGCCGTGGACTCGGCCATGCGCAGCCTGCTCGAGGCCAAGTCCTTGCTCGACAAGGGCGAGGTCGACGCGGCGGTACGCAAGGCAGCGGAAATCCCCCCGACGAGCAACGCCCGCAAGACCCCCGACTACCGCCAGATCCAGGGCGCGTGGGCGGACGCGTTGTTCGAGAAGGCCGCCGCCAGCCACGATCCGGCACAAAAGCGGGCCCTTCTGGATCAAATCGCGCGCGCCACCACCGTTGACTCGGTACGTCGCAAGCGAGCGGCGAACGACTTGACGGCGCTCGACGCAGAGTCGGTCGACGTGAGCGACCTGCCGAGCGCACCCAAGAAGGCCCAAGTCCGCCCCACGCCCACTGCCGAAGATCCGTCAGCAGAGGATCCCAAAGCCGTTGCCGCCAAGGTCGCGAGCCCCACACTCGTGCGAAAAAACCCTTTCGACGACGAGCCAACGCCGAGCAGCACGCAGGACGCGGATCGCAGCAAGCTCCTCTCGGCCAAAGCCACCCTCCAGCAAAAGGTGCGCAGCGGTCAGGCTTCGGATCGCGACCTGAAGATGCTGCACGCCGTGTGCAAGCAGCTCGGTGATGCCTCCTGCAGCAACTGAGCCGGAGCGCAGCTCTGGCGGCCGGTTCGATTCAGCGCCCTTCACCTCTCGCGCCTGCATCGCGGTATGCACGGTGCTCGCGCTCGGCTTGCTCGTGGAGTACGTGCCGCTGTTGGCGCCCTTGCGCATCTTCCATCCGCTGCCGCAAAGCGAGACCCCCGCGCGCGCACGACTGGATCATGCCCCTTCCATCGGTGAAGCCAAGATCACGAGTGCGAGCGAAAACCGAGCCGAGCTCTCACAGCCTGATTCGGCAGCGCTGAAGGCGGCCCAAGGAGCGCTGGCTGGTAACGCGCAATCGGGGGACGTGGCACTGCCCGCAGTAGACGCGGCGGAACCGCCGTTGCCGCTCGCCGATCCCGGCGGTCGGGCGCTGACCGGATTTTTCAAGGCGTTGACGCGAACCGCGCACAAGCTGCCGCACGCAGTAACGCGCATCGCGCATTTCGGCGACTCGATCGTCGTGAGCGACTTGGTCTCGGGCACACTTCGCCGCAAGCTCCAGGCTGAGTTCGGGGACTCCGGACACGGCTTCATGCTGATCGCCAACGCTTGGCCTGCGTACTTCCACAACGACGTATCGCGCTACGCGACCGCGGGCTGGAGTGTGAGCCGAATCGTCGGTCCCTATGCGGAGGACGGTCTGTACGGACTCGGCGGAGTCTCCTTCAAGGCGGAACGCAACACCGTCGCGCGCTTCGGCACAGCGAAGAGCGGTTCGTACGGCAAGCTCGTGGGGCGCTTCGTGCTCGACTACTTGGAAGATCCGAGCGGCGGGACCCTGCAAATCAGCGTCGACGGCGTGCCGAAGGCGACGCTCGAGACCCGGGGTCCGGTCAAGAAGTCGGCTTACTTCACGCTCGAGGTAGCGGATGGCGAGCACGAGTTCGAGCTATATACGAAGAGCGGCGTCACGCGCGCTTTCGGCGTCGTGCTGGAACGCGACGCCCCAGGCGTCGTCGTGGACGCGCTCGGCGTGCAAGGGGCCCGGATCCGTTTCTTGGACAAGCAAGACGACGCGCACTGGGCGGAGCAGCTCGCTTGGCGCAAGCCCGATCTCTTGATCTACGAGTTCGGCGCCAATGAGAGCGGCGACGGCTTTCTGTATCCGATGGTCGACTACCATCGGACGATGAAGGAGGTCATCGCGCAAGGTCAGCGTGCGCTGCCGGAGTCGAGCTGTTTGGTGATCGGTGCAATGGACCGAGCCGCCAAGGTGGGCGACGAAATCGTCAGCATGCGAGTCATCCCCTCGATCGTCGAAGAACAACGCCGCGCTGCCGCCGAACTCGGTTGCGCGTTCTTCGATACCTACAAGGCGATGGGGGGCGCGCGCTCGATGCCCACCTGGGTTCGCCGGGGCCTCGGACAGGCGGACCTGACTCACCCGACGGGTATCGGCTCGGAAGTGATCGGCAATTGGATCTACCGTGCGCTGATGAAGTCCTACAACGCACAGCTCGCACCTTCTCCCCCCTAGCCTGGCGGTTATTGCCAGCGAAAGCATTTCGACACTCAGCTATTTGCGACAGCGGCCGTTTCTTGCCGGAAGCGCGAGCGAAGTTCCCGGTGAAGTCGCCGTCCGCGCACACGACTGGTTCGATTGCAAGGTTTTCGATGCGCTCTCTGAGTTTGCTTAGCGGTGTGGTCGCGCTCGCGGCGCTTGCCGCCTGTGCCAATCCCCCAAAACATCACCCCAGCGTCGAGCCGAGCGGCGCCGCAGGCGCGAGTGGCGCCGCAGGCGAGAGCGATGGCGGAGCCCCCTCCAGCGCCTTGGGTATCGAGCTGAATGGGTCGCCCCAATACTACCGTGTCGTACGCCTCACGAACGCGCAGTGGGCTCAGAGCGTACAAGACATCTTGCGGCTGAGTGCGCCCTCGGGGCTCGAGACGAGCTTCCGGAGCGCCGTCGCGGGCACCACCGATTTCTCGAACAATGAGCTGTTGCTCGATGTCGATCAACGGGCGTGGGCTGATTTTCAGACCGCCGCCGAGACCTTGGCCGAGCAGGTTACGGCATCGACGAGCGCGCTGGCCAGAGTTTACGCCGGTAGCGACTCCGCCGGGTTCATTCGCAGCGTGGGTCGCCGCGTGTACCGCCGGCCGCTCAGCGCTGCCGAATTCACGGCTTATACCGAGCTGTTCAAGACCGGCAGCGCCATGTCTGGCAGCAAGAGCGCGTTCGCCAAGGGCGCCGCGTTGGTCATCCGCGCATTGCTGCAATCCCCGAATTTCCTGTATCGCACCGAGTTCAGGCCCAGCGGGGAACCGCTCAGCGGGTACGAGGTGGCAAGCAAGCTCTCCCTCTGGCTACGTGGAACGACACCCAACGACGACCTGCTCGACATCGCGCCCAGCCTCACCACCGCCGATGCCGTCGCCGAGCTCGCCGGTGTGATGTTGGACGAACCCGGCGCCGCAGCAGCCATGCAGCGCTTCCACGCCGAGCTCCTACACTTCGCGCGCATCAAGAACATCAGCAAAGTGGGCGTCGAGAACTACGACGAGTCACTGAACACCGAGTATGAACAGAGCGCGTACTTGTTCTTCGACAAGATCTTCAGCGACAACCTCGGTATGAGGCAGATCTTGACGAGTACCTCCGGCTTCATGGGGCCCGGCATGGCCAAGCTGTACGGGCTCCGTCAAAGTGCGAGCGGCATGACCGAGCAGGATCTGGGCGCGGCGCGGGTCGGTTTCTTCTCGCAGCTGCCGTTTTTGACGCTGAACGGGCTGAACGGAGACCCCGATCCGATTCACCGCGGGGCCAGCATCAACTTCGATCTCCTGTGCGCAACCCTCGGTCCGCCATCGGCCGCCCTTCCGCCCATTCCGCCGCTCGAACCTGACCAGACCAATCGCGAACGCATCACCACGCTGACGCAAGGCTGCGGCGGCGTGTGCCACAAGCAATTGATCAATCCGGTGGGCTTCGCGTTCGAGCACTTCGACGGCATGGGTCGGTACCGCGAGACCGAGAACGACGGGCTGATCATCGACAGCAGCGGCAGCTACGAATTCACCGACGGCGCCAAGAGCTTCGCAGACGCAGGCGAGCTGATGCAGCAAATGGCCGAAAGCGAGCAGACCCACCTCTGTTATGCCAAGAAATTGGCGAGCTTCAGCCTCCAGCGCGACATCGTTGCGGGGGATGCGACACTCGTCAGCGCATTGGCCACGGTCAGCCGTGGCCGGGAAGGCTCGATCAAACAAGTGCTGACCGAGCTGGTCAGGAGCGAAGCTTTTCGCACACACACCTCAGGTGAGCAGTGAAGATCAAAACCTCTTCCGCACTGGCTACTGGCCTATCGTCCCTCCCCTCTAGCCGAAGGACCGTGCTCAATCGCCGAGCGTTCCTGCGTGCCGGCGCGGTCGCCATTGGTTTGCCGTTTCTGGAGGGGCTCCCGGAACGCTCGGCATGGGCTGCAGACGCTCCACCGATCTTCAGCCTGTTCATCGTGGCGGCCTGCGGTGTGGTCGGGAGCAGGTTCTTCCCGGGCGCCACCGGGCCATTCGACGCAGCCTCCCTCGCCGAGCTTTCGGACAAGGCGACCAGTGTGCTCTCACCTCACGCTCAGCACCTGTTGTTCGTGAAGGGCATCAATTTCCCGATGGCGGCCCCGATCAACTGCGGGCACTCCCAGGGTTTGTGTCAATCGCTGACGGCTGCCCCGGCCGCTGGCGGCGGCGGCACCGCCTACTCCACCGGCATCTCGGCGGACATGGTGATCGCTGGCGCGGTGAACGAGGCTGGAGCCGATCCACTCACGCTCTACGCCGGCAACCGCTACAACGGCTACATTGCCGAGCGCATTTCCTTCAAAGGCGGCGGCGCCGGACAGGTGCGCTCTGCAGACGACAACCCGTATACGCTATATGCGAAGTTGATTGGCCTCACCGACGGCAGCACGACGAGCTCCGGTGATACCGCCGCGGAGCTGCTCAGCAGCCGCAAGAGCGTCAACGATCTCGTGCGTGGCGAGCTCAATCAGATGCTCTCGCTCTCTGCACTGAGCGCTGCGGACAAGCAACGCTTGCACCAGCATTTCGATTCGATCCGTGACACGGAAGTCAAGATGGCGAACATGGGGGTGGCCTGCACCCAGAATGGGCTCGCAACGAGCCAGCTGGAAGCGTACCGATCCGGCTTCGCGTTCCGCATGGACGGCATGATCGAGGACGTCGCCAAGCTGCATTTGGAGCTGGTCGCGCTGGCTTTTGCCTGCAATTTCAACCGGGTTGCTACCCTGCAACACGGCGATGGCACCGACGCGACCAAGTACGATGTGCCTTCCAACGCCGGGCTCAACTGGCCGTTTCATCACATCAGCCACCGCGTCCCATCGGACTCGGCGGTCGGCAGTAACCAAACCGCCGAAGACGCTCACGCGGAGATCGATGTCGTGCGCATGCGGACGCTGCTGCACGGCCTCGACCAATTTGCAGCCCGCGGGCTGTTCGATAAATCCTTGATCCTGTGGACGAACCACATCGCTGACGGACCCAGCCACAGTTTCAAGAACGTGCCCACGATCATCGCCGGGGACGCGGGCGGTTACCTGAAGCAGGGCGCGTACGTGGATGCGGGCGGCGTCACCAACAACCGGCTGTTCAACACGCTGATCACCGCCGCAGTTCGCGACAAGACCGATTGGTCCACGAACTTCGGAAACGGCAATGGTTCGGGCGGCCTCGACGAGCTTTTGGCCTGAACCAAACAGCGCTCACGCCCTGAGGTGAAGCTCTCGAAAGCGCGCTAGCGAGCGCGGGCGTCGTAGGCCGCGAGCAACTCGTCGGCGATGCCGTTGGCCAACTGTTCATAGCCTTTGGCCGACAAATGCAGGCGATCCCCTTGGGCGAGCTTGGGCGATTGACGGGCCCAGCGCGCGTAGCCTCCTGCCCCGCCCATGAGTTGCAACTGACTGACGAAGCCACAGCCGAGTTCGCCCGCGACCGAGCGCTGCAGCGCATCGAGCTCGGTCACGCGAGGCTCCGACCCGCCAGAAACGGCTATCGCATCGGGGGGGCCGACGAGCAGACAATCTGCACCCGGCGCGGCCAGCCGCACCCGGCCCAGCAAGTTCCGATACTGGCCGCGATACTTCTCCAGCTTGTCAGCGTCGAAAGCCTCGTTGGTGCCGAAGGCCAACGCAACGAGCGATGGCATTCGTGTACGTAGAGCGGCTTCGAACGAAATTTCACTCCACGCCAGCGCGGTCGCCAGGCGCGCGCCATCGATGCCCACCGTGTCGAGCACGACGCCTGGCTCGCTGCCTTCGACCACCAACCCGTAGAAGCGAGGGGCGCCCGCGAGCGTGGCCAATTCGAGCTTGTCGCTGGCAGCGCTCTCCAAGGCGAGGCTCGAGAAGCCGGCACCGGGCATGTCCAACACCGGCGTTGCCGGCGTGACCACCTGCGCCACGCCTCCCAAAGTCACGCGAAAGCTCGCGCCGGTTTCGAGCGAAAACCACAGCTGCCAGCGTAGCCGTCCGCGCGCCGACCCTGGACTCAATTCGAACGAGGCCTGCGCAGGTCCGCCCTCCGGCGCTGCGCGCATGCCGCCCAAACCAAACACACCGTCATCGAACAACGTGCGACGTGGCGGAGGCACGGGCTCGATTTTCCACGGGCCGTCGCAGGAGCAACGAACTTGTGAGTGGCGATAGGGCTTGAACCCCACGCGCACGAAACCCGGACCGCCCACCCCGAACCTTTTCTGGAGGCGCGTCCGCAAAGCACCAGTCAAGTAGTCGGCCGCGGTGTGCGAATCGCCCAACCAGAAAATCTTCACCGGCTCGGTGCGCGTACCCGCCTCCAGCCCGGCCAAGTCCCGCAAAAATCTGCCCATCACCGGCTGCCCGGTTGCCCCCTGCCCCACGGTTTCCGGCAGCATGCCCGTGCCGGCTCTCGAGCCCGCGTCGCTGCCTGCGAGGCCTTGAGCCGTTGCTGCAGCGCCCCCGGCCGCGCTCGGCAGCAACGGCGCAATCGGGCCGTGCTCCAGCGTCCCTTGGCTGGCACAAGTGACCGCGATCAAGGCTGCGACCGCCGCAAGCGCCACGCTCAGCGCGCGCGTGCGTCGTACCCGCGCGTCGTCATTCATCGGCTTCGGCGGTGACGGCTGCCGCTTCCAAGGGTTCTACCTCGTGTGCGGCAGCCCCGGCGCGCGCGCGTTCCAACAAGGTATGCAAGTAGCTGGCAACTGGTGGACACTCGATGCCGCCCTGGCGCAGCGCATGTTCGGCGTTCCGCGCATCGAATGACGGGCTGCCCACGAACAGATCCATCAGACCACGCGCACCCTGAGTCAACATCCGCAGACCTGGCTTTGCCGCCAAACCGCGGGTGAAAGCGCTCGGATTGAAGTTCTCTGCGAGGTGTTTGCCACAAGCCTCTGCGGCCAACTGCAAGAACTCCTTCAGCGTCGGCGGATCGGCATCGACCAAGTGATACCGCTTGCCATAGGCCTCGGGGCGCGTGCCGAGAAAGTGCGCCGCTCGCACTACGAAGTCGATCGGTACGATCTGCACGGGCGCCTCGGGCCGGTGCGGAACCGGTACCACTAGGTCATTTGGGCCGCGATCGACGAATGCCAACCACGGATACGGAAACCCCGGGCTATCGATTTCTCCGGATTGTGAATCACCGACGATTTGGGCCGGACGCAAGACGAGCTGGGGCAGCTGACCCTGCCGAGCACACATCGCTTCGACGGTCGCCAAAGACTCGTCTAGGCGGCGACGGAAGGTTTGCCCCTTCTGCAATTCGTCTTCGAGAATCAGCCCCGTGCGCGTGCCGCACACGGTCACACTCGAAAGAACGATCAAGCCACGCAGCTCACGCGCGGCGCGAGAGAACTCGAGGACCTCGCGAGCGCAGGCGATGTTGTGCGCAGCAGCCTCGGTGCGTCGCTTGGCCTCGAGCACCGAAGCAAAATGATAAATGCGCTGCACGGACGCCGCGAGCGCCAGATACTCTGCGCCGCTCAAGCCGAAATCGAGAGCCGCTGGGTCTCCGATCAGCTCGCGCACGCGGGCCCTCTGGGACGGCTCGAGCCGGGCGAGATGCTCCGCGCTACGCTCTCGATCACTCGCGCGGCAAAGCAGCACCAAGGTGAGCTCAGGTTCGACCGCGAGCAAATGCTGCGCCAATTTTCGCGCATGGAAACCGGGAAAGCCGGTCACGAGCAGGGTTTCGCCAGCGAACTTCACGTCAACGTCCGAGCGCGCTCTGCAGCGCTAGGTCGAGGGCAGGTTTCGTGGACTCGATGCGCAGAGCCGCCCCGTGGTCGCGCTTGCCGATAGAAAGCAAGAGTGGCGCCGGAAACGCTGCTTGCTCGCCATTCGCCGCAAACGCGACTCGCGCATCAAGATAGGCGAACAGCGCAGCCTGAGCACCCATGCGCGTCACGGCGTCCGCAATCTCGGGCTTGCTGCCCAAAGTCTCGTGAGCAGCGCGAGCGCTCTCGCGCACGGTCTTCAACGTAGCATCTGCGTTTTTGCTCGCCGCCGCGAATGCCAGTTCTTCGTCGACCAACCAGGCGAACGACAAGGGCGGAGGCGGAGGTTTGCCGGGGGCGGGCGCCGCGAACGTCAGTCGTTTGCGTGCCACGTTCGGCAATGCGTCGCTCGGAGGGACCTGATCCGACACGCGCGGCTGGCCCAAGAACTCGGCCAACGGCGCCCGCACGCCCGGAAGCGCGAGCAGCCCAAAGAAGCCCGAGCCCGCGCGCTTCAGGCGAGCCGCATCGGCAACGCTCGCGATCAGATATGCGCCGGGTTCACCGCCGCCCAGAAAGCCATAGCAAGTCTGCGCGCCGCGCCCGAGCTCCCAGTCCGCGAGTACCCCTCGCAATTGTTGCGCGTCGCGTTCGCCGAGGCGTGCGCCGAGCAAGCGAACCCAGTCCTCGCCTGCGGCCTTGCCCGCGGCTGCTCGTTCTTCGTTCGTACGCGACAGGCCCAAGGCGAACTTGGTTTCCGCGGGCAGCTTCAGCAGTGTTTGCGCATCAGCCGCGGGGAGGGCTGCAACTTTGGCGCGCACTTCGGAGTCCGTCTGCGGCTCCAGCAGCAGCGACAGATCCAAACGATCGGCGAACGGTTCCAAATCCACCTCGAGCGTGGACGCGCCGTCGAGCAGTGCCAGCAGTGACTCGACCAGCGCGTCGGCACCCAGGATGACCTGTGCTGGATCGGCGAAGTCCGGCGCGCGGCCTCCGTGCGCTGAGCGGTCGGTCAAGTCCTGATGTGCGAGGCGCGTGCGGTACGCGGCCCACAAACCGCGCAGAGCCGGCACGAGGTTGCCCGTCAGTGCCGTGTGCGAAAAGCGCGCGGCGATCGGCGCTTTCGCTGCCGGCCGTTTGGGCAGCATGCGCGCAGCATACGGCCCTGCGAAAGACAGGGACTCCGCACGTTCGGCAATCAGCAAGTAGTTGTCGAACACGGCCAACGCAGGCACCGCTTTCAGCTGCTTTGCGTCGTTCGAGTCGAGCGCGCTCGGCTCGATCAACTTCAAACCTGGCACTGGGCTCGAGGACGCGCGAAACGGCGCGTGATCGCCCGTGCACAGTTTGGCGACCAGCTCCGGCCCGGACACGCTGTGAACCGCGAGCAGCCAGGTCGGCGGAGTGGCGCCGGTTTGCAGCAAGAGGCCCACCACCGGCAGGGCCGGATCGAACGAATCAGCCGTCAAAGGTGGCAGGCCGAGCAAGCTGGCGGTCAGCATTGGGAACCCGGCAGGCAGCAGGCCTGACAGAGGCTGACCGAGCTCGCGCAGGATGCGAAAAGTCGCATCCGGGCGAGCCACGCTGAGCTCCGCCAGCACGCCCGCTGGTTCGGGCAAATCAGGCAATGCGGCGGCAGCAGTCGAACCGCCGCGCTCGGAATTGTGCGGCTTCTTGGCGCAACCTTGACAAAGTCCGAGCGCGACCAGCACGGCCATGCAGACCGGCCTGAGCGCTCGGCTCCGCTCCAGCGAGGCACGCATCCGCTCAAAACGGGATGTCGTCGTCGCCACCACCGCCGTAGTCGTGGTCGTCGTACCCGCCGCCGCCTGAGGGAGCACCACCGCCACCCGAGGGTCCGCCGCTGCCGCCTCGACCGCCGCCGCCGCCTGAGGGTCCGCCGCCGCCTGAGGGTCCGCCGAAGTCATCATTGTAATCGCCACCGCCACCGCCGCCGCCGCCGCCACCGCCGCGACCGCCGCCGCCGGACAAGATGATGTTGCTGGCTACAATCTCGGTTCGATAGCGCTTGTTGCCGTCTTTGTCGTCGTAGCTCGAAGTGCGCAGGCCGCCCTCGATGAATAGCCGCGAACCTTTGGTGAGGAACTTGCCGAGCGCTTCAGCGCGCTTGCCCCACACCACGACGCTGTGCCACTCCGTGCGCTCTTGACGCACTTTGTTTCGATCGAGGTAGGTCTCCGAGGTAGCGAGCCGCAGCTTCAGCACGGCTTGACCGCCGCTGGTCATTTTGAGCTCGGGATCAGCACCGAGATTACCGAGCAACATGACGCGATTCAGACCTTCTGCCATCGGGACTCCTCCAACTGAACGTGAACGGATGGCATGTGAACGCGCACCACCGGGGCGTCAAGCCTAAGGCAGGAAAGAATAAGTCAGAGTCCGCGCGAACACGGTTTACCGCCCCACCTCGCAGGCCGCATGCACCTGGCCGACGGCTGATTAGCCCGCGGTTGCGCCCTGCGAGCGCGGGGAGACTTCCAGGCCCGAGTTTTCGAGTTCGGCCAATAGCGCGACGATATCACGCCGGATTTCGCCGAGGGCCGCGCGCAGCTGGGCGCCTGGGCGCTTCACCTCCGGCGGGGCGGCGACAGCCTGCTCCGGCTCGGCGCCGCCTTCGCGCAAGCGCTTGCGTGCACCAGCGATGGTGAAGCCGTGCGAATACAGGAGCTCTTTGACCTTCAGCAGCTTGTCGACGTCGCGACGCGAATAGATGCGCTGACCTTTGCGCGACTTCTGCGGGCGGATCGAGCGGAACTCGGTTTCCCAATAGCGGAGCACGTGCGGCTCGACGCCCACGATCTCCGAGACTTCACCGATGCGGTAGTAGAGTTTGACCGGCAATTGGGGATCTGCTTCGGGCACGGTCAAACCTTGGCGGGCTGAAGAGCAGAGCCCTCTGGGGAGGGCGGCGACGGCTCTGGGACGCTCACGCCGTCGTTGAGCGCTTCTTTCAACAACTGGCTGGCTTTGAAGTTCAACACGCGGCGCTCGGTGATGGTGATGGGTTCGCCGGTTTGGGGGTTGCGCCCTTGTCGCTGTCGCTTGTCTCGCAGCACGAA
>Ga0164308_10001163_pt1 | contig 13952 bp, 11 predicted proteins | sample Whisoiple_246_MG_FD_109983 | JGI IMG/M metagenome (GOLD analysis project Ga0164308, IMG submission 109983) | Soil microbial communities amended with fresh organic matter from upstate New York, USA - Whitman soil sample_246_MG | ecosystem: Environmental > Terrestrial > Soil > Unclassified >...
CGCTCACGGTCCGGCTCCTCACTCAGGTCGGCAGCGATCACCTGGACGTCGGGCGCGCCGAGCGCCAGCAGCGACAGCCGGCGCTCTTCCAATCGCGCGGCATCCCTGGCCACGATGACGAGGCGGTAGCCGGCGCCCGCCAGATGTCGGGCGAAGGCATGACCGATTCCTGAGGTGGCTCCGGTGACCAGTGCAGTCGGCATGGCAGCGACCGTAACCCAGGTGACCACACCGGGTACTACAGTCCGGACGATGCGGCGGCCCCCCGTGCCGGGTGACGATTTACCCGTGCCGATAGCAACCTGGGTGCACAGCGACGGAACGAGGACCCATGCCGGCAATTGACGACCTGACCGAGCTGGTCGAAAGAGCGGCCGCTGCCGAACGCCTTGCACTCGCGTCGAAGTGGAAAGACCGGCCGGACGTCGAGAAGATGTTGCGCAGGGTTCGTAAGACAGCCGCCGAACAGCGTGACGAACTGAGCAAGAACACCGACGGTTCGATGCTGTCGTCGAGGTGGGTTTCCCTGCGCCAGGACTACCTCGACCTGGGCGAACAGGAATTCCTTCCAGGTGAGCGGCCGGGCGACGATCCGGACGTCGATGAACCGCACGTCACCGAGCCGCACGTCGCCGAGCAGACACCCGCCACCCGCCGGCTGAGTCATGCGGCGGCGGCCCAGGCCGAGCGGGATGCCGTGGCCGCGGTCGGATTCGCCCGGATCGCCATGACCGATGCGATGCTGGCCGTCGTCCAGGCCCGACTGGCCCGGATCGACGCCGGCGAGGACGACCCCGACGCCGCAACAGTCGACGGGCACGTGCCGTTGCACGGCCGGAATGCGGTGAGCCGGCACGGACCAGCGCTGGCGCACGGCGTGACCGGCGAGATCAAGTACATCCTGACCCGCAAGCCCCGATCGGTGATCAAGAGCCTTGCCATCGGGTTGGCGATGGGCCTGCTCTATCTGGGCTGGATCCGGCTGTTCGAGTGGGATACCGATCAGAAATGGCTGCCCTATCTCGGTCTGTGGGCGATCGGCGTGGTGATGGGCGGCAGCGTCTGTGTCAACGCCATGAGTTTCGACGCGATGCGGGTCCGGGCAGCGCTGGACAGCGGGGCCCGCCTCTGGCATCTGCTGATCATCAAAAACCTTGCGTTGGCGTGTCTGGTTGCCCCGATCGGCTTCCTGCTCTGCGGTTTGCTCGCCTGGCGGGCCGGCGACATCTACGCGTTCTACAAGGGCTGCGCGCTGATGATCTGCATGATCCTGCTGTGGCTCGGAGTCGGCAATGTGCTGTCGGTCGCGCTGCCGTCGCGGGACGAACCGATCAAGAAGCGCAAGGAATCCGGCAGCCTCAAGCAGTTCCTCATCGCGTTCGTGGTGTCGTACCTCATCGGCTACCTGGTCAACGGCATGCTGGTGTGGCGGATCTTCGCCGCGCAGGATCTGGCCAACCGGCTGGGTTCGGCGCTGTTGCCGGCCATCATCATCATCGTGTCCAGCGCCTTCATGTGGATCCTGTTGACGATCGTCGCTGCTGCCCTTGCCCAGCAGCCGAAGGTGCACCGGCTGATGCAGAAGGAGATCACCGACTACAAGGCAAATGCCGAAGCGCTCGCCTTCGCCGAGGAGGAAGCCGCCGCCAAGGCCGCCCTCACTGATCGGAAGGAGTCGGCCGGCGCCGTCAGTTCCTGACCGAATCCCGGCAGCCCGGGCGGGTTGTCAACGACCGCAGCTGCCGATGGTTGCCCTGACGGTGTCGCCCTGCACCCGACACCGCGCTCAGAAACGTTTCCGCGATATCGCCATTCGGCACAATCCGGACACGACGCGCCCGGCCCCCGAGCACTACCCGGGTGCAACTGCCGCACGTCGGGTGCTGCGGAGGCCCGACAGCGGTCAATCAACCCGACAAGCAATCTCCCACCGGGCGTGTCAGCGAAGGGGGTCGCGCGTCGACGTGCTGGATCAGCCGTCCTGCGGCCCGGGGGGCCGGTAGCCGACGCCCAGCTGGTCGAGCCGGCGCAGGTGCTCCGGCAGTCGCCGGCGGAAGACCTCCGGGCTCCGGACGGGAGATCCCCACGCCACCTCGCTCACCGCGCACAGCCGCGGAAAGAGCATGTAGTCCAGCTGCTTCCGGGTCGGGATGTACTCCACCCACAGGTTGGCCTGAGTGCCCAGCACGTGCGTTGCCTGCTCTGCCGTCAGCACCGCCGGAACCGGCTCGAAATCCAGAATCCCGGCCAGCGTGTTCATCCCCCGCGGCGCCCATGGCTCGGTGACCGGGTCACCCTGGTAGTAGTCGAGGTACACCTCCTGTTCCGGCGTCATCACCACATCGTGTCCGGCCCGGGCAGCCCTGATCCCACCGTCCTCGCCCCGCCAGGACATCACCGTGGCGTCATCGGCAATGCCGCCGTCCAGGATCTCGTCCCAGCCGATCAACTTGCGGCCGTTGGCCGAAAGATGTTCCGCCAGCCGGGCAATGAACCAGGCCTGGAGTTCGTCGTCGGACGACAACCCCAGCTCACGCTTGCGCTGCTGCGCCCGCGCCGAGGCCGCCCACTCGACCCGGGGACACTCGTCACCGCCGATGTGGATGTAGCTGCTGGGAAACACCTCCATCACCTCGTCGAGCACGTTGGTGATGAACTCGACGGTTTCTTCCTCGACGTTCAGCACCTCCTCGATGATGCCCCAACGGTCACCCACCGACAGCCGGCGGTTCGGGTCGTTGCCGAGCTCCGGATAAGCCGCGATCGCGGCGGTCATGTGGCCCGGCACGTCGATCTCCGGCACCAGGGTGACCCCGAGCCGGGCCGCGACACCGACCAGTTCCCGCAGCTCCTCCTGGGTGTAGAAGCCCCCGTGTGGCCGGTCGTCGAAAACGCCATCGTCGGCCGGACCGACCATCGATCGCGAGCGCCAGGCGCCGATCTCGGTCAACCGCGGGTAACGCCGGCACTCGAACCGCCACCCCTGATCGTCGGTCAGGTGCAGGTGCAGGACGTTCACTTTGTGCATGGCTGCGAGCTCGATCAGCCGCCGCACCTCGGCCACCGGCCGGAACCATCGGGCCAGGTCGATCATCAATCCGCGCCAGGAAAATCGCGGGATGTCGAGTATTTCGGCGGCGGGGATGCGCCAGCGGACTCCGTCGACGACCGCGGACGCGTAGATCGCCGGAGGCAGCAATTGCCGCACCGTCTGCACTGCCCAGCACAGCCCCGCCGGTTCGGCGGCAACAACCCGCACACCATCGTCATCGACGCCCAGCCGGTAGCCCTCAGAGCCGAGTTGGGTGCTGCTCCGGTCGACGGACAGCACGATCTCGTTGCCGCCACCCGACTCCCGCTCGGTGATCCGCAGGTCCAGACCGGTTGCCGGGCCGAGCAATTCGCGCAGCACCGTCGCCGGTCCGACGGCGTCGCCGGCAGCCACGAGCACGGTGTCGGGTCGGATCACGAAGCCGCCCGGCCGCGAATCAGCCCGGGTCGGGGTCGGAATGATCATCGGCAACATGCCTGCAGATGCTGCCAGCACCGAGCGTCACTGCGCACGTCCGCAGGGATGGCGATTCCACCCGATCAGTGGAAAAGCGCTCCGTCCGGGGGAACCCCGGCATGGCGGAGCACGGCGTGTGCTTGGCTCGATACCGCAGCACCGCAGCGACAACGATGTGGCGGGCGACGACGAGCGGCACCGACCATGGGGAGAACACCACGATGCAGGTTCACCGGGGTCACCTGATCCATCTCACGGGCAAACCGACGGTGAGCGACAGCCCGCAGGCGCTGGTCTCGCTGCCCGATGGCGCGCTGGCAGTCGACGACGGCGGACGAATCGTCTTCAGCGGCCCGATCGGCGACCTGCCGGCCGAGTTGAGCGGCGCGGCGACGGTGGATCACCGGCCAGGATTCCTGCTCCCCGGCTTCATCGACACCCACGTGCACTTCCCGCAGACCTACAGCGGCGACTCCTACGGCGGCGGACAACTGCTGGAGTGGCTGAACTCCTGCATCTTCCCGTCCGAATCCCGTTTCGCCGACGCGGATTTCGCCACGGCGGCAGCCGCCGACTTCTGCGACCGCCGCATCCGGGCCGGCACCACCGCTGCCGTGGTCTTCGGGTCGGCCTTCCCGCACGCCCAGGACGCGCTGTTCACCGAGACCAGGCGCCGCGGGCTGCGAATCGTCAGCGGCCGAGGAATCCAGACCGTCGGACCCGACTCGGCGTCGGCTCTGATCACCAGCGAGGAAGACGCCATCCGGCTGACCCGGGAGGAGATCGAGAAGTGGCATGCCGCCGACACCGGCGACCCGGCAACGGCCCTGTTGCACGTGGCGGTGGTCCCGCGCTTCTCCCTGTCGGTCACCAGGCAGACCCTCGAGAAACTCGGCGAGCTCTACGACTCGGTCCGGGATCGCGGCGTGTACTTCCACACCCACCTGAACGAGAACAACCGACCCGGCACCGGCGAAGTCGACACCACCAAGGCCGTGTACGAGGTCGATTCCTACCTCGACACTTATGACGGGAAGTTCCTCGCCGGCTCCGAGGTCGGCGGCAAGAGCCTGCTCGGTCCGCGGAGCATCCTGGCCCATTGCGTGCACTGCACCGACGCCGAACTCGCGAGGATGGCCGAGACCGGAACCTCCATCTCGCACTGCCCGACGTCGCAGCAGTTCCTCGGCTCCGGCACCATGCCGTGGAAGCGCACGGTCGCCTCCGGGGTCAACATCTCGATCGGCACCGACTTCGGTGGTGGCGACGAGTGGTTGATCCCACAGGTTCTCGCCGACTCGTTCAAGGTGCACATCTCTGAGGCCGGTGACGATGGTGTGTCGCTCCACCCGGCCGAGCTGTTGTTCATGGGCACCGTCGGCGGTGCCCGCGCCCTCGACATGGAGGACCGGATCGGCAATCTCGATGCCGGCCGGGAAGCCGACTTCCTGGTCATCGACCCGGCGGGTTGGTCACCGCTGTCCGGGGCGATCGATCGGGGGACCCGCTCATCCGATCCCGATCTGGCCACGCACCAGACCCTGTTCGCGTTGCTGATGTCCATGCGCGAACCGGCCATCTCACAGGTGTACGTCCAGGGACGACGGATCGACGATCACTGAAACCGCCGGCTCAGTGCGCAACCCCTTGAGAGGCAGTATGTCTGAACGTGCAGCGACGGCGGTCTCGTTGTTCCACCGGGTCGGCAGTCGATCGGACTTCGTGGCCTGGGCCGACCGGGTCGGTGCCGCGGCCCGTTCGGAGCCCGGGTTTCTCGACAGCCGGATCTCCGAGACAGGCGCTGCCGCAACCGGGTCCGGCCTCGAGCCGAGCACCGACAGCTGGGCCGGTTTCGACCCGGCGACAGCGCTGACGTTCGATTCGGCACAGCACCTTCACCAGTGGTTGGACAGCCCGGCGCGGGCCCGGCTGCTGGCCGAGGGCGCGCAACTGGGCCACCAGCGCAAGAGCGCCGACATCGTCGTGGTGGACGGTGACCCGACGGTGACCGGCGTCGGGATCTTCCGGCATCACGTGGCAGTAGGGCGAGAGACGGACTTCGTCGACACCCAGGCGCGGCTGGTCGGCCTCAGCGCGCACTTCTCGGGATTCGAGGGCGCCACGCTGCTCAGACCCGCCGACCCGTCCGATGAATGGATGTCGGTGCAGCAGTTCCGCACCGACCGGCAGCTCGACGAGTGGATGGGCTCGTCGGCGCGATTGGCGGCCCTGCCGCAGCTGCGCGCCGATCTCATCCGGGAGTTCGCCGTCGTCACCAGGAGCACGCCGTTCGGGTCGATCCTGCGCGTCCAGGACGGAGCCACCCGGGTCACGCCGCAGTGGAAGACGGCGATGCTGGTGCTGCTGGTGCTCTACCCGACAGTGATGACCCTGTCCCGCTTCCTCGGCCCGGTGCTGGACGATCTGGGCGCCGAGCCGTGGTTGTCGATGTGGCTCAGTCAGATCGTCAGCGTCGGGGCGATGACCTGGTTCCTGATGCCGGTGGTCACCGGCTGGTTCCACCGCTGGCTGGACCCGGTGGACGGAGCCGGTGCCCGGATCAGCCTGACCGGTGCTGCTGTGGTCGTCGCCGTCTACGCCGTCACCCTGACGATCTTCGCGTCGATCACCTGGCTGCAGTTCTGGGACTATCTGGACTGACCCGGACACGCCGGCAGCCGGCGGCCGCAACGAAGGAGCCCACATGATCCCGACCGGCCGGCAGATCACCCTCGAGCACGGCGACTACCGCGCCGTCGTGACCGAACTTGGTGCCTCCCTGCGGGAGCTGTCCTGGCGCACCCGGCCGCTGGTCCTCGGTTTCGGGGAGGAGGAGTTGCCGGTCGCCTACCAGGGCACGGTGCTCGCCCCGTGGCCCAACCGCATCGCGGACGGCCGCTACGACTACGACGGGACGTCGTTTCAGCTGGCGCTGACCGAACCGGACCGGCACAACGCCCTGCACGGGTTGGTGATCTTCTCGCCCTGGACGGTCGACACCGTCGACCCGGCCGCCGTCCGGCTGACCCACCGGTTGTGGCCACATCCGGGATATCCGTTCCTGCTCGACCTCGAGGTGACCTACCGGCTCGACGCCGACGGGTTGACCTACCGGTTGGCCGCGACGAATGCCGGCGACGTCCCGGCACCCTACGGCGGTTCTTTCCACCCCTATCTCGTCGCCGGATCCGGCGACGTCGACGGCTGGACGGTCACCTCACCGGCCGCGAGTTACCTGACCGTGGACCCGGAGCGGCTGTTGCCGCGCGAGGTCGTGCCGTGCGATGCCGGCTTCGACTTCCGCCGGCCGACGTCGCTCCGCGGTGTCGAGGTCGACCACGCCTTCACCGACATCGCCTTCGACAGCGGCGGCTCGGCCGAGCTGACCCTGGTCGACGAGGCAGGAAGCGGCGTGCGGATGCGCTGGGACGACCGGTGCCGGTGGCTTCAGTTGTGCATCCCCGGACCGCTCCGTCCCCGGCTGCACCGGCAGGCGCTCGCCGTGGAACCGATGAGCTGCCCACCGGACGCGTTCAACTCCGGGATCGACCTGGTCGACCTGCAACCCGGCGACACCCACAGCATCGAGTTGACGATCGATGCCGTGTCCTGACGCTGTCACGGACCGGCGACTCGATTCGATCGATTCCGCGACTGATGAATCAGCCCATGCTCTTTGCGCCGTCGATCGTCTCCCGAATGACGTCGGCATGCCCGCTGTGCTGTGCGGTCTCGGCGATGACGTGCAGGATGGACCGGCGAACCGACCAGCTGGCGCCCGCCTCGAACCACGGCGCCTCCGGCAGCGGATGTGCGGCATCCAGATCCGGCAGCGAGGCCACCAGTTCGTCGGTGCGCGCCGCGACCCGGTCGTATTCGGCGAGCAGCGATGCCAGCGTTTCGGTCTCCGTCATCTGGAACCGGGTGTTCCACGAATCCTGGTTCCAGTCACCGTTGCTCATCGCCTCTGGTCCGCCGACGGCGAAGTTCATCCACATCTCCTCGATCTCGGCGACATGCTTGATCAGCCCGCCCAGGCAGAGTTCACTGGCCGTCGGCGCCAGCGCTGCCTGCTCGTCGGAGAGGCCACGCAGCGTGAACCGCAGGAAATACCGCTGCTTGGAGAGGGCCTCGAGCAGATCGGCCCGCTCCGGCGAGAGAGCTGGTGCTTCGGTGCTGGTCATCGGCTCCGCCTTCGGTTCATGTCCGTCGTCATGGTGTCCTGTCGTCATGGCACAGATGTTAGGGACGGCAACGGTCAGTTTCTGTCCGCTACCTCCCGCGCACCGGCGTGGTTCTTACCGACCGTCGGTGCGCTCCACGGCAGGACATGCCGATCGGATGCTCCGTCTCACGTTCCGACTCCGGGCGGCGTCTACCTGATGTGACCAAAGCTCCGTTCGACCACATCGTCACCCGGCACGGTGCCACCGTACTGCGGGTCTGTCGCGCCATCCTGGATCCGCACGAGGCACAGGATGCCTGGTCGGAAACGTTTCTGGCGGCCCTGCGCGGTTATCCGGAGTTACCCGATGGGGCGAACATCGAGGCCTGGCTGGTCACCATCGCCCACCGCAAGGCCATCGACATCACCAGGAAGAGAACGCGGTCACCGATCCCGGTCGACGACCCACCCGAAGGTGCATCCACCGTCGGAATTCCAGGGCAGCAGCAGATCTGGGCCGATGTCGCCGACCTGCCTACCCGCCAGCGACAAGCCGTCGCCTACCACTACCTGGCCGGCCTACCGCACCGAGACGTCGCCGAGATCATCGGCGGGACAACAGATGCCGCCCGCCGTGCGGCCGCCGACGGAATCAAGAACCTCCGCATCCGTGCGCGCGAGGAGAATGGAGTTCGATCATGATCGACATCGATCCGACTACAGCCGACGTGCTGGCCCCGCTCTACGACACCGATCCGGCCACCCTGTCCCGGCTTCGTGATTCGCTGGTCGGCGCAGCCGCCGACGCGGGCCTGCTGGACATCGCCTACCGCACGCTGGACACCCCGATCGGTTCGCTGTTGCTGGCGAGCACCGAGCAGGGGCTGGTCCGGGTGGCCTTCGACCGGGAGGATCACGACCTCGTCCTGGTTGCGTTGGCGCAGAGCATCAGCCCCCGCATCCTGCTGTCGCCGGCGAGGTTGGACGGGGTCGCCCGTCAACTGTCCGAGTACTTCGCGGGGCAGCGAAAGAGCTTCGACGTGCCGCTGGACTTCCGGCTCTCCAGTGGCTTTCGCCGCAGCGTGCTGGCGCACCTGCCGGAGATCGCCTACGGACAGACCGAGAGCTATGCCCAGGTGGCTGCGGCGACCGGCAATCCGCGGGCGGTCCGCGCGGTCGGCAGCGCCTGCGCCACCAACCCGCTCCCCGTCGTCGTGCCCTGTCACCGGGTGGTTCGTTCCGATGGCAGCTACGGGCAGTACCGGGGCGGCGAGGAGGCCAAGCGGTCCCTGCTGACATTGGAGTCCGCGGCCTGATCGGGCCCGGACCTGCGCGGTTCAGTGGACTTTCAGTCGGCTTTCAGTGCGCACCGATGTGATGTGCCGGTCGCCGAAACCGCTGCCGACTGGAGATCCGATGAGCACCGCAAGCCTGATCCGCCCCGCCGCCACCACCGCCGTCCCGATCAGCGGCAGGGAGCTGGCCGTGGCCTTCCGTGCGGAATGCCGCGGTGATGTGCTGAACCGCGATGACGCCAGTTTCCCGGCAGCCGCTTTCGGCATCGATCCGAGCGGTGCCCAACCGGAGGTCGTGGTCATCGCCGCCGTCGCCGGGGATGTCGCGGCGACCGTCCGGTTGGCCAACCGGGCCGGACGACGGGTGGTCATGCAAGCCGCGGGCGGTCTGACCGGACCGGCCGCAGCGGTCGGTTCTCCGATCGTGCTCATCGTCACCCGACTGTTGGCCAAGGTGCGGATCGAGCCGTCGAGCCGCACGGCCCGGGTCGGCGCCGGGGCGTCCTGGCGGCAGGTCCAGCAGGCCGCCGCGGAGTTCGGATTGACGGCGGTGAGCGGGCCGGTTCCCGGAACCGGCGCGCTCGGCGACCACCGCGGCGAGCGGCGGGTGGGGGCCGGAGCCGGGTTCTCGCCCGATCACATTCACCGGCTCGAGGTGGTCACCCCGCGGGGGGTCCAGATCGTTCTCGAGCGCACGACCGACCCGACCGCCTTCCGCGCGCAGCTGCGCCGCCGACCGGAGTTCGGTCTGGTCACCTCGATGACGATCGGACTGGTCCCGACCGATCAGGTGTACGCGGGCGGGATCTGGTTCGACGCCGACGATGCGCTCACCGTGCTGCACCACTGGCAAAACCTGACCACGGACCTGCCGTCGGGCGCGACGACGACGATCGCCAGGCGCTCGCTGCCGGCCTCCGACCTGCTGCCGAGCCAGTTGCGGGCCCGCAGCGTCGTGCACGTGCGGTACACGCAGGTCGGCGACCCGGAGGGCGGCGCACGCCTCTTTCGGCGGCTGCGCCGCGCCGCACCCGTTGTCCTTGACTGCGCCGGGACGCACTGACCCGGAAGGGATCAGCGGCCGGGAACGATCAGTCGGAGGGAATCAGTAGCCCGGGAAGATCTGGCGCAGCTGGGGAAGGGAGACCGCACCGGTTGCGACGACTCCGGATGGCGTGTTCGGCTCGGCCAACCGCCCGGAGACCAGTCGCAGCCAGCTTTCCGCCGGCAGGTTCAAGGTTCCATCGGCGTTGTCCGGGGTTTCGCTCAACGTCGCACCGTCTGCGATCACCAAGCCAAAAGCTCCTGTCGGATCAGTGATCTCGACCGCAACCTTGACCGTCCTGCCGTCGAGGATCTCACCGGGTCGTCCCAGCCAGCCGAACATTTTCGGCGCGATGTCCAGCAGCAGTTCGACGGCGTCCGGAGCCAGCACTGCTGTCGGGTCGAACGCCACCGCGACATCCCAGGTGTGCAGCGTGAACTCGTTCAGCCGGAAGCCGGCAACGGTCGCCACGTCGACCGGGGCGGGAAGGTAGCCCAGGTCGACCCGCAGGTCGGTCCGCTGCCCCTCGTCGAGGCCTTCGTAGCGGGTGACCAGCGCCTCGTCCGCCTTGACGAACGACTCGGCCTGCTCCACCGCATCCATCGCGTTCCAGCGATCCCACACCGACTGGTTGAACTCGCCACCCGGTCGCGGCTCGCCGTTCAGGGCCGCTTCGAGGGCGGCAAGCCCGATCTCGGCACCGCTGCCGAGGTGGCTGAGCACCTGGGCGATGCTCCATTCGGAGGCACCGGAAGGACCGGCCAGCTGCGTCGGAGTCAGTTCATCGAGCGCACCGGCAAGGGCGTCGTGGCCGCTGCGCAGTGCGGCGATGGTGCGATCGGCAGTAGTCGTCATCGACGGTCCTTCTCGGGTTCGGCCGGATACCGGCGGATGTCACAGCAGAACGGGGCGTTCCCCACTACCAAGTGCGGCCGACGGGATTCCATTCCTTCCGGCCGCAAACTTTCTGCCGGTTCACCCCAGCCATGCCGAACCGGGTCGCGGCTGCGATCATGTGCCCATGGACGCCGATGAGATCCGCAGGATCTACCTCGAATTCATGGTCGAGCAGGGGCACGTGGTCATTCCGCGCGCACCGTTGATCCCCAAGGACGACCCCACCACCCTGTTCACCGGTAGCGGCATGCAGCCGTTGTTGCCCTACCTGCTGGGGGCCGAGCACCCTGCCGGGCATCGACTCGCCGACAGCCAGACCTGCCTGCGGGTGCAGGACATCGAGGACGTGGGCGACAACCGGCACACGACCTTCTTCGAGATGCTCGGCAACTGGAGCCTCGGCGACTATTTCAAAGACCAGCAACTGCACCAGTTCTGGGAATTCCTGACGGAGAAGGTCGGGCTGGATCCGAATCGCATCTACGTCACCTGTTATCTGGGTGACGAGACCCACCACATCCCCAAGGATCTCGAATCAGCGGCCATCTGGACCGAGTTGTTCACCGCGGCAGGGGTTTCGGCCGATCAGGTGGAACTCGGTTCGGAGGAGCACGGCGCCGAGGTCGGCAACGATGGCGCGAGGATCGCGTTCTACGACAAGAAGAACTGGTGGTGCCGCGGCGGCAAGGCCGAGGACATGCCGATCGGCGAGCCCGGCGGCCCCGATTCCGAGGTCTTCTACCTGTACCCGCAGATCGAGCACGACCCCGCCTACGGCGCGAAGTGTCATCAGAACTGCGATTGCGGTCGTTACATGGAACTCGGCAATTCGGTGTTCATGGAATACAAGCGGACCGCGGACGGTTTCGAGCCGCTCCCTCGCAAGAACGTCGACTACGGCGGCGGTCTGGCGCGGATCTCGGCCGCGTCGATGGACAGTCCCGACGTGTTCCGGGTCAACCTGCTGTGGCCGATCATCGAGAAACTCGAAGAGCTGTCGGGCAAGTCGTACGAGAACGAGACGGTGCCGATGCGGGTGATCGCCGATCACCTCCGCGGCGCCGCCTTCCTGGCCGTCGACGGCGTGCGGCCCAGCAACAAGACCCAGGGTTACGTGATGCGCCGGCTGATCCGCAGAGCCGTGCGGTACGCCTTCGACCTCGGTCTGGAACAGAACTTCTTCCCGCAGATCATCCCGACCATCGCGGCCATGTACGCGGACGACTACCCCGAGGTCGTCGAGCGCGGCGACGAGGTGATCGCGGTGATGGTCAAGGAGGAGAAGGCGTTCCGGCAGACCCTGCGCAAGGGCATCAAGCAGTTGAAGTCGTACTCCGCCGGTGGCGTCACCGGCAGCGAGTTGTTCACCCTGTACGACACCTTCGGGTTCCCGGTCGAGCTCAGCACCGAGGGCGCGAAATCGGCGGGGATCGCCCTCAGCCCGCAGTGGCGGGAAGAATTCGACGCGAAGATGGACGAGCAGCGAGCACGGTCCCAGCAGGCCAGCAAGATGAAGATCTGATCGCTCGCACCGCCCTGCCCGACCGACTCGGCGCCGCGACTGTCACGATCTGCGGGTGCTAGCCGCCCTGGGCCGTGGTATCGCCCGCCGACCCGGTCTGATCGTGGTGATCTGGCTGCTGGCGACGATCGCCGGTTTCGCGGCTGCGACCGGCGTTCTCGGCGAGGGCCTTTTCGCCCGTCTCGCGGCCGGCGAGCCGACGGTCTCCAGCGAGTCCAGCGAGGGCCGCGCGATTCTCAACTCCGCGAGCACCACCGGACCTTCGGTGAGCCTGATGGTGCAGAACGCCGACCCGGCGGACCCGGTCCTGGTCGCACCGCTGACGGCCGCGCGGGAGGATCTGGAAGCGATTCCCGGGATGGCGAGTGTCGTCGACCCACTCGCCGTACCCGGCGGACTGCAGGCGGCGGCCGCGGCGGGGTTGATCGCGCGGGACGGCAACGGCTTCCTGGTCACCGCGATCCTGGAAGCCGACCTGCCGGGAGCCGAGCAGGACTCGTCGACGACCGCGGCGCAGGTCCGGCTGACCGAACTCGGCACCGAGATCGAGCAGCTGGTGCCGGGTGCCACCAGCCAGGTCGGCGGTGGCACTCTGCTGTTCGACGCGATCACCGGCCAGGTGGAGAAGGATCTGGTCGCCGGCGAGCTGATCGCCCTGCCGGTCAGCCTGCTGGTGATGGTGTTGGTCTTCGGCGGCTTCCTCGCGGCCGGAATGCCGATCCTCGGGGCGATCGCGTCCATCGGCGGCGCATTGGCTTCGCTGTTGGCCTTTTCCTACCTGATCGATCTCGACGCCGCCGTGGTCAACGTGGTGACGGTGCTCGGCCTCGGCCTGTGCATCGATTACGGGCTGCTGATCGTCTCCCGGTACCGCGAGGAACTCCGCGCGCAACTGGCCGCGGCCACCACCCGCTCCACCCGCGCCGCCAGGACAGCCGCCCTGGTCTCGACCATGACCACCGCCGGGCGGACGGTGCTGTTCTCCGGTGTCACGGTCGCCATCAGCCTGTCCGGGCTGCTGGTGTTCCAGGCCAAGATCCTGCGTGCGGTGGGCGCGGCCGGGGTCAGCGTGGTGGTGGTCGCGTTGCTGGTCGCGCTCACCCTGGTGCCTGCGTTGTTGGCCCTGGCGGGTCAACGGATGATCCGGCCGGGCATGCTGAGCAAGATCCCGGGCGTGCGGCGGCTGACCGATCGGTTCGGCGATGTCGCTCCGGACGAGGGCTTCTTCTCCCGGTTGGCGCGCTGGACCCAGCGCCGGCCGTGGCTGGTGGTCGGCGGGGTGTTGCTGATCCTCGGCATTCTCGCCGCTCCCGCGCTCCGGATGGAGCTGCGGAGCTCCGGCGCCCAACTGCTGCCGCCGTCCGCCCCGGAGCGGCAGTTCTTCGACACCCTGGCGAAGGAGTACCCGGCGTCCGGGATCCCGGCGATCCAGGTTGTCGGCCAGGCGACGCCGGAGCAGATGACCCCGCTGGCGACGTCGATCGCTGCGATGGACGGCGTCGAACTCGTCCCGCCGCCGC
>Ga0164308_10001164_pt1 | contig 13951 bp, 9 predicted proteins | sample Whisoiple_246_MG_FD_109983 | JGI IMG/M metagenome (GOLD analysis project Ga0164308, IMG submission 109983) | Soil microbial communities amended with fresh organic matter from upstate New York, USA - Whitman soil sample_246_MG | ecosystem: Environmental > Terrestrial > Soil > Unclassified >...
GAGGGATCAGGTTCGTCCTCGGGGCTGTTGCTGCGCCGGTCCGGCTCCATGCGGTAGGTCTTCCGGCGGTCGGCCACCGCGGCACCCACGTCCTTGGTGGACTGCCGGTGACCGTAGCCGTACTCCTCCAGGTCCGCGTCGTCGTCGGAGTGCTCACCGGCGAGCCTCATGCCCTCCGGCACGGCCTTCCGGTTCTCCATGCCGTAGAAGCTGTTGTGCGTACCGGACTTCGAGTACCTGGAGGGGTGGGGCGTCGTGACGCTCACCGTCACGTCGTCGCGGCCCGCGCGTCCGGGAAGCCGGCCGGTGTCCCTGATGAGCTCCTGGGTGGAGTAGCCACGGGTTCCCCGGGGCACGCGCGGCATCTGGAAGTGCATGTTGGCGTTCGGGCCGACGTCACGGAAGCGTTCGGCGGCTTCGGGCCGGCTCAGGTCGACGCTGTTGAGGACGGGGACACCGAGGCGCCGGAGGTCCTCGCGGTTGTTCTCGTACTCCTCGTAGTCGGGCCGTTCCTCGTAGGTGGTGGCGGCCATCCTGTGTGCCTGGGCCGGGTCCCGGCGCACCCGCGCCCGCGCCCCGGACAGGTCGGCCTCGGACAGGAGGATCTGGTCCCGGTCGCGCAGATTCTGCTCGGGCGGGCGCGTCCGGCCCTCCGGGTGGAGGCCGCCCACCGTGGCCCGGGGGCCCATGATGTCGGTGGGGTACACCGCTATGCGCTCTCCCTGCGAGGTGTCGAAGACCTCCGTACCGTCCGGCTGGGACCTGACGTACCGGGCGATGAGCGGGCCGCGGGCGCCCATGATCTCGAACATCTGGCCGCGGTCCTTCTTGTGCATCCTCCGGCCGCCGCCGGACGGCATGCGCGCCACCGTGAGGCCCCCGCTCCCGGCGGTCGTGGCCGTCGCCGAAGCGCCGGAACCGGGACCCGACAGGTCGGGCATGCCTCCCTGGGCCATCCTCCGGCCGTTCGCCGACGCACTGCGCTCGAAGGGATCGCCCTGGCTGGAGACCGCCACCCCCGACCCGTTGTCCGTCCCCGCGACGGGGCCCAGGGACTGCTGGCGCACGTGGTCGAGCTCGTGGAACATCGTCTCGTCGTCCGCGCCCTGGGGGCCGACGACGATGTCATGGCCGGTGGTGTAGGCGCGGGCGCCGAAGGCCGAGGCGGAGCGCTGGGCGGTCGGGTCGCTGTGCACCCGCACGTGACGGAAGGACATGCCGTAGCCCTGCTCCGCCTTCTCCATGATGCGCGAGTCCAGCGGACGGCCCGGCGAGCGGACGGCATCGACCACGGACGACGGCTGCGCGGACGGGTTCTCGACGAGGGGCTGTCCGGTGGTCTCGTGGCCGCACGCGGCTCCGTGCTCGTGCCGTTCCTCCTCGACGGCCCTGGCCACGACCGCGTTTCCCGCCGAGCGCTGGAGAGCCAGAACGCGTTGCGCGAAGGTGGGCAGCACCTCCGCGCGACGACCGCTCTCCCGGCCATGGGCATGATCGGCCTGTGCTCTGTACGCGCGCACGCTACTCCTCGCCACGAAACGCCTGATCAGACATGGTCACCCGTCTCCTACGGGCGACGGGAGGGCCGGGAGGGCAGGATCCAGGGTGCGGGCGGGTGCGCGGGAGGACCGCGGGGGCAACGCCCGCGGCCCGGCTGCGACGCCCTGCCGGGCGGACGGGCCAGGCCCCCGGCCCCCGAGCGAACGAGTCGTCAAGTGGCTTTGTCCGTAACGCTGTTCAGGGCTTCGGGGAGATCCGCCCTGCGCCGTATCCCGAGCTTCCGGTAGGTGCTGGTCAGATGGGTCTCCACGGTGCGGCGTGCCAGGTGGAGCAGTTCCGCGATCTCCGCGTTCGTCCGTCCGTCGGCGGCCAGCGTCGCGACGCGGCGTTCGCCGGCGGTCAGTGAACCGCTGCCCGTGAGGGAGGTGGTCCTGCGACGGGCGCCGCTCGCGCGCAGGGCCAGTTCCGCGCGGCCCGACAGCCGGACCGCGCCCAGCCGTTCGGCCGCCGTCGCGGCCTCCCGGAGCAGCGGACGCGCGCTGCGGGGCTGTCCGGCTGCCGTGAGCTGGAGCCCGTGGGTGAGGAGCGCGGGGATCAGCTCGACGTCGAGCGACGTGCCGCGCAGGACGTCGACGGCCTCGGCGGTGAGTTCGAGACCGCGTCGGCCGCCGGTGGCCGCGCCGAGTACGCGCAGGGCACGGCCCCGGACCCGGGGGGTGTCCCACACGGCGGCGTACCGGCTCTCCTCCTCGGCGAGCGCGAGGGCCTCCGGTGTACCGCCCAGCACGAGATGGCACTCGGCGGCGGCCGAGCGCCACGGGGTGACGACCGGGCTCAGCACGTCCCTGCCGGTCTGACGCCTGCCGCACTCCAGGAAGTCGGCGAGGGCGCCCGCCGGATCGCCCGCCGACGCACGCAGTACACCCCGCGCATAGAGGAATCGATTCTGCTCCCAGCCGTCCTGTGCTTCGGAGACGTCGACCCCGGCGACGAGCCGTTCGGCCTCCGCGGGACGACCGCACTCGACGAGTGCGAGGACGCGGTGGGCCAGGAAGTTGTTCGCACCGACGCGGGACGAGCCGTCCGGCGTCCGGAGCCTTCCGGCGGTCTCCTCCAGCACCCACCGGTGACGGCCTCGCGCGGCGGCGGTGTCCACCCGTGTGTTGAGCAGCGACCGGTGGACGGGGTGCAGCGGCGACACCCAGTGCTCGGTCAGCCCGCTCCTGACGAGGCGTTCGGCGTCGTCCGTCGCGTCGGCCCACTGGGCCACGGCCGCAGCCGTACTCAGCAGATAAGGCACCAGAAGGGGATCCTCCGGCATGGTCAGCAGCCGCCGTACCTGCCGCACGGCCGACTCGGCGGACAGCAGCCCGGCCGTCGACTCGTACCGGATCAGCAGGGCACGCAGCGCCGGGCTGATCCATTCCGGCGAGCGCTCGGCGCGCTCGCGCAGCCGGGTGTAGACGGCCCGCCGGATCTCGTGGTCGTGGTCCGAGAAGAACGCCGAGGCCGTCTCGATCGTGCGGGCGAGGACGGGCTCCCCGTCCAACGGCCCGAGCTCGCGCAGGACGTCGAGCGCGGCACGCGGCTTGCCCCGATGGGCCAGGGCGTTGCCCAGACTGACCGCCGCCAGCACCCGCTCCCTGGGCTCCTGCCGAAGACGCAGCGCCTCGGCCAGGCGGGGTATCCCACCCGTCCGTAAGGTGCCGAACTCCAGTTCGCCCAGTTCCGTGAGTACGGCGGCCCGGCGATCGGGCGGCAGCGGTTCGTCCAGCGCGCGGCGCAGGTAGTGCGCGGCGGCGCCGGTCCTGCCTGCCCTGGACGCGTCGGCTGCCGCGTCCAGCAGGGCCTTGGCGACGCGCGCCGTGCCACCGGGAGTGGTGCGCAGCAGATGTCCGGCCACCGCCTCGACCCCGTGGCCGCGGCGTTGGCGCAGCTCGGCCGCACGGAGGTGCAGCGCCTGCCGCTGCGAGCGAGGCCAGCCGTCGAGGACCGCTCCGCGCAACAGGGGGTGCGCGAAGCGCGGAACGCCGCCGGGGGCCCGGCGCAGCAGTCCGAGCCGGATCATCGCGGTGACCCAGCCTCCGACGCGGTCGGGGTCGGCGTGTGTCAGCTCGGAGAGGAAGTCGGTGAACTCGTCGCCCGGGCCGTGGACTTCGTGCTCGGGATCCGGCCGGGCGCCGTGGGCCCCGGAACCGCCCACGGCCCCGTGCCCCTCCTCGTCGTACTGTGCGGAGGCCTCCAGTTCGGCGAGCGCGCGGGCCACCGCGGTGCTTCCGGTGCCCGCGCACCTCAGCCACCACGAGACCGCCGCGACGAACGCCCCCGGGTAGAGCTCGGCGCAGTCCTCCGGCAGCACCGGCTCCGGGCCGCCTCCGGAGGCGGCCCGGCCCCCGTGCGGGAAGACCGTCCGCAGATCGTCCAGCAGGGCGCGCAGCAGCAGCGGATTCCCGCCGCTCGCCCGCACGCAGCCGTCCACCCAGGCGTCCCCGGTGTCCGGGCCCAGGGTGCCGCGTACGAACTCCTCGGCGGCGCCACGGCTCAACGGGCCCACCGCGTGCACCCGCACCACGGCGGGCGGCAGGGAGAACGCGAGGCCCGGAGCCGGCGCGGCGATGTCGTACTGCCCGCGCTCGGTCACCACGACGAGGACCGGCAACCCGGTCAGCCGCCGCGCCCCCTCGGTCAGCCAGCGGAGGGAGGCCTGATCGGCGAGGTGCGCGTCGTCGACGGCGACCAGCAGGGGCGACGCCGCCGCGTGCGCGCGCAGCATCTGCCACAGGCGGGACGCGTGACCGAGGGGGCGCGGGCTCCCCGGGGTGTCCTCGTGGACGCCGCCCATCTCGTGCGCCGGATCGAGGAGCTGACTGACGAGCGCGAGCGGGACGGCGGAGCTCTCGGCGGAGGCATGGGCCCGCAGGACCCGCATGCCCAGCCTCACCCCCAGTTCGGCGGCGGCTTCCAGCAGGGCGCTGCGGCCCGTACCGGTGGGTGCGCGCAACAGGACCATCCGTCCGGACCCGGCCACGGCCCGGCCGGCCTCCGCGGCAAGCAGTTCCAGCGCGGACCCGCGTTCCAGCAGTGCGACGGAGGCGGGGCCCTGGCCCGCCGGCGGGCAGGGCGGTGGCTGACTCGCTAACGCCGTCATCAGGACGTGCCGCCGATCTCGTGGTCGGTCTCGTGGTGAGCCACGTTGTTCTCGTCCGGTCCGCGCAGGAAGGATGGGAAAGGCAGGAACGGGTTGTCCCGTTGAGGCGTAACACGAGGACGTACAGGCATGGTTGTCCGAACTCCCGTCAGGATCCCCGTGGAGGTCCACGCGTCGGACCCGCTCTCCATGGACGGAGCGGTCAGCCAGCTGCGCCGGCACTCCGAGGTGGAACTGTTCGAGGAGGGCGCGGGGCGGCCGGGCACGGTCGCGGTCCTGCTGGCCGAGGCGCTGGACGAACCCACGCTGACCCGGCTGAGGCGGCTGACACGCGCCGACGGCACCAAGGCCGTCCTCGTCACGAGCCTGATCCGCGAGGCGGAACTGCTCCAGGTGATCGAGTACGGCGTCGGTGCGATCGTCTGGCGGCGCGAGGCCACCGGCCACCGCCTGCTCCGAGCGGTCCTCGCGGCCTCCCGGGGCGACGGTGACCTGCCGTCGGACCTGCTGGGACGGCTGATAGCCCAGGTCGGCACGCTGCAGCGCGGGACCACCAGCATGTCGGGTGCCACGGCGTCCGGCCTGGCACCACGCGAGGTCGATGTGCTCAGGCTGGTGGCCGAGGGGATGGATACCGGGGAGATTGCCAGCAAACTGTCCTACTCCGAACGCACGGTCAAGAACGTGATGCACGGTCTGACGACCCGGCTGCAGCTTCGCAACCGTGCCCATGCCGTGGCATATGCCTTGCGGGAAGGCTACATCTGACGGGCTGTCGGCCGCCGCAAGGGCCCCGGGTACAGGAGTTGGGCGCCACGAGGGCAGCGGAGGTGCCCCGTGATCGTCCCCGCGGTGCCTCGCGGGCCGGACGGCCGTACGGCGACGATGGAGTGGGGCGCTCCGTGCCGGAGCGCCCAAGACCGTACGGACCACCGACGGTTCGGCCGGGCGCGATGCCGGGCCGACCCACGACAGGTCGATACATGACAGGTCGTTCCGTGACGGTCCGTTCGCCGACGAGCGCCCGTGACGGCGACCGTGAAGGGCAGGGCGACCGTGATCCACGAGGTGGATGACATCCTGCGAGGGCTGCTCGTCCGCGGCGCCTTCGCCGGCTCCGACGTCGAAATCACCTTCGACGCCCCTACGCGCGACTGGGCGGCCCGGCGCAACGCCCCGACCATCGATGCGTATCTCTACGACATCCGCGAGGACACCAAACGGCGCCAGCGCGGCAAGATGTCCCTCCGTGACGAGCAGGGCATCACGCTCAAGCAGCACCAGCCACCACGCTGGTTCCGGCTCTCGTACCTCGTCACGGCCTGGACCAAGCGCCCGCAGGACGAACACCGGATGCTCTCCGCCGTGCTGCACACGCTGCTGCCCAAGGAGATCCTTCCCCCGGAGGACCTGACCGGCACACTCGCCGGGCTCGGCCTCTCCGTCCCGCTGACCGTCGCGGGACTGCACACCGAGGCGCGCTCCCTCGCGGACATCTGGTCCGCGCTCGGCGGTGAACTCAAGCCCTCGCTCGACGTGGTCATCACCGCACCCTTCCTCGCGTACCCCGAATACCAGGTCGGCCCGCCCGTCACGGAGGGCCTCGGCGTCCAGATCCGCGGGGCGGACGGCCCGCCCGACGACGGCGCCACGCGGTACCACGACGCGGAGAGCGTCCAGGCCGCCAAGGAAGCCTTCGGGAAGAAGCACGGCACGACGGGAACCCTCCAGGAGGAGCGGAAGTGAGCGACTCCTCCTCCCCGCTGCTCGAACGGCTGGCGAGGCTGCGTGAGCGGGTGGCCGACCTCGTCGAGCACCGCAGCGCCACCGACCCGACGGCCGACGATCCGATGCGCGGGATGTATCTGACGGACGACGCGGTACGCCACCTCCTGTTCGGCGGAGCCCAGGACACGGCACCTGCCCCGGGCCCGGACACGGCACCTTCCCCCGGCCCGGACCCGGCGGACGCCCCGGACCCCGCGAAGGAACCGGCCGGCGCGGAGGAGCCGGATCCGGCGGAGGAGCCGGCCGACGACGACCGCCTCCACTGGCTCGCCCACTGGCTGCGCCTGAGCCCCCTCGACACCCAGATCCTGCTGATCGCGCTGGCCCCCGACCTGGACCGCACGTTCGAGTCGCTGTACGCCTACCTCAACGACGACGTCACGCGCCGCCGGGCGACCGTCGCGCTCGCGCTCGACCTGTGCGGGGTGCCCACGCACTCCGCCGCGGGACGGTCCCGGTTCCATCCCGCCGCACGGCTGATCGCGCGCGGGCTGCTCGAGGTCGAGGAACCCGAACGCCCGTTCCTCAGCCGCTCCTTGCGCGTCCCCGACCGGGTCCTGGCCCATCTCCTCGGGGACGACACCCCGGACCCCGCGCTGGGCGGGACCGTACGCCTGCTCCCGTACCTCCCAGCGGAACAGAACGCGGAGGACGCGCAGGACACCACCGGCCCGCTGGCACGGAGGCTGGCCGGGGAACTGTCGGCGCACCCGCTCACGGTCTACCTGCGGGAGCACCGCGACGGCGACGGGCTCGCCTTCGCCACCGCCGCCCTGGGCGCGGCCGGTCTGCCCGCCCTGCACCTCGTCCCGGCGGAACGCCGGGGGGAGCACCGCCCCGAGGAACACGCACCGGTCGAACGCGCGGCGGGGGAGCACCCGCCCTACCGGGAGCTGCTCCGCGAGGCCCGGCTGACGGGCCGCGCGATCGTGGTGACCTCGCTGCCCGAGAGGCCGGAGGAACTGATCCGGGCCCTCGCGGTGAACGACGTCCCCGTGCTGTTCACGGACCCCCGCCCGTACGACCCGCAGTGGTGCGACACGGGACGCGACCCGATCGTGCTCGACGCGCCCCGCCGGCGGGCCGGCGACCTCGACGCCTGGCGGGCGGCTCTAGGCCCCGAGGAGCCGGATTTCGACCTGGCCCCGGTCGTCGCCGCCTACCGGCTCGGACCCGGCGGCATCGACCGTGCGTCCCGCGCGGCGCGGGAACTGGCCGCGTTCCACGGCACGCCGCTGACCGCCGCCCACCTGCGGCTCGCCGCCCGGCAGCAGTCCGCGTCGGGCCTGGAACGGCACGCACGCCGCATCCGGCCCGACGTCGGCTGGAACGATCTCGTCCTCCCCGAGGGGCCGCTGGCACAGCTGCGGGAACTGGTCCTGCGCGCCCAGCACCGCGACCGCGTGCTCGGCGACTGGCGGCTGAGCGCGGGCGGCGGACGCGGCCGGGGCGTGGTCGCGCTCTTCGCCGGCGACTCCGGTACCGGGAAGACGCTCTCCGCCGAGGTGGTGGCGGGTGAACTCGGCCTCGATCTCTACGTCGTACAGCTGCCGTCGGTGGTGGACAAGTACGTCGGTGAGACCGAGAAGAACCTGGAGCGGATCTTCACCGAGGCCGACCGTACGGACGCGGTGCTGCTCTTCGACGAGGCGGACGCGGTCTTCGGCAAGCGTTCCGAGGTCAGCAGCTCCAACGACCGCCACGCGAACATGGAGAGCGCCTACCTCCTCCAGCGCCTGGAGTCGTTCGACGGCATCGCCCTGCTCACCACCAACCTGCGCTCGAACATCGACGACGCCTTCACGCGACGGCTGGACCTGGTGGTCGACTTCCCCTTCCCCGACGAGGAGCAGCGCCTCGCCCTCTGGCGGCACAGCCTCGCCCACGTCCCGTGCGCCGACGACGTCGATCCGGCGTCCTGCGCGGCGGACTTCGAGCTGGCCGGCGGCTCCATCCGCAGCGCCGTCGTGACGGCCGCGTACGCGGCGGCGGGGCGCGGCGACGGCGTGTCGACGGACGATCTGCTGGCGGGCGCCCAGCGCGAGTACCGCAAGGCGGGCCGGCTGGTCCTGGACGACGCGTCCTGGTGACCCGGTCGCGCCGCGGGCCCGTGGGCTACCAGGACGGTAGGCCACGGGCCCGCGGGGGCGCCGTCCGCGACGGCTACTTCATCGGTGCGGGCAGCCAGTCCTTGGCCACCACCGTGCCCGGCGCGTCCTGCCCGTTGATCCAGCCCAGCTTCGTCTTGTTGAGCGTCGTCTCGTCCATGACCCCGGTCTTCTCGGCCACGAACAGGCCCTGGTACTCCTTGATGCGGTTGAAGAGGCCCTGGCTCGGCTTCTCCTTGAGCTGGCCCTGACCGCGCAGGTAGTCGATGTTGGCCTTCGTGCACGCGACGGTGATCGCAAGGTCGCCGTCGTCGATCTCGGCCTGCGTGCCCCAGAGCAGGACGTTACGCACCCACGGAACCTCGGGGCTGGCCACGTCCGCGTCCAGCGGCACCGTCTTGGCGGCGACGAAGTGGGACGCCAGGAGCGCCGTCATCGTGGAGCGGCCCAGGTTGCCGAGCCCGTCGTTCTTCCCCAGCTGGCTGAAGGCCCCGTACTTCGAGTCGTTGGACTCCTGGAAGCACTTCAGCGCCTTCTGGGTGGCGTCGTCCAGCTTGCCCACCGTGTGCGCGGCGGTCAGCTTGCAGCCCCCCGCCCCCGCGACGAGGCGTACCTGCGCGAACTGCACGAAGAGGTTCGGCTTGTCCTCCGACGTGATGGGGAGCGGGCCCCGCTCGACCTTCTCCTCCTCTTCCGGCTTCTCCTCCCCGCCTCCGCCTCCGCCTCCGCCGCCCGAGGCCTCCGGCTCCTCGGAGGGCTCGGGCTCCTCCTTGGGCTTCGGGGCCGGCTGCTCCGGCGGCTCCTCCGGCAGGGCGGTCGCCGCCGCCTGTTCCATCTTCGGCAGCGCGAGGGTGCGTACCGGCGCCTTGTAGGTGAACCACAGCACGAGGCCGGTGATGGTGAGGGCCAGCAGCAGACTGAGCGTGGTCATCATCCACATCGGCAGCAGGCTGCGCTGCACGTACGTCCCGTTCACCGGAAGAGGCTCGAACCCCGAGCGGCGCACGGACAGTTCGTAGGGCCGCTCCTGCTTCTGCCCCACCCAGGTGATCTGCCGGGGCTTGAGCGTCGCGTCGACGAAGGCGGCACGGCCGGGCTGGATCTGGACGTTGGACGGGACGATCTCGTACGAGAGGTCGTCGCTGGCCTTGTCGCCGCCGCCGATCGACGCCGTGAGCGGGGTGTTGCCGAGGTTGTCGACGGCCAGCTTGGGCCGGCCCCTGAAACGACCCTTGACTGTCTGCGGGACCAGCTCGGCCCGCACCTCCATGAAAGTGGTGAAGGTGACGTTGCCCTCCGCGACCGTGGTGGTCTCGGGGTGCTCGGTGGGCAGGATGCGCACACCGTACGGGTGCGGCCCCGCGGTCGCGTCCGGGGTTCTGGGCGGGGCGAAGGTCAGCTCCACGACCCCGGTGGTACCTGGAAAGAGCCTGATCGACGGCGGTTCCACCGAGACGTACGGCGCGACGTCGCCGACCGGCTCGAAGCGGTACTCGTCGACGACGTCGCCGGTGTTGCGCAGACGCAGTCGCACGGTGGTGCTGCTGCCCGGGTCGACCGTGGTCGAGGCGGGTTCCAGAGATGTCCAGGTGGTCACCCGACGGACGCTACTGCGCGCGGGAAGGGCGATGTCAGAGGCGGCCGGGTAGTGCCACTGCCCGAAAGGTAACGCCCGCTGCCCCCGCGGCCCTTCGTGCGCGACTCCGGCCGAGGGGCGCCGGGCCGTGCCCCCGCGCCGTACTCCGCCACGCGGGGCCCGGTGCCGTACGCCGTGTCCCCTCGGTGGCCCTGGTGGCGCGAGAACACCCGGTGGCCGGAGCCCGGTTGCCCCTGAGGGCACGACAGGTGCCCTCGACACGGCACCGGAGGACGTTTACGCGCGTGCGACCGTGCGGCGAGGGTGAGTCTGGTCTTGTATCGGTACCCCGAGGAGAGCAGAGCATGCCGTCATACCTGTCGCCGGGCGTGTACGTGGAAGAGGTGGCGAGCGGCTCTCGTCCGATCGAGGGGGTCGGCACCTCGGTGGCCGCATTCGTCGGGCTGGCGCCCGACGGACCTCTGAACGAGCCGACGCTGGTCACCAACTGGACCCAGTACGTCGCCTCCTTCGGTGAGTTCACCGACGGCTACTTCCTGGCCCACTCGGTGTACGGGTTCTTCAACAACGGCGGATCCGCCGCCTACGTGGTCCGCGTGGGCGGGGCGCCCGGCGGAGTGGCCGGGGCACCGGGCGAGGGCACCGACGCGGTCGGCGGACAGCGTGGCCGGACGGCCGTCGCCGGCGGTGCGGCGGCGCCCGCCGCTCTGACGGCCGGGGAGCCCGCGGCTCTGGGCACGTTCAAGGTGTCGGCCGTCGCGCCCGGCGAGAGCGGCACCCTCAGCGTCGAGGTCACGGACGCGGAGGGCGAGGGCCCCGCCGAGCGTTTCCGGCTGGTCGTCAAGGACGGCGCGAAGGCCGTCGAGACCTTCGACGTCTCGGCGAAGAAGAGCGCCCGCAACTACGTGGTGACCCAGGTCAAGGAACGCTCCAAGCTGATCTCCGTGCAGGAGGGGGCCGCGGCCTCGCAGCTGGCCCGCCCCGACAACCAGACGGTCGCGCTCGACGTGCCCGCCGCCGCGCAGGCCCCCGCCGTCCCGGACGCCTCCGAGGGTGAGTCGGTCGGCATCGCCGAGTACCTGGGCGACTCCTCGGACCGCACCGGCTTCGGCGGTCTCGAAGCGGTGGACGAGATCTCCATGGTCGCCGTCCCCGACCTGATGGCCGCCTACCAGCGCGGCGCGATCGACCTGGAGGCCGTGAAGGCCGTACAGCTCGGTCTGATCGCCCACTGCGAGCTCATGGGCGACCGGCTGGCCATCATCGACCCGCCGCCCGGCCTCAACGCCCGGCAGATCCGGGTGTGGCGTCAGGAGACGTCCAACTACGACTCCAAGTACGCGGCTCTCTACTACCCGTGGATCAAGGTCTTCGACCCCGCGGGCGGCCAGACCCGGCTGATCCCGCCGAGCGGCCACGTCGCCGGCATCTGGGCCCGCAACGACTCCGAGCGCGGCGTGCACAAGGCCCCCGCCAACGAGGTCGTACGCGGCGCCGTCGACCTGGAGATGCAGATCACCCGTGGCGAGCAGGACCTGCTCAACCCGATCGGCGTCAACTGCATCCGCACCTTCCCCGGCCGCGGCATCCGCGTCTGGGGTGCGCGCACCCTGTCCTCCGACCCGGCCTGGCGCTACCTCAACGTCCGCAGGTACTTCAACTACCTGGAGGAGTCGATCCTCAACGGCACGCAGTGGGTGGTGTTCGAGCCGAACGACCAGGCCCTGTGGGCCCGGATCAGGCGGAACATCTCCGCGTTCCTGGTGACGGAGTGGCGCAGCGGCGCACTGTTCGGCGCCACGCCGGAGGACGCCTACTACGTGAAGTGCGACGCCGAGACCAACCCGCCGGAGTCGGTGGACCTGGGACGCGTCATCTGCCAGATCGGCGTCTCGCCGGTCAAGCCCGCCGAGTTCGTGATCTTCCGGCTGGCCCAGTTCTCCGGCGGCAGCGGCGAGCTGGAGGAGTAGACGTCACAGCCTCCGGCCCCCGCTCGACTTCGCGTACAGCCACAGGTCCCAGCCTCAGTAGAAGGAACGGCTTTTCATGAGTCTCTCCCAGGGTGACGCCCTCACTACCCACAACTTCGGCCTCCAGATCGACGGAGTCATGGTCGAGTACCTCCACGCCGTGGGCGAGGTGGGAATGGAGCAGGACGTCATCGAGTACCAGCAGGTCTCGGCGAACGGCCAGCCGATCACCAAGAAGATGCCCGGCGTGAAGAAGGCCGGTGAGACCACCGTCACGCGCGGCATGGAGCAGTCCACCGCGTTCAACGAGTGGATCAACGCCTCGCTGCGCGGCGACATGGGCTCGGCACGCAAGAACGCGAGCATCATCTACATGGACTACCAGTACAACCCGGTCCGCCGTCAGCACCTGCGCAACGCCTGGTGCACCAAGGTGATGGGCGCGGCGGCCACGGCCGGCGAGGCCTCCGTGATGACCGAGACCGTCACGATCGTCTACGAAGAGCTGGTCACCGAGTAATGCGCCGCGGACCTGCCAGGCCTGCCACCGACGCCGCTGCCGCCACGTCCGCTCCCGCGGACGTGGCGGCCCCGGCCGTCGCCCCGGCGGAAGCACAGCCCGTACGGCAGCAGCTGCGGACCGAGTTCGCGTTCGAGCTGCCGCGCGGATACGTGGACGACATGGGCACGGTGCACCGCGAGGGGGTCATGCGACTGGCGACCGCCCGGGACGAGCTGATCCCGCTGCGGGACATGCGGGTGCAGGAGAACCCCGCGTACCTCTCGGTGGTCCTGCTCGGCCGGGTCATCACCCAGTTGGGCACCGTGGCACACATGCACGACGGGGTGGTGGAGAACATGTTCGCCTCCGACCTCGCCTTCCTCCAGGACTTCTACCGTCAGGTCAACGCCGAGGGCCACACCAGGGCCGGCGTGACCTGCCCGCACTGCGAGCAGCCGTTCGAGGTCGAGCTCGGCGGGAGCCGCCTGGGGGAATCGTGACGTACGCGACCGACCGTATCCATGAGGAGATCGCGTACATCGCCTACCACTTCCACTGGAACCTCGACGACATTCTGGACCTGGAACACCGTGAGCGGCGGCGGTACGCCGAACAGATCGCCACGCTGGTGACGCGTGCTGCTACGGAGCGGTGATGGGGATATTCGACCGGCTCAAGGGCCGTGGACGAGGCGCTGACCAGCAGGGCGGCGGCCCGGAGCGGAACGAGGGCGGGGGCGGTACGGTACCGGCCCCCACCCCCGAGCCGCCCACCCGCGACGCCGCCGGCACCACCGCGGCCCCCGTCCGAGGGCGGGAATGGGCCGGTCTGCCGCCGATCCGGCTCGTGACCCTGACGCCGGCGAGGCAGACGGTCGCATCCTCGGAGTTCGGGGGTTCGCTGACCGCGTGGCAGAACCCGTCCTTCTCGGGGACGCTCTCGCACGCCGTGCTCGCCGATGCTCCGACCGGCCTGATCAAGGACACCCAGTCGTACCCCCCCGGGCCTGGGCCCGCCCGCCTCGACGAGCCCAGGCTCTCCCTGCCGGCCACTGCCCCCGAGGGCGGCGCGGACGCGGGCGCCGCCGCCGTTGACGGTGGCGTTGGCGGTGGGAGCGTCGGTCAGGGCCCCCGGGGCGCTTGGCAGGGCCCTTCGGTCCAGCGCGCCCAGGGGCCGCGAGTCGCTCCCGTACAACCGCGGAGGCGACCCGCGCCCTCCGCACTGACACGGGCCTCCGCGCCGAACACGGTGCAGCGCAGGTCACTTCCCGCAGCGGTGCCGAGCAGGACGGCGCCCGCCCCGGCGGCGAGCGGGGCGGCGGCCGCTCGGGCGGCGAGC